>Ga0068863_100007095_pt1 | contig 10984 bp, 14 predicted proteins | sample KBSSwiS62_FD_66596 | JGI IMG/M metagenome (GOLD analysis project Ga0068863, IMG submission 66596) | Switchgrass rhizosphere microbial communities from Kellogg Biological Station, Michigan, USA - KBS Switchgrass S6-2 | ecosystem: Host-associated > Plants > Roots > Rhizosphere > Soil ...
CACACTTGCCCTTGGTGAGGGTCAGCGGGTGGGCGTGGAAGATGGCTCGGAGGGCGCTCAGAATGTTCAGCGACTGGTTGTCACCGTGCTGCGCGGAATACACTTCACACTTCAGCTCGGCCTTCCAGCCACGTTCGGTCTTCGTTGACCAGTCCTCCACGGGGATGAGGGCGAAGTAGACGTAGGGGATGTCCTCCAGGGCCTTGCCCTGGGGAACGTGGTTGTAGATCTTGGGGTTGCCGGCGTCGGCCCCCAAGAGGGCGCGCAAGGCCTCGTCGGCCGCTGCCACTGTGAAGGCAACGGTCAGGGCCTCGTCGAGCACGGTGTCGAAGGGGTCGGTGCTCACTTCTTGGGCCCCTCAGCGGAAGGGGGCATCAGCTTGGCCAGCCTGTTCAGAACGTCCCTGCAATCCTTGATGATCTCGGGTGCGAACTTGGCGAACGCAGGACGTATGAACGGACGGGGAGCGATGCCCTTGTTGGTGTAGGTACGAAAGAGGGTGCGGGACGTGAAGCCCTTGGTGCCGAACTCCAGGAACTTGGCGTAGGGTGCACCGATGGAGATGATGGCCGGCGACCCCATCTTCTTGGAGGTACGCTTGAGGGCGGCGATGCGGATCGAGCGGATGAGGCCGCCGGTGTCCGTGGCAGGGGCCTCGCCCGGGGCGCTGGCTACATGGATCGCGCTCTTGTTCTGCTTGCCGCCACCGGGGATGAACGCCACGGGCACCATCTTGCCGGCGCTCAGCTTGTAGATGATCATGTACTTCTTGCCCGGCTCGCGCAGGTAGGTCGCGCCGGTCTTCGGCCCCTTGGCCACGGACAGCGCCATGGTCGAGTGCATCTTGACGATGCCCCGATCGATGGCCTGATGGATCTGCGTGATCATCACGTCGGTCATCAGCTTGTTGCGCTTCTTGAAAGCGTCCAGGTTGATTGATGCCATGATGCCGCTCATTGCACGACCCCGGACTGCGCCACAATCTTGATCACCAGCTTTTCGAAGTCAACATCGATCTTGCTGACGATGTTGTAGTCCTTGTCCTGGAAGGCGATCTTGTCGCTTTCCTCGATGCCCTTGCCGTCCTGGTACAGCAGGCCGAACTCCACCATGTAGGTGTTGACAAGGCCGAAGCGGGCCATGATCTCCTGACCGGACATCACTCGGGCGGAGGCGAAGGGGCTGATGCGGGTGGGCCACGTGATGGTCTGGCCGCCGCTGCCATTTGGCACCGACTGCTGGAGCTTGACGACGATCTTGTGCTTGCGGTTGCCAGCGCTGATGCAGTCGCACTTCGCCATCACAGCACCATGACCACATAGGGCTTGAGGATGGCCACCGCGCCACTCTCGGCGAGCGCGTCCTCGGCGGAGCAGTTGCCACGGTGGATGTACATATACTCCACGGCGGTCTTGATGGCCAGCTTGATGGGGTCGGGGACGGACTCGTGGGTGTCGCCGTAGCCGGCGGTCCACTGGATGCGCAGGCTATTGGCGCGGCGGAGGTCGCTAGGCCAGACGGCATTGTAGTTGAGAACGATGCGGCCAGCACGATCGGGATCGATGCTGTCCACCATGTAGTTGGAGCTGGCGTAGGTGATCTCGGTGTTGTTGCGGGTGAAGGTGCTTACCTCCTCCACGCTCTGCAGCGGGCGGGCGGGCAGCTCCAGGGCGCTGAACTCCAGGAGGATGCTCTGGGCAGCCTCCACCACACCATCCCAGAACTTGCTGGAGATGAGTGACTGGATGTCGATGTACCCGTCCAGGCCCTGCGTGATGAACTTCCGCTTGGTGAAGTTCTCCGCAGCGACCGTCGCACTGTCCAGCAAGGACTGGACCAGCGCGTCGTCATCGTTCGAAGTCAGGCGCAGAAACGCCTTCAGCTCCGTCATGTCGACCGCGTCCTCTTCGGGCGGGTCTGACACGCGGAACCGAACCTTGTAGCTGGGAACGACGGTCGTCATGGCTTACTTCTTGCCGTGCTTGTTGGTGGCGGCCTCGCGGTCGGCCTTCTCCTTCTCGCGCGCAGCCTTCTTGTCGGCGGCCTCCTTGGCCTGGGCCTCACGCTCCTTGAAGCGAGCGGTGTCGGCGGCCAGCTTGTCGGCGGCGGCCTTGTCGGCGGCGGCCTTGTCGGCGGCTTCCTTCTCCGCCTTCTCGGCTGCCAGCTTGCGCTCGGCCTCGGCGGCCTCGGTGATGCGAAGGTTCTCGGCCTTGACGCGCTCGGCTTCCTCGGCGGCGGCCTTGTCGGCGGCGGCCTTGTCGAGCTTGGCCTGCGCTTCGGCGGCCTTCTTGGCAGCGGCATCCTTCTCCTTGTCGAGGGACGAGGCGATGCCGTTCTTGATGAAACGGTGTGCGGTATGGTCACCGAGGTTCAGCGTCTCGCCTTCGCGAGCGTCGATCACGTCGATGCCGTTCTCGCTGAACTTGTAGTTCTTGAGGAACGTGACTTTCACAGTGGACTCCAATAGGGGGTTAACCAAGAACGCCGGGGGCTACTCACCCCCGGCGCATTCTCCACACTTAGCGCCGGTCAGCTACCCTCAGGCGATGCCGCCCACGGGCAGGCGCGCGGGGGTGCCCAGCACGATGGACGAACTGACGGCCACGCTGGTGCCGCTGACATAGTCCAGCTTGATGCGCAGGTAGCGCTTCTTGCCGGTGTAGCCCACCTTCTGGATGGACGACGCGGTCAGGTTGACGAAGGGCGTGCCCTTGATGTCCCCGGCCGCCACGTTGGTGAAGTCGCCGTCGGTGGTGGTGTCGGACTCCTGCAGGATGGGCAGCACGAGGCCAGCCGCCACGATGGCGCCGGCGATGACGATGGCGATGGCCGAGTCGAAGCCACGGGTGTCCACGGCGGCGCCGGAGACATCCGCGGTGACGACCTGGGGGACGACCGTGAGCTGGGCGTCCAGGTTCTTGACGAGATCCCTGTTCATGAGATGTTGTTCCTTGAAGAAGTGTTGTTGATGGTGTTCTGGATGGATGCCGAACGAAGACCGTCACCCCGGGCGAGGGTACAACCCCCTCCAACCCACACCCGCCCGGGATGGCGATCAAAGTTCATGGTTCAGGCCGCCGCGCTCTTGCCGAGCTTGAAGGCCTCGAAGTTCACCACGTCCCCGCCCACGCGGCGCCGGCAGTAGAACTCCACGTAGGGCTTCGCGGTGAAGGGGTCACGGAGCACCGCGAACCCGAGGCGGTCCACGATCTGGTACCCGCGCTTGAAGTCGCCGAAGCCCATGGGGATGGCGCCGTCGGCGATGTCGGGCATGTCGCTGAACTCCTTGATCGGGTAGCCCAGGAGGCGATCGGGCTGGCCCTGCTCGAGACCCGGGCGCCAGAGCATCCGGCCCTCGTCGTCCTTCAGCTTGCGGATGTAGCCGGTGGTGAGCCGGTTGAAGATCCACGTGCCGTTGGCGCGGTAGGTGTCCTTGAGGGACTGGATGATGTCGATCAGGTCGTCCTCGTCGGGCGCGGTGCCCATGAGGATCTGCTGGATCTGCTTCCAGGAGGTCCCCGAGTCGTAGGTCAGGATGCCGCGCGGGCGGGTCACGCCGTTGCCGCTGACGAACGCGGTGTTCTCCATGCGGCCGAACTTCTCGGTCACCTTGCGCATGAGCCACGCCTCGATGTCGATGTTGGCGTCCTCCAGGATCTTGTTGGAGGCCTTGGGGCGGGTCGCCATCTCGTGCACCGGGATGCGCCACTTGCCCATCTGGGGGGTGTCGCTGTTCGCCGAGGGGGTCTGCTCCTCGCCCACCCACTCGCCGTCCGCCTCGTCGATGTCGTCCCAGCCTTCCAGCGCATCGGTGGCGATGGCCTGGACGCTGGCGATGGCGCGCATGTCGCTGGTCTCGAAGACCTTGGTGGCGACCTGCCCGCTCATGTCGCTGACGACGTGGTAGCCGCCGTCGGGGTCGCTGTTGACGGTCAGCGCCTTCTGCTCACCCTGGCGCGAGCCGTGCTTGGCCTTCATGGCCTCGAGCTGGTCGGGGTTGCAGGAGCGGAGGTAGCGGATCATGGCCGCCTTCACCTCCACCTGGGCCGGGTCGGCGTCGTTGCCGGCCTTGCCGCCGCCCATCGCGCCGCGCTTGACGGCCGCCTCGATATCGTTCAGGCGCTTCTCGAGCGTGCCCTTCACGTCGCCGAGGGCGTCGAGATCCTTGTTGATCTTCTCGAGCTTGGCCTTGGTCTCGCTGGACTCGGTGCCCAGCTTCTTGATGTCCTCGTCGCGCTGCTTGAGCGCGGTCTTCATCTCATCGGCCACGCGGCCGGTGGATTCGAGGGTCTTCTTGAGTTCGTCGAGTTCGGTGCTCACTTGATGGTGTCCTTGATGCCTGCGAGCAGGCTGTTGAGGTTGGTGTTCAGGTCCCTGAGCTCGTCGTTGGTCAGACCGTCACGGTCTTCCTTCACGGTGATGGCCTTGAAGCCGTCGGCGAGGAACGCCTTCGACTGCTTGACCGAGAGCCCTAGCGTCTCGCGTAGGACCCGCTCTGCCGTCCGAATGTCAACCAAGCGCCCATCGGAACCGATGAGCTGTGACTTGGCCGAGGTGATGATGGCCTCCGGGTTCATGGCGTATGACACCACGGAGAGCTCGCACAGGTCGACATCCTTGAGGAGGCGGTTGCCTGCCTTGTCGTAGTCGAAGACGATCGTGCGGTAGCCGATGGACAGACCCTTGGGGCCTGTGCCCTTGGCGATGCGCCACGACTTGATGGAAGCCTCGGTGGGCGGCAGCGTGCCGTCCACCCAGATGGCGCCGGTCACGGACAGGCCCACATCGTCCTCCACCATGGAGAGCCAGTCGCCGACCGGCTCGCAGTACTCGTGCTCGTACCGCATGGGAGGGAGCTGCTTCTTGGCAGCCCACTCACCCAGGGTGCGCTTGAACGCACCCTGGATCACGACGTCCCGGCCCAGGTCCACGTTGCCGAAGATGGACCCGTAGCCGGCGATCTCGCCCTTCGCCCCCGCGCTCTTCACTTCGAAGGGCGCGACGATGCGCTCAAGGGCGCCGGCCGCTGACTTGCGCTCCCTGAGGGCCATGGGTCAGTCCCCGACCGCGTAGTTGGGGGCGCGGACCACCTGGAGGGTCACGTCCGCGAAGGCGGATAGGGCCACGCTGACCTTGCCGTCGGCGTTGTTGAAGATGCTGGGCTTGAAGGGCCCCAGGATCTTGGAGACGCCGGCGCCCACCGCCACCACGGGGTCCTGGACGGTGAGGTCGCCGGCGTTGTCGCCGTCGACGCTCTGGCTGGTGATGGTCACGTTGATGGACGCGATGCTGCCGTTCTCCACGAGGAGATACATCTTGCCGTTGTTGGAGAAGGTCTGCGTGGCTACGCCCGCCGTGGGCCGCACGCCGGAGATCTGCACGCCCGCTCGGGTGAGCTCGGTGGCGGCGGGCAGGTCGGCCATGCACATCACCATGACGAGCACGACGGCGAGGATTGCGGAGAGGATCATTGGCGGTTAGCCTTTCTGGATGGTGGGCGCGGTAGCGGTATACGCAGGCTTCAGCGTCTTGAGTGCGGCCCGTAAAACTAGAGCCTCCCCCATCGAAAAGCAGTGCATCCGCTCCAGGGTGTTGGTGACGATCACGTAGGCGTCCTCCGGCTGCAAGGGGTTTAATGTCCTTGCAGCCGGGATCGCCCCGGCTATGGTATGAGGTTCGGCCATGGTAGCCCCTAGTAGGTGTTGGTGATCAGGGGGAGTTCATGGTTCCGTTGGCGTTGCCACCGTTGGACACGGCTGCGAACTTGGTCGCACCCCGGACCAGCGACTGCCATCCGGTGACGGCCGGCGTGACCTGCGGGGTCCACGCGATGCCGTCCAGGCTGGTGGCCACCGCGTGCCCGTTGTTCGTTCCGTTCACTGCCACGAGCGTGTCGTCGTAGGCCTCGATGGCGTTCCAGCTCTCGTCGCTGGGCGCGGCAGTGCTGGTCCAGGACTGGCCTTCGTTATCCGAGTACATGAACTCGTTCGACGCATTGCCAGCGGTGCCGACTGCCACCCACCGACCCGCGCCTGCGCCAACACCGGGCAGGTAGGCCACGTCCTGCCAGGGGATCGCAGCGGCAGCCGCGACACCGTGCCACGTGAGCCCGTCGGTGGACCACATGGTGCGCTGTGCACCAGCCGAGGCCACCGCCACGAACACTGAGCCGTTCCACTTCAGGTTCTCCCAGGCTGCATCGGGGCAGGTGCCAGCGGTCCAGGTGATGGCGTCCGGCGACGTGCTGACCCTGTTGCCTGACCCTGACTGCGCGAGGGCCACGAAGAGGCCTGCGCCATACGCGACAGCGTAGAGGGCGTTCCCATTGGGCATGTTGCCCAGCGCCCAGGTGATGCCGTCGGTGCTGGTCATGACGTACTTGGTGCCGGCCGGCGAGGAGATCACCGCGACGAACTTGCCGTTGCCGAAGCACACGCTCTGGATGTTGCTGGCATCCGCGGCGGTGGCGCTGGTCCAGGTGTCGCCATCGTTGTCGGAGTACATGATGCGCTGCGCGGCGGTGCCTGAGTCGGCCACCGCCACCATGCGGCCGGCGCCCGCACCGATGCCCGGAGCGTAACAGACTTTATTCCACTGCACCTGTGCGGCGCTCGCGCGCCCGGTCCAGTTGGCGCCATAGGCCAGGGTGACCTCGACGCTGTCGGTGGTGGCGGTCGGGCTGCCGTCCACGAGGGCGCGCGGGGTTACGACACACGAGATCTCGTGGTCCTTATCCCCCATGACCGTCACGTATGTGGTGGCGGTCTCCCCGATGATGTTCTGCCCGTCTCGCTTCCACTGGTAGGTGCGAGCGGCGGGCGTGGGGACGAAGGTGCCGGGGGTGCAGGTTAGGGTCTGCCCCACTTCTGTCGTACCCGTGATCGTGGGCTCCACGGTGCACTCGAACGCGGGTGGTGCCCCCGAGTTCAGGTTGCGCTTGGCGACGATGGTGTGGCTCATGGTCAGTTGCTCATCTGCACGGTCACGGTGGCGCCGGTGCCCGTGAGGGTGGTGAGGTTGGCGCGGATGTAGGTCCAGGGCGCGTCGAGGGCGACGCCATCGTGGGCCGAGTCGTCATCGTCGAGGCTGATGGTGGCGAGGACCTCGTAGTCCACGCCGTTCACCGAGCCCTCGATGTCGATCTCTGCCACGAGCGCGCCGGTGCCCGTGACCTTGGCCTGCACCGTCTTCTTGGACGGGTGGTTGGTGATGGGAGCGCCGGCGCCGACTTCGGTGACGCCGTTGAGGAGGAAGTGCTGTGACATATGGTCTCCGTTGTTGATTGGTGTGTTAACCGAGAACCGACGCGTGCTTGGCCATCAGGTACGCTTCCCACTTATTGCGGAGCGTATCGTCCATCAGATCGGCCACGAAGAACTCATAGAGGGTGCCGTCCCAAGCGTAGTGATCTCCACCACCGCCGGGGTACATGCCGATGTCGATGGTGACCCATGTTCCGGCATCCATGGCCATGGTGCCGGTCACCTCTCGGCCGCCGTTGATGCGGATGCTGGAGCTCGCTCCGTTGACAGTGACCGACACGACAGCTACTTCGCCGTCAGTGTAGTCGTCGTTGATCAGTTCGGTGTTCGCGCCGGCCTGATCGAAGATGTGCATACCCGCGTCGTTGAAGAAAAGCTGCCGGCTGCCAGCGCTGCTCGGGCCGTACATCGGGATCTGATAGTTCGGTACCCCGGCAGCAGGACGACGAAGCGTCCCGACGAAGAACAGGGTGTACGCACCAGAGGGCATACTCCCAATGGCCGCATCACCGACCAACGACCCGTCGGAACCTGTCCTGGCGAACACGACTTGAGGAGGTGACTGGAACCACTGCGGCGCGATGCCGGTACCCGCGTCAACGGGCAAGCAGTTCAGCGTTAGATTCTGCGACGTTTCGTACCAGTCCCCGTTCGCCAGGAAATCCCCGTCGGACACGCCCGGCTGGATATTCACCGCGGGGTCCAGCCACCAGCGTATGTCAGTGGCGTCAGGCCGCACGAGCGCACCAATGGCCGCGCGGTACGTGTTGATGTCCTCGATCATAACCTCGATCAGGGCGGCGCCCAGAGACTGGCCGAGCCCATAGCCGCCCATTGCGCCCTTCCACGGAAGAGGCGTGCCCCCGCCGCCGAAGCGACCAGAGAACAGCAGGGTCGTGGACCCTGGAGGCGGATCGGTGTTTGTGGTACCGTCGGAGCCGACAACGGTGTTGTCCACGTACATGATGAGGGAGTCGTCGGCTTCCCTGTCGATGATAAGGAACCCCCGCTGCAACGCCTGCGACCGAGCCGGTGATTCGGCACGAGCCGCCTGCGTGTGCATGATTCCGTACATCTTGTTGTCCGTGTAGTACGGATAGATCTGTATAATCTCAGCGGGCGTGATCTGATCCTCCACCGCACCTATCATCACCCTCTGTTGTGGGAGGGTGTCGATGTTCAAAGCCCAGGCCATGGCATCGCTGGTCGACTGTACGATGTCGGCAGTCCAACCAGTGTTCAGCCACTTATCGTCTGCGCCTGACGAGTCAAGCCCCAGCCCGTACGTGTAGTTGCTGGAGTCGAAGGGCACGGTGCCCTCATCCGCTTCCACGTCATAGCCGTTGCCCACCTTGAACGGCACCATGGCCGCTAGCAAATCGTCACCAGCGAACATGCTGAAGCGGTCGTGCCGCGCCCACCACCCGTGGTCCTTGGCGGCCACAATGAGCGCATCCACTGCGTCTGCGAGGGGTGTGCTGACGGTACCCCCGTTGTCGGCCACGCGGTCGAGCCAATCCTGCGTCGCGGGATCGTAGGGGCTGGGGCCACCGCCCTCTCCGCCGCTGTTCACGCCTAGGAAGGGAGGGCTCTGGATCATGCCACACCACCGAGCACGAGCCACTCGTTGGCGGCCAGCCAGATCAAGGTGAGCGGGGGACCGTACTGCTCCTTCGACTTCAAGCCGCCGCTGGCACCGTAGCGCAGGGTGACGCCCATGGCGCCCGCCACGGTGATCTGGCCGGCGCCGGTCTGCAAGATGACGGCCGAGCCTGCGGGGGCGTCAAGGGGGATGGTGAGGGTGATGCCCGCAGCGTTGGCAGCCTTGGTCAGCCGCTGGTAGTGGGTGGCCTTGGCGAGGGTGATGGTGGTGCCCGCTTCGCTGACCAGCCCGGGGGCCAAGAGCTCCCACGCCTTGCGGAGCCCCGTGCCCGAGACGGCGGTGCGGTCGGTCACGATGACCGAGTCCAGCAGCGGATCGAACGCGTCGGGCTGCTCCGGGATGGCGAAGATTTCGATGTCACTCATTTGAAGGCTCCTTGTAGATCATTACGCAACGACAGTTGCACACGTTCTCCGCGCTGGCGCTGGGGTCGCCGGGGTACTGCATGAGCTCACCACCAACGGTGAAGGTGCCGTCTAGGGGCGCCTCATCGCCGTCGGCCGAGCGGTGGTCCACGCGGGTACGCTCGTCCTCGGTGCTTACCCACACCTTCAGCAGGGGCAGGTCGATGCTCTCCGCGCCCATCAGGCTACCCTGCATGCTGCTGCCGTGCATCTCCGTACGGGCGATCAGGTCGGCCCGCCAGTCGGGGGTCTCGGTGCCCATCACGTCCTTGATGGCCTTGGCTACGCTCGTGGTGCTGGCTGCGTCCTGGCCCACCGCGCCCGCGATGGTGTTGGCGATCATCTTGCGCGTGGTCTTGTTGATCTCAGTCACCTTGGCGGCGGCCTGCCGCTTGGCCCACGCTGTGATCTTCGCGTCCAGCTCGTCGTGCGCGTCCTTGTACTCGATGGCCCACGGACGACCGGTCTTCGGCATGCTGGACACCGTGCGCAGGGCGAACGAGTGCATAGACGCCGAGTACGACGTTATGAAGATGCGCTCCATGCGCTTTGTCGACGCCGAGTCGACAGCGCTGAGAGCCCCGTCGAGCCCCCGCGCGCGGTAGCCTGCGGAGGCTGCTGAGCCCTGCTGCTTGAGCTCGCGCTTGACAGCGACCCGCATGCGCTTCTCGAACGTCGCCATGAGCCGCCGCTGGACGGCAGCCTCACGGATACGCCCTGCCTGCGTTGTCAGGTTAATTGGCATGGACGACGTTCCTCGCAATCTCCTCGGCGGCCTTGCTGCCGATGCCCATGCGCCGCAGCTTCTTGGCGAGTGTGGACTTGGCCAGGGCCGGGTCGTCGTTGGCAGGCTGGTCGGGGTTGGTGTCCTCGGGCACGTCGGGGACGAACGACTCCAGCGGAGTGACCATGGCCTGGGCCTCGGTGCGGTCGATGGTGGGGAAGGCGATGAGGATGGCCTCCAGCGCCGACGCTGCGGGCAGCGTGCCACCCGTGACAGCCTGCAGGATGCTGATGAGCGCGGTCACCTGGGCACCGTTGAAGGCGGTGTCCTGCACCGTGCCATCGGAGGGCACGACCACTCCATCCTTCGTGGGCACACCGTCGCCCGTGTCCGCACCGTCCTCGCCGGGCAGGAGGGGCAGCTTGCCAGCCTCCACATAGACCGCGTCGGCCTCCTTGTTCTTCACGGGCTCGTAGCCCAGGGCGACACGCTTCTCGTTGATGGACAGGAAGGTGGCGTTGCCGATGGTCTCCCACTTCTGCTTGCGGCGCGGGGCCAGGGCTGGCACGTTGTCCAGCTTGAGCTTGATGCTCAGGCGCTGGCCCTCCTTGTAGCAGGGGCGGAACCACCGCATCAGAGCGCCTGCCATGTTCAGCGCCTCGGGGATGACGGTGTCTTCCCACAGGGCCAGACGCGCCTCCTCGTAGTTGGCGAAGGTCTGCGAGCCCTCGATGGGGATGACCTGCGTGGGCACACCGAACACGGCGGCGATGTTGTGCCCTGCCATGCGGCGACCGTTGAGCCAGTCCATCTCCTGGGCGTTGTTGGCGAACGATGCCCACTTGAGGCCGCCCTGCCCGATGAGGGGCATGCGCGCGTTCTGCGGGCCCTGGGACCGCTCCTTCATCTGCTGCTTGATGTCGTTGAACTG
>Ga0068863_100007099_pt1 | contig 10983 bp, 10 predicted proteins | sample KBSSwiS62_FD_66596 | JGI IMG/M metagenome (GOLD analysis project Ga0068863, IMG submission 66596) | Switchgrass rhizosphere microbial communities from Kellogg Biological Station, Michigan, USA - KBS Switchgrass S6-2 | ecosystem: Host-associated > Plants > Roots > Rhizosphere > Soil ...
AAAATGTCGGTAACCCGGGAAATAAAAATGTATCTGAACCCCGCCGGTGGTTCAACAAAAAATTCGCACCATTACAAACATGGAGAAAATAACGCCGCAATTTTTTCAAGTAGCTGGGTAAAAAAATGACGCTTATACCATGTCTCTGGATCCAGTTGTTTTGCGGATTTCAAATCTTCAAAAAACACGGCACGCATTTTTTCAGCAAAAGGCTTATCATATACAATAGCATTCACTTCAAAATTTAATTCGAAACTCCGGTAATCCATATTCGCAGTTCCTATCATTGCTAATTTTCCATCAGTAACCATTGTCTTAGCATGCACAAACCCTTTTTGATAAACATAAATTTCAACACCTGATTGCAATAATGAATTGTAATTGGCCTTCGAAGCAGCATTGACAAATTTAGAGTCAGATATTCCCGGCACTAATAATTTTACAGACAAGCCACTTGAAGCTGCAATGCGCAATGCATCCAGCACGCCATCACCCGGAATAAAATAAGGAGTCGTAATTAAAATTTCTTTTTTAGCAAGGAATATTGCCTGGAGTATGGAAAATAAAACAGATGGTTGCGTTGAGTCTGGCCCGCTTCCCACTATTTGCACATGTGTATCATCTTTAACGGCTAACTTTTTTTCAAAATAAATGTCTTCTGGTTTCAAATCTTTATCGCAACAAAAATTCCAGTCAGTCAAAAATAAATATTGCAAATAATAAACGCCTGGTCCGTCAATCCGGAGATGTGTATCTCTCCAAAATAATTGTCCTTCTTTATTATTAATATACTTATCACTGACATTGATGCCGCCCACAAATCCGGTTTGTCCGTCGATCACGACAATTTTTCGGTGATTTCGGTAGTTAATCCTGTTGGCCAGTAAATAAAAAACAACTTTGTGAAAAGGATGCACTTCAATTCCTGCATCCCGCATTCTCCTTTCAATTTTCTTTTTAATCGTAGGACTTCCAAAATCATCATAGATGAAACGTACCTGAACACCTTCTTTTGCTTTTTTAATCAGTAGTTCAATTATAGCCGATCCTATTTCATCCTGCTCATAGATGTAGTATTCAATATGAATGTGACTCTTTGCGTTTTTCAAACATTCCATCAATTCAGGAAATTTCTCTTCGCCATTTATTAAAACTTTCAAAGTGTTTTTTCTTGTCAGCGGACTATGCAAATCTGATATCAGCATTGCAGCAAGCTCTGCATTTTCCCCTTCTTGTAAACTGTCCCTGCTCACCATGACCTCACTATATTGGGGAAGACTTTTTTTCAACTCTTCCAGTATTTTCAAATCTTCACCGGACTTTCTTGTATATAATTTTCTTCTCCAATAATTAATACCAAAGGCGAGATAAAAAAGTATTCCAACCACGGGTGCAAAAATGCAGAAAAGGAGATAGGCGATTGTTTTTGTACTGCTGCGTGTCTCATAGATTATTCGCAGGCAAACAAGAATTAATACAGCGACGTAGCTAACAATAATTATCCATGACAAGTTCATTGCTAAATCAGTTTGTATCAGATGGAAGTAGGTTGAACAATTTAAAGCTAAACATGATTAGGCTATTATTCAAAATATTTTAATCAGCATAAAGTTGTTCTGAAATAAAAATCCCACCTGCAATCGCAAGCGGGATGATAATATATAAGCAGTAAAAATCCTTTTATGGAAATATACCCAGTTCAGAATAGCTGGTTCCCACTTTATTGATGGCAACAACATAAGCCGCTGTTCTCATGTCCGGAATATCCGGATTTGCTTTCCACGCATTCATAATTTCATGCGTGGCAGTTATCATTGTTTCTTCTAATCCGCTATACACTAAATCTACTTCATCAGGGCCGTGCATGATAAATTCCCTTTCACTCATCTTTACTTTTTTTCCACTCAACTCTTCCATTTGTCCGAGTATGTGTGAATTCATATTCTCCGTAAAACGTTTTTCCAAACGTCCATAGCGAACGTGACTCAAATTTTTCAACCATTCAAAATAAGAAACAGTAACGCCACCAGCATTCAGATACATATCCGGAACAACTAATGCGCCATTTTTGCTAAACACTTCATCAGCTTCTGGTGTCAATGGACCATTGGCAGCTTCACCAATAATTTTTGCTTTTATTCTTGGAGCATTTTCTCCATTAATAACGTTTTCCAATGCAGCAGGAATAAGAATATCACATTCCATTTCCAGTGCTTCGGTAGTTTTTACAAAATTATTTCCCTTCGGAAAATTTAAAATAGAACCAGTCGTTTTGCGGTGATTAAAGACTTCATCAATATCAAGACCATCTTTGTTCCAGATGGCGCCTTCATATTCTGCAAGGCCAACAATTATTGCACCGGCATCCTGGAAGAATTTTGCACTATGATAACCCACATTTCCTAATCCCTGCACCACAACCCGTTTACCTTCCACACCAACAGGCAATCCTAATTTTTTCATTATATCCGCCATGTTGCATACTTCACGCAGTCCAAAGAAAACACCCAGCCCTGTTGCTTCACGACGGCCACGAACGCCACCTTGCGTTACCGGCTTGCCAGTGACACAGCCTGCAGCATCAATTTCACCGGGGCGCATGCTTGTATAGGTATCGAGTATCCATGCCATTTCCCTTTCGCCAGTTCCGTAATCGGGTGCCGGAACATCAATGCCAGGTCCAATAAAATTTTTCTTGATTAACTCGGCCGTATATCTGCGGGTAATTTTTTCCAACTCGTAAAGAGTATATTTTTTGGGGTCGATAGTGATACCACCTTTTGCACCACCAAATGGAACGTTAACAATAGCGCATTTGTAAGTCATCAGCGCAGCAAGGGCCATTACTTCATCAAGATTTACGGAAAGGGCAAAACGAATACCGCCTTTGCAAGGAGATTTGTGATGACTATGCTGCACACGATAAGCTTTGATAACTTCTATCTTGTCGCCAATCTTCACGGGAAAATGCATCCGGTATACGGAGTTACATTGTTTGATTTGTTCTAAAACACCGGTGTCCAGCTTGGTAAATTTTGCTGCCCGGTCAAAACTTTTTTCGACAGCGCCGAAAAAACTGTAAGTGTTGTCTGACATAAATTCTTTTTTAGTTTAAGCAATCGTTATTATTATAAGTAGCAATAGCAATTCTTGCGAGTGAAACGAAGTAATTTTTTGCGAAAAAAGTGAAGCAGCTGCTGATATTATTTTTGCACCCGGCTTCAGTTCTTTGGGCATCGTCTGATGCGTCGCACTCTTTGGGGGTTCTGTTCGCTGCTCATCAGGCTTCATCCTGATTTGTTTTATTTTACATTTAATAAATTCAATACAACAAAAACTACCCAATTATTAATTAATCCTTCTCCAGCTTACTCAGTTTCCTGTCTAACCTGATTAGATAAAGTACCAAACCAGTGAGTATGGTCAGCATCACAGCAATCACAACATAGCTTCTTCCATTGCTGCGCATAAAATCGCTGTTTGGCTTTGCAGTATCCTGTGCATTCGTTACCATCGCCATGCACAACAGGAATACCACTGTTATTATTCTTTTCAGATTTATAAATTTCATTGCGCCATCTTTTTTTCTTTCAATAAATTTATTCTTATACGAACCGTCGCAATCCAAACGCCAAGTAAAGTCCAGCCAATAAATGCCGGAAGTTCTACGAGGCGAAGTGCAGGAGTTACATCTTTAAAATTAAGCGCGGGGTTGCCTTCTTGTCCCGGATGAAGGCTCGGCAGTAATCTCGGAATGATCCAAATTGTCGGAAACAGCATTGCATAAGCGAATATGTTATACACCGCACTTATTCTTGCTCTTTTATCCAAATCATTTATTGAATCACGCAGCACCATATAAGCAAAATAGATCAGCAATGCGATTGCAGCACCAATAAGTTTTGGTTCTCTTGCCAAAGCCTGGAAAGATTGAAAAGTAGGATTATTAGGATCCGCCCAGGTATAGGTCATCCAAATGGCACCGGTAGAATAGCCCAGAATGCCAAAGAGTATTCCTATCGCTGCAAACTGGCGGGCATAAATGTCATATTTCAAGTTGAAAGTACGCAGATAGCGAACAGCATTTATTACAGAAATTGTAAATAAAGTCATCATTGCCATCCACATAGCCACATGGAAAAAAAGATTACGGCTTGTCTGTTCCAGTGCCGGCAAATCGGGAATTTTTACTAATAGTCCAAACGAGAAAGTGAAAACCAGCAATAAAATGCAGGTGATTTTCCACCAGGACTTGTACATATAGTTTTTTCTATCAGTCATCGGGGGGCCAAAAAAAGATATTGGCCTGCTAAATATGGGTGCAAAAATAAGGGATATGGCAATATCGCACAGAAGAATAATAGCAAGTAATGGGAAAGTTTTTAATACAAATCGCCCAGAGGAAAAGGAGAGAAAGAGAATACAAATTTCAAGGCAAACGAATTAAGAAGTGGGTTCTTGAATTTTTTTAATATGCTCAAGAATACTTGCGAGAGGAATAGCCTTGAAAGGGCTTAATATCAATAGCCATGAGTGAAAACATGGGAAAAAATCAAACAAAATGCATCAGAACCCGGAAAGGGTTCAACAATTCAAAATAGGATAAAGTAAAATTTCGAAAATAATTTGGGTATTACAAAGTGCTCATCTCCCCAAAGCTAGGTCAGGCTGTGTTAATCTTTACAAGAGTACGACCCGGGATATGCGAAAGGGACGATTATACTTGTCCCGACTCATTCGTGGGTAGTACTTCATTCGGATAAAAAAATGTATTCTTTAATCTTTCCATAAGTATGGAAAAAGAATAACCGCCAATAAAATAACCATTACATCCAATGCAACGAGCAGCAGAACAGTGACCACAGGAATTGTGAGCAGCGGTGCAAACGCAGCATTTGATAAGCGCATTAATAATAATAACTGCGGAATAATAATTGGAAAGCCGAGCACAGCCATGATAGCTGCATTTTGTTGTGCCTTTGCGGCTATTGCGGCAAGAAAAGTGAATACCAAACTGAGGCTCCAGCCACCAAGCAAAACGAGGCCAATAAATTGCCACATTTTTTGCATCGGGTTACCAAGGAAAAGGGAAAATAAAAAAAGGCTGAGCAAACTCATGGCGAGCATGAGCAGAGAATTGAATAATAATTTTGCTAAGACAAAATCGCCGGGACTGGCAATAGAATAAAAATAAAGCATGCGCCCCTTACTTTCCTGCAAAAAACTTTTAGCAACAGCGTTAATACAAATGAATAATTGAATCACCCAAAATAGTCCGTTCCAGACTTTTGCTTCCGGCTCATCAATGGCCATGAATAAAACAAAAATAGTAGCGCCAATATAGAGTAGGATTCCATAAAAGCTGTACTGCTGCCGTACTTCCAGCAATAAATCTTTTTTGAACAATGTGTATATGTGACGAATTGAACTGATAACAAATATTTAGCTGCGAAAATACTAATTAGAAGCCTATGCATCTGATTTAATGTTTTAGTTTTGCTTTCAAATAATAAGTCATGAAAAAGATTGTAATCATTTTTTTAGCAATGGTAACTATTACCGGGCTTCAATCCTGCCAGTCAACTAAGTCAGCTACTTCGTCCAGAATGCTGAAGTTTAATTTCGAAAAAGGTAAAGGGTATGACTATGAAATGATCATCAATATGGATCAGGAAGTGATGAATCAGAAAATGCAAATGGATATGACAACTTATTATTCTATGGACGTAGTTGCAGATGATGGGAATACAAAAACGCTTACTACTACCTACGACAGGTTTAAAATGAATATGACCGTTATGGGTATGAATGTTGAAGTTGATACCGATCATCCTTTGCAAGAGCTTGGCGAAGGAAAAAAAGATCCGATGAAAATGCTGAACGGATTATTAGGTGCGATAAAAGGAAGAAAATTTACAATGAAAGTGAACCAGGAAGGAAGAATAGAATCTGTTGAAGGATTTAAAGATATGGCTGAATCAATTGTAGATTCAATGCACCTTGATGAAGCACAAAGACAGCAAATGGTGCAGCAATTCAGCAAACAATTCAATGATAAAAACATTAAGGATCAATTTGAAAGAGTGCTGTATATTTTCCCAAATAAAGAAGTGAAAGTAGGAGATAGCTGGCAAAAAGTGACAAACCCTGGAGCGCCAATGGCAGGAAAATATACTTCTACTTATACCGTGACGGATATAGAAGGAGATATGGTGACATTAGAAGAAAAAAGTAAAATTGAAAGCGATTCTGAAACGGTGAAATTGAGTGGAGATATTACCGGCACATTGGTAGTTGACAGTAAATCAGGTCTTGTGGTAAGTGCTGATCAGGATATGGATATTACAACAGCAACCGGGGGACAATCTATTAAAATGATAGGAAAAACGAAGATTAAAGGAAAGGTGAGATAATTGTTTAAAGATCGAACATTCACGATTTTATTAAACCTGTAATTTTTTTTACTTCTGGTAATAACACTTCCTGCATCTCGGCTCGTATGCGTCGGTGGCGCCAAGCATCACCTGATCTTCATTAGGTATTTTGCGGTAAGAGTAATTAGCGATATTGCCGCATTGCATACAAATGGCATGAAGCTTTGTTACATAATCGGCCTTGGCCATAATGAAGGGCATTTGACCGAAAGGTTTGCCGAGATAATCCATATCAAGTCCGGCAACAATGACACGTATGCCGCGGAAAGCTAACTCATCACAAACATTTGCAATTTCTTCATCAAAAAATTGAGCTTCATCAATTCCTATCACATCAACATCACTTGACATAAGCAATATTTTTTGGGAGTTATCAATCGGTGTAGATTGAATCGCATTTGTATCATGCGATACAATTTTTACTTCATCATAGCGAACATCGATTGCAGGCTTAAATATTTCAGCTTTAAGATTTGCAATTTTTACTCTCTTCAGCCTGCGAATAAGTTCTTCAGTTTTTCCGCTGAACATTGATCCGCAAATAACTTCAATACTTCCACGCCGCTCTCCACTGGTATTAGGTTCAATAAACATTGTTAAGATTTGTTATGATAGTCCGGTAATTGTATTTATTGGCAAACAGTTTGTAACTTTAAAAGGTCTGAATTTGCAGGCGTCAAATGTAATATAAACAATGGAAAGAATAGAAGCCCTTATCAATAAATTAAGAGAACAGCATGCACAAAATGCTAACCCTTCCTTATTGCTTGGAACGGTGCAATTGCTCCAATTTGAATTGACAAAGCTTCAGTCGTCAGGAATGCAAAGCCTGGGAACTGCAAAAGTTGCTGTTACGTTACCCTCATCAAATATTGCGGCGGCTACGTCATCTTCTGCGGCTCACGCAATTCCGGCTCAGTATGAAAAGTATGTTCCAAAGCCTGCTGAAAAAGTGCCTGCACCGGTACAAGAAGTAAAAGAAACATTGCTGGTTGACAACGGCTCGGTATCAGTGGTGCAGAAAAACGGGCAGCTTGATATGTTGTTTGATCCCATGTTGGAAATTCCAACACTTTCTCACCAAATTAAAGAAGTGAATGATACCTCCTCTGGAAGAGAAGAATCGCTGAACGACAGATTAAAGCAATCTAATACCGAATTAATCGAACGGCTGAAAGAAGCACCGGTAAAAGATCTGCGTAAAGCTATTGGAATAAATGATCGATTTTTATTCATCAATGATTTATTCCGAGGCGACGAATCCATGTATGAGCGCAGCATAAAAACAATCAACAGCTTTAATATCTATCCCGAAGCAGAATACTGGATCAACAGGGAATTAAAAGTGAAGATTGGATGGAATAATGATCATTCAACAGTTCAGCATTTTGATCAATTGGTTAAGAGACGTTTTTCCTGAATAAACTTTATGATTTTTTCTGTGGCTCCTTTGTTGGAAAGCACAAAATCCCCGGCTGCCTTACTGTGTTGATTATATTCCTCCTTATTAAGCAATAAGTTTTCAATTTGCCCTTTCAAATCTTTCTCATCAATAAATGATACCCCGCCGCCTGACTCAACAAGGCCAATGGCTTCACTATATTTTTTATAAAAAGGTCCAAATAAAACAATTTTATTATAGACTGCTGCTTCAAGCACGTTATGAATGCCGTTGCTTTTTAGTCCTCCGCCAATATAGCTCAGGTAACTGTAGTAATATAATTTTGATAACATTCCGATATTATCTATCACGAGTGTATTGCTTTCGTTTGTCTGTTGATTATTTTTTAATTCTGAAAACAACAATGCCGCTGGGAAAAGCTCTTTGATTTCTTTTATGTGCTTTTCAGTTATTTCATGAGGGGCAATTATTAATTTTAAGGAAGGGTCGTCGATCGCAGCAACTACTTTTTGCAAAATTTCTTCATCTTCTTTCCACGTGCTTCCTGCAATGATCGATTTGCTATTGCCAATGAATTTTTCTATAGCGGGAATGGGCTGAAAGTTTTCAGCAATATTAATAACCCGGTCAAAACGTGTGTCGCCTGAAATAGTTGTGATAGCTGCAAGACCAACCGAATCAATTAGATCTTTCGATGACTTATTTTGAACAAACAGATGATCGAACCGGGATAATATTTTGATTTGTAATCCTCCGTACCATTTAAAGAAAGACATGTCTTTGCGAAACAATGCTGAAATAAGCAACAGGGGAATTTGCCGGTATTTTATTTTTTTCAGGTAATAATACCATAGCTCATATTTTACAAAAACCACCAATGATGGCTTAACTATTTCCAAAAAACGCTTCGCATTTTTTGGGCCATCCATTGGCAAATAAAACACGAGGTCTGCACCTTCGTAATTTTTCTGTGCCTCATACCCGGAAGGAGAGAAAAATGTCAATAATATTTTATAATTTGGAAAACGGATTTTAAGTTCTTCAATAACTGGCCTGCCTTGTTCAAATTCACCCAGCGACGCACAGTGCATCCAGATAACAGGATCACCATTTCCAATCGATTGCTCCAGCTTTTCAAAGATATTTTTTCTTCCCTTGACCCACTTTTTTGCTTTAGCATTGAATAATGAAGCAACATGCATGGAGGCACGAAAAAGTAACAGGAAAATATTATAAAAAAAAACAGCCAAATGATTGGTTTTAAATAAGAAACAAATGTAAAAGCAATAGGGTAAAAATAGTGGTATTTTACTATTTTTGCCCGCCCCAACGTACCTCCATGCCCTAATTGCAAAAAAGAGCCGGTACGGACTGGCGGCATTATCAAATTAAACCAATCCCAAATGCGTCCGATACAAATGGTTGACACCAAAACGCAGTATCATAAAATTAAGCCCGAGGTGGACAAAGCCGTTATGGAGGTAATCGAAAGCACTGCTTTTATAAACGGACCTGCGGTTAAAGATTTTTCAAATAATTTATCAGCCTATTTGAATGTTAAGCATGCAATACCCTGCGCAAACGGTACGGATGCATTGCAAATTGCCATGATGGCTTTAGGATTGGAACCGGGTGATGAAGTTATAACCCCTTCTTTTACTTATATAGCAACAACAGAAGTAATTGCACTGCTTCGGTTGAAACCTGTTTTTGTTGACGTAGATGCAAAAACATTTTGCATCGATCCTGAATTATTAGAAAAAGCTATTACTCCAAAAACTAAAGCTATTGTTCCCGTTCACTTGTATGGTCATGCAGCACCGATGGAACAAATAATGAAAATTGCTGAAAAGCATAATCTTTTTGTCATTGAAGACAATGCGCAGGCTATAGGTTGTGATTACACATTTAGCGATGGCACCAAAATGAAAACGGGTGTGATTGGACATGTTGGCACAACATCATTTTATCCTTCAAAAAACCTTGGCGGCTTTGGTGATGGTGGAGCGATTTTTACTAATGATGATCAGTTGGCAGAAAAAATGAAAATGATAGCCAATCACGGACAAAGCAAACAATATTATCATGATGTGGTCGGTTGCAACAGCCGTCTTGATTCGATACAAGCTGCGGTTTTGAATATTAAATTAAAACACCTGGATGAATATGCTGGTGCGAGAAGATTAGCTGCTGATTTTTATGATACCGCATTTGCAAATCATCCGAAAATCACAACACCCTTCAGAGCTGCATATTCAAACCATGTTTTTCATCAGTACACTGTGCTTCTTGAAAATGTTGATCGTAATGGTCTGAAAGAATTTTTAGCTGGCTATAAAATTCCTGCAATGATTTATTATCCCGTGGCAGGACATCAGCAAAAAATGTTTGAGCAATTTAATGTAGCCAATCAATCTTTGCCAGTCACTGATTGGCTTATCAAAAGAGTTATATCATTGCCTGTACATACAGAACTTGATCATGAACAGTTAACATTTATCACAGAGAAAGTGATTGAATACCTGAATCAATAAACCACTAATCAACCAATGAAAATTACAGTTGTAGGAACCGGCTATGTAGGTCTCGTAACAGGAACTTGTTTTGCTGAAACAGGAAATGATGTAACCTGTGTAGATATTGATATTAATAAAATCACCAAGCTGTCAAATGGTGAAATAACTATTTACGAACCAGGTCTTGAAAAAATATTTCTTCGTAATCTTAAAGAAAACCGCCTGCATTTTACTACTGATTTAGCAGTAGGAATTAAAGATGCAGCAATAATATTTCTTGCATTGCCTACGCCTCCGGGTGAAGATGGTTCTGCAGATTTGAAATATATTTTGGGTGTGGCAAATGATCTGGGGAAAATTTTGACTGATTATAAAGTAATAGTCGATAAAAGCACCGTGCCTGTCGGAACTGCAGAAAAAGTTCATGGAGCAATATTAAATAGTTATAAAGGCGAATTTGATGTAGTATCCAACCCTGAATTTTTACGTGAAGGTGTGGCTGTGGATGATTTTATGAAACCCGATCGTGTGGTTATTGGCACAAGTTCTGAACGTGCAAGGAAGGTAATGGGTAATTTATATGCGCCATTTGTGCGCCAGGGCAATCCCGTAATTTATATGGATGAACGAT
>Ga0068863_100007110_pt1 | contig 10976 bp, 10 predicted proteins | sample KBSSwiS62_FD_66596 | JGI IMG/M metagenome (GOLD analysis project Ga0068863, IMG submission 66596) | Switchgrass rhizosphere microbial communities from Kellogg Biological Station, Michigan, USA - KBS Switchgrass S6-2 | ecosystem: Host-associated > Plants > Roots > Rhizosphere > Soil ...
ACGCGCGAGCGATGAGCGCGCGCAGCCATTTTCCGCCGTGGCACCATAGATTATTACGTAGATTATTACGTGCCCGCCGACCCCATTGACGCACAGCGCTACGTAGGACCGACCTGACATTCACCTGCGGTCATGACCTATCGTGACCAGAGAGCGGAGGGGTAAGACTTGTTGCGGGTGTTTTCCCAGTTTTTTTGTAAGGAGAGAGTTATGAAATCAGTGCTAGCGCTTTCCACGCTGATCGTGGGTGCTGCGCTGCTGCCGGCCGCAAGCTTCGCCGGGAATCAGCAGGAGCCGCAGGCGACAACCCAGGACACGCAGACCGTGACCCGGGACACGCAGACCGTGACCACGGAAACTTCGGCTGCGCCGATGGCCTCCACGGATTCTTCAATTGCCTCGAAGATCAACTCCCAGCTGGTCTCGGAGCATATCTCGGGCATTACCGTGGCCGCGGATGCTTCCGGTGTCGTCTCCCTTACGGGTTCGGCCACCACCCAGGCTGATGTGGACAAGGCAGCGACCATTGCTCACAACACCGCGGGCGTGACCGCCGTCAACAACAGCGTCACGGTCAAGTCGACTCAGTGATCCGCTGTTGAATGAATGGCCCGGTCCTACCTTTGGGACCGGGCCATTGTCTTATCTTCTTGTGCGCGCTCGATTTCAGCGTTCTGCTAGCGAGCCGCCTTGCGCTTGGACTCGGCAGCCCCTTTGGCATCGTTGAAAGCGGCATCGGCCGCCTGGGTGCAGGCTGCGCGCTGCGGCTTGGACTTCGAGCTGCACTCATCCAGGGCATGGGCACGATCGGCGGCGGCCGAGGCTATGCTGACCTCGTAGCTTGGACCATCGTCCGCCACGGCGGCGGTCGCCTTGGGCGCGTGGGCGATCGGTGCCGATGATGGTGCCGCGGCTTTGGTGGGGCCGGCAGTATCAGGGGCGCAGGCGCCAAGCAGCATGCACAGCAACGGCAGTGAGATATTGCGCAGCATGCGGGCTACGCGATTCCTTCCGCGGCGGTGGGTTCAGTCTGGCGAGCGCGGTCTATGGGAATGGTCACATCGACCCGGGTGCCATGTCCCGACGGCGCACGTCCGATCGAGAAGGTTCCGCCCAGACCCGAAACCCGGTGGCGCATGCTCGCAATGCCGTAGGTTTGCGAAACACCCACGCGATCCGGAGTGATTCCGCGGCCGTTGTCCTCGACAAGCAATCGAACGTCGCGCTCGCTGCAGTGAAGCTCCACGGAAACCTTGGTGGCGCGCGCGTGCTTCATGATGTTCGTCAGGCATTCCTGCGCCACCCGGTATAGGGTGATGTTGGCTTCCGGATTGAGTTCGGCGCAATCCTCCTCTGGATACAGCTCGTTGCAGATCAGTCCCGAGCGCCGGCCAGTCTCGCCAACCAGCCAGCGGAGAGCGGCCACCAGACCCAGATTGTCCAGAAGGGTGGGCCGCAAATTCTCGATGATCCGACGCTTGAGCTCTACGCCTTCCTCGAGTGATTTCGCGACGCGATTCCAGCGTTCGACCAATTGCGGATCGCCATTGTCGAGCTTGCGGCGCAGCCACATCAGATCCATCTTAGTGGCCACCAGCAAGCCGCCCAACTCATCGTGCAATTCGCGCGCGAGCGCTGACTTTTCAACCTCGCGCACGCTCTGCAGGTGGCTCGAGAGCGCCGAGAGGTTCTGTGTGCGTTCCCGCACCACCTGGTCAAGCTCGCGATTGCGCGCTTCCAGGGCCGCGGCTTCCTCTTCGCGGCGGCGCACGTTCCGCCTCAGCAGCAATCCGGACGCCACCAGGAACCCGATCCCGAGCAAGGTCGCAAGCCCGATGAGGATCCGCGTGGCCCAGATGCCGCGCACCCAGGTACGGGTAACATCGACCCGCATATCCTTCTCGAGCGCCAGCAGCGCGTCGGCATTGCGACGTATGTCCTCGACGGTCTTCTTGCCCAGGTCCGTGTAGACCAGGGCGACGGCGGCGGGGCGCCCGAACTCCCCGTACAGGCGAAGCGAGGAGTTGAGTTCGCCAATCTTCATTCCCGACTTCAGCCGCAGGTCCCTGATCAAATCCACGGCGCGGCCCGAGCCAGCCCGCCGATAGCTTTCCTCGAGCCGGTCGAGGAGCTGGGGCACGCGTCGCACCGAAGGATCGTAGGGAGCCAGGTACGACTTGTCCTCGGTCAGCAGAAAGCCGCGCTGCGCGGCCTCGGCATCCAGAATCGACCTGAGGAATTCCTCCACCGTGGCTTGGCGCCACTCGGATGCCGTCAGTGCCGAGCTCGCATCCCGAAGCCGGGCCTGCCCAAGTTCGGCATAGAAAAACAGCGCGATCGGCAGCACGATGGCCAGCGCGACGGGAGCCAGAAACCAGCGGCCGCGGGATTTCGTCAGCGTCAGGCGCTGCGTATGTCCCGTCGACTCGTGGCTGAGAGCAGGCGCCGCGGGCGCGAGATTTGCCGGCGGATTCATTTACCCTCGCGACCGGGTCTTGATGAACAGTTCGTGCAGAACCGTGGGCAACCGGTCGTAGTCGCGTACCTTGTCCATGAAATAGGTGGCGCCGAGCGCCATGGCCGCTTCTTTGTACTGGGGCAGGTCGTAGTTCGTGAGCACGATCACGCTGGGGCGATCGGCTGCAGTTCCCAATGATCGCAACACCCCGAAGCCGTTCCCCTGCCGCAGGTGCAGATCCAAAATCAGGACTTCCACCCGATCGCGGCCCACGGCGGCCCGGGCCGCCTCTTCAGTGTCGGCCGTGCCAATCAGGTCCACTTCCGGGAGCTGGCGAATCATTTCACTCAGCCGCTCCGTCAGCACCTTCGAATCCTCGACCAGTAGGACACGCATGGGTTGCGCAGGGGCTTCAATTGGCTCCAGGGATTGGAGCGATTGTTGCTGCCGTTTAATGGTACTCATGACTTAGCGCCGCCTCGTCCAGCCACTACGCCAACGGCCCGTAAGACCATTCTGACACGATTCTCATTGGATCAGCCCATGGCGCAGAGCATACGAGGTCAGATCGGCGTTGGTCTTGAGTCCCATCTTCTCAAGTACCCGGCTCCGGTAGGTGCTCACGGTCTTGACGCTAAGCTGCAGTTCTTCCGCGATTGCGGAAACTGCGCGGCCGGCGGCGAGCTTGCTGAGCACCTGGAACTCGCGAGTGGACAGGCGCTCGTGCTGGGGGCTGCCCGGATCCTGATCCATGCCCGCGACCAAAAGCTCTGCCACTTCCGGGCTGACATAGCGCCTTCCCGCGAGCACCGTGTGTACCGCCTTGATCAACTGCTCCGGCGCGGCATCTTTGGGCAGATAGCCGCTGGCGCCGGCGCGCAGCACGCTCATGGCGTACTGCTTTTCGGGCAAACCACTTAAGACCAGGACACGCACCCGCGGAAAGTCCGACTGGATCTGCCGCAGGATATCGAGTCCACTCTGGTCCGGCATATAGATGTCGAGCAGCACCAGGTCCCATTCTTTCGCATGCAGCTTCTCCAGCGCGTCGCGGCCGCTCGCGGCCTCGCCGATTTCTCGCACGCTGGGCTCGGCATCCAGGAACTGGCGAATCCCGGCGCGAACCACGGCATGATCGTCGGCTATCAGAATTCTTGACACGGTTTTCCTATGGTTGGGCGGCCTTGAGTCCGCCAGCCTTGATTATATGCGCGCTAGGCACGGGCACCTATCGACTGGCGCTGGCGAATCCGCGCGATGTCCACGAGCATGCGGCCAGCCCAGCGGTAGACATTGTTTTCCCTGACAGTCTGGCGCATCAGGCGCATGCGCTGACGGCGCTGATCCCTAGGCATTTTGATCGCCTCGTCGATCGCGGTCGCCACGTCTGCTATGTTGAAAGGATTGACCTGGAGCGCCTCGACCAGTTCGCGGGAAGCACCCGTAAAGGTGCTCAGGATCAGCACACCATCCTCATCGTCCCGTGCCGCCACAAACTCCTTGGCAACCAGATTCATGCCATCGTGCAGGCTCGTGACCATGCAGAAGTCAGCGGCGCGGTACATCTCGAACACGCGCGTTGGATCCTGATGCGAGGGCACCAGCACGATCGGCTTCCAGGAACCGGTCTGAAACCGCGAATTGATCCGGTCCACTTCGTGCAAGGTGCGCTGCTGCAGCGCCTGGTAGGCCGGCAGCTTGCTGCGCGAGGGCTCGGCGATCTGCAGCAGAGTGACCCTGCCTTGCTCTTTGGGATAGCGGTCAAGGTAAGCCTCCAGGGCCTGGCAGCGCTCGACGATTCCCTTAGTGAAGTCCCAGCGCTCGACTCCGACTCCCAGATTCACGGAATCTTCGATGCCGAACTCCTGGCGGATGCGCGTGCGCGATTCGGCGATGTCCGGCAGGCCCCGTAACCAGCGCGGCGGCCATTCAATCGAGATGGGGTATGGCGCCACGTGGCAGACGTGGCCCTGTAGCGTCACGGTCAAATGCTCCCGATCGATCTTACACTCGATGGCACGATCCACGGTGTCGAGCAGGTTATGGCAGTGGTAGAGCGTGTGGAACCCCAGCACGTCGGCCTGCAACATGCACGAGAGCAGTTCGCGCTGCCAGGGGCAGACGCCGAAGGTCTCGGCGTTGGGCCAGGGGACATGCCAGAACAGGCCGATGGTGGCGCGCGGAATGCGCTCGCGCAGCAGTTTCGGCAGCAGCGCGAAATGGAAATCCTGGATCAGCACCACCGGATTTCTCGACTCGGCCTCCTGCACGACCGCATCGGCGAACTTCAGGTTCACCGCCTGATAGTACTGCCAGTCGGCGTCCCGGAATGCCGGTCGCACGTAGGCTTGGTGGCACAGCGGCCACATACCCTCGTTCGAAAATCCGAAGTAGTAGCCCTCTTCCTCCTCCGGCGTGAGCCATACGCGTCGCAACGTGTAGCTGGGCTCATCGGGCGGCACCGCCACGTGATCGCGCGAGTCCACCACGCTCTTGTCCGCGGTGCCGCTCCCGTGCGCCACCCACACGCCTGAACACGCGCGCATGACCGGTTCGAGCGCCGTGACCATTCCGCTGGCGGGCACTTGCACGTGGATCTGCTCATCGGCACTGCGCCAGTGGCTGTAGGGCTCGCGGTTGGAGACCGTGATCACTTGGCTCGACTCCAGCCGACTCTGCACCACCTGACGCAGCGCCTGCGGGGTCCAGTTTTCGCGGTAATCGATTTCCAGGCGCTGTTTTTCCTCCGCATCGCGCAGCAGCCGGCGCACCTGCGAGAGGATCGGCCACGACACGCCGGGCGAACGCGCGTCATCGAGCAGTCGGCCGCTGCGGATATCGCTGAGCAGCAACATGGCCCAGCGCCGCAGCAACCACCAGATCACTACCGAAACCACCAATGCGAGTCCGAGCGCGGACAGGCCGACAAAGGCGACGACGAAGCCGCGCCACCCCGTCCGGCTCCAGTCAGCAAACCCTAAGTCCTGTACCAGTACGGCACGCGCCGGCGTGGCACCAGTTTCCGCTATCTCGTAGTCGGAGATCTGCAAGCGCCCGACCGAAGCCTGCACCAGCCGGTTGGACGCATCGCGCTCGATCTGCTCCGGGCGGCAGACGAATCCGGTCGGCGCGCGCTCCATCTGCGCGATCACCGAACCGTCCGCACGGCAGATCACCATGCCCTGGACCCACTTATTGCCCTGCAAGGTGGAGGCCAGGAACGCGCGCAGGGCCGCGCGGTCGCGCTGGCCAAGGAGGCTGCGCACCATGGCCTCATTGGTGCGCAGGAACGCCCGCGCCCGATGCTCGGCCTGTACGCGGTAGCCTGCGCTCAGCGCGTCACTGATGTAGGGCACCCCAAAATAGGTGACGATCGCGGCCGCGGCCGCGAGCACCAGGAACACCCGAATGATCGAGTTTCGAAACATCAATGCTTCCCGGATCCGGACCAGGCCGCGCGCCGGTGCGACGCGAACGTCGCGCTGACGGCGCCGCCGAAGCTAAACAACGTCCTCCCACTGACGACTCAAGCGCAACGCGCTCGAGATGATGCCGACCATGCTGTAGGTCTGCGGATAGTTTCCCCAGTGCTCGTTGCTGACCGGATCGATGTCCTCGGAATATAGCCCCAGATGGTTGCGGCGCGACAGCAGTCGCTCAAAAACCTCGCGGGCCTCGGCCATGCGGCCCATGCGGGCCAAGGCATTGATGTGCCAGAACGAACACACAGTGAAGGCGTTGCGCGGGGCGCCGAAATCATCCTCGTGCCGGTAGCGGAACACGTAGTCGCCCTGGCGCAGCGCCTGCTCGATGCGCTCCATGGTCGACACGAAGCGCGGATCGGTCGCGGCCACGAGTCCCAGCTCGGGCAGCAGCACCGCGGTCGCGTCCAGTTCCTCACCGCCGAAGCTGTCCACGAACGACTGGATCTTCTCGTTCCACGCCTGCTCGAGAATGCGCTGCTTCATCGATACAGCCTTCGATTGCCAGTAGGCAGCGCGCTCGTGCAGCCCCAAGTGACTGCCGATCCTGGCCAGCCGGTCGCAGGCCGCCCAACACGTTGACGCCGGGTAGGTGTGTACTCTTTCGGTGCCGCGGAATTCCCAGGGCCCGGCATCGGGTTGCTCGAACGCGGCCACCGCCTGCTCGCCCAAGGCTTCCAGGCGCGAGAACAATGCGGCATCGCCCGGTGCTATCAGGCGCGCGTCATAGAAGAACTGGCTGGTGGCCATGATCACGGCCCCGTAGACATCGTGCTGCTTTTGCAGCAGCGCCAGGTTTCCGACCCGCACTGGCCCCATGCCGCGATAGCCGTCCAGGCTGGTGATAATCACTTCCTCGCCGCGCGCCGAGTCGCCGGCCAGCCCGTACGCGGGCAAGAGCACGCCACCCGGATTCTGCGCGATCACGTTGCTCAGGTAGTGCAGGAACCCTTCCATGGTCCGCGTGGCACCGAGGCGATTGAGCGCCTGGATCACGAAGAAGCTGTCCCTGAGCCAGCAGTAACGATAGTCCCAGTTGCGCCCGGACCCCGCCGATTCCGGAATCGAGGTGGTGAGCGCAGCCAGCACGGCGCCCGAGTCCTCGTAGGTGCAAAGCTTGAGCGTGATGGCGGCGCGAATCACGGCCGCCTGATAGTCCACCGGCACGGCCAGGCTCCTCACCCATTCCTGCCAGTATTCGACGGTCTGCTCGAGGAATGAGCGTGCCAAGGACAGCGGCGCCGAGGGCACCGTCTCGTCGGGCCCGAGAATCATGGCCTGCGGCTTGTCCAGAACGACGGGCAGCTCTTCCATTATTGCGGTGAGCGAGGCGTCGGTCGTCAGCCGGCAGGTGACATCGCTTGCGGCCACCCGCAGGCTGTGGCTTCCCGCAGTCATCTGCGCAGCCCGCGACCCGTACGCGTTGAAGGGCTTGAAGCGCATGCGCACCCGCGGCTGCCCGCGCAAGGGCTCGACGATGCGCATGAACATCATGGGCTTGAACACGCGCCCGCGCTCGCGGAAGCGCGGACAGAAATCCGTCACTCGCAGTTGATTGCCGTCGGCATCGTCAGTGACGGTCTCGACCACTGCGGTGTTGACCAGATAATTCTGGCGGCAGGCCACGGCATCGAGCACGTCGATCGCGAATACTCCGCGTCCCGCGTCCCCGCCCTGCTTGTCGAGCAGCGCACAGAAAGTCGGATCGGAATCCGGCCGCGGCAGACAGGCCCACACCAGGCGGCCGAAGCGATCGAGCAAACCGGCCACCTGGCAGTTGCCCACCACGGCCAGATCCAGCGTGGGTTGACGATCATCCGTGGTCATGACGGATTTGCCCCAACCAGCGCGGTGAGCCACTGCCGTGCGGCCTGGCTGTTCTCGAGGCAATAGTCGCCGTGAATACGCCGGCCGACCGCCAGCGCGAGCCCGCCGTGCCGGTGCACGGCTGAAAAGGCCTCGCGGTCCGAAAAATCATCGCCCAGCGCGATGGGTATCCGGTTAAGGAACGGGGGCTCGAGCATGAACTCTTCGATCGCGGTGGCTTTGCTGGTCCCGCCGGGCACGATCTCGACCACCATCGCCCCTTCGACAACCTGGTACAACGGCCACAGTCCGGCCGCTGCGGCGTGCATCACGCGCCGGCAGTCGGCGCCCAGCGTCGGCGCCTGGCGAAAATGCAGCGCGATGGCAGTGCCCTTGTCCTCGATGATCACACCGGCATGCGCGGCCGCGAACTCGGCGATCGACTGGCGTGCCGATTGGAGCGCCTGCTCGGGCGGTGAGCGGCGATGAACCGAACCGTGGGTGTCGCGTCGCTCCAGTCCGTACAGGCCGGAGGCGGGAAGTTGCAGAGGCGCGAGCATGGTATCGAGCGTGGCGAGCAGCCGACCGCTGACCAGCGCCAGCGCACCATCGAATCTGTCCGCGGCCCGCTGCAGCAGCTCGATGAGCGTTGCGTCCGCCATGGCATCGACCGGATCAGCCTGGAACTCAATCAGCGTTCCGTCAACGTCGAGGAACAGGCAGCAGCGCGCGAGAATCTGCGCGGGTTCGGCGCTAAACCAATCCAGAATCTGATCCGCGCCGCCGGTCCGACGTTGTGGCGGCAGTATCATGGTTCCGACTGCGACTGCCGATCGAGCAGTCGCTCCTTACTTGCCGGAACCCGCTATCGAGGACGCCCCGTCCTCTCGGGAAAGGTAGGCGGGGCTGGATTGCCAGCGGGTATCCCGCGGCGCACCGAAGATGGTGCGGTGCCGACCTCTCACCAGAACGATAAGGCCGAAGATCGTGAACATGATGACCGCCCCGAGCAGGACGCTTGCCAGCACCAGAAATACAGGTCCGATTGCCACGCTCATAAGGCCACCATTTCTTTTTAGGAGTACGCAAACCCTTGATCCCATTAGGGACTCTTGGTCTGCGTACGAACTATGAGGTAATGCTGTCTTACGCGCCGTCGGTACGGAGGCCATACCGCTGTCGGGGATGGACTACAGGAAAAAAGACCGGCGCGAGGGCTTTAGCTGCGCAGGCGGACAGGTGCCAATTGGTCGGCTGACACCCCGCGCTCGCGCAACGAATCGGGGATCGCGCGCCCGAGAATAGTGGCCGCCGCAAAGGCGCCCAGTGCGGGTGATGTCTGGATCCCGTAGCCGCCAAGCCCGGCGTGCCAGTAGAACGAGTCAACGTCCGGCTCGAAGCCGGACACCGGCTCACGATCCGGGGAAAACACGCGAAGCCCGGTCCAGGAGCGCAGCACGCGGCTAATCGAGAAATCAACCGCGTGCTCGATGTGATCAACCGCGATGGCGACGTCCAGGTCTTCGGGTTGCGCATCGACGGCGGGCGATGGCACCTCCTCCGCGAGCGATCCAAGCAGGCGACCCGCATCGGGCTTGAAATAGAACTGACCCTCGGCTTCGGTGACCATGGGCCAGCGCAAGGTGGCGGAATTATCCGGCGCATCGAAGATGAACGCGGTGCGCCGATGGGGGACAAGTCCCAGCGGTGCCACGCCGGCACGGCCCGCAAGCTCATCCGCCCAGGCACCGGTGGCATTCACGATCAGGTCGGGCTTGAGCTCAAATGCGGCGCCGCTGACGCGCCAGCCCGAACCCAGGCGCTCAATGGACAGGGCCTCGCGCGCGGTCAGTACGGCAGCGCCGTGCGCGCGCGCGCCGCGCAAGAACCCCTGCAGCAGCGCATCGACATCGATGTCCCAGGCGTAAGGATCGAAGAGCGCCCATTCGCAGCTTTCCGGGCGCAGCGCCGGGACACGCGCGCGCGCCTCCTCCGTGCTCAGCCGCTGCGTGTCGAGGCCACCGTCTCGCGCCTCGCTCTCGTACTGTTCGCAGGCCGCCCGCTGCGCGTTCGTGCCGATCAGCAGGAAACCCCGCTCGTGCAGCAGCGGGACGCCCGTAAAACCGGCCGGCGGCGTATTGAGGAATGGTCCTCCTGCCAGCGTCAGCCGCCTGATCAATGGGCTGCAATAGTTGGGAGCGTAGAGGGCCGCGGAGCGGCCGGTGGAATGATAGGCGACGTGCGGCTCGCGCTCGATCAGCGTGACGCGCGCGTGCGGCGCGAGGTGGTAGGCCACCGAGGCCCCGCCCATGCCACCACCGATGATGCACACTTCCATCGAAGCCATTGTTATTCGTTCCCCCAAAAAGACAAAAGCCCCGACGCTTATGAAGCGTCGGGGCTCTGTCCTATGAGAAGCCTGGCGGTGACCTACTCTGGCATGGCAACTGCCACACGACCATCGGCGCAGAACATTTTCACTTCCGAGTTCGAAATGGGATCGGGTGGTTCCTGCTCGCTATAGCCGCCAGGCGAAAACCGGAAGATTCTTAAGGTTCGACGCTCGTCGCGTTCATCAATGTGATGGATCGCTCCATCTTTGCATCAGGTCTACCTCGCACCTTTGGCTCGAATAGCCAAACTGCTTGAGGTTATATGGTCAAGTCTCACGGGCAATTAGTACCGGTTAGCTGAAGTCATTACTGACCTTACACACCCGGCCTATCAACCACGTAGTCTACGTGGGCCCTTTAGGGGAATCGAGTTCCCAGGGAGATCTAGTCTTGGGGGGGGCTTCCCGCTTAGATGCTTTCAGCGGTTATCCCGTCCGCACATAGCTACCCGGCAGTGCCACTATCGTGACAACCGGAACACCAGTGGTGCGTCCATCCCGGTCCTCTCGTACTAAGGACAGCTCACCCTCAAATCTCCAACGGCTACGGAAGATAGGGACCAAACTGTCTCACGCATGTAAATCCACCATTTCGGGTGGCATGGACTATACCTTCACCCTCAACTTGCAATGAGGGGACTGGCGTCTTAGCCGCTGTTAGTCCCAGCGACTCTCTCCATAATGGATCAGTCTCTACAGGGGCATGATGCTGACCTGATCCGACGAATGAACGTCGTATCGTGTCTTTACAACCTGTCAACGCAAGGGTTGTATCGACATCAACACCAGCCTTCCCTCGGTATTGCCCTTTGAAGCCAGTTTTACACTTCAGGAGGGT
>Ga0068863_100007111_pt1 | contig 10974 bp, 16 predicted proteins | sample KBSSwiS62_FD_66596 | JGI IMG/M metagenome (GOLD analysis project Ga0068863, IMG submission 66596) | Switchgrass rhizosphere microbial communities from Kellogg Biological Station, Michigan, USA - KBS Switchgrass S6-2 | ecosystem: Host-associated > Plants > Roots > Rhizosphere > Soil ...
TCGTCGTCACGACAATTTCCGCGAGCGCCTCAGGCGACATAGAGTCCTTCCCGATACGCCGCCGTCCGGATCGCCGTCAACGTCGCGAGCATCTCATCCGGCTCAGGGGGAACTGGCGCCGGCGGGGGCGGCGTGGCGGGTCCGGACGGCGGCGGCGCGGTATCCCGGGCGGCCAGGGCCTCGAGCGAGTAGTACTGCTGCTGTAGGTACGGGGAGTCGCCGCCCGGCACGGGGCCGACGGCGAAGTACTTTTTCCGCGCTTCATTGGGCGACAACGCGCCGGCGCTGATGGCCTCATGCGCCGCCTTCGTCCGCGTCGCCGTATCCATCCAAATCAAATCATCGATATCAAATTCGGTGCCGTAGGGGGTGATGAGTTCCAGCCCCTCGTCGAGCGAGACCTCGAGCGCGGTAATCAAACTCTGCAGACACTGCGAGTAGTACTGCTGGACCAGGGGCTCGACGTTCGCGTAGGGCGGCGGCGGCCCAATCTGGACCATGTAGGGCGGGACGTGATACGCGGAACAAATGGTCTCCGCGGTCCACTTCAATTGGTCGATGAGCTGCGCGTCGACGGCCGAGATCGTCATCGGTTCGTACTTCAGCCCATCGCCGAGCACCGCGACCTTGCCGACGTTTTGCCCGCTGAAGTTGGTTTCCCAGTACGCCTTGAGGCGCGCGGCGTTCTCGTCACTGATGGCGCCCGGCGCGATCAGCGTGCCGCCGGGGCGCGAGCCGGTCGCGAAAAACAGATTCGAGCTGGACTGGATCGTGAGCCCCTGCTGCGCGGAGATCCCGCAGGCATAGAGCGGCGTCACCCCGACCAACGGGTGAAAGAGCGCGACCATCAGGTCGTGAATGATTTCGCTCGCCGGGACGGTGACCTCGCCCACGCCGGTGAGATCGTCCCGACTGAGTTGGTAATAGATGCTGCCGTCGGTCGCGAGGAGCGGCGTCACGCGGGTCGGGTCGAGGATGTACAGCGCCTTCACGACGCCCCGCTGGTCGCGCTCCTTCAAGACAAACGTATTGCCGTGGACGAGTTTCGACGTCATCCACTGCTCGACAAATTTCCCGGTCGTCTGGTAGCGGTTCGGTTTCCGCAGGACGGGCGAGTACGCGGGGTTCGTCGTCTCGGTCCAGATGCCGGCACCGTCCTGCTGGACCAGGCGGAGCCGGAGCTTCCCGATGTCCGCGCTGATGAGCGTGACGCAGGCGAACACGGCGTAGTAACTGAGCGCCGTTTCCTGTGAGATCTGGACGTTCTGTTGCCAGGCGCCCGTATACGGTTCCCGGACGACCGGGATCCAGCCGCCGCTCCCGCGAGACGCCGCCCCAGAAGGCACGGAGGTCAGCGTCTCGCGGAGCGTGCGCGTGCGGGCAATCGTCAGGCCGAGAAACTCCATGCGATCCGGCGCCGCTAGCCTTGCTTGCCGCGCGCCGCGCCGCCGTTCTCGGCCGCCAGGCCCGTCGTCCCGGTCGGGGCCGGCCAGGCCGTCGCGGTGAGGTATTTCACGGCGTTGGCGTTCGCTTTCGCCCAGTTGCAGAACCGCTCAGCGCGCAGGCCGACCGAGTTCGTTTGCCAGAGGGAGACATAGACGGTCGTCGCATCGGCCGGCGACATGGGCGCGCTGTCCATCTGTAGCGACGCTTCCTGCGACGCATCGATTTCGATGCCGCCATCGGCATACAGCACCAGCGAGGGCTGCAGCGCGATTACATTCGTGCCCGCCGCTTGACTCGTGATGAAGGTCAACCCCTTATAGGTGCCGCCATTGACCGTGACGCCGGGATACTGCGGCGACCCGTCGAGGTTGCTCCGGAACGACAGCGCGAGCGCGTTCGCCGCCGACATGATGAACGTCACGCCGTCGACCGCGATGTTGTTCGTCGCGAAGTGCGCGATCAACCCCATGATGTCCGCCATCGGGTTGGTTGTCGCGGCGGCGGTCGGGGCCCCGTTCGTGATACTCGCGGGATTGACCCCCGCGACCGCGGCCACCGCCGGATCGATGAACTGCGCGTCCAGGAACTGCGCAATGCCCGCGATCATGTCTTTCCGGACGAGATCTTCCGCGCTCGGTTCGGAGAGCATGATCAGCTCTTTGGTGAGCACGATGATGCCCGCCGCCTTGGCCACGCCGAGCGAGGTCGAGGCAAACGCGAGTTTGGTCACCGGCTTGGGTTTCGCCTCACCGACCCATCCGTAGGTCCCGCCCGCGCTTTGACTGGGGACCTTCGTATTGAAGGGCACCATCCGCAGGCCGGGCACCTTGCCGAGGATCGTCGCGGGCCGCAGCAGCTCGATGAAGTCCTTGGCGATGCCTTGCGTCACCAACGGCCCTGCCCAGGTCGCGTCGGTGGAGGTGCCGGGGCCGACGGCCGCCTTCAAATACAACGACACTTCCGGCGTCGAGTCGTCCCACCGCTTCGCCGCATAGTCGACGGCGTCGCGGATCTGTCCCGTGCGCTCGAGCAGGCGCGCGCACGCGGCCCGCACGAAGGCGGTGCCCGGCGGCACGTTCGGCTTCACCGAGACGACGGGGTTGTTCCGGTTCGTCGCGAACGTCCGCGCATCCTGCACCGACGCCATCGAGGTCGGGATCGCGGTCGCGGTCGTGACCTGGAGCCGCTCCAGCTCGCGGAACCGCGTCAGGTGATCGTCGGTGCTCTTCACGTCGCGGCTGAGGCTTTCGTACTCGTCCGCCTGCGACGCATCGAGCGTGACGCCGGCCTCGCTGGCGGTGGTCATCAAGGCGACCATCCGCGCGGCCTTCGCGGCACGGCTGGCTTCAAACGCACTGATCTGTTCGGTAATCGTGGCCATAGGGATCCGGACCTTTGCCCGGTCGTACTGGGACGTGTCCGTGACGCCGGACGAGTGAGGGCCAGACGCGGCCAGGGATTTGACGCTGAGGATCGACGCCTGCACGTTCGCCGGAATCGTCACTAAGCTGAGTTCGAGAATTTCGCTCTGGAGGATCTCGAGGATCCCGTCCCGCGCGCGATCGGCGGTCTTGAGCACGCGCAGCCCGATCGAGACGCCCGTGATCAGGCCGGCTTTGATGGACTGCCAGGCTTCGTCGATCCGATCCTTCAGCGGGCCCGGGTCCGTCAGGACCGGCATCGAGGCTTCGAACGCAATCCCGGCCGCGGTCGCGGGGAACAGCGTCACGCGCCCGATGGGGCGCTGCTGGTCGTGATGAAAGAGGAGCGGCAGGGGATTCCGAAACGAGACCCCCGCCGGATCGACGCGCTGGCCTTGACGGTCCAGCTCCGGGGTGGTCGCCAGGCCGGAAAACGTCCGCCGCTCGAGGTCGAGCCCTTTGACGACAAACAGCGCATACGCGCGATCGGACACGGTGGGCGTTATTACGCGGCAGGCGCCTCGTCTGTGTCCAGATTTGTCCGACAATTCCGGCTTAGCGGGATCCCGGCGGCCGTCCATCCAGGGCCGCTTGCAGGACCCGGCGCATCCACGCCGCCAGACTCACGCGGTCCGCACGCGCCTGCGCATAGCTCGCGTCGTATTGTTTCGCGGTCAGCCGGAGATCCACTTTGGCGTCGAGGCGCGGGCGGTCTTTCCGTTCCTGCATCACAACCTCCTATGGGGGCCCGCCAAAGACGTACAGCTGATACGACGGGGGCCGCGTCTGGCCGTGTCGGTCCATGGCCTCGACGGCCATGATGAGAGCGACCACGCCGTCGATCCGTTCCGTGGAGACCTGTTTGGACGGCTTGAGATTCCCGGCCGCATCCGTTTCGACGGCGACATTCCCGACATTCCAGCGCAAGACGGGATGCCCGTCCTGCCGGAGCGTTTTCGCGAGGATACTTTTCTCGAGCGATTTGGTCGGGGCCGAGAGGGCCGCAAACCCCTGGCGGACCGCGACACAGGTCAGCCCGTCCTGTTGCTCGAGACGCCCCACCAGGTCCGTCGCATTCCACGGGTCATACGCGACGATGCGCACGTCATACATCGCGGCCCACGTCTGCAGCTCGCGCCGGACGGTGTCGTAATCCACGACCGCGCCCGGCGTGGCGACCAGCCACCCTTCGCGCGCCCATTGGTCATACGGCACCCGGTCGCGCGTGGCCCGCGCCTGGATACTCTCGGCCGGGACGAAAAAGCGGGCGACCACGTCGAAGCCGGTGTCATCCGGAAAGACACCGACCAGCGCCGTCAGATCCTTCGTCGAGCTGAGGTCGAGCCCCACGTAACACGGCCGGCCCCGGAGCGCGGCGGGATCGCGCGCGCCGGCGCACGCATCCCAGGCGGCGAGCGCGAGCCAGCGCGCGGCCTGTTCGGTCCATTGGTTGAGATACAGCCGGCGGAAGCTATTTTCCTGCGCGGGGATTTCCTGCGCGCGCGCCGCGGCGATCTGCATTTCCTCGAGACTGCGGAAATCGCCCAGCGCCGGATTGGCCTGCCGCCAGACGCGCTCGCGGGTCCAGTCCGCGTCGGGCGGCGCTTCGTAAATCACCGGCAAAAAGGTCGGATCGAGCGCCGGCGTCTCGCGGACCTTTTTCGCGTGCGCGTACAGCTCCCAGAGAATCGAATGGCGATCGTAGCCCGCCGTCGAGATCGCCATCATCAACGGTTGCCGGCGCGCGCCCTGGCTCGTCGCGAGCACGTCCCACAGTTCGCGATTGGGCGCCGCGTGCAGCTCGTCGTAAATCACGGCCGAGGCGTTGAACCCGTGTTTGCTATACGCCTCCGCGGAAATCGCGCGGCAGAAACTGCGGCTGGCCCGGTGCACGATCCGTTTATGGGATTCGATGATGTCGCAGACCGCCTCGAGATCGGGATCATTCCGAATCATGCCGACCATGGCGCCAAACACCAGCCCGGCCTGGTCGCGATCCGCGGCCGCGAGATAGATCTCCCCGCCGATCTCCCCATCGAACAACAGCATGTAGATCGCAATCGCCGCGGCCAGCTCCGTCTTGCCGTTCTTCCGCGGGAGCATGAGCAGGCACGTGCGGATCTGGCGCAGGCCATCGCGGCGCGTGTGGAAGAGCGCCTGCAGGATCCGCTCTTGCCAGGGCCGGAGATTGAAGGGGGCGCCGGCCCAGGGCGTGCGCGTATGCGTCAGCTGATTGATGATCCGGACCGCGCGATCGCCGCCGGCGTTCACTGTGCGCTCGCACGGACGGGGGAGGGCTGGTCAGACATGGTCATTGCTCAACACAACTGGTTGGTTCACAATCCGAGCCGCTTTGTTCGAGTCAGGCCAACGGGCTGCTGACTGGCTGGCGTAGAACACGGCCTGGCACCCATCGCACTGCGTGTAGGCCGATGACGTGTAGCACTTCAGGCCGCACGTCGGACAAATCAACTCGTTCATCTTCTCAGCCAAGGTCCACCTCCAGCAGCTGAGCGTACGCCGTCGCTACAGCGTCCCACGCTCGCACAAACTCGGCGTCAGCCGTGTCGTCAATCAGTGCAACATTTAGTGCCTGCTCTGCCGCTTGGAAGGCTTCGACCAGTTTCAGTGCCGCGACAGACCGGCGCTGAACATCTCGGTCATGGTAGTCAAATGGGATCGCGTTCAGTAGCTCACTCAGGGTCATCTACTCAGCCTCCGGCTCTAGAGCATCCCAACAACCGTGGGGGTCTCTATGCTCGTGACCGTACAGACCACAACACCCCAAATATGGCGGATCGGCGTACGCCAATTTCACGGGAGTACGCCCGCCCACTTACTCGGCGGTGCCTCCGGGGCGGCCGGCAGCACGATGCGTGCGCGCCCGATGGGATCGAGGCCGAATTTCTCGAAATAGGGCCGGAGCGCCGAGGCGGTCTCGCGCTCGAGTTTCAAGGCGGCGTGAATCCGGCCGCTCTTGGAAATGGGCCGAAACCGGGCTAGTCCTTTCTGCGCGCAGGCCAATTCCAGCGTCGCCTGCAGTTCACAGAGGGCCGCGAAAGCGCCCAGGTCCGCCAGGGTTAAGGTCCCCATCGCCAGGCAGACGGGGGCCAGTCGATCCCAGATCCCACGGGCCTGGGGGGAGAGTGTCGAGGGGGTGACGACTTCCCCGGCCGGGGGCGTCGGCTCCCGCGGATTGAGCCGATCCTTCCGGGATCCGCGGAGAAGCTTCAGCGCCGTGGGCGCCGGGCGAGGCCCGGAATTGCGATTCCCCATAAAACGGCCTGTTTTGCGTCAAATCCTGCGCGACGGCCGGACGGGTTCCCAGCTCGGTCCGGCCTGAACAAACTCACGCCCCCATCCCCTTTATTATCATAGGGTTACGGGTATAGAGAATTCGGTGTGCTTGTTTGACCAGCGCGACAAGGGAGGCCAGACGATTGCGCTCCTGTGTCGGAACGTGGCAGAGCGCGAGCCTATACTTTCGCATCCAATGGGAGCACCGTCGCGAGCACCACACGCGACGCCGATCGCCATACGTCGTCGTGAAGGTCTGCCCGCAACAAGGGCACACGTGGATATCCCATCGCAACCCGCGCGCGCGTCGCCGCCGTGCATTTAGCTCCCGCTTGTCCCGTTCGTACCGGTGCGCGGCGACGGTCGCCCGGCACGTCACGTGATATTTCACGTAGGGATTGCTTCCTTCCGCGCCGAGCGCCCGCCCGCAGACGACACACGCCCGCGCTCGTCGTTGCTCGTCGCGGAGCGCCCTCGCGATCTCTCCTTGAACGCTCCGGCTGGCGGAGGCTTCGGCCCGTCTCCGGGCGCCGGAGCATCGCTTTGAACAAAACCGGCGGCTATCTCGCCCGCTTTTGCGCCAGAAGAGAGCGCGACACCATTCGCACGTAAACGGGCATTTCCGGCGTGCGGCTTGATAGCACGTTTTACATTGGGTCGCGCGTCCCGACCGAGGTTGGCCACACGCGCATAGCGGCATGGGTTTCCGCGGCCGCACGATGCGCGGCCGCGGCTGACAGTTGCGTTTGTAAGCACACGCGTTTTGGCACCGTGTCGAGCAAAAGAGGCGCCGTCGGCCGGGGCCTACCTGGGGCGCGAGCCCGGCATGACAGTACGCGCAGTGCGACATTTACTTGGCGACTTTCAGGACAACGGCCTCAGCCGATTCGGGGAGTAAGCCAGTCGTCTTGGCAATCTGTAAGGTCTGCTCGCCCGAGATCCCCGATTGCCGCGCGGCCGCCAGCATCATCGACACCATGTTGTTATGCGATGCGCGCCAGCGCGTGTATCCGCTCACGGCGGAAATCGCAATCTGCACACGTCGCAACCGGTCGGGATCCTTACCTCGATACACGCACAGAAATTCGCTAATTTCTTTCGCGCCGGCCAGTGCGGCCTCTTCTAAGGCTTCATGGAGCAACTCCGTCGTTTCGCGTCTAGTCCTAGCCATATGTTCCCCCTAACGGTTGTAGAGCCCGAATCACGGCCGGAGCCGCACGCCGCCGACGCCGAGCAGCCCGAGAAACTCGATCAGGAGCACCAGGACAATGATCACCCCGATCACCCGCACCACGGTTTGAAACGGGGCCGGCAACGGGAGCAACGTCTCGATCACCCAGACGATCAGCCCGACGATCAGGACGGCGACGAGGAGACCGATGAGACTCATGGCTTAGACCTCCACAATCCGGACCCCGTACTCCAGCTCGACGTGCTTCCGTTTCCAGCGATAGAGGGCCGTCCGCACGCCTTTCGCATCCTCGACCACGGTCCCGTCCTTCGTCGCGTACACGAAGTCCGCCCGATAGACGCCCACGGGCGCGAGCCGGGGGCCGTTGTTCACGGGCGCATGGAGTTCGAAGGACGGCTGCAACGTCAGATCCCAGATCTGGCCGGCGCGCTCGAGCAGCCGCAGCTCGCCATACCGGCGGGCTTCGCGCGTACTGGCGAACCGGATCCCGTCGACCTCGAGCGGGACGGCGTGGTACTTCGAGCGGGGCGCGACGTGGAGCGGCATCGGTCCCCTACAGGCCGGCGGTCGTCTTGCGCGCATGACACGCGGCACACAGACTCTGCCAGTTGTGCAGCTCGTCCCAGAAGAGGTCAATGTCGCCCCGATGCGGGACGACGTGATCCACCAAGGTCGCCACGGTGACGCGCCCCTCGTCGTGACACCGGCTCATGACGGGCGCCACATCGCCGGGCCGTTGCCCACAGAGCGGATACCGGCGCTTGAAGAGCGCCGCGCGGCGTTCCCAGCGTCGCGTATACCCACGCTGCCGCTGACTCCCGCGAAACCGTTGCCGCTCCCGCTCATGCCGCGGGCAGTACCCGCGCACCACCAGCGTGGGACACCCGGGCGCATGGCAGTACCGCACTCAGGCACGCCGCGCCGCCCGGCCCGCGGACGGGACCAGCAGCCCCTCGAGGAGCTGGATCTCGAGCGCCTCGCGCAACAGGTCCCCATACAGCCAGGTCTGCTCGAGCATGGTGAGCGCGCACCCGGTCTGGAAATCCGTCAGCGCAAACGGTCCCAGCTCGCCATTGACGTCCCGGAGCGTGGCCACGGCCATGGGGGCCAGGACCGCGCGTGCGGCCTCGAGCGGCGCGGCGAAGCCCGTGGCCTCGAGCGCCCGCTCCATCGCATCCGCCCAGCGTTCCGCGGCCAGCACGACGACCGCGCCGTACAGTTCACCGCGCTGATCCGGCGTCGCCGTCAGACACCAAGCGCACCACTGGGCGGGGTGCGGCGCACACCCCGAGGGGAAGGGGTTCGCGTCGAGAATCACCGCCCAGATCTGCGGGTCGCGAATCTTCATGGGCGCACCACCACATAGACGACCGCCTGGCGGCCCGTCCGTGTGCGGCGCCGCCGGCCGCTATCCGTAATCACGTGCAGTTTGTAATGCAGCTCGTTGAGCCGCGCCGACGCCGTCTGATGGCGCAGCTCGAGGCGCTGCTCGATGTCGTCGCACGTGGCGCCGACGGATCCGAGCCGATCCATGTAGTGGTAAATGTCGGCGCGAATCGTCGCCGTATCCTCGACCACGGACGCGGCGGCCGCACGGGACGTATCCGTCCAGTTGGACGGCGGGTACAGGTCGTCGGCCTCGCGCGCCCCTTGTCGGCCATCGCATCGGTGCCAATGGCCTGGGGCGCTCGGATCCCCGCCGCAGAATAAACAGCGTTGCTCCATGCCCGCTTCTCTCATGCCCGCCGCCGCGACCGCTTGAGGAGCTGCTGCGTCGCTTCGATGACGACCTCGCCGCAATCGTCACAGCGGAGCGCCACGGTCTCTACGACGTAGCCGCCGATGTTGCCGCTCGTCTCGCGCGCGCACCGGAGCTGGTGCCCGACATGCCGGCGCAGCGACGCGATCAATTCCGTCAGCGGTTCTTTCTTCACGTCGTCGACCCGCGAGACGCGGCGGTGCGGATCGTGTCCAGCACCGCCGCGGCACGGCTTACCGCTTCTTCGGCTGCGCGGTTGCGTCCTTCACGGGCACGAGCACGAACCCCAGCCGCGCGGACCAGCGCAGCTCGAAGCTCGGGATCTCGGGGACCGGCTGCGTCGAGGGCCGTTCACCCCCGGGCGCAATCGGGTGCGTCACTTCGCCCGGCGGGACGATCGGCACGTAGATGGGCGGCGTCGGCCGTTCGCCCCCAGGCGCGATCGGATGCGTTGGCGTGCCCGGGCTGCCGCCAGGCGCGATCGGATGCGTCGGCCGCTCCCCGCCGGGGGCGATCGGGTGCGTCACCTCCCCACCGTTATCGACGGGCGGCGGAATCACAATCGGGTGCGTCGGCTGGCCCGGATCCGGATTCGGGATGTAGATGGGCTGCGACGGCACGCCCGGCTCCGGCGGGGGATACACAATCGGGTGCGACGGTTCGCCGGCGCCGGGATCGCCGCCGCCGAGTAACCGGATAATCGCGAGTTGAGCATTCATGGGATCGGTCTCCTTCACGCGTGATCGCGATGCCTGCGTTAGAACCGCACGCGCATCGCGAAGGCGCGCGGTCCGGTCTCCACAATCTGCACCTGGTCCCCGCCGATGATCATCAGCGTGCCGCCGGCCGCGAGCATGCCGGTACCCAGCCACAGCAGTCCGCTGTTGAATTTGCAATCGGCGACCGGAAGGCGCGTGGTGTTGATGTCCGTCCCGCACGGCGCCAGGTCGCGCCCCAGCCGGGTGTTCGCATCTTCGAGCGACAGATCGGATTGCTGCGCCCAGGTGACCGCCGCGACGATCGAGAGGGCGCCGCCCGACGCGAGGGCCACGCCCGACCAGAACATGACGGGCGAGCGCATCTCGGTGCGATACGTCGTCACGGGCGCCGGCGCCTGGCCGTACTGCTTGACTGCCGTCGCGATCGGGCCGTCCTGGGCGGCGACCGGCGCGACGAGGAGCGGCACGAGGCCGAGCGCGATCCACAACGACAGCTTCATGGCACGTCTCCACTGGCCGCGACCTCGAGCGCGAAGCCGGTCGCGTGCGCTTCACGGAACAGCAGCCCATTGACGAAGATCTGTACGACCAGCGTGCCCTCATCGTTCTGATCGATCGGCGTGTCGGCTTGGAGGTACACGAACGGATGCAAGTCCGGTGTCCGATAGGTGATCGACCACGGCAGATCGGTCGTGACCTGCGTCGTCCCCTGCGACGAGCTAAAGTACGTGATGTGCACGTTACGGACGTGCGTGCCGGTCACGCGATAGTCGACGCGGACCTCGGACGGCGCCGGCGGCGGCGGCGTCGGGCCCGTCGGCGGATCGCGCAGGCTCGTGCGTCCATTGTCGGAACACGCCAGGAGCGGGACGAGGAGCAGGAGCGCGAGTAGACGCGTCATGAGGTCCTCGCGGTGTGCACGGGGGCGTGGACAAAGAGCGGCGCCTTGGCATGTTTCAGCGCGTCGCACGCGCGCGTAATGCTCTCGGCGTCAAATGCAATGCCATACCGGACGCAGAGGTCCTTGAGCGCCTCTTTCAGATCCGCGTCCGTCTCGAAGCGTTTGCCCTGGCGGACCAGCTCGTAGCCGAGCGGGACGATGGCGTCGTCATTCCAGTCGAGGGATCGCGACGCGCCAGC
>Ga0068863_100007112_pt1 | contig 10974 bp, 6 predicted proteins | sample KBSSwiS62_FD_66596 | JGI IMG/M metagenome (GOLD analysis project Ga0068863, IMG submission 66596) | Switchgrass rhizosphere microbial communities from Kellogg Biological Station, Michigan, USA - KBS Switchgrass S6-2 | ecosystem: Host-associated > Plants > Roots > Rhizosphere > Soil ...
CAACGCGAAGAGCTATATCGCGTTGAGCGGGACGAGCATGGCCGCTGCGGTGGAGAGCGGAGTGTTGGCCGTGGCGCTCGAAGCGAGCCGCGCGTTGACCGCGACAGGTCCACGGTTGACGAGCAATGCGATGAAGGCATTCACCGAGTACACCGCGTTGACGCTGCATGACGCGACCGGCGTGGCGTACGACCGCCTGACGCAGGGCGCCGGCCGTGTCAACGCACAGGGTCTGCTCCAAATGGTTCGCTCGGTCAACACGAGCGCGCCGGTCAGCACGCCGTGGCTCACGACGTCGGTGATTCCGTCGAGCACCTTCGCAGGCGTCTCGGTGCCGTGGTCGCAGAACATCGTTTGGGGCGAAAACATCGTCTGGGGCGAGAACATCATCAACGTCAACAACATCGTCTGGGGCGAGAACATCGTGTGGGGTGACAACGTCGTCTGGGGCGACAACATCGTCTGGGGCGAGAACATCGTGTGGGGTGAAAACATCGTCTGGGGCGAGAACATCGTCTGGGGTGAAAACATCGTCTGGGGCGAAAACATCGTCTGGGGCGAGAACCTGGTGTGGGGGGAGAACGTGTCGGAACACGACCGGCATCACCACCACCACCACCATGGCGAGAAAGGGGGCACGAAGTGAATGCCTCCATGTTGTTGCATGCGCACCAGACGGTTATGCCGATGACGACCAATCTGGAGCCGATCCGGTTCGATTCAACAGAGCTCGTTCCGACGATGAACATTGTGAGGAGTTGGACGAACGGGCTGCCTGTCTTCAAGAACCAGCGGATGCTGCTGCGCGAGCTCGTGAAGACCGATGCCGCGACGCTGCTGTCGGTGCTGCGGACTGAAGAAGTGGCCCGCTTCATCTCGCCACCTCCAACGACACCCGCCGGTTTCGAGAAGTTCATCCAGTGGGCGATTGGCGAGCGACAGGCGGGCAGGCAGATGACGTTCGGCATGGTGCCCGAGGGTCACGATCGTGCCGTCGGCCTCGTCCAGGTCCGCGCGACGACGCCGGATTTCTCCGTCGCTGAGTGGGGGTTCGCCGTCGGTTCACCGTTCTGGGGAACGGGCCTCTTCCTCGCGAGCGCCCGGACGACGATTGACTTCGCGTTCCAGCGCACAGGCGTCAACAGGCTCGAAGCGCGTGCGGCGGTGGAAAACGGCCGCGGCAATGCCGCGCTGCGGAAACTCGGAGCCGTGCGGGAAATGGTTCTCCGCGGCTCGTTCCTGAAAGACGGGAGGTACCTCGATCAGAACATGTGGTCTATCGTTGCCAGCGATTGGAATCGGTTGAATCCTGCGCCGTTCTGCACGATCCACTGACGAAGAGAATGTAGAGGCGGGCGGCAAGGCCCGCCTCTACGTTGCCCCGCCTCTATAATGAGCGCATGCCTCTTTTCGAATACGACTGCAAGAGTTGCGCGACCCGGTTCGAACTGCTTGTGCGCGGAAGCGAACAGCCCAAGTGCCCGGCCTGCCAGGGCACCGCGGTGGAGCGCCGCCTGTCCGTGTTTGCCGCGCACGTGAACGGGTCGAGCCGAGCCGCTGAGGCGCCGGTTGCCTGCGGGACTTGCGGCGATCCGCGTGGTCCCGGCGCGTGCTCGATCAATTGAACGATTTCAGCTATGAGGTCAGGAATAACGCGCTTGTAAGGGCGACGTTAAACGCGCTCGTAGGGGCCGACCTTAAGGTCGGCCCCTACGGAAGCGCGGCGGTTAGTGAACGAGGAGGAACAGGCTGCCGACCATCCCCGCGATGAGCAATATACCGATCGGTATTCCGAGTAGCACCATCCCCAAGTCAGACATCTAGAACCCCACCTTACTACAAGCTGATCCAGTTTCGGGCTCGCGCGCCAAAAAAGTGAGTTTGGCGTAGACTACCGTTCCTTCTGCGGCCGAACGGCCGACACATATATGACCGACACAACGACTACCGCTTCGTCGCTCGACGTCCCCGGTGCGCTGTCTCAGACGGAGGCAGCAACGGCGCGCGAACGTCAACCGCTCATCAGCGAAGACTGGCTCGCCGTGCTCGTCGGCGCCGCGCTCATTGCGCTCGTGCTCGTGGGCGTGCGCCCCGCGATGCCACGCTTCGCGTGGGGTGCGCCCGACGCCCCGATCAATCAGTTGATCGCGTCCGACAACATCGCGCGCACCGCGCAGACCGTGCTGCTCGTGCTCGGTCCGCTGATCGTCGGGGCCGCCGTGCTGCGCGCCCACATGCCCACATTTGTCCCGGGCGCGTTGCTGGTCTACGTGCTCGGCTGGCTCGCGCAGGCGATGGCGGGACACGTCTCCGCGGCGGGCTGGGGACTCGAGTACGTCATCTTCGCGCTCGCGATCGGCCTGGTCGTCAGCCACACAATTGGCGTGCCGACCTGGTTGCGCGAGGGGTTACGCACCGAGTACTACATCAAGACCGGGCTCGTCGTGCTCGGCGCGACGATTCTCTTCGACGAGATTGTCGGCGCGGGGATGCTCGGCATCCTGCAGGCGCTCGTCGTCGTGCTGAGCGTGTGGGCATTCGCGTTCTGGCTCGCCAGGCGGCTGCATGTGGACGACGAGATGGCGACGATGCTGGCGAGCGCGGTGTCGATTTGCGGCGTGTCGGCGGCGATTGCGACATGCGGCGCCATCCAGGGCGACAAGAAGAAGCTGTCCTACGTCACCTCTCTCGTGCTGCTCGTCGCCATGCCGATGATGGTGCTGATGCCGCTGGCGGCGAAGGCGATGGGGATGTCGTCCGTGGTCGCGGGCGCGTGGCTCGGTGGAACGCTCGACACGAGTGCGGCCGTCGTTGCCGCGGGCGAGCTGCTCGGGAATGCGGGCCGCAACGCCGCAGTGGTGGTCAAGCTGTCGCAGAACGCGCTCATCGGGTTCGCGGCCTTCTTCCTGACCATCTGGTGGGCGATGCGTCACGAGGGTGGCAAGCACGGCGCCAGCGTCGCGGTGATCTGGGAGCGCTTCCCGAAATTCGTCTTCGGCTTTCTCTTGGCGTCGCTGGTGTTTTCGTTCGCAGTGAGCGACGCGACCGTCGCGGCGACGCGCGGCCTCGTCAATGACATCCGTACCGTGCTCTTCGCGATGGCGTTCGTGTCGATCGGCCTCGAAACCTCGCTGACGAGCGTCGTCAGCACGGGTGGTGGACGGCCGGCCGCGGCGTTCCTCGGCGGCCAGGCCTTCAATTTGATCGTGACGCTGATCGCCGCCTACTTCTTTTTCGGCGGGCTCTGGTTCGCGCTGCCCGCGCTGTAGCTAACGCCAATCAGATTTCAGTTTTCCGGGGTGGTCCCATGTATCAGGCTGAACCCTGGACCACGCCTGAGACCATACCTGATACCTGCGGGGACGGGCTGGACCCCCATCGACGGCTGCGTTCCGACGCGCGAATGGAGCCGTCAGACCTTAATTACCGAGCGACTTCATCAAGTAAGACGCCACCGTTTTCAGGATGTCCGTGCCGCCAAGCGCTGACGCAACCGCGACCGCAATGGTCGAACCGTAAGCCGCAGATGCGAGACCGTAAACGGCCATCAGATCGCGCCATCCGAACCGATGTTTCTGCAGCGTCCGCAGATCGAATGCGGTGAGCGCGAGCACGAGCGTGAAGGCCAGAATCTGGACGATGTCGATCACCTGTCCGCGCAGGATGGCCATTTCGCTCAGCAGCCGAAGCGGAAATAGCGGGATCACGGCACAGAGCGAGAACGACAACGCCTTTTCGAAGCCGTTCCGTCCCCGGATCCGGTGGAAGAAGTACCCGAACACCGCGGCCATCACGACCCAGGTCACTACCGAATACACCGCCGCAAAGCCGAATTCCATCAGCGGAAATACGCCCGCGCCCCATTCGCTTCTCAGCATTCCAAGCAGCGTGAAGATCTGGAACGGGAGCGAAATCACGATGCCGTATCGCACGGCGACCTTCGCGTTCTCCCATGGTCCGGACTCAGGCCCACGCGAGAACACGTACGGTTCCGTGTCACCGGTTTCGGCGCTCAACTCGTCGCGCAGTTGATCGGCAGCCTGACGCGCTTCTTCGAGGCGAGCGGTGTAGTCGGCCAATTTCAGATCACCGTCACCGAACTTCTTGTCGAGCCCTTTCTGCAGGCTGTCGAGCCGCGATCGCGCCCGACGTTCCTTGAGCACTTTGCCCAGCAGAGACGTGGTGAGAGGTACGGTCGCGACGCACGGCACGATGAGCCATCGGTGGAACAGCCACCAGGCGATGAGGAACGGCACCGGCACGAACAGCAGCGCCGCGCTGCCGCGCGTCACGTAATAGGCGAACAGAAGTGCCCCGACGTGCACGGCCGCATCAGGAATATCGAAGGAGTCTTCCCGATTGAGCAGGTGGAGGAAGTGGAACGCGCCGATCAACACCGCGTATGGAAGAAGGTTGTCGAGCAACTCGAGGAATCGGGTGATTCGAAACACATTTGTGCCTTCACCACTCGGGACCGGAAAGGCGATGACCAGCGCGACGCACAGAATCAGGAACCTGGACCTTCGCAACCAGCGATAGAGGTCCCGGTTCTGACTCATTCGCACCGACAGCTCGGAGGTCTGCCGCAGCAGCACCGCTCCCAGACCCATGACAATCAGTGGCGCGACGTACAGACTGAGTTGCTCGGGGAGCATGAACGGATAGATGTGGGCCTGGGTGACGAACACAGAGCGCACGAGCGCCGTGACGCCATCCGCGGCGACCGGCGCGAAGGGGAGGGCGAGCATCGCCCAGCTCGCGTTAACCGCGTGACGGGTTTCTATGCCGATGCGCAGGACGCCGCGCATCACCCAGAAAAGCACGAACCAGAGCGTCATGAACGCGAACGCCACCGTGCCGCCGAGCACCGCGAGTCGTTGGGGCAGTCCGGGGGCGGCCGCAATCTGTGCGAGTGCCCATGCGGCGCCAACTGGAATCGCCAGCGCGAGCATCCAGAAAGCGATCCACCCGAGCCCTCTCGCGGCGCGCGTCGGCCAACGCGGTGCCGGCCTCATGCGGCGAAACGCCCGGAACAGCGGACCGACCAGCATGACCACGGCGATCGCCAGAAACGGGTCGAGATATCTCGCGGTTTGGAGCGCCTGACGAACGGCCTTTCCCCACGGCGATTCCGGCGCGAGGGGCAGAAGCTCGATGCCGTTTGCCGTGAACGACGCCTCGAAGCTCTGGGCCGCGACAATCGACAGATGCAGGACCAGAAAGGTGAGAATCACGGCACGCAGCGTTCGAACGTGAGACGCCGGTTCGGCGGGGTATCTGCGCATGATCCAGAGCAGATAGAGGAACGGGATCGCGGTGAGCAGCTGATTGAACAGCTCGCGTACGCGCTCCGGCACGTTCCGCTCCAGTCCGCGAATACGGTCGATGAACACAATCGCGCGCGTTTGATCCGGCGGACGTTGTGGTGTCGCGGCCGCCGGTTGTGCGGCGGCGACCGTCAAGACCACCGTGTCTGCTTCGAATGGATCATCGTCGGCAAGCGCTGGATCGGTGCGGCGTACCTGCGCCGCCCCTTCCGCCTGCCAGCGTCTGCCGTGGAGATTGACGCCCGACGCGGCGGCGTTGTTCACGTGCAATGCATCACCGGGAACCGAGAGAAACGTTCGTCCGAATTCGGTCTCCCACCATCGGAGCAAGGTCAACTCCGACGACAGTGGAATATCCGCTCGAAAATCGACATGCCCGTTCGGCTGCACATCAGGAAGGGCATCCAGAGTCGGAGCCTGGTACGGATTGAAACCGCACCACAACGAGCCGAGTTGCTCGAGGTTGTCGGACATGAAACAAAGGCCGAATACGCGCCGGAGAAATTCGCCCCCCGTCAACAGCCGCGATTGGACCATTTCGAAAAACGCCGCCTCGGGCGGCAGATCGGCCGATGCCCGCACGGTCAGGACGCCGCCGTTGACCTGGAGCGAGACGTCACGACCGAACGTCCGGTCGCCAGGGAGGATCTGATACCCGGCCTCCTGTCCGGAGCGTATGAACGTTCTCACCTCTTCCATCGAACTTGGCGGGAACGTTGAAACCGCATCACCGCGGTTCGACAGATGGAGGTCGACCGGACCATTCGGCGGCATAGTCAGCGTGGTCGTAAACGAGCCGATCGCATCGGTCACGACGGGCAGCGGCACGTCCGTCGGACCGTTGCGGATGTACACCGACGCGCCCGGGTCCCCAAAACCGAGTACGTCGATGAAATCGTGAGCGAAGGGCGTCGGCCGCCACGCGACGAGCGTCGGGCGTGACTGCGCGGGAGACTGGTATGTGACCTGGTAGGTACGCAGCCAATCGATGCGGCGGCGATCGTCGGCGCTCCAGACGCCCGCACGAATGACGTTGCTGCCTCTGCGAAGCTGCAGCCGCCCTTCGGACAGCCCCGCAGCGCGCCGCGATGTCGCAACGATAGTTCCGTTCGCCATCAACGCGACAACGCGGTCGGGCGGCGCAATCACGCTCACGTCCAGGTTGGATTCGGCGGTCGTCTTGGACAGCTCGTTGCCGAAAACTTCGTCCAGCATTGTCGGCTGTCCAATGTTCGTGGACAGCCAGACGCGCGGAACCGCGATCGGCGCAAGCACATACTCGAACTCGATGCGGATAAGTTGATGGCTGAGAAGTAATGAGAGGAGCGCTACGGCGCCCGCAACCACACGTGGCGTGTAACGCAGACCGACGGCCAAAACGCGACGTGCTGGATCCTGCCGTGCCATCGGCCCACGAGTATCCGCAGCGCTACCTCGACCGTCAAGTACTCTTAATTACGGATTGATGGCGCGCGTCAGGACAGGCTTCAGAATCTTTGTAAACCCTTCGTATGCGGGTGGCCGCACGTGCAGCTCATCTCCCATGTACAGCTCGAATCGTGGCTTTCCGTTCGCATCGAACAACACCGGGTTCACGTCGACATACTCGACGTGCGGGTGTGACGCTGCATATACCTGGATCTGACGATTCACATCGTCGACCACATCCCAGCGGTCCTCTTTCGACGGCGCCTTGTTGATCGAGACGAACACGAACCGTGCGTCGGGCAGCGCGGCAGATACACGCTCGATGAAGCGGACAATTCGTCCGACGATCGCCGTGGCAGGCTCGCCGAGCGCCACGTCGTTGCTGCCGCAGTAATACGCGATCACCTTCGGCCGTAGCGGGATGACACGCGAATCGATCATCCCCAGCATGTCGGCGGTGACCGAGCCGTCGAATGCGATGTTGTCACCGGCAGCGGCGCCATCTGCGACGACAGCGACGTCCAGCGGTGGAAGATGCTGCTGCCGACGAACACGATGCCGCCGGCTGGGGGCTGCGCGGCCAGCGCGGGCGCCACCAGAAACGCGGTGAGCGCCAGCGCGAGGAGCTGTCGGCGCGGCACGGGGTCAGCGGCTCCGGTTCGCCGTTCCCGCTGCATCGTCGGGGACGAGCATGCGAATCCACCCGTCCTGCCGCGACGTGATGAAGAGTTCGCCGTCCTTGCTGCGCCCGATGTGGAGGTCCGCGCGGCTGATTTTCGCTCCCATCGTCTTGTCGATCAGCTCCTGCAGCGACACGTTGGTGCGCGCGCCGTTGGCGGTTGTGTAGAGCTGAATCTCTTCGATCGGCGCGACGGTCTGCGGAATTCCGTCGTCCGCCTTCTTCAACGCCGCCACGTCGGCCGCAAACACCCGGCCGCGCTGAATGTCGCCGAACACGAACTTACCGCGCAACGCAGGGATGCGTCCGTGATACGTGAAGCCGTCTGTGACCGAGGCACCCTCGTCGTGGTCGTAGATCGCCACCGGGTAGGTGAAGCCATCCTTCTGGCGACCGCTGAGGATCTCAGCGGGCAGCGGGAACAGCTGATTCAATTCGCCGCGTTTGGTGCCGCGCGCGTTTTCGAAATACCCTTCCCGCTTCATCCAGCCGTAGTTTTCGCCGTTGCGGACGATGTTGATCTCTTCGATCTGATTCATGCCGATGTCGGATGTGAACATCGTCCCGTCGGTGAGATCCCATGACAGACGGTGGGCGTTACGGAACCCGTAGGCGTAGATCTCGCCGAGCGTCTTCGGGTCGCCATCGGCGGCGAACTTGTTGGCCATCGGAATCGTGTAGTCGCCGAGACCCTTGACGCCGTGGCTGACCGAAGGACTTCGCGGATCGATGCGGAGGATCGCGGTCATGATCGTGTCCAGCCGCTGCGTCTGATCGGGATTGTTCGCCTTCGGCCCACCGCCGTTGCTGAAGCCGTGATCGCTGCCGCTGGTGTAGAGCAGCCCGTAATCAGCGTCGCCGGGCTTCGCTGTCGGGTTGAATTCCAGCGCGCCCATCGGATGTGTCAGGTTCGCGACCACGTGTGCCTCACGCAGCAGTTCGCGTCGTGTCCCCGCGAACGTGTTCGCACCGGGGTTCGTCGCATGCCACTCCGTGATGATGTTGTGGTACGTGACGTCCGCGATCGTGTAGCCGGGAGGAATGAAGTCGGGCTTCTTCGGGTTGCCTGGGCCGCGCTCGGCGTGCACGGTATAGAACAAGCCGTTACGCGCGAACTCGGGGTGGAATGCGAAACCGATGAAGCCGCTCTCGAGCCGGTTATAGACGGCCAGTGGAAAGGCCTCCGCGACGTTCGCATAGACGTGCGGCTGGTTGTTCGCGTCGATGAGGTAGAGGAAGCCGCGCGAGTCGTTGGCGAAGCGGCGGCCGTCGGGCAGATCGCGAACGAAACTGACCCGTGCCCACCCGGACGGCGACACGTCCTGATCGAGCGGACGGACGCCCCGGGTATCAGGCAGTCGCACGAGATCTTTGATCTGAACCGCCAGGCCGCGTTTTTCGATGGGCGCCGGCAGCGGGTTGCTGGAGATCGGACTGCTGGAGTTCTGACCGACGAGAGATATGGTGGTGCCGATCGCCAGGATAGACGCGACGACGAGCCGCATCGATGCGCGCATGGGTCTCTCCTCGATGAAGTTCAGGACGCTTATACCAGATTCCGATGGGCCGGCTGAAGCCGGCCCCTACGATTCGACCGCTACGATTCGACCGCTATGATTCGACCACAGATTGCCTCGGCGGCATGTCCCGAAACAGGCCCGTCCTGCCCCTCGCCCGTTGCACGTAAAGCCCGATCCGGTTTTCTCCGAAAACCTCTACAGAAATTCACCGGCATTTGAGCGAGAGAGGCGAATGATGAGACTGCTCATCGCAATTGCGATTTCTGTCCTGATGATTGGGTTTCAGGCGCGCGCGGCAAACGCCCAGACGACCGCGCACGGAGGTGTTCTGATCAATCTGTCGACGCTGGGCTACGGTTTCGGTGCCGCGGTTCCGGTCGCGGAGCGCGCAAATGTGCGCGTCGGCGTGAACCTTCTGACCTTCAGCCACGACTTCGACAACGACGGCATCACCATGGCGGCGCAGTTGAAGCTGCGGTCGGTGAATACCTATTTCGACTGGTTCCCCTTCGCGGGGGGCTTTCACGTGAGCCCCGGGCTGATGCTCTACAACGGCAATCGCGTCGAGGCCACGGCCTTCACGCCGGGCGGCACGACGTTCGATCTTGGCAACGACACGCTGCTCAGCAACCCGGCGAATCCCGCGCACGGGGACGCCAGGATTGCCTTCAAACGGGTTGCGCCGATCGTCGCAGTCGGCTGGGGCAATGTCGTCCCTCGCGGGGAGAGGCACTGGAGCATCCCGGTGGAGCTGGGTGTGGTGTTTTCGAGAGCGCCAACCGCAACCTTGAGTCTCGCGGGCAGTGCCTGTCTGCCGAACGGGACGAACTGTCGGAACATCGCGACCGAACCGCTGCTCCAGGCGGACCTCCGACAAGAGGAAGCAAACCTGAATGACGACTTGTCGGTGCTGAAGATCATCCCCGTGATCTCTGTCGGATTCAGCTACGGGTTCTAACCCCGACCGCGACGCACACGGACACCCGAACCTCGAACCGCCGAACCTCGAACCACCGAACCACGACCACAACAGGAGGGGGCCGGCCCTGCCGGTCCTCATATAATCTCGCCCACTAACTGTCAGGTGGGGGAGCACGATGCGCGTGACCGTCCTCGTCGCCACGGCGTGTGTTCTGGCGCTTGCCGGGTCGGCATTGGCGCAAGACGACTGGACCGAATTCGTCTCTCGTGAGGACGGATTCAGAATCACGTTTCCAGGCACGCCGAAGGTCCAGCAGATCGCCTGGACCTCGCAAATGGGATACCCGTTGCCGGCGCGAGTCTTCACCGTGGATCGCGGACGAGAGCATTATTCGGTGACCGTCGCGGATTACCGCGGCATCGAACAGCTTGGCATCGCGCGGTCGCAGTCGTGCGCGCCGGGTGCCGAAACCTGCATCGGCGGCCAGACGCGCATCGTCGGACCCGGGTACTGGAAGAGCGACGTCCACGGGGCGATCACCTATGCGGCGTTCACGCTGCTGCAGCGCGACGCGAAGCTGACCGGAATGACGTGGAACTGGGCCGAGCAGGTCGAGGGAACGCTGCTGCAGTTCACCAACGACGCCGACCAGTCGCGCACGTCGGCCTCCATCTACATGCACGACAACCGGCTCTATGTGATTGAAGGAACGGTGCCGAAGGGGTATCCGGAGCCGGAGCTGTTCAAGATGTCGATCGGTTTCATCCGCCCGGACGGAACCGAGAGCAACATCTATTCATCGGTTTACAACAACTACATGGGACTCGGCGAGTCGCCGTTGCCCGACCTGTGCGGACTCCGCGGCTGCAATGCCACGGCAGGCGGCGCCGCGGCCGTCGCCGCGAAGCCCAGGACGCATCGCGAGGACTTCCCAGGTCTTGCCAGCTACTTTCCGATCGACGGCACCGCCTCCAATGGCGGACCCGTGCAATCCGCCGAATGGGTGGTCTCGGAATTGTGGCGCCGCGGATTCAAAACGTTCATCGACGTCATTCCTGGACGCGACGCAGACGCTATCGCGCGGGCGGCGCGTGGAGT
>Ga0068863_100007113_pt1 | contig 10973 bp, 10 predicted proteins | sample KBSSwiS62_FD_66596 | JGI IMG/M metagenome (GOLD analysis project Ga0068863, IMG submission 66596) | Switchgrass rhizosphere microbial communities from Kellogg Biological Station, Michigan, USA - KBS Switchgrass S6-2 | ecosystem: Host-associated > Plants > Roots > Rhizosphere > Soil ...
CCGCCACGCAGCGCACGCCCACCTCCTGTTCGCCCTCGTCGAGGACGTAGCCGCGATGGCGCCCGTCGACCAGCTCGAGGTTCAGCGCGCTCGCGTCGACGATCGTCATGGGCGTGACGGCGGGGAGCCCTGTCCGCGCGACGATCGCGGCGGCCTCCGCCGGGGGCAGCGCGCTGAGCAGGGCCTTCCCGACGCCCGTGCAGTGCACCGGGACCCGGCGCCCGATCTCGGTGAACATCCGCATGGAGTGCGGGGACGGGACCTGGGCGACGTAGACGGCCTGGTCACCGTCGAGCACCGCGAGGTTGGCCGTCTCCCCGATCTGCGCGACGAGCTCGGCGAGCACCGGCTGCGCCCAGCGGCCGAACTGCCGCGCCGCCGTCTCCCCGAGGCCGACGAGCTTGGGGCCCAACGTGTACCGCCGCGACGGCAGCTGCCGCAGGTACCCCAGGTCGACGAGCGTGCGGACGAGCCGGTGGATCGTCCCCGGCGCCAACCCGGTGGTCGCCGCCAGCTCGGACAGCCCCGCCTCGCCGCCCAGGTCCGCGAGGGACTCCAGCACGTCGAAGGCGCGGGAGAGGGACTGGACGCCGCCGCTCCGGGGTATGTCGGTACTCACAGCTGCCCACCCTATATTCCAGGATGCGGAATATCCACTCCGTCTGGTAGAACTGCCACGGACACGAGGAGAGGACACGTGATGGCCCTGCAGGTCGACCCCCAACTGAAGGCGTTCGTCGAGGACGAGCTGCTCGCCGGGGTGGAGCTGACCCCCGAGGCGTTCTGGGCCGCGCTCGGCGACCTGCAGGCCCGGTTCGCGCCGCGGATAGCGGAGCTGCTCGCGCGCCGGGACGCGCTGCAGGCGCAGATCGACGCCTGGCACGCGGCCCACGGGGCGGGTACGGCAGCGGAGTACGCCGCGTTCCTCACCGAGATCGGCTACCTGCTCCCCGCCGACGAGCCCGCCGCGATCGCCGTCGAGGGCGTCGACCCGGAGATCGCCGAGATCCCGGGCCCGCAGCTCGTCGTGCCCGCCACGGTGCCCCGCTACGCGCTCAACGCGGCGAACGCCCGGTGGGGCTCGCTGTACGACGCCCTCTACGGGACGGACGCGCTGCCCGTCGATCACGAGCTCGCCAAGGGCTACGACGAGCGGCGGGGCGCCCAGGTCATCGCCGCGGCGGACGAGCTGCTGGACGAGCTGTTCCCGCTGGCCCAGGGCTCGCACGCGGAGGTCGAGCGGTACGTCGCGGACGCCTCCGGGTTCGTCGCGTTCACCGGCTCCGGCGAGACCGCGCTCGCGGACTCCGCGCAGTTCGCCGGGTTCGGCGAGTCCTCGATCCTGCTGCGCCGCAACGGGTTGCACGTGGAGCTGATCCTCGACCCGTCGAGCGTGGTCGGGACGCAGCACCACGCAGGCGTGTCGGACGTCGTGCTGGAGTCGGCGGTCACGGCGATCGTCGACCTCGAGGACTCGGTCGCCACGGTGGACGGCGAGGACAAGGCCAACGCCTACCGCACCTGGCTCGGCCTGATGACCGGCGAGCTGGTCTCGGAGTTCGAGAAGGGCGGGTCCACCGTCACGCGGACGGTGCACGCCGACCGCGAGTACACCGGCGCGGACGGGCGGCCGCTCACGCTGCCCGGGCGGTCGCTGCTGCTCGTTCGCAACGTGGGGCACCACATGACCACGAACGCGGTGCTGGCGGACGGCGTGGAGATCGCCGAGGGTGTGCTGGACGCGCTGGTCACGGCGGTCGCCGCCCAGTACGACCTGGCCGGGAAGGGCCGGTACTCGAACTCGCGCGCCGGGTCGATGTACATCGTGAAGCCCAAGCAGCACGGGCCGGACGAGGTGGCGCTGACCGTCGAGCTGTTCGCCGCGGTCGAGGAGGCCCTGGGGCTGCCCGACCGCACGCTCAAGATCGGGATCATGGACGAGGAGCGGCGCACCAGCGTGAACCTCGCCTCGGCCGTGGCGGCCGCCGCGGACCGGGTGATCTTCGTGAACACCGGCTTCCTCGACCGCACCGGGGACGAGATCCACACCTGCTTCGCCGCCGGACCGGTGATCCCCAAGGGGGACATGAAGTCCTCCACCTGGCTGACGGCGTACGAGGACCGGAACGTGGACGTCGCGCTGGCGTCCGGGTTCGCGCACACCGCGCAGATCGGCAAGGGCATGTGGGCCAAGCCCGCCGCGATGGCGGACATGCTGGCACAGAAGGGCGCGCAGCCGAAGCAGGGCGCGAACTGCGCGTGGGTGCCCTCGCCCACCGCGGCGACCCTGCACGCGCTGCACTACCTCCGCACGGACGTGCACGCGGTGCAGGAGGGGCTCGCGGGGCGGGCGACCGAACGGGACAAGCTGCTGGTGCTGCCGCTGCTGGACCGGGAGCTCTCGGCCGAGGAGGTCACCCACGAGCTCGAGACCAACGCCCAGTCGATCCTCGGGTACGTCGTGCGGTGGGTCGGGCTGGGGATCGGGTGCTCCACCGTGCCGGACCTCGAGGGCGTCGGGCTGATGGAGGACCGCGCGACCCTGCGGATCTCGTCCCAGCTGCTGGCGAACTGGCTGCGGCACGGGATCGTGGACGAGCAGACGGTCCGGGACACGTTCGCGCGCATGGCAGCGCTCGTCGACGAGCAGAACGCGGGCGAGCCCGGCTACCCGGCGATGGCGAAGGACCTGGAGAACAGCGAGAGCTTCCAGGCCGCGCTCGAGCTGGTGTTCACCGGGAGGACCGAGCCCAACGGCTACACCGAGCGCGTCCTGACCAGCTGGCGCCAGAAGGCCAAGCGGTCCTGACCCGCGAGTCCCACACCTCCGGCCTCGAGTCCCACACCTCCGGCCGCGAGTCCCACACCTCGGGCCGCGAGTCCCACACCTCCGGCCGCGAGTCCCACACCTCCGGCCGCGAGTCGGACAGAACCGGCCGGGGTGGATCGACGTCGCGGGCTACGGTGTCCGACTCGCGGCCGCTCGTGTGGGACTCGCGACCGGTGGGGTGGGACTCGCGGGTTCTGGGAACGGCGAGGCGGTGAGGACGGGATGGTGACGAGGTCCTGGGCGCGGGTGGCGGCCGCATTGTTCGTGATCGGGTACGGCGCCAACCAGTTCTCCCCGCTCATGGTCATGTACCGCGAGCAGGGGCACTACTCGGCCGCGGTCGTGGCGGCGTTCTTCGGCGTGTACGTGCTCGGGCTCGCCCCGGGCTTCCTCGTGGGCGGGCCGCTCTCGGACCGGTTCGGGCGGCGGGCGGTGCTGCTGCCCGCGGTCGTCGCGTCCGTGCCCGCGAGCGCCGGGCTGGCGCTCGGCGCGTTCTCCGAGGGGCTGCTGTTCACTGGGCGGTTCCTGTTCGGGCTGGTCACGGGCGTGGCGATGGCCGTCGGGACCACGTGGGTGAAGGAGCTGAGCCACGCCCCGCACGATCCGGAGGCCGATCCCTCCGCAGGCGCGCGACGGGCGGCGCTCACCCTGTCCGCCGGGTTCGGCGTGGGCCCTGCGGTCGGTGGGGTGCTCGCACAGTGGGCGCCGCTGCCCATGGAGCTGCCCTACCTCGTGCACATCGTGCTCACCCTCCCGGTGATCGTGCTGCTCCTGCGGGTGCCGGAGACCGTCCACGGACGTGGGCGCGGCTCGCTGCTCGCGGACCTCAAGGTCCCGGCCGTGGCCCATCCCCGTTTCCGGCGCCTGGTGCTCCCCGCCGCGCCGTGGGTCTTCGCCGGGCCCGCGCTGTCCTTCGCGGTCCAGCCCGCCGCGCTCGGAGCGGAGCGCACCGCGGGGTACGGGCTTGCGTTCGCGACGCTGCTCACGGCCGTCACGCTCGGGTGCGGGGTGGCCATCCAGTCCGTCGCCCGCCGGCTGGACGCGCGGAACCCGTTGCTGGGCAACCGGATCGGCGTCTCGCTGGCCGTGGTCGGGGCGCTCGTCGCGGCCGTCACGGCGGCGACGGGGTCGCTGGTCGTCGCCGTCGCGGCATCGGCGGTGCTGGGCGCGAGCTACGGGATCCTGATGGTCTCCGGGCTGGTCGAGGTGCAGCGGATCGCGGCGCCGGAGCACCTCGCCGGGCTGACCGCCGTCTACTACTCGCTGACCTACCTCGGCTTCCTCTGGCCCGTGGTCCTCGCCCCGGTCGCGGGCGTGCTGCCGTACGCGACCCTGCTGCCGGTCGTCGCCGCGATCGCGGCGGTGTGCCTGCTCGTGCTCGTGCTCGGCGGCCGCGGGCGGGTCGCCGGGTGAGGATCGTCCGGTCTCCTCCGACCATCCGGACTCGCCGCGCTCCAGGCGGAGACGACGGTCCACGGCGCAACGATCCCGACGTTCGGCCGCTAACGGGGCGATCCCGACAATCGGTGCGTCGAGGGGACCTTCGGTAGAGTGGTCCACGGCGCCCTCGCGCCTCCCCGTTCAGCAAGTTCCGACCCGACCACCGCGCCGGGCCGCTCCAGCATGCGCGCCGTGGACGACGCCCAGGGCGCGGCGGGCCGGCCCTCTACATCGTCCACCACATCACCGTGCAGGCAACGTTGTTCCTGGTCAGCGGCCTGATCACGCGGCGGACGGGCACGGTGGCGATCGACCAGATGGGCGGGCTCGCGCGCCGCGCGCCCGTCCTGGCGGTGTTGTTCGCGATCCCGGCGATGACGCTCGCCGGCATCCCCCCGACCTCCGGTTTCGTGGCCAAGCTGGCCCTGCTGCAGGCCGGCGCGTCCGGCACGGTCGGAACGGCCGTCGTCGCCGCGTTCGTGGTGGCGGCGTCCCTGCTCACGCTGTGGGCGGTCGTGCGCGTGTGGACCCGGGTGTTCTGGGGCGCGGACAAGGAGCCACTGCCGGACGACGACCCGACGGACGAGCTCGTCGTCGGCACGGCGAAGACGTCCGCGCCGATGTACGTGGCGTCCGCCGCGCTGGTCGCGGTGAGCCTCGCGATCGCCGCGGCGGCGGGTCCGCTGTCGGCGGTCACGGAGCGGGCGGGCGCGGACCTGATCGCCCGCACCCCCTACCTCGAGGCGGTGCTCGGATGACCAAGCTCCGGCCGCAGGTGTGGTGGCTGACCGTGGTGTGGGTCCTGCTGTGGGGCAGGGTGACCCCGACGATCGTGGTCGGCGGTGTGCTCGTCGCGCTCGCCGTCACGGTGTTGTTCCCGCTGCCGCTGCTGGACCGGCTGCCGCTGCGGCCGTGGCCGCTGCTGCGCCTGGGCGCGTTCCTGGTCGCGGACCTGTTCCGCTCCGGCTGGCACGTCGCCGTCGAGACGCTGCGGTACGGGCCGCGCTCGCGGGCCGGGATCATCGCGGTGCCGCTGCTCACGCGGTCGGAGCGGCTCACCACGGTGATCGCGGGGTCGGTCGCGCTCACGCCGGGCAGCTTCGTGCTGCAGATCGACCGTCCGGGCCGGGTGCTCTACGTGTACGCGCTCGGGCTGCGCAGCCCCGCGGACGCGGAGAGAACCAGGTCACAGGTGCGGCGGCTGCAGGAGCGGGTGGTGGCGGCGATGGGGAAATGATCATCGTGTTCGGTCTGGTGCTCGGGATGCTGAGCGCCGCGGCGCTACTCACCGTGGCCCGGCTGCTGAAGGGTCCCAGCACTCTGGACCGGATCGCCGCGCTGGACGTGTTCGTGGTGCTGATCGTGGCCGGCTCCGCCGTCTACATCGCGATCCACCGGGACGGGGCCACGGTGCCGCTGATCGCGGCCGTCGCGTTGGTGGGTCTCGTCGGGTCCGCGACCGCGGCCCGGCTCGTCGAGCGGTGGGAGCGGCACCGGTGATCCGTCCCGACGTGCTCTCTCCCGGGGAGGGACCATGATCAGAGACGTCGTGTGCTCGGTGCTCCTGCTGGCGGGCGCGCTGTTCTGCCTGCTCGGCGCGGTGGGGCTCGTCCGGTTGCCGGACCTGTCCGCGCGGCTGCAGGCGGCGACCAAGCCGCAGACCGTCGGGCTGCTCTTGATCCTCATCGGCACGGCGGTGCGCCTGGAGTTCGAGAACGCCGCCACGCTGCTGCTGGTGATCCTCTTCCAGGCGGTGACCGCGCCGGTGATCTCGCAGATCGTGGCCCGCTCGGCGTACCGGACGGGGACGCTGGACACGGATCTGCTGGTGGTGGACGAGCTGACCTCGCGCGTGGAGCGGGAGGAGCGGTAAGTAGCCTCGGGGTGTGCCTGTGTATGCGCTCGGTGACCTCGAACCGGACATCCATCCCGAGGCCTACGTCCACCCGGACGCGGTCGTCATCGGGGACGTGCGGATCGGTGCGGAGGCCTCGGTGTGGCCGACGGCCGTGCTGCGGGGGGACGACGGGTACATCGTCGTCGGGGCGCGCACGAGCATCCAGGACGGCTCGATCATCCACACCACCCGGGACGCCCCGACGCTGATCGGGGAGGGCGTCACGGTGGGGCACAACGTGCACATCGAGGCCGCGGACATCAAGCCGGGCGCGCTGATCTCGTCCGGGTCGGTGGTGCTCAACGGGGCCACCGTCGGCGAGGGCGCGGTCGTCGCCGCGGGCGCGGTCGTCTCGCCGAACGCGGTGATCCCGCCGCGCACCATGGCGCGGGGGGTCCCGGCCCGGGTCCGGGAGGGCTACGAGGTGCCGGAGGGGCGCTTCCGGTACGCGGTCGACTCGTACGTACAGCGGGGCAAGCGGTTCCGCGCCGAGCTGCGGCGGCTGGACGTCTGATGGCGGCGAAGCCGTTGGCCGAGGTGGTCGAGGAGGGCTGGGGCCGGGCGCTCGAGCCGGTGGCGCCCGTCGTCGCGCGGATGGGGGAGTTCCTGCGGGAGGAGATCGCCGCGGGGCGGCGCTACCTGCCCGCAGGCGCGAACATCCTGCGGGCCTTCCAGCAGCCGTTCGACGAGGTCCGGGTGCTGATCGTGGGCCAGGACCCCTACCCGACGCCGGGGCACGCGGTGGGGCTGTCCTTCTCCGTGTCCCCGGAGACCCGGCCGCTGCCGCGGTCGCTGATGAACATCTTCCGGGAGTACTCCGAGGACCTCGGTTTCCCCACCCCGTCCTCCGGCGACCTCACACCCTGGACGAAGCAGGGCGTGCTGCTGCTCAACAGGTGCCTGACCGTGGAGCCGGGCTCGCCCGGGTCGCACCGGGACAAGGGCTGGGAGGCGGTCACGGAACAGGCGATCCGGGCGCTGGTGGAGCGGGACGCCGACCCGATGGTCGCGATCCTGTGGGGGCGGGACGCGCGGAACCTGGCGCCGCTCCTGGTGGACGTGCCGATCATCGAGTCCGCCCATCCGTCGCCCATGTCGGCGGACCGGGGGTTCTTCGGGTCACGGCCGTTCTCGCGGGCGAACGATCTCCTGGCGGAGATCGGGGGAGAGCCGGTGGACTGGCGGTTGCCCTGACCGGCCGGTCTGCCGGCTGGTAGTGGGTGTGACGTGAATCTCCACAGAGACGGCGGCGGGGCGGCCTCCGAAGGGAGGCCGCCCCGCCGGGCGTCATGGGGTGCGTTCAGACGCGCGAGACCTTGCCCGCCTTGAGGCAGGAGGTGCACACGTTCTGGCGGACCTTGTTCCCGCCGGCGTTCACGGTCCGAACGGTCTGGATGTTCGGGTTCCAGCGGCGGTGGGTACGGCGGTGCGAGTGCGAGACGGACATGCCGAAGCCCGGACCCTTGCCGCAGACGTCGCAGACGGCAGCCACGTCGGACACTCCTCGGGGTAGACAGACAACTCTGGGGGCCCGGGAAGCCCGGGCACGTGTCGTCCAGGATAACCGCCCCCGTCCGGGGCCTCCCACTAGGGTGGGTCCCGTGCCTCCCGAGCTCGACGCCGCCCTGCTCCGGCGCTGGGCGACCGCCGCGGTCGCGGCCCTGGCGGCCCGGCGCGCGGAGCTGGACCGGCTGAACGTCTTCCCCGTCGCGGACGCGGACACCGGCACGAACATGGTGCTCACCCTGCGCGCCGGCGTCGAGGCCCTCGACCCGGCCGAGCGCCGGGCGGGCGAGCTCGCCGCCGCGCTGGCCCGCGGCGCCCTGCGGGGGGCCCGGGGCAACTCCGGGACGATCCTCTCCCAGCTCCTGCGGGGCGTCGCCGAGGCCGTCTCCGCGGGCGAGGGGCTCGAGGAGGGGCTGCGCCGGGCCGCGAAGCTCGCCACGGCGGCGGTCGCCGAGCCCCGCGAGGGCACGATGCTCACGGTGATCGCGGCGGCGGCGGCGGCGGGGCCCGATCCCGTCGCGATCGCCGACGCCGCGCACACCGCGGTCGCCGCCACCACCGACCAGCTGCCGGAGCTGAGCCGGGCCGGGGTGGTGGACGCGGGCGGGCTGGGCGTCGCCGTGGTGCTGGACGCCCTGGTCGAGGCCTGCTCGGGTGCCGCGCCGGACCGCGGGCCCGCCCGTCCGGCGCCCCGCACGGCGCTCACCACGGTCCGCGAGTCCGGCTCGCCGGAGTACGACAGCGAGGTCATGTACCTGCTGGACCGCACGTCCGAGCAGGCCGTCGACGCGCTGCGGGGCGCGCTCGCGGAGCTGGGGGACTCGATCGTCGTGGTCGGGGACGGCACCGGGACCTGGAACGTGCACGTGCACTGCACGGACGTCGGCGCGGCGATCGAGGCCGGGATCGAGGCCGGGCGACCGCACCGGATCACCGTCATGCGCTTCGCCGACCAGGCCCCCGCCCGCTACCGACGTCGCCGCGCGGTGCTGCTCGTGGTGACCGGGCCGGGGGCGGCCGGGCTGGCTCGAGCCGCCGGGGCGGACGTGCTGGAGGCGCGCGCCGGGCACGTCGTGACGGGCAGGCAGCTGCTGGCGGCCGTCGAGGGGACCGGGGCCGCGCACGTCGCGCTGCTGACCTGCGACGCGACCCTGTTCAACCTGGCCGCCCGGGTAGCGGGCGAGGCGCGGGACACCGGTCGGGAGGTGGTCGTCGTGCCGGCGTCGAGCGTGCCCGCCGGGCTGGCCGCGCTCGCGGTGCACGACCTGGACCGCAACCCCGCCGACGACGTCGTCGCGATGGCCGAGGCCGCCGCGGGCACCCGGACCGGGGGGCTGGTCGTGGCGGAGGCGGAGGCGCTCACCTGGGTCGGCCGCTGCGCGCCCGGCGAGGTGCTCGGGATGAGCGAGGGGGAGGTCGTGCTGATCGCCCCCGACCTGAGTGTCGGTGCCCTGTGGTTGGCTCACCGCATGCTGACGGCGGGCGGTGAGCTGGTGACCGCGTTGCTGGGGGCGGACGCGCCCGCGGACCTGGGCGAGCGCCTGGTGGACGATCTCCGGCGAACCCACCCGGAGGTGGACGTCGTGGTGTACGAGGGCGGGCAGGTGGACTTCCCGCTGGTGCTGGGGGTGGAGTGAAGGTCGATCTGGACACGCGGCTGGTGGACGTCATCGGGGCCACCTCCGCGAAGGCGCTGGGCGGCAAGCTGGAGCTGCACACCGTCGGGGACCTGGTACGGCACTATCCGCGCCGGTACGTCGAGCGGGGGAAGCTCTCGGACATCAAGGGCCTCGCCGTGGGGGACCACGTCACGGTGATCGCCGAGGTCACCCAGGCGACCACGCGGAAGATGCAGTCCCGCCGCGGCACGATGATGAATGCGGTGATCCGGGACGCCAAGGGCGCCGAGATCGCCTGCACGTTCTTCAACGCCTACAAGGTGCAGGGGATCGTGAAGGTCGGCGCCACGCTGATGTTCTCCGGCACCGTGTCGGTCTACCGGCGCGGGCGGCAGTCGCAGCTGCAGCTCACCCACCCCGAGTTCGAGGAGCTCGAGGAGGACTCGGCGGACCGGCCGTTCATCTCGATCTACCCCGCCACCAAGGGGGTGCCGTCGAGTGCGATCGCGCGGTCGGTGCGGCAGGTCCTCGCGGTGCTGGACGATCCGACGGACCCGCTGCCCGTCGCGCTGCGGGAGTCGCACGGGCTGGCCCCGTTGGGGTCGGCGCTGCGCCGGATCCACGTCCCGCAGTCCGAGGCGGAGCGGCACGCGGCGAAGGCGCGCCTGGTCTGGGACGAGGCGTTCGGCGTGCAGCTGGCGTTGTCGCTACAGCGGGAGCGGGCCCTGCACCGGCCCGCCTGGTCCGCCCCGCGCAGGGCGGGCGGGCTGCTCGCGGCGTTCGACGAGCGGCTGCCCTTCACCCTGACCCCCGGCCAGGTGGCCGTGGGCGAGGAGATCGCGGAAGACCTCGGGCGGCCGCTACCGATGAACCGGCTCGTGCAGGGGGACGTCGGCGCGGGCAAGACGATCGTCGCGCTGCGGGCGATGCTGCAGGTCGTCGACTCGGGGCGGCAGGCGGCGCTGCTCGCGCCCACCGAGGTGCTGGCCACCCAGCACGCGCGCTCGCTGCGCAGCATGCTGGGGCCGCTGGGGGCCGCGGGCGAGCTCGGCGCGGCGGAGGAGGCCACACAGGTCACGCTGCTGACCGGGTCGATGTCCACGGCGGAGCGGCGGAAGGCCCTGCTGGACATCCAGTCCGGCGCCGCGGGGATCGTCGTCGGGACGCACGCGATCATCGAGGACACCGTCGGCTTCGCCGAGCTGGGCCTGGTGGTGGTGGACGAGCAGCACCGCTTCGGCGTCGAGCAGCGGGACGCGCTGCGCGGGCGGGGCGAACGCACCCCGCACCTGCTCGTCATGACGGCCACGCCGATCCCGCGGACCGTCGCGATGACGGTGTACGGGGACCTGGAGGTCTCCGCGCTCACCGAGCTGCCCAAGGGCCGCTCGCCGATCAGGACCACGGTGGTGCCCGCCGGGGAGAAGCCCTCCTGGCTGGACCGGGTGTGGGCGCGCATCCGCGAGGAGGTCGCGGCGGGGCACCAGTGCTACGTCGTGTTCCCGCGGGTCGGCGGCGAGTACGCCACGTCGAAGAAGAGGTCCGCGGACGACGAGGAGCCCGACGAGGGCGAGGGCGAGGAGGAGCGCCGTCCGCCGCTCGCGGTCGAGGACGTCGCGCCCCAGCTCGAGGCCGGGCCGCTCGCGGGGCTGCGCATCGGGATCCTGCACGGCAAGCTCCC
>Ga0068863_100007114_pt1 | contig 10973 bp, 13 predicted proteins | sample KBSSwiS62_FD_66596 | JGI IMG/M metagenome (GOLD analysis project Ga0068863, IMG submission 66596) | Switchgrass rhizosphere microbial communities from Kellogg Biological Station, Michigan, USA - KBS Switchgrass S6-2 | ecosystem: Host-associated > Plants > Roots > Rhizosphere > Soil ...
CCCGCAATATGCACCGCACGAAGCGTGAGCGCGTCATCACTGGCACGGGCGGAAAAGACAAGGCCATGGTTCTGGGTATGGTCGAACGCGGCGGTAAAGTTCGCACCATGGTGGTTGGCAATAGACGCCGATCTGAGTTGCAGAAAAACATTCGGGAGCATGTGGAGGCCGGGTCTGCAATCTTCAGCGATGAATTGAAATCGTATAACGGCCTGTCGAATGACTACCAACACGCCGTTATCAATCACGCTGTCGAGTATGCGAACGGGACAGTTCACACGAACACGATGGAGAACTTCTGGAGTCTCTTGAAGCGCGGCTTGCACGGAACCTACATCAGCGTTGAGCCATTCCATTTGTTCCGGTACCTCGATGAACAGGCATTCCGGTATAACAATCGGCATACTTCCGATGCCGAGCGTTTTGTTGCGGTCATGAAGCAGATTGTTGGCCGTAGAATCACCTACAAAGAACTGATTGGCAAGACGGAGAGTGGACGATGAAGCCTCCCTCCCGTAAGCGCCAGGGACGCGGGAAACGAATCCGCCTACCGATGGGAGGAGTATGAAGGTTGCACCATTTGATTCAACGCTAGAATTCCAACACTTCAAAGAAGTCATGCGGGGAGTCCTTGCCGTTCCGAAGGTTCGACTAGATGAACTAGTCCGACTTGCGAAAGAGAATTCCCCAAGGAACGATAACCCAAAAGCGCCAGGACAAAAGCGCGTAAAGAAACGCGTATCAAAAAAACCTCTCAAGTAGATACCTCAAGAGCACAACCGCCAATGCGATCCCGAAGCCCATCGCTGGTTCTCGCCATGATGACCGATAACCACGGCGGCGCATGAGCCGCCCCAACAGCATCGACAGAAAAACGCTGGGGGATCGACTATCGCGCCGAGAGTTTTGGGGCGGAGTATTTGGCTGGATGGTTGGCATAGGGCTATTAATCGAATACTGGAGGGAGATAATCGATTGTTTCGTTACGGGACACCTTCCTTCGTGGCCACTAATTGGTGGCCTTATGGTGACGCTCGGAGTATTCGGAGAAGTCTGGTTTAGTAGGCTTGCCCTAAAAGCAGCCGAGGAGATCCAAGAACGCGCAGATTCCGATGTCGCCACGGCGAATGAAAGATCCGCGCAAGCGTTCGAACGCGCGTCAAAAGCAGAGCAAGCAGCGGCAGAAGCAAATCTTGAGCGTATTCGTCTGGAAGAAAAATTATCCGACCGGAGGATCTCTGCGGAACAGCGATTAAAGATTGTCGGTGCGCTGGCCAAGCGAGCGGGAGAATCCGTACACGTTGACTCCCTCCAAAGCGCCGGTGGGGAGGGTCGGATTTTTGCTGATGACATCATCGCTGTATTCAAAGAGGCTGGCTGGATACTGCCGCAACACCCCGCGTGGAACTGGGGCTTCAAGGTTGCTATCGAGCCATTTCGTGGCCTAGTTCTCCTGTATAAGATGTCAGCGCATGAGGATGCTTCCGAACTGGCAACGTTCGTCCACGACACCTTTGTAGGTGCTGGAATACGCTGTTCTTCAGACCCTAAAGCCTCAAACGCATGGAGGGTCGGCAACCATAATGTAGAAACGCCAACTGCGCTGATGATTATGATTCTTGAAAAGTAAACCGGAAGATGCGCCAGCCTGTCACGTAGCCCAGTTTGCAACTTGGACCACTGGAATGTCAAGTATGTTATTGCCCTAACTTTGGGTATTGGCGGAGCAACGATCATTATCGGCGAGCTCCCGCGGTGTCGCAGGCATTGCAAGTCATGTGCGGAGCTTCACGAATAACTTTGCTCCACCGGCTGAGCGAAGCTCTAGCGCATCGGTTCCAAATACACCCCCAGTAGCGGCATCCATTTGGGCTCCGCGTATACTGGCTATCGAGGAGTAATGTTTGTGGGCGTCCTCGGAGCCGCTTTTACGTTAGTAACCGTCGTTGTAGCCGCTTCAGGTCAAGATCTCGCCGGGAACCCCAGGAGTTCAATAGCGCACTACCGGATGGGGGAGATCTTCCTCAATCAACGCAATTACCAATCGGCGGCGAACGAGTTTCGCAGTGCTCTCAATGGAGACTTGGAGCCGAAGTGGACTGTGGTCTGGGCGCATATTCGCCTTGGCAGGATCTTCGAGGCCACAGGTCAGCATGAGCGCGCGGTCAACGAATATCGTCTGGCGGAACGGACGCAAGACAACACCGATGGGGCGCTGGAGGAGGTCCGCAAGTATCTGGGCGGGAGTACACCACCTCGTAGATTGGAATATCCACCCCGAAGGACCGCCCTCGACTTTCCGGCGCCGGCTGGAGTTTACCGGGTCTCTAAAAATATCGCAGGGCCTGAGGTAATAGAAAAGCACTTGCCGGAATACTCAGAAGAGGCACGAATCGCCGAACTGGAAGGCAAGGTCTTCCTCACAGGGGTGATTGATGTGAATGGTAGGACAAGGGACATGCAGGTGACCGGATCGCTCGGCCTCGGCCTAGATGAGAAGGCCCTGGAGGCGGTTCAAGGATGGCGATTCAGGCCTGGCACCGCTAACGGCGATCCGGTACCTACATTCGTGACGCTCGCGGTGGAGTTCGTCCTGCCTGTGAAGAGAACCCGCTGGCATCTGGCCCGGGTGGCGTTCCTTCCGCAGGAGGGAGTTTCGCGGCCTACCTTCCTCAGTGCCGCCTATCCTGCCGGAGCCGGCGTGTCAAAGCCAGCCCTTGAGGAAGCGTCGCTGGTGGCCGCGATTCGCCGGCAGGCGACAACGACTTTGTCATTCGAAATCGATGCGCTTGGGCGGCCGGTTAACTTCCAGGTTGAAGCTGCCTCCGACCCGCAGTGGGGAGCCGAGGCCAGTGCCTTTGTCCGGGAATGGAAGTTTACTCCTGGCGGCGGAAATGTACTGTGTATGCTGACGCTTGTTTGGGGTGAGAGGAAGATGGACGTGGAGATCCTGGAACAACTGTCGGCGAGTTGCTGCATTAAGGCAGAGTAAGCGCTCGGGCAATGCCCGCACGGGCAGGCTCAATAACGTCGAGCACCGGCCCACCGGCGTAAAGCGGTTCAGGCGGAGACTGTTTCCAAAATGAACCTCGCGAGTAAACGCTGATGTGATCCCAGACAATGCTGTCCTTGTCATGCTCGCCCATGCGGTGCGAAAGGAGCCTTTCTTTGTCCCAGAATTGAAAGGTGCGCGGGCCCTCGATGCGCTTCAACGCAGACGTAGACGGAGCGCCCCAATCGGTTGGAAGCACAGGTTCCCACACGACAAGCACTCGGATTGGTTTGTTCGGAAATCCTTTCAAAAGACGGTCGGCTGCAGAGGCCCCCTGCAGACAATACGCTCAAGTAGGGGACAGAAGGAGGAGAACCCGGACGTCGTCCTTCGCGCCGTTAAACGCCTCGCCGATGGTCGCGAAGTTCTGGGCTGTCAGTTCGAAGAGTGGAAGTTGACCTGGCGGCGTCTGGTGACCCGCGTAAAAGTAGAAAAGTCCACCGGCTAAGACCAACGCTACAAACAGAACGAAAATGCGCTTGCGGCTCATAGGTCTATTGAGCGAGTAAGCCTGCCGCTACGTTTGCGAGAACCTGCGGGAATAGGATCGACACTACTACGAAGACGGCCGAAGTCCATAGAAGAGCGGAGCTGAAAATGCTCGGCCGGCGATCACACTGTTTGGCCCGCCGAGCTTGGTAAAACCCGTAGGCGATAAAGACAACGGAAAGGGCGAGCAGGTAAGGCCGTAAAACCGTAAGCAGCGCGGAGGTACCGGCGAAACCCGCGGCAAAAACAAATGGAAGAATCGGCAAACAACAACTCGACGCGGCAAGAACACTTCCAATCGCCGCGATACTGGCAAGCGCTGTTCTCGCGCCGCGTGAAGATGCAGCACCAGTCTTCTGAACAGTCGGAATCATGTTCCCGGTTCCTGTGCTTCCTGGAGTGCTGCCCGGATCATCTCCGTTGCGGGAAGCCCGCCGGGGTAGCATCTGCAGGCGAAGGACCCGCCTGCCGCTGTTCGTGATGCAGGCTCAATGTCAACTCCGTTAACACGGATCGTAGGCGAACCGAGGAAGCCTACCCTTTTTGCTTCCGCTTCGTTTGGAACCTCAATCTCGTTTACCTGAGCCGACAAGCCATCCTCGCGAATAATCCCGCGCACACGCTCCGATGCCGGCTTATGGTTGGGGCATCCAGCAAAATAGAAAATCTCAACGTTCATCGTGGCGTTCCTGCCGCGAATTTCCTGGAAGCACCGATCTCTTCCAGCACAGGGCAAGAATCATGCCCAGCGGTATCCGTATGCAGAAGTGCAAGTTCACACTTCTTCAGATCCGCTGCGAGCTGGGCTTCCAACGTATGAAGTTCAGAAAGCTTCTTACGATTTGAGCTCAACTTTGTTCTCAGGAGATCCCGCATATGCGAGCACGCGGCAACGTCCGTATTTTGGAGAATCAGAAGCTCTCGAATTTCGTTCAATGAGAACCCAAACTCCTTGGCTCGTCGAATTAAGTGGATGTGCTCCACGTCTTTGGCACTGAAAAGCCGGAAGCCTCCCTCTGTTCGTGCAGCGCGGTTAAGGAGTTGTTGCTTTTCATAAAATCGGATCGCGTCGACCGTGAGTCCTGTCGCCCGTGCGACTTGTCCGATTTGAAGCCTTTGAGCCATATCCAGATCCATGCTCAGCATACACTCTGGAGCCTACTCCAGAGTCAAGGAAATTGTCCGTTGACCTCAAACGTCTCGATTATTTGGCTGTGGAGCCCTAGCGGAACTAACCAGCTATCGCATGGTTTCCAAATACGCGCCGGTAGTGGCATCCACGTAAACTGAATAATTGCTCGTCGACACCGATTCCCCCCACACCACGCGCCAAGCCAAGTCGGGAAATCTAGGCGTCTGTTCCAAGAGATAAAACATCGGCTTATCGGGATTTTTCTTCACGTATTCGGCACTCTTCTTCAGTGCGGTAGCCAGCGCTTCATCAGAATCGATCTTGAAAGCCGGAATCACCCACGGCGTCGCCTGGCCGCGCGGACTCCGGAAATCTTCGTCAAGGCCCGCAAAAATCCCTTTGTGCAAATTACCAGGACCTTCCACAACGGAATAGGTAAACGTCTTCGACTTGAGCTTGCCGGGAGAAACGAACACCGCCTCCCAAGCCCCGGCCTTTCCCGGTTCGTCCTTCACGCCGTCCATCCGGATGCTCGATAGCCGGAGCACCTGTACGTCGGTCGCCCACATTCGCGCCGAAGGATACATCTTGTAAAATGCGCTTCTACCGGACAGGGCCTCCGGAGGTTTCTCGGGCGCCTTCTTCTGCGCCTCCCGCGGTGCGCTGGAACACCCTGCGAAAAAGACGGCGGCCAACCCAATTAGGATTCCGGCTCGGAGCGAAGTCATGCCTCCATGGTAAACCGTTGCAACACCCTCCGTTTCCGTGTGGGATAATTCAACCAGAATCGAGGTGTGCCCTTATGACTAAAGCCTTCGTGCTTCGCAGCTTTCTTGGGCTGACGGTAGCCCTATGTACCTCCACACAGGGTGTATTTGCGCAGAGGGGTGGCGCTGGCGCGACTCCAACTCCGACGCCGGGCGGCAGCACGGCCCCTGGAGGCGGCAATGTCGGCGGAGGAGGAATCAACAATCCAGGCGGTAATACCACACCGGGACTTGGCACTTCGCGCATCCCAACGCAAGACCAAACCCAGCAGATGCCGGAAATGCAACGGTCGATTTACATTTCCGGAAAGGTCCTGATGGATGACGGCACGCCCCCGCCGGAACAAGTGGTGGTGGAGCGTGTGTGTAACGGCAATCCGCGGCCGGAAGGATACACGGATTCCAAGGGGCGCTTCAGCTTCGCCCTGGGACAGAACTCCGCCATGATGGCCGATGCCAGTGTCGGTTCCATGGGCGGCAGCGATCTCGGAATGGGTGACGGTATCCGCACGAACAACCGCGGCGGTGGGAATATGGGCGGCATGGGCAATCAGCGCGGCATCAGCGAACGCGACCTGATGGGATGCGAGGTACGGGCCAACTTGCCTGGGTTCCGTTCCGATGTCGTCAGCCTGAGCGGACGCCGGTCGATGGACAATCCGGATGTAGGCGTGCTTGTGCTCCACCGCATGGCCAAGGTGGAAGGCTATACGTTTAGCGGCACCAGCGCATATGCTCCGAAGGATGCGAAGAAAGCCTATGACAAAGGCCGCGACGCTGTAAAAAAGAACAAGTTGCCGGATGCGGAGAAGGAATTTCAGAAGGCGGTCGATGCCTATCCGAAGTACGCCGTGGCCTGGTATGAACTTGGAATGGTTCATCAGCAACAGAAGCAATTGGATGAGGCCAAGAAGTGTTACCTGGAATCGTTGAAAGCCGACTCTAAGTTCGTCAGCCCGTATGCGCAGTTGGCGCGGCTGTCGGTGGCTAATCAGAATTGGGAAGAGACTGCCGAGTATAGCGGAAAGTTGTTAAAGCTGAACCCCTACTTCTCCCCGGAAGTTTACTTCTACGGCGCGGTAGCAAATCTGAACTTGAAAAACCTGGATGCGGCGGAGGAACAGGCGCGAGAAGGGTTGAAGATGGATCCGAAGAATCGGAATCCACGCATGAACCAGGTGCTGGGTGTGGTGCTGGCGCAAAAGCAGGATTTCAAGGGCGCGGCGGAGAGCATGCGGAGCTATTTGAAACTGGCGCCGAATGCGACGGACGTGGATCACGTGAAACGGCAGCTGGAAGAGATCGAGCGGCAGCTCGCTCCTGAGGCGGCGAGCGCCACGAAGCAACCTGAGTAATCAGTGCGCTGAATATTGTGGCTGAGGCGGATTGAGCTTGATCTGCAGCGTCTTCTCCTCCTCAGCTACATCGAAAACTTCACCAAAAGTCTGGTGCCCTTTGGCGATTACCTGAACGCGAATCTTTCCCTGCGGGATTGCCGGGATCTTAGCGATGCCTTCCTGGTTCGTCCGGACTTCCCATTGGGTGTGAATCTTCTTGCCAAGCTTCAGGGCTGAACGGCCTTCCACGAATTTCACAATGACGGCCGCGCGGTCCACCGGCTTGTCGGATAGCGAACGCACCTCGACCTTCAGCTTTGTCATGGGAGTTTCCGCAAAGGCGGCGGGCGCCGGCAGAAGAACTGCAAGTACGGTAACGAGTCTCAGCAGCATGCTTTGATTATCCTATGCGATGTCCGGCAGTAGGAAGCTTTTCGGTTTCCCGGAAGCTGCGGTCACCGCCTCTGCTGCCAGGTAGCCGCTGCGGACAGCGCCCTCCATGGTGGCAGGCCAGCCGGATCGCGTCCAATCGCCTGCCAGAAAGACGTTTGGCAAGCGTGTGCGGTTCCCGGGCCGCTGCGATTCCAGGCCCGGCGCGGCCGAGAACGTCGCCCGAACCTCTTTTACGACGTGGGCCTTCACCAGCGTGGCGCGGCTGACTTCGGGGAAGAATTCGGCGAGTTCTTTGATCGCCAGGGCAATCACGTCGCCGCGGCTCTTCTCGATCAGGCTGCGTGATGCGCTGACCACGAGTTGTAAGTATGTGCCTCCGTCCTTGTTGAACATCCATTGCACCGTGCGGTCCAGCAAAACCGCATGAGGGAGGGTGGTTATCGGGCGATCGAACCAAAGGTGGATGCCAGTGATAGGAGAGTGCGCAAACTGCGGCGCTTCCAATTCCGGAGCGACGGCGGTCAGCTTCTCAAATGGCAGTGTGCTTACGTAATAATCGGCCGTGCGCGCTTCTCCGCGAATGATGACGCCGTCCGCGCCCAGCCGGTCCACGCCCGATCGGAGGTGAATGCGAACGCCGGGAAACCGCTGCCAGGCGGCCGAGCCGTAGAGGTCGCCAAGTGGAACGTTTGGGATTCCCATTTCATACGATGTGCTGCTGGCAAGGAAGCCGAGCCAGAATACCTGGAAGCCGTGGATCGCCGACATCTTGTCCAGATCCTCGTTGATGGCGCTGACCAGCACCTGTGACCAAAAACGATCGATTGCGCGCTTGGTCTGACCCTTTTCGGTGAGCCATTGGAACATCGTAATTTGATCAAGATCCGCGCGGGTGGTTCGTTCGCGCTGAAGTGCCAGCATCGCGCGTGCGAGTGACAGCTTGTCGCCAAGACCGAGGCAGCGCATTTTCAGGAATGAACCCGCGAAGTGGAAGGGGCGCGGCAGGCCGCCCGCTTTCAGAATGGATATTCGGCCCCCTGGTTCGATGAAAGAGAATTCCTTGTGGAAGGTAATGTCGGCCGCGACATCAAGCCGCCGGTAAAGATCGAGCAGGTTGACGCAGCAGCGGAGCAGAACGTGCTGGCAATTATCGATAACTTCGGATTGATCGCTCGCGGGAGCTAGCGGAAAGGACGTCGCTCGCCCGCCGAGAAAACCGCGGGCTTCATACAAATCCACTTCGTAACCAGCACTTCCGAGGGCAGCCGCAGCAGCCAAACCAGCTAATCCGCCGCCGGCGACTATGACAGAAGGCATCCGGACAGCGGGCTAAGATCGGGTAGGAACAGGAATGCGTTTACGCAAGCCGCCACCACCGCCACCAGATATTTCGGTCGCGATCCAAAAGCAAATAACGGCAAAGAGAACCACCATAACGTCGGAAGAATCCATAGTTGTTTTTTTTATTGTCGCTCAGAAAGCCCATTACTGCAAGAGGTCGAGTACTAGCGCGGAGATACAGAATTGGTCACCGCTTTCCTGGCGGCAGTCGCCTTTCCGCCTTGCGTTTGGGCGTATACCTTTGGTGGTGGTAGAGCTACCGAGGTGGCGGAGCCGTGGAGGACGGTGTGGGCTTTCCATCCACGGTCACTGGCTCCATCAGCTCGATGCGGGTTCCATCGGGGTCATACAGGTTCATCTGCCGCTTTCGGTTCGTGCCGGTCCTGGGCTCCATAGGTCTGGCATATTGCTGGCGGTAGGGATTCTTCTCCAGAACGGCGAGGCTGGCTGCCACGCTCGGAACCTCCAGGCAGATGTGGTGCTGTGTGCCGCGTTTGTCGGGCGCGGGAATTTGATCGTAAAGCATGAACTCGATGTAGTCGTCGCCGTCGGGAACCTTCAGGTTGATCCAGGAAAGCTGAGTGCCTTTGGAACTGCCGCGCCAGATTTCGCTGAAGCCGAGGATGTCCCTGTAGAACTGCATGGCTGGGCCTACCTCGCCCACGATGATTCCGAGGTGCATCATCCGCGGAGAAACCCTGTTCGGTCCAATGGCCTTTCCTTTGTCCCGCACGGACCAGCCGGTGGGTTCGTATTGCACAATCTCCACGGTGTGGCCGTCGGGATCTTTGACGTTGAAATTCGAGTTACCGATGCGGCCTTTAGGAACCTTGTCCGGAACCTTGATGCCCTTCGAGCCGAGGTAGGCGCGCATGGCCTCGGCATTGTCTGTTTCAATCGAAATGTGATTCAGGCGGTCGGTACCAGCTTCTGTTTGCGGGAATAATTCGATGTATTGCCGGTCGTTGATTTTGAGGAAGGTCAGCGACAGAGTGCCATCGGGTTTGTTCAGCGAGAAGACTTCGCCGTAGCCTAGAAAATCTTTGTAGAAAGCTCGGGATTTTTCGATGTCACTCACGAAGAGAGCGATGTGCGCAACACCGAGGATGCGCGGGCGCTTGACCTCCTGTGAGAACAACAGCGAAGTGAACAACAGTGAGGTCAGTAGCTTCATTTCCAGTATCCTTGCCACAATCCCAGCGCGACGGCGATCACTGAGCCGGCTACGGGAAATGCTATCAGACTCGACAACAGCCGGGCCATGAGGCCTCCACGGTGCGGTCCGAAGCTGAGCGCCGCCTGTACGGCAACGATTCCGAGCACTACGGCAATGAAGCCGTTGGTCCCGATGCTGCACCAGGGGCAATGGTGCGATTCGAAGCTGTGAATGTTACATTCTTCCGCGGCGCCCGCCCAGAACGAATGGCAGCCGCAGCGGTAGATCAACGCGCAAAAGTTGATGATGAACACGCTGGTGAGCGTGGCGGAGAACAGAAAGATCGCGGTCCGTTTAATCACGCAAGAGCGCGGTGGCCGGTTTGCGTACGCTGCCGTAAATGCGGACCACGTTCTGCATCAGGTGCAAGCCGCATTGATCGTCCAGGCTCAACAGCGACTCCGGATGGAACTGGACCGCTTCAATGGGAAGGGTGCGATGGCGCACTCCCATGATGATGCCGTCGTCCGATTCCGCCGTAATCTCCAGGCAATCCGGCAGGGCATCCCTCTTGGCGAACAGAGAATGATAGCGGCCCACCAGGAAACGCTCGGGTAGCCCGGCAAAAACGCCCTTGCCATCGTTGATCACGGTGGAAGGCTTGCCATGCATCGGGTAGTCGAGAACGCTGAGTTCGCCGCCGAATGCTTCCACAACCCCTTGCAGCCCCAGGCACACGCCGAACACCGGGATTCCCCGTTCGGCTGCGTAGCGAACCACTGCCGGTACGCCGAAGTCTTCGGGACGGCCCGGACCAGGAGACACCAGGATCAGGCTGGGTGCGATTTCGTCAATCAGGTGCAGCGGAAAACCGGCGCGGTATGTAACAACACCGGCTCCCGTTTGGCGCGCGTAATTTGCCAGCGTATGGATGAAACAATCGTCGTTGTCGATCAGCAGCATGCGCGTGCCAGCGCTGGCTTTCGCGGCGGCCACAGCGGGAGCGGCTTTCGGCTTGGGATTGAAGGCGCGGAAGAAGCCGGTGGCTTTGAGCCGCGTTTCGCGCTCCTCCATTTCGGGGACAGAGTCGTACAACAGAGTTGCTCCGACCGGATACTCCGCGACGCCATCGCGCAGATGAACCGTACGGATGAGGATGCCGGTGTTGATATCACCGTTGAGCGACAACATTCCGACCGCGCCGCCGTACCAGCCGCGCGCATTCTTCTCGATATTCTCGATTGTCTGGGCGGCCGCTTTCTTGGGCGCGCCGATCACCGTGACGGCCCACATATGCGCGAGGAAC
>Ga0068863_100007118_pt1 | contig 10969 bp, 5 predicted proteins | sample KBSSwiS62_FD_66596 | JGI IMG/M metagenome (GOLD analysis project Ga0068863, IMG submission 66596) | Switchgrass rhizosphere microbial communities from Kellogg Biological Station, Michigan, USA - KBS Switchgrass S6-2 | ecosystem: Host-associated > Plants > Roots > Rhizosphere > Soil ...
GTCGGCTGGTCGACGCCGTACAGGCCGCCGCCGATCCCGACCGTGATCGCATTCGAGACCAGCGTAGTGACGAACGCGTAGAACTGGTGGCCTTGCGGCACATCGAGGAAGTCCGAGACCCAGCCCTTGACCAGAACGCCGGTCAGTCCCTCGGCCGTCACGGCGACGACGTCGTTGACGGTTCCCGGAGCCAGCACCGGAGACGTGGTGGTCAGGGACTGGTCGTTGACGAAAGTCACGACCGCGGCGGCACCGCCGAACGTCAGCGTGGTCGGGTCGGCGAAATCCGTCCCGGAGACGGTGATCGAAGTTCCGCCGTCGCCGGGACCGGAGGCCGGGCTGATCGAGAAGATGATCCGTTGAGAGAACTCGGACGTGTTGCCGGCGGGGTCCGTCGCCGTCGCGGTGACGTGCGCTCCAGCTTCGACCGTGACGGGGAGCGTGACGTCGAACTCGAACTTGCCCGAGCCGTCCGTCGTGACCTGGGAGGATCCGATGTACGTCTCACCTTCCAGGAACTCGCGCGGGAAGTTGGAGCACGCCGGATTGGCGTAGAAATCCAGGTCGAAGGTCGTCGAGGGTGAAGAGTGAAGGATGCCCTGGATCCGGGTGCTCCCTCCCATGTCCGTGACCGACGAAACGATCGGAAAATTCTGAAGTCGGTTGGGGCCGTCATCCGCGTCGCCGATGTCATTCGGATCGACGCCGCTTCCTCCGAGGTCGAACCCGAGGCCGGCGTTGGAGTGGATCGAGTTGCCGCGGATGGTCCAGCCGGCGTAGCTGGTGCTGAAGTCTGCAAGAATACCCGGCCCCCCGTTGAACGCGATCGTGTTGCCTTCTCCCGGATTCACGCCGCCGATGACGCTGCCGGCGCTCGGCGACTGAATCTCGATGCCGCGTGCTGAGTTCGGAACCGGCAGCAGGCCCGTCGGGTCCGTGCCGATGAAGTTGCCCATCACGGTGTGGGCCGCCGCGCCGTCCGTGAAGACGATCCCGACGATGTTTCCGGAAATGACGTTTCCAGACCCGGCCGCGGATCCACCGATCAGGTCGTCATGCGGCGCGTTGTTCGAGAAAATCCCGACCGAGGCTCCGAAGCCGACGGTTCCCGTGGCGTCGGTCCCGATGTAGTTGCCCTGGATCGTGTTGTGGTGCGAACCCGACCCGAGGAGCAGCGGCGCGTTGGCAAACACGACGTTGCGCGCCCCGGGCGTCGTCCCGCCGATCAGGTTGTCGTGGGCGGTCGCGGACATAGAGATTCCATAGCTGGGAAGAGGGGTGGCGGTCAGCGTGGCCGTCCCCGCGGCGTTCACCCCGACATGATTTCCTTGGATGACGTTGGATCCACCCAATTCGAGGTCGATCGCCGCACCGCCGCCCGAACCTGCTCCGACAATCACGTTGTGGTCCGCGGGATCGGTTCCTCCCACGTGGTTGTTCGACCCGAAAATCTGCAAGACGCTGAAGTTGGTCCCCAGGTATTGCGTCCCGGTGACATCCGTGCCGAACCAGTCTCCGATCACCTTGTTGTCGTTGTCGGCGCTGTCGATGAGGATCGATGTCCCGTTCGCCTTGTTGATCAGAAGCCCCCGAAGCGTGGCGCCTGATGTCAGGAGTTTGAACAAGTAGTTCGTGGCCGGAATGGCGCTCCCGTCGATCTCGACCGTGTAGACGGCGTCGTTGCCGACGAGCAGAGTGTTCGGACTCGACCCGGCCTGCGTGAACCCGTCGATGACGACCGCATCCGAGATGGTCATCGTGTCGAGCGGCGCGATCGTGTGGACGCCGGAGCCCGTGATGTTGAATTCGATCGTGTCGAGGCCCGGATTGGCGTTGGCGTCGAGGATCGCCTGTCGCAGCGAGCCCGCGCCGCTGTCGCCGGTGTTCGTGACGGTGAACGTGTTCGCGGACAGCGAGGCGGCGGCGAGAAATGGAGCCAGCGTGGCGAAAAGTGCGCGCTTCAAGCCAACCTCCGTTGTTGAAGAGAAAACGTTTTCAGGGCGAACCGACCTCGGAAAGTCATGACACTCAGAAGGCGAGCAGCCTGCGCTCGGATCCCCCTTCTAAGAAGAACCGCGGAAATTCGCGGCGGATCGGGTCAAACGTCCCGGCGTGTCACTCAAGTCGTTGATTCCATTGGGGTCGTTGACTTCCGGGCGCGCTCCCATAGGCTTGACCCAAACCCATGGAGCAAGGCGACGGTTCGGAGGCCCGGCCCGGGGAGGTCACCCGGCTCCTCCTCGCGTGGAACGCCGGGGACAAAGCAGCTCTCGAACGGCTGATGCCGCTCGTTTACGCGGAGCTGCGCCAGCTGGCCGAACGGCACTTCCGGAAGGAACGGCCCGGCCACACGCTCCAGCCCACCGCGATCGTGCACGAGGCGTACTTCCGCCTGATCGACCAGACGCGGGTGACCTGGAAGAACCGCGGCCACTTCCTGGCAATCGCGTCCCAGGCCATGCGGCGGATCCTGATCGACCACGCCCGCGGACGCGACGCCGAGAAGCGGGGCGGACAGGCCGAACGCGTCACGCTGGACCCGGCCATCGCCTCGCCCGAGCCCGCCCGGGAAGTCGACGTCCTCGCCCTCGACGAAGCGCTCGAACGGTTGAAGGTCCTCGACGCGGGACAGGCCCAGGTCGTCGAGCTGCGGTTCTTCGGAGGCCTGACGATCGAGGAGGCCGCCGACGTCATGGCGATCTCGCCGAGCTCGGCCAAGCGCGATTTCCGTTCCGCGAAGGCGTGGCTCTACCGCGAGCTCGAGCTCTCGTGACCCCGGAACGTTGGAAGCAGGTGCGGGGCATCTTCGATCGCGTCGCGGATGCCGCGGTCGCCGACCGCGAGGAGCTGTTGCGCCGCGAGTGCGGCGGTGACGCGGAGCTCGCGGCCGACGTCCGATCGCTGCTCGCGTCCTCCGACGCGGCCGGCGCGTTCCTCGAGGTGCCCGCCGCCGAGCAGGTCGCGCTCTCGGGCCCAGGCGCCGAAGCCGCCGCGCCCGAGCGGATCGGACCCTGGCGGATCGTCCGCGAGCTCGGCCAGGGCGGCATGGGCACCGTCTACCTCGGAGAGCGGTCCGAGGGCGGGTTCCGTCAGGCGGCCGCCGTCAAGCTGGTGCGCCGCGGGATGGACTCGGACTTCATCCTGCGCCGCTTCCACATGGAGCGCGAGATCCTGGCGGGCCTCGATCATCCCCACATTGCGCGGCTGCTCGACGGCGGCTCGACCGAGGCCGGCGTTCCCTATTTCGCCATGGAGTACGTCGAAGGCCGGCATCTTCTCGAGGACTGCACCGCGCGAGGCCTGGACGTGCGCGCACGGATCACTCTCTTCCTCGAGGTGTGCGACGCGGTTTCGTACGCCCACCGCCACCTGATCGTCCACCGGGACCTGAAGCCGTCTAACATTCTCGTGACGCCCGAGGGCTCGCCGAAGCTGCTCGATTTCGGCCTGGCGCGCCTTCTTCAGCCCGACGGAGGAGGTCCGGGCGAACGGACGGAAACGGCGTTTCGTCTGCTCACGCCCGATTACGCCAGCCCCGAGCAGGTGCGCGGCGAGCGCGTGACGACGGCGACCGACATCTACTCCCTCGGGGTGGTCCTGTACCGCCTGACGACGGGCCGCAGCCCCTATCGCACGTCGGGCTCGAGCTCCGCCGAGGCGATCTCCCGCGCGGTCTGCGACCAGGAACCCGGCCGTCCCGGAGTCGGGAAGGACGTGGACAACATCATCTTGAAGGCCCTGCGCAAGGAGCCCGAGCGCCGCTACGTCTCGGTGGATGCCCTGGCCGAGGACCTGCGCCGGTATCTCGCCGGCCACCCCGTGCTCGCGCGCAAGGACACGCTGGCCTACCGCGCGGGCAAGTTCGTCCTGCGGCACAAGGCGGGCACGGTCGCCGCTTCGCTGGGTGCGCTGACGCTCGCCGCGGCGGCGGGCGTGGCGATCACTCAGGCCCGCGTCGCGCGCGCAGAGCGCGCGGCCGCCGAACGGCACTTCCAGGAGGTGCGGGAGCTCGCGGATTCTTTCCTCTTCGAGTTCCACGACGCGATCAAGGACCTGCCCGGCTCGACGCCCGCGCGGCAACTCGTCGTGCGCCGGGCGCTCGAGTACCTGGAGAAGCTGTCGCGTTTGAAGAGCGGCGACGCGGCACTCGAGCGCGAGGTGGCGACCGCATACGAACGCGTCGCGAAGGCTCAGGGCGGCCTCCTCGAGTCGCACCTCGGCGACACGCGGGCGGCGCAGGAGAGCCTGGCGCGCGCCCTCGCGATCCGCGAGGGGCTGGGGAAGGCGAATCCGAAAGACGCGCGGGACCAGGCGGCCCTCGCCGAGACCCGCCTGCAGCTCTCGCAGGTCCTCATGGAGGCGGGCGATGCGGAGGCGGCCCTGGTCCAGGCGCGCAGCGCCATGGCGATCCTCTCCGCGCTGGCGGAGGCGGCGCCTGGCGATCGTGCGCGCGAGGCCCGGCTCGCCCGCGGGCGCCGCTATGTCGGCCTGGCGCTCGCCCGCCACGGTGAACGGGACGACGCCCTGGCGATGCTCGACAGGTCGGCGGGGACGTTCGGGGCCCTGCGCGCGGCGGACCCCGGCAACGTCGGCTATCGGCGCGAGCTCGGCATCACGCACCAGATGATCGTCCACGCGCTCGCCGGCGGCCACGACCGCGGCCGGGCCGAGGCGAGCTACGCCGAGGCCGTCGCGCTCCAGGACGCGCTGGTGCGTGAAGACCCGGGCAACTTCTCGCTCAAACGGGAGCTCGCGTACACGCACGTCGACATGGGCTCTTTCCTCGAATGGAGCGGCGACGAAAAGGGGGCCCTCGAGGCGTATGCCCGCGCCGTGCCCGTCCTCGAGGGGCTCGTCGCCTCCGACCCGCGCAACGCCGACGCGCGCCTGCTTCTCGCGGAGTCCTACAACAGCGTCGGTTACGGGCACGCGGTCACGGGAAGCCCCGGCGCGGCGCTCGACGAGCTCGGCCGCTCGCTGAAGCTCTTCGAGGCCATCGTGCGCGAGGATCCGGCCAATGCCCGCGCCCAGGTCGGGCTCGCGCGCCTCTACGAGAGCTTCGGCACGGCGACCGAGGCGCAGCCGTCGACGGCCGGCTCCGCGCGCGGATCGCAGGCGCGCGCCTGGTACACGAAAAGCCGGGACGCCTACCTGTCGCTGAGAACCCGCGGACTGCTCGACCGACTCACGACGGCCGAGCTCGACGCCGTCTCGAAGAAGCTCGCCGCGAACCGGCCCGGATGATCCTCGGGTCCTCACGCCGCGGAGCGAGCGCTCGGGTCTCGATCCAGCACGGGATGGCGGTGAGAAACGTGAAGCCCAAACCCTCGTAGAAGCCCCTGGCCGTCAGGCGGGAGTCGAGGTAGATGCGGCCAACGCCTTCGGCCTCGGCGACGGCGGCGATGGCGCGCAGCATCCGGGTCCCGTGGCCCGCACCGCGCGACGTTTCGGCCGTCACGAGATCGTCGACGAAGAGGTGGTCTCCACGCGACAGGGTGTGCGACCGGCGCACCCCGGCCAGAGCCACGAGCCGTTCTTCGTCGAACCCCCCGTACAGCCGGTATCCCTCGGCCTGCTGGCGCCGGACTTCCGCCAGGAAAGTCTCCTGCCGGATCCGGTCCCGCAGCTCGCGGGCCAGCGGATAGGCCGCCGCGATCTCCCCGTCGGAGGAAAGCTCCCGCACCTGCACGCTGCGGGAGCTTATCAACCGGGTGAACGCGGCGGGCGAAGCCGGCCCGACTACTGCAGCAGGAAGGTCTTGACCATGAAGACCGCCATCTGGCCGCGTGTGGCGGCGTCGGCCGGGCAGTAGTTCCCGCCACCGCAGCCGCCGGTGATGTTCCGGGCGACGAGGTCGTAGATCCAGGGCGCGAAATTGCTCGCGCAGGGCACGTCGGTGAAGGTGGCGACCGTGCACGCCGGTGGCGTGTAGCCCGGGCCCTCGAGGGTCTTGAGCAGCAGGACGGCCATCTGCTGACGCTTGACGGGGTCCGTCGGGCAATAGATGCCCGCGCCGCAGCCGCCCGTGATGTTCTCGGCGACGAGCTCGTTGATCCAGGGGGAAAAGCCCGAGGAGCAGGGCACGTCCGTGAAGACCGCGACGGTGCACGGGGGCGGGGTGTAGCAGAGGCCGTGCCGGGCCTTCATGAGGAACACGGCCATCTGCTGGCGCAGCGTGGGCTGGTCCGCGCCGTACAGGCCGCCGCCGACTCCCGCGGTGATCGCGTTAGAGACGAGCGTGGTGACGAACGCGTGAAACTGCTGGGCGGCCGGGACGTCGAGAAAGTCCGCCACCCAGGCCTTCGGGAGGGTGCCGGTCGTGCCGTCGGGAGTCATGACGATGAGGTCGTTGACGGTTCCCGCAGCCAGCGCCGGCGACGTGGATGAGAGCGTGTGGTCGTCGAGGAAGCTGACGGGGGTCGAGACGCCGCCGATCGTCGCCGTCGTGGGGTTGGCAAAGTCGGTGCCGGCGATGCCGATCCCGGTTCCGCCCGCGGCGGGGCCGGAGGTGGCGCCCGTCAGCGCGAACACGATGCGCTGCGAGAACCCGGAGGTGTTGCCGGCCGGGTCAGTGGCCGTCGCGGAAATCCTCGCTCCGGCGGCGGTGGCGACCGGCAGGGTCACGTCGATCGTGGCGTTGCCCGAGCCGTCGGTGGTGACCGGAGAGAACCCGAGATACGTCTCGCCCTCGAGAAACTCCCGCGGAAAGTTCGAGCAGGCCGCGTTCGCGAAGAAGTCCAGTTGGACGGCCGTCGAGGGCGCGCCCTTGAACTTCCCGGTGATGTGCGTGCTGGCGCCCGTGGTCACGGACAGGATGATCGGGAAATTCTGCAGTCCATTGGGGCCGGCGTCGCCGTCGGCCGGATCGTTCGGGATCGGAGAGGCAGTCCCCAGCGCGATGCCGAGGCCCTGGTTGGAAAAGATCCGGTTGCCGCGGATCGCATTTCCGATGCTCGACGCCGCATCCACGAAAATGCCGGCCCCGATGAAGGCGCCGGTCGATCCGTTGAAGGCGATCACGTTGCCCTGGCCGGCGCCGGGCCCGCCGATCTGGTTGTCGTGGGCCATGCATCCGAGGTAGATGCCGCCCTGACCGTTGCCGAGGGGATTCGTGCCCGTCGCATCGACGCCGATCGAATTGCCCCGGATCACGTTGTTCGTAAGCTCGGCCCCACAGGCGTAGTCGAGGCTGATTCCGTAATTGCCGTTTCCGGAGATCACGTTGTCTTCGCCGGCGCCGGCGCCTCCCACAATGACACCCGAGCCCGGGAAGAGCGCAATGCCGTCGTGACCGCCCAGGGATGCCGTCCCTCCGGCGTTGGTCCCGATGTAGTTGCCTTTCACCGCGGAGCCGCTCACGCTGCCCCCGAAGTCGCCCTCGATCCGGATGTTCGCCCCGAAGGAGCTGCCGATCCCGTTGGCCGCAATTACGTTGCGATCGGCGGGACTCGCCCCTCCGATCAGGCTGTCGGGCGAGCGGAGAAAGATCCCCCAGGTGCCGTTTCCGGCGGCCACCGTTCCCGTGGGGTCCGTTCCGATGAAGTTGCCGCGAACGGTGTGACCGCCGAGCGTCCCCCCGCCTGTCGCGTCGAAGTAGACGCCGACGTAGGTAAAGCGGTTGATCACGAGACCCTGGATCGTGGTGCCGTTGCCGAGAGTCGTGAAACCGATCCCGTTGCCGCCGACGAGGCTCCCGTCGAGCTCGACCAGGAGCACCGCATTTTCCCCGGCGGCGAGTGTGTTGGGGCTCGAGCCGGGCTGGGTGTAGCCGTCGATGATCACCGGATCGATGATGTTCGGCAGCACGGTCGTCGGCTTGATCGTGCAGACGGCCGGAACGCCGGCGCAACCGGCGCCCGTGATGTTGAACGCGATCGTGTCGAGGACGCCGGGAGTCGCCTCGGAGTTCAGGATCGCCTGCCGCAGTGATCCGGCGCCGCTGTCCGCGGTCGTCGTCACCGTGAGGGTCGCGGCGACGGCGCCGCGCACCAGGGGCGCGAAAAGGAGGGCGGAGACGAGAAACAGGCTTCGACCCTGATGCGTGAGGCGCATGCGTTCCGGCCTTTCTGAATTCGTTGCGGAGGGGAACCTGGGAACTCTATCGCAAGGGCCGCGGGCCGGCCAGCCGGGATGGCGGGTGCCGCCGCGCCAGGGCAAATCGCCGCGGCAGCGCGCCCTACTGCAGGTTGAAGGTCTTCGTGATGAGCTGACCAGCAGAGGCAGACCCTCGGCGGTAGGCAACGCCGGGCGCAGCCCGGCGTTGACTCGAATCCTGCCAGCGGTCCGCTGCGTTCATTGCAGGTTGAAGGTCTTCGTGATGAAGACCGCCATCTGCCCGCGGTTGTTGGGGTTGGTCGGACAGTAGTTGCCGCCGCCGCAGCCGGCCGCGATGTTCTCGTGGTAGAGCTCTTCGATCCAGTCGGTGAACGTTCCGGGGCAGATCACGTCCGGAAAGACCCCGGGCGGCGTGCAGGCCGGGGGCAGGTAGGTCGAGCCGTACTTCGCCTTGAGCAGGAAGACGGCCATCTGGTCGCGGCGGACCGGATTCAACGGGCAATAGTTGTTCCCGCCGCAGCCGCCGGTGATGCCCTCGTTGGCGAGCGCCTCGATCCACGCAGCGTACGTCGAGGGGCAGGCGACGTCGTCGAAGAAGCCGGGGGTGCAGGGCGGCGGCGTGTAGCAGAGGCCGTGCTCCGCCTTGAGCAGGAAGACCGCCATCTGCTGGCGCGTGACGTCGGCGTCCGGACAGTAGTTGCCGCTGCCGCAGCCGACGGTGATCTGGTTGGAGACGAGCGTCGTGATGAAGGTGTAGAACTGCTGCGACCCGGGCGTGTCGCCGAAGTCGGCGATCCAACCGTTGCGCAGCGTTCCGGCCGTGCCGCTCGGGTTCGACACGGTGACGTCGTTGAGCGTTCCCGAGGCCCGCGCCGGCATCACGGCACTGATGCTGGACTCGCTGTTGAAGACGACTCCCGTCGCGGCCACGCCGCCGACCGTCACCGTCGCGCCGGCTTCGAACAACATGCCGTTCAGGGTCGCGTTCGTCCCGCCAGCCGGCGGTCCGGATCGCGGCGACTGCGACAGGAGGATGCGCTGCGAGAACTCGGACGTGTTGCCGCTCGGGTCGGTCGCGGTGGCGGTGACGGGCTGGCCGGCGACGAGGACGACCGGCACATCGGTCGAAAACGTCGCATTGCCGGACCCGTCCGTCGAGACCTGGATCGAGCCGAGGTAGTTCTCTCCCTGGAGAAATGCCTGGGGGAACGCCTGGCACGCCGGGCCCGAGTAGAAATCGACGTCGTAGAGCGTCGATGCCGTGCTGTTGAGGATCCCCTGGATGTTCGTCGTCGAAGCGCCCGGCGTGACGCTGTTGATGATCGGGAAGTTCTGGAGGCCGTTCGGGCCGGCGTCGCCGTCGCCGGGGTCGTTCGGCGTCACGCCATTCGGGGAGAGATCGATGCCGAGCGGCGTGTTGGCGAACATCCGGTTGCCCCGGATGGTGGCGTGCTGGTACCCGCTGTTGGCGACCCCGCCGTTGGGGTTGAAGGCGATGACGTTGCCCTCGCCAGGCGCGATGCCGCCGATGGTCGAGTCGTCGCCGCCCACGGCGACGCCGCCGCCGCCGTTGCCGAGATCGAGTGTCGCCGTCTCGTCGGTCCCGATGAAGTTGCCCTGGATGAGCTCGTTGGCGCCGCCCTCGCCGAGGATCGCCTGGAGGGTGTTCCCGGAGATCACGTTGCCCTTGACGACGCAGTTCGAGTCGGGAAGGATGATGCCGTTGCCGTTGGGAATCGGTAGGGTCCCGGTGACGTCCGTGCCGATGTAGTTGCCCTGGATGGTCGCCTGCGCGGTCGTGCCGCCGATCGTGTAGCCGACACCGACGCCTGCGCCCGGATTGCCCGAGCCGATGCTGCCGGAGATCACGTTGCGCTCGGCGGCCGTCGGGCCGCCGATGATGATCCCGAGACCGACGCGGACGTAGACCTGGGCGTAGTCGGCAAAGCCCGGAATGGACCCCGTTCCGGCCGCATTGGTGCCGATCAGGTTTCCCTTGACGATCGTGTTCGGGCCGCCGCTGTCGCCGATGTAGACCTGGGCCTGGTCGTTGCCGGAGATCAAGTTCCGGTCGGCAGGACTGGCGCCGCCCACGACGACTCCCGGGACGCCTTCGACCTCCACGCCGTAGTACTGGGCGCCGGGACGGGAGCTGCCGGTCGGATCGGTGCCGAGGAAGTTTCCGGCGATGATCGACCCGTCGCCGCCGGTGCCGACGTAAACGCCCGCGCCGGTCAGGCATCGGTTGATGGCGAGGCCGCGCACGGTCACGGCCGCGTTGGCCCGTAGCCCGCTGGCAAAGATTCCGGCGTTCGTCCCGTCGATCTCGATCTGGATTACGGCGTTCGTGCCCTGGTTCGGAGCGTTCGTGTTCGCGGAGGCGCCGGGCTGGGAGTAGCCGTTGATCGTCAGCGCCTCCGTGATCGTCGGCAGCGCCGTGGCCGGCGAGATCGTGTGGACGCCGCCGCCGGTGATGGCGAAGGTGATCGTGTCGGCGCCGGGGTTCGCGTTGGCGTCCGTGATCGCCTGCCGCAGCGAGCCCGCTCCGGAGTCGGCGACAGTCGTGACCGCGTAGGTCGTGGCGAACGCGCCTGCTGATGCAAGCAGAGCGACCAGGGTGGAGGAGGCGACTCGAACTCTCACGCGAACCTCCAAGTTCTTTTGGTTTTGCGGCAGTCTAACTGGAGTGCGGCCCGCGGGGCGTCGCCCAAAACAGTGCCGTTTAGCTGGCGTTCATTCGAACGGGCGCGAGCGCGTCTGCGGCCGCAGCGATCGGCTGCCGCCGTCTACGGAATCAGAGCCGTCCAGCGGAGGCAGACCCGCGGCAGTAGGCAACGCCGGGCGTAGCCCGACGTTTACTCGAATCGTGCCAGCGCGCAGCTTCCGGTCATTGGAGCCCGAACGTCTTCGTGAT
>Ga0068863_100007119_pt1 | contig 10967 bp, 16 predicted proteins | sample KBSSwiS62_FD_66596 | JGI IMG/M metagenome (GOLD analysis project Ga0068863, IMG submission 66596) | Switchgrass rhizosphere microbial communities from Kellogg Biological Station, Michigan, USA - KBS Switchgrass S6-2 | ecosystem: Host-associated > Plants > Roots > Rhizosphere > Soil ...
CCGCGTCCGTGGGTTGCACGGTGCCGTAGGATTCCGGGAAGTTGTACGTCCCGTCTTCCTGCGGCCCCACCCAGCCGTCGCCGCCCTCGTAGTAGTCCGCGCTCATCGCGGCCCCCTTACATGTTGCCCAGGAGGTCGAGGACTTCCAGGGTTGCCACCACCGTGTCAGCGCCGCCGAAGGTCAGATTGAATTCCAACGACACCATGTCTTGCGTCTTGATCGCATTGGTGTAGTTGTTGTCCAGGCACGGGTCATAGGTGTAGAGGTTCGTCTGCGCGACTTTCTTGTAGTCGAGCTGATAGAACGTGTTCACCGCCGTGGTCACGTTATCGTGGATCACGATGCCGTTTTTCTTGACTTCGAGCGCCGACACCTGCCCGCCGTGGGCGAAGTGAACCCGCTTGATGATCGCGCCCCGGTTCGCCACGTCGATCAGCTTCATGGGGAACTTGCCCGAGCCGCTGACGGAAGTGGTGTAAAGGATTTGCTTGGCAATGACGCCGAGCGGAGCCGGGGGGCCGACTTCGGACCACGAGTCGAGAGTCGGTGCCGTGGCACCGGCAATCGTGACTTCCATGGTGAGCGACGTGACGCCCTGGGCCGTGTTCAGGTTGCCGATGTACTGCTCGGCCATCGCCTTGGCTTCGGGTTCCGTGAAGTCGACACACAGGAACGCCGCCGACACGCCGCGAGCGCGGTACGTGTTGATCAGGTCCAGGCGCGAGCCGGTCTGCTGGAAAATCACCTTGCCATTGAGACGGACCTTGATGTCCGTGATCATGGCCTTTGTGAAGGTGCCGCCCAACTGCAAAAAGATGCGGTTGTACGACATGCCCACCGGCAGGGAAACCGACGCCACGCCCGAGGCGACGACGTTGGTGAAGGGAAGATTTTTGATCAGAAGCATGGGTTGCCCTTGATGGATGGGACGTGTGAGCCGGGGGGCTTACAGGTCTTGGACGTAAGGGATGCCCACTTGCTTGGCCATCGGCGCGACGATCACCTTGGTGACGATCAGGAAGCCGAGAAACCAGGCATAGGATTTCAGATGTGCATTCACGGGGTTTGCTCCGTTGGTGGATGAGTAAGAACCCCGAGGGTCGTTCGACACTCTGAAAATCCAAACAACGCGGCCCATGGGGAGGTGCCCATGGGCCGTTTTTTTTCGCCGCTGAAAATGTGGTTTTTTTGTCAGCCGCGCTGCATTTTTCCGGTGAGCATGTCCCGCTCAATGAACTGGAACCCGGTGAGCGCCATCACTTCGCCCCACGGGACATTGAGCGATCGCGCCACCGCCTTGGCATCGTCGCCGTAGTTGAGGCGGCCGGTTCGCACGCGCGATGCGTTCCCGAACAGGTCCTTGTCCATGCTGGCCGGGCGCTGCGACAGGGCGAAGATTTCCGCACCGTAGCCGCGTCCCATCATCACGAGTTGCGACCAGCCGTCCGGTGCCCAGGATGGTTGCGTGACCGTGTGGATTTCATCGACCACCATCGTCACGTCGCGCGCCGCCATGGCGATCTTGCACACCGCGCCGAACTGCGCCGCATCGGTGTCGCGCTGCAGCCTGGGCATGAACACAAGGTGGAATTCGCCCTTCCCTGCCGCGCGCACGAGTTTCAGCACGTCGCCCGCCGTGCGCACAACCTTGCTGCCGGGGTACATGGCCGCGTAGTTGTCAATCGGCTCCTTCGGACTCCAAATGATGGTTCGCTTGCGCCTGGGCTTGGCGAGCTGGCCGCGCAGGTAATGGGTTTTGCCGCAGCCGGTCGCGCCCAGGATCACCGTCACCTTGGCCGCGTTGTCATTGCTCATTGCTGGTACAGCTTCACTTGTTCGTGGATACCCGGATTGATCGCGTTCGGGTCCGGTGGCGGTGCCGCCGTTTTTGGGCCCGAACCCTTTTCAGACATTGGCTTGGCCGCCTTTTCCGCCGCCATCTGCGCACCGATCACGCGCGAGGTTTGCCACAGCACCGGCCCGGCCACGATTGCGAATGTCAGCTCCACCGGCAGGTTTCCGAAGGTGAAGTTGTATTTCTGCATCACGGGCGCGAGCGCCGCCGCCGTGCGAATCTGCACCGCTTCGGTCCACAGCTCGCCCGCCTTGGGGGAAAAGCCGCCGACCAGAGACGCGAACGTCGCCACCGCGCCGCTGGCTTCCATGCCGTAGTCGACGGGTGGCGGTGCGCCCAGGGTGCCGCCCTCTTCCACCGGGACCGATGCCGCGCCGAGGGAATCGGCCTGGGCCGCGACGTGTTCCAGGCCGGCGAGTCCGTCCGCGCCGCCGTTCCCGACTGTCATGGTGTCCGCGCTCATGCTTTTGCTCCCAGGCCGTGGAAGATGGACGCGGGCGCGCGCTTGACCGGTGCCGGTGGCGGTGCCGCATGGATGACGGGTTCCGGTGTCGGGCCGTGCTGGGCCGCGACGGCGTCCGGGACCGCCTTGAGCTTGCCCATGATGATGCGGTGCGCTTCAGTGCCCACCTTGGCATAGGCCGGGAAATCGCACCAGGGACAGGCCGCATTGATGGTGCCTGTTTCTGCTGCCTTCACCGGGATTTCATGACCACAGCACAGGCACGCCATGGTGCCGAGCTGTTTCTTAGGACTTGTTGCCATTGGCTGCGCCCTCCAGTTCGTTAACCCGGTGTACCAGCGAGGCCAGCAAGTCCAACAGGGGGGTGAAAACCGGCCCCGCGCTGGCTTTCACCAGGGGGGACAGGTTCGTGTAGGCCGTCCTGGCCTCGATCAGCTTCGCTTTCATGTCCATCGGGGACCCTTTCCGTACAGTTATTGACACAGGTCCAAGGCTGCGAAGGCTTCGCCTTCTCCGCAATGGATACCCTTCCATGGAGTGCCCGCGCCCCGCGCGTGACGATTTCCCAGACATGCCGGGAAGATTCAACGATCCAATGCACCGTGCGCGTCATCCATGTGCCTGGGTTCCAGCTCACTGGGACTGTCTCCATGGACACCGTTTCGACGCCGATTGGCCGGGGGGTTGCCGGGTCGCCGTAGCGGCCCAGGGTGTCCGGGGTCAGCATGGATACCTTGATCAAGGCACGCCGCCCGCAGAAAACCCCGCCCTGGGCTTTGCAGTAGTGGTCCCATGCCACGCTCTGCGCCGTGCGGCCTTCCAGCATTGCCACCTTGTTGACCGCTCGATGTGCGTCAACAAGGTGAGCCGGTGCGCCGGGGGGCAATTCCCGAACGCGCCGCAGCTCGCGCCACACACCCACAGGTGGACCACCAACCTGCTGGAACTGGCGAATGCCCCAAGTAGCTGCCCAAGCCTCAACGCGCGCAGAAGTCTCCATAGAAGGCTGTCCATGCAAGTCCTCTCCGACCTTGTATCCGTCGATGTTTTTTGCCACGTATTTCGCGATGTAGCCCGCCGCGCTGCCCTTGCTCCAGTCGATGTCCTTGAAGTCCACCCTATGGGCATGTGCGCCGGGTTCGTTCGGGCTTTCCTTGAGCGCGTGCTTGATCACCGCATCGCGCACCGCTTGGCGGTCTTCCGGCCGGTGGAACACCAGAAAATGCCAGTGCGGGGTGCCATCGTGTTGCGGCTCCGCGATCCGAAAGCCGTACAACGTGATGCCCTGACGCGCGAGCGCGGCCCGAATGCGCGCCCACACCTTGGCGAGATACTGCTGTGCAATGGCGGGGTCCGTGTCCGGGTCATAGGACGGGTTCGGGATCACTTTCCAGCCCGCCACCGTGCGCCACTTGTGGAACCGGCTCGGGCAAGTAATCGTCATGAACAGGCCCGCATGGCCCATGTCCCGCGCGATGCGCTCGAAACCGGCAATGCGGGTCATCAGCTCGGCGCGCCGGATTGCCTTGTTCCCTGGGCCGGTGGCCGCCAGCTCCGCAAGGGTGTATTCCTGGCCTAGCTCGTTACGCGCAATGGTGGCTTCCATGGCCGCCGCGTTGCGCCGGTTTTGCTGGATACGCCGGGTCAGCGTTTCATTGCTGCAATACAGGTCCCGCGCCTTGTTGACGTAGCCCAGGCGAATGGCCGCGGCTTCGACGGTGCGCCCGTGGTGCCGCCGCAGCTTGCGCCGCCACCACAGGGGGCAAACCATGCGAGCCACGGCCTGCGGATCGCCGTAATTGGTGTCTGGTGGTTCTATCCCCTGCCCTGCCACGATGCGCGCCATAGCGGCCCGCAACGCGCCCAGCTCGTGGAAGATTTCAGCCCGGCCGCCGCAGCGTTTCGCCAGCTCGTCAGCCGCGCGGCATATCGTCTCATCAGTGGCGTCCAGGGGGATGCGAATGGCATCCAGTGATTCAGTGACTTCCCGCAGCGTGACGTTGGCTGCGTAGTGGTCTGTCGGGTGTTCGGCCGCCCAGGCATCCAGCACGTTGGTTTGCCACCGCGTTGGGAGGGTGGCCGCGCGATCACGCGCCCACTCCACATCAGGCAGGTATCGGAGCATTGCAGCGTTCAGCCAGTTCCGCCAGCCATTGCGCGAGCGCGGGGGGCGTGTGTTCACGCTCGTCTTTGCGGATGTGCGGACGCCATCCCGGCATCCCCTTGCGCAGCCGCGAACTAGACGATACAACGTGCGTCGTGTGGCCCAGGACCAGCGGAATCCGTGGAACATCGTCCGGAGCGCACCCGACTATGTACAAAAGCGTTGCCTTCTCCGCGCGATGGCCCCACCAGCTTTGCCAGATGGGAAGAGACCACCCGCCGAATTTGTCGATCGCGCCTGGCTTCGGAAGGCCCATCACCGGCCATAGCGTCGATCGCAGCGGATGCTCGAGCACGCCACCGAACTTGCGGACTTGATGCACCGCCCAAACCGCCAGCTCCTTTTCATCGGGTCGCGGTTTCGCAAAATGCCGCAATGAACCCCAGGCCCGGCACGGCGGATGCGCCACCACCGGTACGCCTCCAGGCCAGCGCCTGGCATCACGTTCCGCATCCCACACATCGCAGCCGGCAATGGCCTTGTAGTGCGAATCTGCCCGCGCGAACAGGACCGCTATCACTTCGCGCTCAGGTCGAAAACGAGCTGATCGGCCGACACGAAAAAGGTTTTTTCAATGCCCTCGTGCTGGCACACCACCACCGCAAGCCCGCTGTTGAAGCCGGTCACTTGACCGCGCCAGCCATCGACATAGGCGAAGAAATCGTCCTTGGCGTTGATGATCACCCGATCACCGGGCTTGAGGTCGTGGAGTGCTGGCACGTTGATCAACCCAAGATCTGCAGCTGCGCCGCCGTGAACACGATGTCTTCTTTCTCGAAGGCTTCGGTTTCGTCCAGAGCGACCGTGATTTCCGAATCGCCTCCCTTCACCGCTTCGATCTTCACGACGAGGCCCGCGCGTCCCGCTTCCGGCGAGTCCACGTCGCTAACTTTCACTTGATTCCACACTTGCATTGCCGTCTCTCCACCGGGGAATGAAAAAGGCCCGCGACCGCGCCCGGCCGCCTGTCACGGGCCGGAAAATCAGAAGGGGCAGTCCCAGCACACGCCGAAGCCGAACGGCCCGAGGTCGATATGCGCCGAGTACCGGTCCACATGGAATCCGAGCATCCAATCGGACGGTGAAAGGCCCACCCTCGCCCAGGCGAATCGATCACGCCCGGGCGTGTAGAACTTGACCCCTCTCATGCCGCCGCCGACTCGAAAACCCGCGCTGGGATGCGCCGACCAGGGATGCACCCGGCCTGCACCTGCTCATGGAGCGCGTTGAGCTTGGCCGCCTGCCGGTCCGCGCTGTCGCGGGTGCTGTGATCGGACACGGCCACGAGCTGGCCTGTGTACGTGTGACGGGAAGCGACCGCAAAGCCGTCCCGTTGCGTGATTACCGTGAACTTGTCCATTGAGTCCCCACTCGATGCCCCCCTGTTGAACAAAGATCGGTGGCGGGACTGTGTGGCCATGGAGCGGGGGGTTGAACTGCGGCCCCCGCCACCGATGAGCTGGAATGTACGTGCGACCATCGCAACATGTCAAGGCCTCGCAACAATTGCGACGGGATGAACGGTGCGATATGCTGAACGTTCAACGGGGGTTGACTATGTTCTCAGTGTCTGAATTTCTTGATCGCGCCAAGGCTGGCGCTGGTGCCGAGTCCGATTACCGGCTCGCAAAACTGCTGGGCATCAACCACAGCAACGTGAGCAACTGGCGCACAGGTCGTAACGCGCCGGATGAGCGAACCATCATGAGGTTGTGCGAGTGGTCCGGGGACGACGCCGACCACGTAGCCGCGTGCATTCAGTCCATGCGGGCCGCGAATGACGACGCGGCCGAGCTTTGGCGACGGGTGGCCGCACGCCTTCAAAAGGGTGTTTCGAGTGTCGCTATGGCTGCGACGATTGCTCTGCTTCTGCTAGCAGGCCACCTAGAGCCGGTGCAGGCCGCTGCTGCCCTGCTCGTTTCAAAGAGTGGTGGTCTGTATATTATGTCAAATATTGGACTCGATGCTCACTGCGGTCTGAGCGGCCAACGGATAAATGAACCAGGCCCGGTGCAAACGCACTCCCCCGCACCCGGTGGCCATTAGCGACGGCCGGATTCCTCGCAGGTGCAGCGGCGGTAGCAAAAAGCCCGCCGTGGCAGGTTGGCCGGCAACAGCCCAGCCTGGCGGCGCCTCGACGCAGACCATTGTCAAGGCCTTGCGTGACGCCGGCGTGCGCATCGTGACGCTCACGGGCGATGGCAAAACCACGGCAGAAGCCGTCCGCCGAGAGCTCGGCATCTAGCGCTCGGAAAGCTCCCTGATGTGATCTGGCGGTCGCAGTCGAGCCAGCGGTTCTGTTGTGAACTCGCGACGCCCACGCAGTGACTTAGTTGACAGACTGTCCATTCTGTCTAAGTATCCGTCCATGCACTGTCTAAATTAACTTAGACAGATACCCAGAGACAGATATGCTCAGCAGCAAAGACATCCTGGAGCGGACCGGCATCGCAAGAGCCACGCTCAACAACTACATCGCAGCCGGACTGGTGGTTCGGCCGGATGTGCTTCCACCTGAACCTCAGGACGGCGGCGCGCCTCGCATCGGCTATTTCCCCGACGATACGGTCGAGCGGATCGAGACGATCCAGCGGCTGAAGCGCGAAGGCTGGAGCCTGGGGCGCATCCTCGAATTCTTCGCCGGCGGCGCTGTAGAACCCATTCCCAGCCAGAGCAGGCTGACAGCCCAGTCGCCCGACGATTCAACGACAGAGCATTCTGTCCAACCGTCTGTCCAGTTAACTGTCCAAACATCTGTCCAGACCAAGCCGGAGCTTCCGCCACGCTCGCTGAACCTGCTCGTGGTGGCAGTACTTGCCGTCAGCCTGCACGACGCCGAAGGCTTGTGGGTCAATTTGTCCATCCAGGACTACTTCGAGGTGGTCAACGAGTTTTCCGACGAAATGCGACGCATCGTCCAGGATCGACATGGACTCGCTGTCCGGATAGCCCCGCACCGATTTGTCTGTCATTTTCTGCCCAGGGCAGGAACCGATCACCTGTGGTCGGCCTTGGAAGCCGGGCATGGGGTCCGGGAGACGATCCGGGAAGTCAGCGCGCGCTGGAAACTTCGGCGCGGCTGGAACCTGGAAATTTGCATAGGCGCGGGCGTGGCCGAGGGTGAAGCCTGGGTCAGCATGGACGCAGCGCGAGACCTGCAGGTCGTGGGCGATCCGGCCGGCGACGCGCTTCAGCTTGCACGCTCGGCGCGCCGCGACGCCTTGCTCGTCACGCGAAACCTGATTGCCCGCCTTCCCGCGAACAGCCGGGCACGCGTCGTCTACGCAGCCCCGGCGCCAGGACAGGTCGAAGGCCCGCCCCAGCGCGCCAGCACTTTTGCCAGGCTCCAGGACATCGCGCCCTCTCATGGGCTGACGCGGCGTCTGGCCCATCTCGCGGTGACCGAACTCGTGGAATTGCGTTCGGATGCCACTGAGCCATCGAAGGGCTCCGCATGAACTCGCTCATCCATAAATTGAGGAGCCGGCTGAAAGTCGGCCTGAGTTCGATCTACCAGATCAGCTCGCCGCAGCGCCTGCAACGGGAAGAATCCGACGCCGCACTTGCCGAGCAGTTTCGCGCCGGCATGCTGGAACTCACCGCGAGTGTCGACGGAGAGCCCGCCGTGCGACTCGCCCGACGAATCCGGTATGCAAGCAACCTGCAGGCGCTGTGGTTCATGCGCAGCGAGTTGATGGCGTTACTGGCGCCGGTCTGCGGCGAAGCAGAAGCGATGCACAAGCTGGAAGTCATCAGTGCGCAAGTGCGGGAAGCGTTGCCGAGCGGGTTGCGCTCCCGTCCCAGCCCGCTCAACAACGGCCACTGATCGGGCGAGGGATTGAGCATGTGCCATACCGAACACCAACGGTCGATTCACGAACAGTTACCAGTTTCATGTCGCAGTTTTGCGAATTTGGTCACAGCTTCGCCTTGCACCTTTAATCCGAAGCCACTATCTTGCTCATCCATAACTCCATTTCCGCGAGAGCGGACGATTCCATGCGCTGGCTGAAGCCCAACCTGAAGAACAGCCTCTATGGCCTGCTCGGAGCGGATGTCCTGCCCACGGACTCAGCGCTTGAGACCGGGACCGAGGACATTCGTGAAGCCATGCTGGGCGCCCTGGGCGAAGAAAACTGGCCGAAATTTCCGCAGTTGACCCGCCGCATCCGCTATGCAAGCGACATCCAGGCGCTCTGGTACCTCCGCGGAGAACTGATGGGCACGCTGGCGAGCATGCACGGTGAGGTGCGCGCGCGCGACCAAATCGCGTCGATCACGGCCCAGTTCAAGGGCCTTCTGCCGAATGGCATGAGCTCCCGCCCCAGCCCACTGACCTGAAGGCGCCCACCTCAGTGGCGGTGGCCCCACACCAGAAGCGCATCTCTATCTTCCGCCACAAGGTGAACCTTGGCGCCCACGGGCAGGGCAATCTTGGTCCGCACGTGACCGAAGGGTAATTGCGTCAACACCGGGGCATCGACTTGCGAGCGCAACCATCGGACGACCGTCTCGAACCTGAACCCCTTGTCATGGGGAACAGTTTTGTAGCCATTGAAATGTCCGAGCAGGATGGCCTTCTGCCGTCCCAGGATGCCTGCATGCAGCAGCTGGGTCAGCATGCGCTCGATGCGGTAAGGGTGCTCTCCGACGTCTTCGAGGAAGAGTATGCCGCCCTTCACCTTGGGCAGGAATGGCGTACCGACCATCGATGACAGGATCGCGAGGTTGCCGCCCCACAGCACACCTTTGGCTTCGAACGGTTCCGCCAGTGCTTCGCCCCGGGGCAGTCGCCAACCCGTCCCCTCGCCCTGCCCCGTCACCAGGTCGTCGAAGCAGGCGGCCATGATGTCGTCGGGCTCGCCTTCCACGCCAAAATCTTCCGCTGCGGCGGCGCCCGACCAAGTGACTGCCCCTGTCTCGGCAAACAGCGCGTTCTGGAAGGCCGTGAAGTCCGAGTACCCGACGAAACGCATGCCCTCGCCCACCGCCTTCGCGATGTGCTTGTAGCGGATGGCCGACAGCAGGCGCGTCAGGCCGTAGCCGCCGCGCGAAATCAAGGCGACGTCCGCGCCGCTGTCCGCCGCCCGATGAAGGCCCGCCAGCCGCGTCTCGTCGTCGCCGGCAAACCGCATGTGGGTGGCGAGCACGGCTTCATCCAGTTCGACTTCATGGCCCAGTGCTCTAAGCCTGGCCGCGCCGCGACGAAGCGCCGCCTTGTCCCGCACGGCGCTCGACGGCGAGAAAATGTAGATGCGTTTGTTCACCGGCGGAAGTATCCCACCGCCGCGCGGGCAATCGGCTCGCCGTGTTCCGGGACGAAGCGGCCGGCATGCGGAAGATTCATCGGTTCCGGGCAGCCAGTCACTTGTTGGCGCAGCGCCTGCATGACGTCCATGCCCAGCACGGGATCTTGCACCCCGATCGCCATCAACGATTGGCCCTTCCAGCGGCCACGCAGGAATTCCCGTGCTTCCCGGGAAATGGCCGCGCCATCGGCATTCGGCGCGTCCGGGACCATGGCGGGAAACGCGCGCAACGCTGCCCGGTGGCCGCGATCCGGAAAAGGTGCGTCATACGCTGCGCATTCTTCCGCTGTCATGTGCGCATTGCCGCGAGCGAAGAGCCCGGCCACGTCGAACTCCGGATTCCTTTGACACATGGCCCGCCACTCGACGAATTCCGGCCCGAGCGGCACATCGCCCGTCGCAAGCGTGGTGTTCATCACCAGCAGCCCCCGGTACCGTTCGGGCGCAGCCATCGGCAAGGTGAGTCCGAGCAACCCGCCCCAATCCTGCATCACCAACACCACATTGCGCAGGTCAAGCCGCTCGACGAATTCAAGCAGAACCTCGCGGTGCCACGCGAAGGTGTGCGCTGAATCCTTTTTCGGCTTGTCGCTCTTGCCGAACCCGACCAGGTCGGGCGCCACCACGCGATCGCCGGCCCGCAGAAACACCGGGATCATCTTTCGGTAAAGATAGCTCCAGGCGGGGTTGCCATGCAGGCAGAGCCAGGTCAACGCCGCGCCGCGCGCGCCCTCATCGACGTAGTGCATGCGCAATCCCGCCAGGGAAGGCAGGTCGCTCACGTAACGGGGCGCCCACGGGTAGCCCGGCAACGCGGCGAACCGGGCCTCGGGCGTGCGCACCGCGTCTTCGCGCACCGGTTGAACGCTTGCCCTGCCCTCCTCGCGGCGCGCCTTGAAAAATTCCCCGAGCAAGGCGCTGCATTCGTTCGCACGCACACCGCCCTGCACCGAGGTGTGGTGATTCAGGCGCGTGTTGGCAAATAAGTTGAGGACCGAACCCGCGGCGCCGGTCTTGGGATCGGCCGCGCCAAAAACGACGCGGGCGAGCCGTGCATGCAACATGGCACCTGCGCACATGGCGCACGGTTCGAGCGTCACATAGAGGGTGCATCCGTCGAGGCGGTAATTCCCCTGAGTTTGCGAAGCGCTGCGAAGGGCGGCGATTTCCGCATG
>Ga0068863_100007120_pt1 | contig 10967 bp, 9 predicted proteins | sample KBSSwiS62_FD_66596 | JGI IMG/M metagenome (GOLD analysis project Ga0068863, IMG submission 66596) | Switchgrass rhizosphere microbial communities from Kellogg Biological Station, Michigan, USA - KBS Switchgrass S6-2 | ecosystem: Host-associated > Plants > Roots > Rhizosphere > Soil ...
CTGGGGCTTCGCCATCGGCCCCCTGAAATCCTGGGCGAGGCCAACTGCACCCCCAAGCACTCGAGCATAAGCCGTCATCACGGCGAGTAAAGCCGCGATCCAGCCCAATTCCCTGCTCCAGGCGGGCCACGAAAGAGAGTACCCGGCCAGGATCAAAATGACGGCATCGGATATGCGATCCGGAAGATCGTTATAGACCTCGCCTGACTTTGATTTCAGTCCACCTTCAATCGCTACCATTCCATCCAGCAGATTGCACAGCAGTCTGAGTTGAATCAGTACGGCGGAGGCGAGATAAAACTCCATCAGCATACTGAGGCCCGCGGCCACGGCAAAGACGACACTTCCCAGTGAAATGTAGTTAGGACGTACTGGGACGCGCGCCAGCCATTGCGCCGCCCACACGGCCCACGGGTTGCCGCGCGATTTAAGAGGCCGCCTGATCACTTTCATCCATTATCGGCTAGTCAGCCGGTCGAGCTTGAATCGGGTTAGCATCAGGAATACCACGCTGTGCTCCGGCGTGGAACCGCGCTCAGATCGACAGAAGATAGTTAGTGCTTCATCCAAAAGAAGCATGAACAAGGCCAAATACAAGTTGCGCATGTCCTTAAAACTATACTGGACGAAATGCACACCGTGATTCTGGATGGCTACGTGCTCAACCCGGGGGATCTGTCGTGGAAGCCGCTGGAGGAGTTAGTCTCGCTTGAGGTTTACGAACGGACACCGGAGGCGCTGATTGTGGAGCGTGCCCGGCAAGCGGAGATCATTCTTACGACGAAGGCTCCATTATCGGCCGAAACCATACAACAACTGCCGCTACTGCGCCACATCGGCGTGCTGGCGACCGGCTATAACATTGTTGACATCGCTGCGGCCACTGATCGCGGCATCGTGGTCACAAACATTCCAAACTACGGGACAGCCTCCGTGGCACAGGGCGCAATCGCGCTCCTGTTGGAATTGTGCAACAAGATCAAGCTCCATAGTGATGCGGCGCGGTCGGGCGAATGGTCGGCGAGTCCTGATTGGAGTTTCTCGAAAGCGCCTATGACGGAGTTGGCCGGAAAGACCCTGGGCATTTTGGGCTTCGGAAGGATTGGGCGGCAAGTAGCGCACATCGCCGATGCGTTGCAGATGCGGGTGATTGCCGCGTCGAACTCGCGCACGGATCCGCCGGCCTATGAGGGATTCCGCTGGGTGGACGTGGATGAACTCTTCAGCGTCTCCGATGTAGTAAGCCTTCATTGTCCCCTGACTCCAGCAACCGCCGGTATTGTGGACACAATGCGACTGCGGCGGATGAAGGGAACGGCGCTGTTGATCAATACGTCGCGCGGTCCGCTGGTTCAGGAACAAGACCTGGCCGATGCTCTGAACCAGGACCTCATTGCGGGAGCAGGACTCGATGTCCTTTCGACCGAACCGCCCGCGCCGGACAATCCCTTGTTGCACGCGAAGAACTGCGTGGTGACGCCCCACGTCGCGTGGGCGACGCAGGAAGCCCGCACCCGCCTACTGGAGATTGCAGTGGCGAATGTCGCCGCCTTCCTAAAGGGCACTCCGCAGAACGAGATTACATGACGCCGAAAGTGGCAAATGCGTCCACGGTGCTCATGCCATTTTCGATCGCGGTTCGTACGAGGTTCTCTTTCTCGGCCTTCTCCAGGGCGCGGGTCAGAACTTCCGTCTCCGCCTTCTTCGGGATGACCAATACGCCATCCACATCGCCGAAAAGAATGTCGCCGGGCTCAATGGTCACCTTGCCAACCTGCACGGCCAATCGAAAATCGGCGACATGTCCGCGTGGCGCCTGGTCCTGAGCATAGCTGCCCATGGAGAATGTCGGGAAACCCAGGGCCCGGATCTGCGGTGTGTCCCGGGAATAGCCCACCATCACGGCGCCGGTAGCTCCTAGCTGCATCGCACGGGTGGACATCAGCTCGCCCCACATGGCATAGTTCGGCGAGCCTCCGGCCGCGAAGTACACTTCGCCTTTCCGCAGGCTGTCGAGTGCTTCCAGCATCAGACCGAAGGGCTTGGCAGGTGGTGTATCGGAATCGATTTCGAGGACCGGCATCGCGCGGCCCAGGACTACCATGTCGTCCAGCAGCGGCCGGATGGACGGCGGCAGAAACTGATGCTGCAGGCCCAGCTTGTCCATCACATCGCCCACTACGGCCGTGAACAGTTTTTGCCGAATCGTTGCGAACAATTCTTCGTCGTCATTCCACATGGCATATCTCCCGTTTAGTAAACTCAGGATGCAGTCTTCGTATGAATTTCAAACCGCTACTTTTGATCCTCATCACGGCCGGAATCGGGGCAGGCGCGCCTGTTGACTTCGCCCGGGACGTGCATCCCATTTTAGTGTCGAAGTGCTCCGGTTGCCACAACGGAGATCGGGGACAGGGCGGTTTATCAGTCAACACGCGCGCGGAACTGCTGAAGGGTGGCGGGAGCGGACCAGCCATTGTCGCCGGCGACAGCGCGGGCAGCTTGCTGATCCGGCGCGTGTCGGGAAAGCTGTTGCCGAGCATGCCCATGGGCGGGGAACCGCTGAGCAGCGCCGAGATTGCGACACTTAGCGCCTGGGTAGACGCCGGCGCGGTGTGGAATCCCTCGACGACGGTCACTAGCCGCAAAGCGCCGCTGGCTTTGCGGAGGCCTGAGCTTTCCTCAATAGACGAGATTCTGGCCCTGAAGCAACCCCTCGTTTCGGACGCAGTGTTCCTTCGACGCGTCTATTTGGATTTGTGGGGACTACTGCCCACGCCCGAAGAACGCAGCGAATTTCTGGCGGATAAGTCCGCCGACAAGCGTGCCAGATTGATTGACCACCTGCTGGCGAATCGGGATAATTTTGCCGAGCATTGGATTTCCTTCTGGAACGACCTGCTGCACAATGACGAAGGCGTTACGTATATCGGCGACCGCCGATCCATTTCGCCGTGGCTGCTGACCGCGCTCAAGGACAATTTACCGTATGACCAGTTCGTGGCCAACCTGCTGAATCCCGAGCCGAAGAACGGACCCGAGGGGTTCCTGATCGGCGTCAACTGGCGAGGCGACGTCAACGCCAGCCAAACGCCCGTGATGCAGGCGGCGCAGAACAGCGCCCAGGTGTTTCTGGGCGTGAATCTCAAATGCAACTCGTGCCATGACAGCTTCATCAGCTCGTGGAAGCTGAAGGATGCGTACGGGCTGGCCAGCTTCTTCTCCAAGGACAAGCTGGAACTGGTTCGTTGCGATATCGCCACAGGCAAGATGGCCGACGTGAAGTTTCTCTATCCGGAACTGGGCAGTGTGCCGGAAGGCGCGACGCTCGAAGAACGGAAAGCGGCGGCGGCGCGCTTCTTCACCATGCGCGAGAACGGCCGATTTGCCCGAACATTCGTGAACCGCGTCTGGCGCAAATTGATGGGCCGGGGAATTGTGGAGCCGGCCGATGACATGGACGCGAAGCCGTTCAACGAAGATTTGATCGATTGGCTCGCCTGGGATTTCGTGCAGCACGGTTACAACGTGAATTACCTGCTCCGCCAGATCATGGCGTCTCGAGCCTACCAACTGCCCGCCACGGACGACAAGCAGAATTTCAGCGGCCCGCAATTCCGGCGCATGCAGGCCGAACAGATAGCGGATGCCATTTCCTCCATCACCGGTGAATGGCGGGTGAAGGTGGCAACCAGCCCACAGCCGGGCTCATACAGCCGGGATTGGAAACTGAAGATGGATCCACTGTCGCGGGCGCTCGGCCGACCTATGCGGGATCTGGCGATTACAGAACGGCTGAACGATCCGACCACATTGCAGACGCTGGAATTTGTCAATGGACAGACGTTATCCACGCTGCTGCATCTGGGCGCGCTACGTTTGACGGGCCAGCCGGAGCGTGTTCCATCTAACATTTTCGACAGCGGAGTGGTGCGCGCCAACGTTGTAACGGCAGACATCGATATTACCGGCTTGAACGAGTTGCACCTGCTGGCTGTCGATCACGATTCCTACGATCTTGAAAAGGTGAAGGCGGGCTGGGCCTCGGCGGAATTTGAGGGTCCAAGCGGAGTAGTGGCGTTGCCGGTCACTGGAAAGCTGAAACCGAAGGGGGGCGACGCCAAGGACGCGGTGCTTTGCAACGTTCCGTCAGAGCTGGTGTACAACATCAAGGGCAAGGGATACACCCGATTCCGCGCCAGCTTCGCAGTGGACGAAAATGCTACCACCAGCGACATATCCCCGGCCGTTCGCGCCTTCATTTTTAGCGAGACGCCGAACCGCCGCCAACTGGTGAAAGTGGAGGGCGGCAAACCTGTGCCGGAACCGCCGGTGCTTCACTCTCCAGATGAACTCATCTCCCGTCTTTATCAACACGCCTTGGGCCGCGATCCAAGTGAAGAAGAACGTAGGATTGCCGCGGACCTCTTGAAATCAGGAACCCCTGGCCTGGAAGACTTGCTGTGGGCGATTTTTCTATCGCCGGAGTTTCAATACATATCATGAGCATCGAACAAGAGCTTTTCGCTCCCCTCAGCCGCCGTGATTTCATGCGCGCCGGAGCCGGTGCGGCACTGGCCGCGCTGGCGGGTTCCGAGCCGCGCCAACTTTCCGCCGCGACCCTCCCCGCGAAGGCCGATGTTTTCATCCTGCTCTGGATGGCGGGCGGGATGGCGCAGACCGAAACGTTCGACCCGAAGAAGAAGACCGCGTTCGAACCCGGGATGCGCGGAGCCGAAGTGCTGAGCACATTTGACCCTATCGATACCGTGGTGGACAACATCAAGATTTCGGAAGGACTGGAGAAAATCGCCAAGGTGATGGACCGCGGCGCGCTCATCCGCACGCACCGCGTGGGCGATCTGGGTCAAATTTTACACACCAAGCACCAATACCACTGGCACACCGGCTACGCTCCGCCTCAACCGCTGCTGGTTCCCCACATGGGGTCCTTTATGGCACGCACGCTGGGTCCCCGGCATCCGGACGTGCCGGCTTTTCTCAACATTGGGCAGAATCTGGAATTAGGTGCGGAGAGCGACGCCGTGAAGGCATTCCATACGGCTGGTTTTCTCGGTGCGGAATATGGACCGTTCCTGATTGACGACCCGAACGACGCTACTGCCCGGGTGCGTCCGCCGGCCGGATTCACGGAAGCGCGTTTTCACAGCCGTTACGAGGCATACAGGAAATTGCAGGCGAATAATCCTGTGTTGAAGCACGGCAGCGGTTTCCAACAAGAGTCGCTGCTACACTCGGTGGAAGGCGCCCACCGGCTGCTCAGTTCCCCTGCCGCGAAGGCTTTCGACCTGTCGCTCGAGCCGAAGAAGAGTTTCGATATTTACAACACCGGCAAGTTCGGCCTGGGCTGCCTGCTGGCTCGGCGTCTGGCCGAAGCGGGGGCTCGCTTCATTGAAGTCTCGTCTGAATACATTCCTTTCCGGTTCTGGGACACGCACGAGAACGGCCACACGCGCGCCATGGGAATGAAGCAGTCCATTGACGGGCCGGTATCCCAACTGATTCTTGATCTGGAAGAGCGCGGGATGTTAAATCGAACGTTGGTGGTTCTGGCCAGCGAATTCGGGCGCGACATCGTGATGGAGGGCAAGCCCGGCAAGGACGTGCTGAAATCGGACACGCAGCCCGACATCATGACGCAGCCTAAACACTATGGCATGCACCGCCATTTCACGGAAGCCGGCAGCGTACTGATGTTCGGCGGCGGTATCAAGAGGGGATTCCTCTATGGCAAGACCGCCGACGAGCGCCCCTGTAGAGTGATTGAGAATCCGGTCACCATTGAAGATCTGCACGCGACCATCTACCGGTCCATGGGCATTCCGGCGGACCTTTCCTACGAAGTGGAGAAGCGGCCGTTTTACGTGACCAAAGACGGAAAAGGGAAAGCCGTGATGGAGTTGTTCGCCTGACTCCCATGCGACGATCAGCCCTGTTGCTCCTTGCCTGCTCCCTGGTTTGGGGGCAGCCGCCGAAAGACCGCCATGTAATCCTCATCACGCTGGACGGCTTTCCAGCCTACGCGCTACAAGACCCCACGCTATCCGTGCCGAATCTGCGCCGCCTGGCTCGGGAGGGCGCCATTGCCGACCGGATGATCACCAGCAATCCAACGGTCACCTGGCCGAACCACACTTCCATGGTGACTGGGGTGCTACCCGCGAGTCATAGCGTCCTGTATAACGGATTGTTCATACGTGAAACGGGGAAGGTGGATTCGCTGAAGAGCAAAGCTGAGCTGGTGCAGGTACCGACCGTATATGACCTTGCCCATGCAGCGGGCCTGACAACAGCCGAAGTGGACTGGGTGGCCATCCTGAACGCGCCCACTATCACTTGGCCGTTCGCCGAACGACCGTCGATCACCGACGCGGTGCCGAGGGAGATGATCGCAGCCGAGCTGGTCTCGGAGCAGGATATCGCGGACTTCGCGAAGCGCAACATTACTTATAGGGATCAGATCTGGACGCAGGCGGCCGTCTACATCATGCAGAAGCACCGGCCCAATCTGATGCTGTTCCACCTGTTGGCAACAGATAGCATTCACCATCAGTTCGGCCCGAAATCACTGGCGAGCCTGACCGCGCTGGCGCTGGCTGACGCGCGAGTCGGCGACCTGTTCCGGGCACTGGAGTCGGCGAAGCTCCTGCCGAATACCACCATCATTGTCGCGGCGGACCACGGCTTCAAGGTGGTAAAGCGGCAGATCCGGCCGCTGGTGCTAATTAAGCAGGATGCGCAGATCGTCCCGGAAGGCGGTACGGCGATGGTGTATTTAAACGGCCGCAAAACCGCAGCCGAGATCAAAGCTGCGCTGCAGGGTGTGGAGGGTATCGATCGCATCGTTGAGCCGTCCGCATACGCGGCGCTCGGACTCCCGGACCCGGCGAAGAATTACAGGATGGCTGATTTGGTGCTCGCCGCCAAAGATGGTTATAGCTTCGCGGGCGGCGATCAAGGAGACGTGGTGATCCCTGCCGCTGCCGGCTCGCTGGGAAGCCACGGCTATCTGAATACGGACCCCGAGATGAACGCGATTTTTATTGCCTGGGGACGTGGCATCCGCCCGGGCATCAGGATCCCTGAAGTGCGAAATGTAGACATCGGCCCGACCATCGCCTACTTATTGGGCCTGAAGATGGAAAATACGGCCGGATCGCCACTATCCGCGATCCTGATGAAGTAGTTCCGAGTTAAGGTGGAATGATGCAGACAATCATGCTGAAGAACACTGACCTTCGTGTTTCGAAAGTTTGCTTCGGAACCATGACATTTGGCGGGCAGGCCGACCAGGCTGCCAGCACTTCCATGATCGATTACTGCCTGGAGAATGGCGTCAACTTCATAGACACGGCCAATGTCTACAACGCAGGCAAGTCGGAAATCATGCTCGGCAACGCACTCAAGGGCAGGCGCAATCGCGTCGTGCTGGCGAGCAAGGTACACGGGTCGATGGGTCCGGGCGCCGATGAGGGAGGGTTGTCGAAAAAAGCAATTCTGCGGGCGGTGGAAGACAGCCTGAAGCGCCTGGGCACGGATCATCTGGACATTTATTATCTGCACCGTCCCGATTACGATGTCTCGGTCCAAGAGTCTCTTGAAGCGATGGACCACCTGCGGCGGCAAGGCAAGATCCGCTTTGTCGCCAGTTCCAACTACAGTGGATGGCAAGTGGCACAAATGTTTTGCATCTCACAGCGGCAGAGCTACCAACCGCCGCGCATCAGCCAGCCGATGTACAATCTGCTGGCTCGTGGCATTGAACAGGAGTATCTGCCGATGTGTAAGGAGTTTGGCGTCTCCACTGTAATCTACAATCCTCTGGCCGGCGGTCTTCTTACGGGAAAACAGCAGCGTGGGGCGCCCGTGGAAGGGTCACGCTTCGATGGCAATCAGATGTACCTGGACCGCTACTGGCACCCCGCGTATTTCGACGCGGTGGACCGGTTGAAAGCCGTCGCGTCCAGTGCGGGCCGCTCCCTGGTGAACCTGTCGTTGAACTGGCTGTTGCACCACACGGCGACCGATTGCGTAATTTTGGGAGCCTCCCATCTGGACCAGTTGACGAACAATCTCCGCGAAATACAGGAAGGCCCGCTTGCGCCAGAAACAGTACAAGCTTGCGATCAAGTGTGGCAGAACCTTCGCGGCGTCACGCCGAACTATAACCGATAGCCGTCGCATCTAATGTTCCCGCTGTACTGGAATCATCCTGAACTTTTATTCATAACCGTTCCAGCAACATAGCTGGTAGGAATCACGTTTTTTCCACTTCCCACTTGCATTCGAGTGTGCTAGTATGGTGTTGCTTCAGATGGACCACACCCCTGGAACCCGGTCCCGAAAATCCCCACGGAGTAATAAACCCAAAGAATGAGCTTTACTGTATTTCTCGGAAATATCCCCGTCTGGGTAACCGCTGACGACATAAAGTCGTGGCTTACCGCAGAAAGCCTGGTTTCGGATGCCGTCAAGGTAATCCGTAACCCGGAAACACAGGAATCGAAGGGATTCGCCTTCATTGATGCACCGAATGCCGAAGAGATGAATTCTATCATCCGCCGGTTTGATCGTGCACCCCTCGAAGATCGCCTCCTTCGCGCAAACCCAGCGCAGCCGCCGAAGTCCCGGCAGTTAGTTGGAGCACCACCCGCAGCCGCCGGAGCCGGAGTATCAACCGTACGCCCACCGCAAAACGGTCTCGACCGCAACCGGAGAGCAGGCAAGAAGCACAAAAGGCCAGTCAAGGAGAATCAAGGCCCGCAGAGTGCTTTCGCGGAAGAGCTGGCAAAGGCACTCTAGTTTCACTGGTGTTGCCGGTTTCACGTTTCCATGTGAGCCCGGGCCACTACTTGTAGATCGTCACCACTATTTGTTTGCACTACAGTAGACAACGCGATAGACTTATCTGGATCTGCACGGAGCCGGTGATGCCCCTGGCCGGCAGAGGTGGATATCCGTGAATGAGCTACTCGTAATTCGTATTACTTTCGCTCTTCTTTTGGGCCTTATCGCCTTCGTACTGAAGCCATTTCAACTAGAGAGCCCGCTAGCAGGTCTGGCGGGCTTTCTTATGGCCCTCGCCATCATCTTCCTTGAGAGCCGGATCAGACGTGCAACTCTGCAACGCTTGCTTGGAGCCTGTCTGGGAGCTATCGCTGGTTTGCTGGGCTCGTTTCTGATTTCGCTTGTAGTTGGTAGAACCCAACTGCCCTACCCCGGCACTATTTCCTTTATTGAAATCTGCATCGTAGCTCTGTCCTTATATGTGGGCATCAGCGTTGGCGCATCGAAGGGCGAAATGCTGGACCTTTCGGTGCTTGGTGGACTCGTGGGAGGCGAAAAGTCGACTCGCCACTCTTTCAACATTCTGGACACCAGCGTGATTATCGACGGCCGCATCGCAGACATTGCGGAGACGGGGTTTCTTGACGGCACGATCGTGATTCCTCAGTTTGTTCTGCGCGAGCTGCAACTGGTGGCCGATTCCGCCGACTCGATGAAGCGGAACCGGGGCCGGCGCGGACTCGACATTCTGCAACGGATCCAGAAAATGCCGCAGCTTCACATCCAGATCATGGAAGACGACTTTCCGAACATCCGGGACGTGGACATGAAACTGGTGGAACTGGGCAAGATCTACGGCTGCAAAGTGGTGACCAACGATTTCAATTTAAACAAGGTTGCCCAGCTTCACGGCGTGGAGATCCTGAACATCAACGAACTGGCCAACGCACTGAAGCCGATTGTGCTTCCGGGCGAGGCCATGCGTGTATTCATCCTGAAGGAAGGGAAGGAATATAACCAGGGCGTTGCTTATCTGGACGACGGAACGATGGTGGTGGTGGACAACGCGCGGAAGATGATTTCCAAAACGATTGATATCGCGGTCACCAGCGTCCTGCAAACTACTGCGGGAAAAATGATTTTTGGGCGTTTCGACGAGCGGACCCATTCTGTCTACGAAAAGCCCGATACCCGGCCGCAGAGAGAGCAAACTACAGCCGCCGCAGGCCCCCCGTCCTAGAACCGCGCTAAACTGGAGATCCGAATATGAAAGTCTCCGTCATCCTCCCCGCGGCGGGGCTCGGTACCCGCATGGGTCGCGTACAGCCCGAAAAAGCCGGGACCAGCCGCAAACAGTTCATGCTTCTCGACGGCCAGCCGATTCTGGTACATACCGTCCGCAAGTTTATAGCTTCCCGCCAAATCACCGAAATCGTCATTGCTCTGCGTGCCGAGGATATCGAATGGGCGCGAGAGCTTCTCTCGAAGGAATCCCAGACGAAGCCAATTCGGCTGGTGGAAGGCGGCGACAGCCGGCAGCAATCCGTCGAGAATGCGCTCGTCACTCTCAGTGCGGACACGGACTTGGTGGCGATCCACGACGCGGTCCGCCCGTTCATTGACTTGGGCATCATTGAGAAGGTGATCGAGCAAGCCGCGGAAACTGGGGCTGCGATTGTCGGGATCGTGCCGGTGGACACCGTGAAGCAGGTTCACCTGAATAAGATCCGGCAGACGTTGACGCGGGAACGGTTGATCCTGACGCAGACGCCGCAGGTCTTCCGATTCGAATTGTTGAAAAAAGCGTTTGAGAAGGCTCGCGAGGACCAATTCACTGGAACCGATGAGTCGAGCCTAGTGGAACGTCTGGAGCAGATCGAGGTTAGCGTCGTGCCTGGAAGCGACCGGAACATCAAGATCACCCGCCCCACGGACATGGAATTGGCCCGGTTGTTTCTCACTTTGGAGTCTGAATCGACCGCTCGAAGGGTGTCTTGAGCGAGTACCGCACCGGCTTGGGCTGGGATAACCACCGCATCGCGCTGGGCCGCCCACTAATCCTGGGTGGGATTCCAATCGCGGCCGAATTCGGACTGGAAGGGCATTCGGACGCCGATGTTCTCTCGCACGCCATAACCGACGCCATTCTGGGTGCGGCT
>Ga0068863_100007124_pt1 | contig 10965 bp, 9 predicted proteins | sample KBSSwiS62_FD_66596 | JGI IMG/M metagenome (GOLD analysis project Ga0068863, IMG submission 66596) | Switchgrass rhizosphere microbial communities from Kellogg Biological Station, Michigan, USA - KBS Switchgrass S6-2 | ecosystem: Host-associated > Plants > Roots > Rhizosphere > Soil ...
GGTAGACCAGCGGGTGGCCGTTGATGGTCCGGTCCAGGATCGGGAAGTCGGCACGAACCTTGGCTACATCGAAGCGCGGTGCGTCGGCGTACTGCGGCATGCCGCTCGGTATCAGCAACTCGGTCACGGCGACCTCCCTTCCTGGATCAGACGGATCGGCTAGACGGTGGCGATACCAGCGCCGGCGACGTAACGCTCGTAACCCTCGGCCTCGAGGCGCTCGGCCAGCTCCGGACCGCCCTCTTCGACGATCTTGCCGCCGACGAAGACGTGCACGAAGTCCGGCTTCACGTACCGCAGGATCCGGGTGTAGTGGGTGATCAGCAGCATGCCGGTGTTGCCGTTCTCGCGGACCCGGTTCACGCCCTCGGAGACGATCCGCAGCGCGTCGATGTCCAGGCCGGAGTCGGTCTCGTCGAGGATCGCCATCTTCGGCTTGAGCAGCTCGAGCTGCATGATCTCGTGCCGCTTCTTCTCACCACCGGAGAAGCCCTCGTTGACGTTGCGCTGGGCGAACGCCGGGTCCATGCCGAGCGCGTCCATCGCGTCCTTGAGCTCCTTGCCCCAGGTGCGCAGCTTCGGCGCCTCGCCGTCGATGGCGGTCTTGGCGGTACGCAGGAAGTTGGCGACCGAGACGCCGGGCACCTCGACCGGGTACTGCATGGCCAGGAACAGGCCGGCCCGGGCGCGCTCGTCGACGGTCATCGCGAGGACGTCCGCGCCGTCCAGCGTGACGCTGCCGCCGGTGATCTCGTACTTCGGGTGACCGGCGATCGAATACGCCAGCGTCGACTTGCCCGAGCCGTTGGGGCCCATGATGGCGTGCGTCTCGCCGGCCTTGATGGTCAGGTTGACGCCGGCCAGGATCGGCTTGCGCTCACCGTCCGGCAGCTTGACCGAGACCTGCAGGTCGCGGATCTCCAGAACGCTCATTGAGAAACTCCATTGCTCGGTGTCGTCGACACGAATACAAATCCGTCGCGTACGTCGACGGGGAAAACTGGGACCGGCTCGGTCGCCGGAAGGCCAGTGGGCTGGCCGGTCTTGAGATCGAATCGGGAGCCGTGCAGCCAGCACTCCAGGGTGCAGCCCTCGATCTCGCCCTCGGAGAGCGGGATCGCGGCGTGCGAGCACTCGTCCCGGATCGCGTAGAACTCGCCGTCCTCGCCGTGCACGATGGCCAAGACCAGACCGTCGATGCTGGCGCTGATGGCGCTGCCCGGCGCGATGTCGTCGGTCGAGCAGACCTTGACGAAGTCGCTCACGCGGCCGCCTCGGCCGGGCCCGCCTCCGACTCGACGAGGCGGGCTTCGATCGCGTCGGTGAGCCGCTCGCGCAGCTCCGCGACCGGAATCTTGCCCAGGTATTCGGCGAAGAAGCCGCGCACCACCAGGCGCCGCGCCTGGTCCTCCGGAATGCCGCGGGCCATCAGGTAGAACAGCTGCTCGTCGTCGAACCGGCCGGTGGCGCTGGCGTGACCGGCGCCGGCGACCTCGCCGGTCTCGATCTCAAGGTTTGGCACCGAGTCGGCGCGAGCGCCGTCGGTGAGCACCAGGTTTCGGTTGATCTCGTAGGTCTCGGTGCCAGTCGCCTCGGCCCGGATCAGCACGTCGCCGACCCAGACGGTGTGCGCGTCCTGGCCCTGCAGCGCGCCGCGGTAGCCAACGTAGCTGCGGCAGTCCGGGACCGCGTGGTCGACCAGCAGCCGGTGCTCGAAGTGCTCGCCGGCGTCGGCGAAGTAAAGGCCGAACGCCTCCGCGTCAGCGCCGCGGCCGGCGTACTCGACGCTGGTGTACTGCCGGACCACGTCCCCACCCAGCGTGACCTGGGTGTGCAGCAGGGTGGCGTCCCGATCCAGCCGGAACTTGATGTGCTGCGCCTGAACCGCGTCGCCATCCCAGTCGGAGATGGTGACCAGGTTCAGCTTGGCGCCGGCGCCGATCGCGACCTCGACGTTGTCGGCGAGCGTGGCCGACCCGGTGTGCTCCAGGATCAGCGTCACCTCGGCGAGTTCGCCGACCTCGATGAAGGTGTGCCCGAACGCGACTTTGGTGGTCGTGCCGACGAGCTTGATCACGGCCGGCTCGGCAACGACCGCTTCGCGGTCGACCTGGACCAGCGTGGCCTCGGCGAAACCGCCGAACGCCAGGGCGCTGATCCGGTCGAACGGCGTGAGCACCGAACCCACTCGCTTGTCGGTCCGGTCCACCGTGGAGACCGTTACTCCGGCCGGGAGTGATGCGTACTCCCAAACGGGTGTGGCCGCGCTGGTGGCCGAACCGTCCGCGGTGGCCAAGCCGCGCAGGCGCGCGATCGGCGTGAATCGCCACTCCTCCTCGCGGCCGTTGATGGCCGGGAAGTCCGCGACGTCAAACGATCGCAGCAGCTGCGACTTGGTCTTCGGCGGCGCCAGAGTCTCGGTGCTCATGCTCTTCTTTCTGAATCAATACCCACGTGATTGCGGCGTGGTGCCCAGCCGCGACGGTTGTGCCAGGGTCTCGGCCGTCTTGAGTAGCTCCGCGAGATACGCCGGGCGAACTCAAGCTCGCGCTCTCCCGACCGCGATCGACGGCGAGCGCCCACCCCTCCGGTTTGCGCACTCGGATAAGCCGGCGGAGCCGTCTTAGCCGACCGCGCCTTCCATTTGAAGTTCGATCAGCCGGTTGAGCTCGAGTGCATACTCCATCGGAAGTTCCTTGGCGATCGGCTCGATGAAGCCGCGCACGATCATCGCCATCGCCTCGTCCTCGGTGAGACCGCGGCTCATCAGGTAGAAGAGCTGGTCATCGCTGATCTTCGAGACGGTCGCCTCGTGACCCATCGACACGTCGTCCTCGCGGATGTCGACGTAGGGGTAGGTGTCCGAGCGGGAGATCGTGTCCACCAGGAGCGCGTCGCACTTCACCGTGGACTTCGAGCTGTGCGAGCCCTCCAGCACCTGGACCAGGCCGCGGTACGAGGTCCGGCCGCCACCCCGGGCGATCGACTTGGAGATGATCGTCGAGGAGGTGTGTGGCGCCGCGTGCACCATCTTGGCGCCGGCGTCCTGGTGCTGGCCCTCACCGGCCATGGCCACCGACAGCACTTCGCCCTTGGCGTGCTCGCCGACCATGTAGACGGATGGGTACTTCATCGTCACCTTGGAACCGATGTTGCCGTCGATCCACTCCATGGTGCCGCCCTCGTGGCAGACGGCCCGCTTGGTGACCAGGTTGAACACGTTGTTCGACCAGTTCTGGATGGTGGTGTAGCGGCACCGCGCGCCCTTCTTCACCACGATCTCGACGACCGCCGAGTGCAGCGAGTCGGACGAGTAGATCGGGGCCGTACAGCCCTCGACATAGTGCACGTAGGCACCTTCGTCGACGATGATCAGCGTGCGCTCGAACTGGCCCATGTTCTCGGTGTTGATCCGGAAGTAGGCCTGCAGCGGGATCTCGACGTGCACGCCCTTCGGCACGTAGATGAACGAGCCGCCGGACCACACCGACGTGTTCAGCGACGCGAACTTGTTGTCGCCGACCGGGATGACGGTGCCGAAATACTCCTTGAAGAGTTCCTCGTGCTCCTTCAGCGCGGTGTCGGTGTCGAGGAAGACGACGCCCTGACGCTCCAGGTCCTCGTGGATCTTGTGGTAGACCACCTCGGACTCGTACTGTGCCGCGACGCCGGCCACCAGCCGCTGCCGCTCGGCCTCCGGGATGCCCAGCTTGTCGTAGGTGTTCTTGATGTCCTCGGGAAGGTCGTCCCAGCTGCCCGCCTGCTTCTCAGTGGAGCGGACGAAATACTTGATGTTGTCGAAGTGGATGTCGGTGAGGTCGGCGCCCCAGGCCGGCATCGGCTTGCGGTCGAACAGGCGCAGACCCTTCAACCGAAGGTTCAGCATCCACTCCGGCTCGTTCTTCTTCGCGGAGATGTCCCGGACCACGGCCTCGGAGAGACCACGCTGTGCGGCGGCGCCGGCGACGTCGGCATCGGCCCAGCCGTACTCGTATTTGCCGAGCGCGGCGAGCGTCTCCTCCTGGCTCAGCGGCCCAGTCGGGGTCGTCGTTGCGGTCTGCTCGGTCATCGATCAGTCCTCACTGTGCTGTGATTCGTGGTGTTCATTCGGGATCCGGCTTGCACGCGCGGGTCCGGGATATGTGTGGTGCACACGCCGTCGCCGTGGGCGATGGTCGCCAACCGCTGGACGTGGGTGCCGACAAGATTCGAAATGACCCGCGTCTCTGCCTCGCAGAGCTGCGGAAACTCGGCCGCGACGTGAGCCACGGGGCAGTGGTGCTGGCACAGCTGACCGCCACTGGCAATCGTCGAAGCGGAGGCAGCGTAGCCCTCGGTGGTCAAGGCACTGGCCAGCGCCTCGGCTCGGGCGAGAGGCTCGTCACCCGCGTCTTCCAGGGCATCCCGGCATCGGGTCTCGAGCGCGGCGACCTGGCTGGCGGCGAACTCGGCCACGGCCCGCTCGCCACCGTGATCGGCGATCCAGCGTAGTGCCGAGGTGGCCAGGTCGTCGTAGGTGTGCGTACCGGCGCGCAAGCGCGCGCTGTCGGTCAGCTGGAAGGTGCGCGCCGGCCGACCCCGCCCGCGGTCTGACTTGACGACGGCCTCGCGGGAGACGACATCGCCGTCCTCGAGCATCGCGTCCAGGTGCCGGCGGATCGCGGCCGGGCTCAACCCGAGCTCGCATCCGAGGTCCGCGGCGGTGGCGCTGCCGTGCAGCAAGAGCAAGTGCAAAACCCGATCACGGGTACGCCGATCCGAGCCGGCCGCCGGCGCGGTCGTCTCGTCGATCACCGTCTCGGGGTTTTTCACTACACCAGTGTGACGTATTTCGGTGGGTGCCCGCAAACCGGCCCGCCGGTGATCCACAGCACGATAGGCTGCCCTAACCTAACCTGATCTTGCAGCTTGGCCCGCCGAAGATCCGTAAGTTGCCGGAAAACTGCGAGCTTATGCCCTATTTGTCGCGCAGTTTGCCGACAACATAATGATCGCCGGCGCCGGCTACACATCGGCGAACACCCCGACGCGAGTCACGCTTGGCCGGGCGGCATCAGTGCCCAAATCCGCACAGTCGTACCATCGCGGGCGTGACCACACCGATGACGCTGCTGCGCAGTTCGCTCTTGCTGCGCCGGCTGGCGCTCGCCTCGCTGATCGCCAACATCGGCATTGTGGGCACCGGCGGAGCCGTCCGGCTCTCGGGATCCGGCCTGGGCTGCCCGACCTGGCCCAAGTGTGATGACGGGTCATACGTGCCGACCGGCGCCGCCGGCATCCACGGCACCATCGAGTTCACCAACCGGACTCTCACGTTCGTGGTCGGCATCCTGGCCGTGGCCTGCGTGATCGCGGCGTGGTTCCAACCGCGGACGCCCATCCGGGGCAAGCAGCTCTTCTGGTCGGTCGCGGTGTTCCTGGGCATCCCGCTGCAGGCCGTGATCGGTGGCATCACGGTGCTCACCGATCTCAACCCGTGGGTGGTGTGCCTGCACTTCCTCGGCTCGATGGCGGTGATCGCGGCCGCCTACATGTTGTGGATTTGGACCCGCGACCCAGTTCCGGCGCCGGCCACCCACCCGATGATCCGATCACTCGTGTGGGTGATCGTCGGCGTCACCGTCGTCGTGCTCGCGGTCGGCACCGTGGTGACCGGCAGCGGTCCGCATGCCGGCGACGCCAAGGCCAAGCGCACCGGCCTGGATCCGGGCATGATCGCCCAGCTGCACACCGACCTGGTGATGCTGCTGATCGGCTTGTCCCTCGCGGCATGGTTCGCACTGATGGCCACCGGCGCCGCTCGGCGCACCGCCAACGCCGCCGCGATCCTCGTGGTGATCGAGGCGGCGCAGGCGCTGATCGGCTTCGTGCAGTACTTCACGCACCTGCCGGCGGTGCTGGTCGGCCTGCACCTGCTGGGCGCGGCACTGGTCTGGTTCGGGGTGCTGACCCTGCTCAACGCGGTCCGCCCGGTGAACCTCTTAGAGCAGGGCGATCAGAGCGTCGGCAAGCCGACCGGGAGCACCGTCGCTGTGCTCCAGAAACAGTGACGGCTCGGTGAGCTCCAGCTCCACCAGCGTAGGCAGACCGTCCGGGCCGGGAATCACGTCCACCCGGGCATAGAGCGCCGCCGGGAGCGAGTCCGGCACCGCCGCCAGCACCGCCCGGGCGGCGTCCAGTTCCGCCTCTGTCGGCGTACGCGGAACGATCGCCTCGGCCTTGTAGAGCCCGTCCACGCCGAGATCCGGCCCTTCCAGCATCGGACCCTTGCGGATGGCGTGACTGAACGCTCCGCCGAAGAAGATCAGCGCGGTCTCGCCATAGGTGTCGACCGCGTCCAGGTAGGGCTGAATCATCGCCACCCGGCCGCTGGTGAGCAGCCGCTTGAGGTGTGCGGCGGCGTGCGTGCGGTGCTCGGGCGATGAGAGGTCGTAGCGGCCGGTGTCCCGGCTGCCGGCGCTGACCGTCGGCTTGATGACCCACTCGCCGTCGGCGGGCATGTCCCAGTTCGGCTGGTCCGGGCTGACCCAGGTGGTGGGCACCACTCGGGCACCGGCGGCCTGCAGTTCGGCGAGGTATCGCTTGTCGGTGTTCCACTCCACGATGCCGGCCGCGTTCACCAGGTTCTTCACCGAGTTGGCCCAGGCCACGAACTGGTCCCGGCGCGGCGTGTAGTCCCACGGCGAGCGCAGCACCACGAGGTCGAAGGAATTCCAATCGACGTTCGGGTCATCCCAGACGGCCACCGTGACATTGGCACCGCGAGCCTGAAGCGGCTCGATCAGCAACCGGTCGTCGGGCTCGAGGTCGGGGATATCGGTGCAGGTCACCAGCGCGATTGAAATTGTCACGGGGCACAGAATAGGGCGTGTTTCAAAGTCCGGTCGCGCGAGCCGTTGCCCAGGGCGCGAACCGGCCTCGGCTTGATCCCTTCCTGGCTACCGCCGTGGTAACCAGCAAGAGATCAAACGCGGCCGGTCGTGGTCTGGGCCTGGCGCAGCCGACCGGCAGCTTTGACACACGCCAGCGGCGGTGCGAAAAAGAGAGCGACCCGGGACCGACGTCCCGGGTCGCGTTGAGAGGTGACTTGAGGCTGTTGTCTGAGTTGCCGGCCGTGGTGCGGATGACCTGGCGCTGATCTGGTCGGGAGACTATTGCCGAACAGCTATCGGCTCAGCACGCGGCGGGCCATGGACCGCCACAGGTCGTTGCTTGGGCGCATTTGCTCCATGAGCTCACGCTCCCATTCGTTGTTCACTGAAATGCCGGCCGCGGTGCATGCCGCCCGAGCAATGTCAGTGCCGCTAGCAAACTCGTCGGCCCATTCACCGTCCTCCCCCACGAGAACGATTCGGGCGCCGCGTCGGCCGACGTACTCAATGACCGCTCGCGCACCGCCGTGTCCACCAGCGAACGTCTTGATGCTCGAAGCGAGCGCCTCGACGTCGTTGGCCTTATCGGCGGTGAGCATTGCGTCGGAACCATCTGCCATAGCTCAAGAGCCTAAGCAAACCCCCGACATCACACATGGTTGCCGATGCCGGATTGTGATCGCGGTAACTACGTTATCCGTCGGTGATCTTCAATCGAAAAGCAGCAAATTTCGGAATTCTTCAGGCTTTTGGATCGGGTGAATACGGGCAACTGTGTGTCGGCTAGCTGACTTTCTGAACCGCAATTGAAACAGCGCGGCGTGTCGCGACAATTGCCCACAAAACGGAAATAGGCACCACCGATCGGGTGGCGCCAGCGAATATCAGTGAATCAGCGCGTCGATCGCCACGGCGACGAACACCAAGGTCAGGTAGGTCGTCGACCAGTGGAACAGCCGCATCGGCTTGATCGCGACACCGCGTCGCGCCTGCTGATAAAGCCGGTGCGCTTCGATCAGGAGCAGCCCGCCGACCACTGCTGCGGTGATGCCGTAGAGCGGGGTCATCCCGAACGGCCACAGCGCCAGCGAGGTGATCACGGTCAGCCAGCTGTAGACGACGGTCTCCAGCGCGACGCGGCGCATCGAAGCCACCACCGGCAGCATCGGGATACCGGCCCGGGCGTAGTCGTCCTTGAACTTGATCGCCAGAGCGTAGAAGTGCGGTGGCTGCCACCAGAACACGACGCCGAACAGGAGCCAGGCCCGGACGTCCAGCCCGCCGGTGACGGCGGCCCAGCCGATCAGCACCGGCAGAGCACCGCAGACGCCACCCCAGACGGTGTTCTGCGGCGTGGTCCGCTTCAGCCACATCGTGTAGACGACGTCGTAGTAGGCGATCGCGGCCGCGGTCAGCGCGGTGGCCAGCCAGTTGGTGAACGCGGCCATCATCGACAGCGACACCACTGTGAGGATCGCTCCGAAGATGAATACGCTGCGCGCCGAGATGGTGTGGGCCGCGGTCGGGCGCCGTGACGTCCGCTTCATCAGCTGGTCGATGTCGCGGTCGATGTAGCAGTTGAAGACGTTGGCGGCTCCGGCGGCCAGGGCGCCGCCGACCACGACGACCAGGGTCAGCCAGAGCGACGGCAGCGCGCCGGCCGCCAGGAACATCGTCGGCACGGTAGTGACCAGGAGCAGCTCGACGATCCGTGGCTTGGTGAGGCTGACGTAGGCGCGGACCTTTTCGCCCAGGGTGATCGGCGCAACGACGGAGGCGGCGACGGCATCCGGGCCGAGGAGCACGACCGGCTCGACCGGTGGGTGGCCCAGTGTCGGCGCGGGCCGGTCGGCGAGCGTGCTCATCAGGTGGCCAACCTCCACGAAGCGACGATTCCGGCTGCGGTCCGCCGCATCGGTGGGATCCCAGGCGCAACAGAGTCACGATCCGGGGGCAAAATACGGCGAAGCACAGCGTACGCGCTGATCCTGACGGATCGGACGCGGCCTGCCAGTGGTGCCCGGCGTCACACTCGCCGGCTCAGGGTTCAACCGCCCTCGGCCGGGTAGATGATCAGAGTATGGAGTGCGCGTCGGTGGTACCTGCGAGTTCGCGGGCGATCCAGCGGTCGGCGCCGCTGCGATCCCAAACCGCGTTTCCAAACGTCCCTGAAGCAATGCGAGTGCGTGGATTGAGTAGGGTCATGACGGGAATGACACCACGCGTTCACGAGCGCTTTTATACGGTTTTGAGTGCGAGCGGCATGCTGGCGGGGAGGCTGCTCCGACGGTCATAGGAACGCGTTATAGACCTGCGAACGAAGCCGTCCGCAGGAGCAAGCGACGAAGCGATGCGCCACCGGCGCACTATGAGGGAGCCAGTGCAGTGAGCGACGCAAGCTTGAACTGGTCCGACATCGACCGCAAGGCCGTGGACACCGTTCGTGTCCTGGCGATGGATTCGGTCGAGAGGGCTGGAAACGGACACCCGGGCACGGCGATGAGCCTCGCGCCGGCTGCGTACCTGCTGTTCCAACGGGTGATGCGCCACGACCCGACGGATCCGGCGTGGGCCGGCCGGGATCGGTTCGTGCTGTCCTGCGGCCACAGCAGCCTGACGCTCTACATCCAGCTGTACCTCGCTGGGTACGGACTCGGCATCGATGACCTGAAGCAGCTACGTCAGTGGGGCTCACTGACACCCGGGCACCCCGAGCACGGCCACACCACCGGTGTCGAGACGACGACCGGCCCGCTCGGCCAGGGCGTCGGCAACGCCGTCGGCATGGCGATGGCCGCTCGCCGGGAGCGCGGTTTGTGGGATCCGGACGCGGCCCCGGGCGAGAGCCCCTTCGACCACCACGTCTACGTTCTGGCTTCGGACGGGGACATGGAGGAGGGCGTCAGTCACGAGGTCGCCTCTCTCGCCGCGCACCAGAAGCTCGGCAACCTGCTGCTGATCTGGGACGACAACTCGATCTCCATCGAGGACGACACCAACATCGCCAAGTCTGAGGACATGCCGGCACGGTTCGCCGCCTACGGGTGGCATGTCCAGCACGTGAATTGGCGTACGAAGGACGGCTACCAGGAAGATCCCGAGGCGCTTTACGAGGCGATCCTGGCCGCCAACGCGGTCACCGACAAGCCATCCTTCATCGCGCTCCGGACGATCATCGGCTGGCCCGCGCCGAACAAGCAGAACACCGGCAAGATCCATGGCTCGGCTCTCGGCGCGGAAGAGGTCGCGGCTACCAAGAAGATCCTCGGCTTCGATCCGGGCCGCAACTTCGACGTGGACGCGGCGGTGCTCGCGCACACCCGGAAGGTGCTCGAACGCGGGCGCGCCGAACACGCCAAGTGGCAGCCGCTCTTCGACGCCTGGGCCGCGGCTAATCCGGAGGGCAAGGCACTGTTCGACCGGATGGCCAAGCGCGAACTGCCGCACGGCTGGACCGACGCGCTGCCGGTCTTCCCGGCCGATCCCAAGGGCATCGCGACCCGCAAGGCGTCCGGTGACGTCCTGCAAGCCATCGGCCCGGTGCTGCCGGAACTGTGGGGCGGCTCGGCCGACCTGGCCGAGAGCAACAACACCACGATCGAGGGCGAGCCGTCGTTCATCCCGCCGGAGCACCAGACCAAGGCGTTCCCCGGCGGCTGGTACGGACGCACGCTGCACTTCGGCATCCGCGAACACGGCATGGGTTCGATCCTCAACGGCATCGCACTGCACGGCGGCACCCGCCCGTACGGCGGCACGTTCCTGGTCTTCTCCGACTACATGCGCCCCGCCGTACGCCTCGCGGCGCTGATGAAGCTGCCGGTGATCTACGTGTGGACCCACGACTCGATCGGACTCGGCGAAGACGGGCCGACGCACCAGCCGATCGAGCACCTCTCCGCGCTGCGGGCGATTCCCGGGCTGGACGTGGTTCGCCCCGGCGACGCGAACGAAACCGCATGGGCATGGCGGGCCGCACTCCAGCACACCGACCGGCCCACCGCTTTGTGCTTGACCCGCCAGAACCTGCCCACCCTTGACCGGGACGAAGTGGCGAGCGCGGAGAACACGCTCAAGGGCGGCTACATTCTCG
>Ga0068863_100007126_pt1 | contig 10965 bp, 8 predicted proteins | sample KBSSwiS62_FD_66596 | JGI IMG/M metagenome (GOLD analysis project Ga0068863, IMG submission 66596) | Switchgrass rhizosphere microbial communities from Kellogg Biological Station, Michigan, USA - KBS Switchgrass S6-2 | ecosystem: Host-associated > Plants > Roots > Rhizosphere > Soil ...
ACAACAGCCTGCGCTACGATTAGTTCGACCGGTCTAGTGACCCCGGTGAAGACCATCACCGGCATTTGCACCACGACGATCAGCGCTGCTTCCGGGACGGTAAGCACTCCGACTACTACAGTTACAGTGAGCGCAGGCACACCTACTTCGATTACACTGACCGCTTCGACCACCACTCCTCAGCACAACAGCACGGTTACTTTCACCGCAATGGGAACGTTCAATGGCACGCAACAGGACATCACCAGTTCGGTGACCTGGGTCGTGTCTGATACGACGAATCTAACGCTCACGAACGGCAGCGGTACCGGAACGCTTTCTGCAGGCTCAGCCGGTTTACAGATTACCGTGCAAGCCAGTTTCGCGGGCGTTCTCAGTAACCAAGTAACCTTGAACGTGCAGTAGCAGTTTTTGCTGCAACTTCTCGAGCCCGCCCGGCCAGCTTTCGTCCATTCCCTTTCGTACTCTGTTGCCTGGGTGAGGAACCGACTACAGTCCTGCTAGCACGTCGCAAGCACCCCCTAATACCTGAGGCTGTGCATGAAGTACTCGGTCCTTCTGCTGCTTACGGTGTGTCTGGCTGGGTGTGGGGCCGGCATCAACCCCGCAGCACCATCCTTAGGTTCCTCTTCGGCAGCTTCAGGAAATACTTCGTCATCCGGTAGTTCGTCTTCCTCGTCCAGCAGTTCGTCTTCCTCGTCATCTTCTTCGGGATCGCAGCCGGGCCAGGCGCAATCGGTCCAGCCCCAGACCTATGACATGCTGGCATGGATGACGATGGATCCAAGCTTGGCGGCTAGCCACCACTTGTCCGGCAATGCCAACCCGATCTATACGAGTGTGCAATCCGACCGCTTCTTCTGGACGAAAACCGGACAAGGATTCCCCTGGGACATTCAGCTTTACGACAACAATTACATCTATCTGTGGGTGACCGAGCTGAACTGGACGGACCCGAGTACGTTCAAAGTCTTCCATGATCCCAATCTCGGCGACTATAACCTGCCGCTGGTACCTCGATTTGCGGAGGGAGGATTCCCGGGATCGAGAATCACGATCGCGCCTTCGAATACGACCTACGAAACCCATTCCGACTGTAATACCTTCATCTCACAGAAACTCGGTGGTGTGGTGAACACGGTCTGGGGTCCGTACAAGGAAACCCTGGGTGGCGATTTGCCAGCCAACCTCGACACGTTGGTAATCAGCTATCAGTACAGCTGCGACAAGAATCTGCAGAACTGCAAAAACAAAGAAGAGTTCCACGTCGCCCAGCCCTACGGGCTCGTCAAGTGGCAGCATCAGTCCTTGCAGGCGGATGGGACGTATGCTCCGCCTGATAACGTGACCGTCCTCAATAGGGTCAAAACCGGGCAGGTGCAGCCGTACACGACTTGCTTCTGACCAGCAGCTCAGAACTTTCCATGTTCTCCGGGGTAAAGGTTTTTCAAGTTTTCGGGGTGCCGGGAGCCCTCGTTCCCGTAGAATAGCTCTATGCAGCTCCCCGTCTTAGCGTTCTACGCTGGCCCCGATCAGGTGATGACTGTGACCTCCGGTATCGCCGGGGTGATTGGCGTCCTCCTGATGTTTTGGAACAAGGTCGTGGGTGCCTTTCTCAAAATCGTGCACAAGGTGCGCGGTACGACACCCGAACCTGCTGCCCCGCCGAAAGGTAATCCGACTTCTCAGGCCTAACATTTGCGCAAGAAGGCAATTGTCATTGGACTCGACGGGCTGGAACCCACAATCGTCGAGCCCATGCTCGAACGTGGAGAACTTCCAAACCTCGCCCGGATCCTTCGGTCGGGCTGGTATTCCCGCCTGAAAACCACCTCGCCTGCGCAGACCCCAGTGGCATGGTCTTCCTTTTCGACCGGAACAAATCCCGGGGGGCATGGGATTTTCGACTTCATCTCGCGCGATCCCAAAACCTATTTGCCGGACGCCGCGCTCAGCCGGTTTGCGCCTCCGAAAAGCGCGTTCGCACCGCCCAGAGTTGTGAATCAAAGAAAGGGAGTGCCGTTCTGGCAGACCCTGTCCGAGGCTGGCATTCCGAGCGTTGTGCTGCGTTGTCCCTGTACCTTCCCTCCAGATGAAATCAATGGCCGAATGATCTCCGGCGTGGGCGTTCCTGATATTCGCGGAGCGCAGAACAAAGGCACCTTCTATACCCAGGACGACCGGGTGCGGGCCGAGGAGAGTGAACAGGTCGTGCATCTTCCCTCGGGTACGCAGTTCAAGACCGAGGTGATCGGGCCGAGAAATACGAAGCAGTCGCCAGCGGGCGATGTCACTTGCGAGATTCTCGTCGCGGGGAACAGGGCTTCCCAGTCGCTAAGGATTGAGACCGGTGGCAGTCCCTCGCGCGTCGATGTCCCCCTAGGCAAATGGAGCGATTGGGTTCGTTTCAAGTTCAAGCTGTCCCTGTTGCAATCGGTAACGGGGATTGCTCGCATCTACGTGCGGCAAATTGATCCCTGGGTTGAGTTCTATGTCTCCGCCGTGAACTTCGATCCAGCGGCACCGTTATTTCCGGTGTCTTCCCCGTCAGCCTACGCGAAAGAGGTTGCGGGGCAGATCGGCCTGTTCTCGACCCTGGGCATGGCCGAAGATCATACTGGACTGAATAACAGCCGCTTCGACGAGAAGGCCTACCTTGACCAGTGCGAACTGGTCATCGCGGAGAGAGAGCGCTTAATGCGCTACGAACTCGGCCGGCTCAAGGAAGGTTTCTTCTTTCTGCTATACGACACGCCAGACCGCGTTCAGCACATGCTTTGGCGGTTTCGCGAACCCGAGCACCCGGGATACGAACCAGACCTTGCGCGAGAGTACTCCACTTTGATCGAGCAGCAATACGCGCGTTGTGACAAGTTGCTTGAACCTGTCTTCGATCAGGTGGATGAGGGCACGCTGTTCATCGTGCTTTCCGACCACGGTTTTAATAGTTTCCGCCGCTCATTTGATACGAACACCTGGTTGTGGCAGAACGGTCTGCTTGCCCTCAGGGACGGCAAGACCCCGGGCGAGGGCTTAGGAGAGGGCGCCGCCCTGATCGATTGGTCGCGGACTTACGCTTACGCGGTTGGTCTAGGAGGGATTTATCTGAACTTCAAGGGCCGCGAGCGGGAGGGAATTGTGGAGGAGGGAACCGAGGCCGAGCGCGCGCGGAATGCGATCGTCTCGGGACTTGCGGGGATCGCCGACCCCGTGACTCAGCGTGAAGCGATCAGGAGTGTCTCCCGCCGGGAGGAAATCTACTCCGGCTCCTACGCGGTCAACGCCCCGGACTTGCTGGTGAACTTTCGGCCCGGGTTTCGTGTCTCGTGGCAAAGCGCTGTCGGAGGGTTTCAGAAGTCGCTGATCGAAGACAATCAACGCAAATGGAGTGGAGACCACATCATCGATCCCGAATCGGTTCCGGGAATTCTGTTCATGAACACCAGACCGGCTGCTCCCGGTGCCCCACCCTCGATCATTGACCTTGCGCCCACAATCCTGAATCATTTAGGAGTTCCAGTTCCTGAAATCATGGAAGGCCGTTGCTTAATCTGAAATGAAGATTTGCGTTTTTGGACTCGATTGCGCCGCGCCGGAGGTGGTTTTCGGTGATGAACGGCTGGTAAACCTTCGCCGGCTGATGGATGCAGGCACCTACGGGCGTCTAGAAAGTGTCTATCCGCCCATCACGGTTCCAGCATGGATGTGCATGTGCACCAGTCAGGACCCGGGATCCCTCGGTGTCTACGGCTTCCGCAACCGGGTTGATTATTCCTACGACAAACTCGGGTTCGCCAATTCGGCCTCGATCAAGGCGCTTGCAATTTGGGATCAACTTGCGCGCGAAGGCAAGCGCTCGATCATCATGGGCGTGCCGCCGAACTATCCCCCCAGGAAGATTAACGGCATCAGCATCGGGTGTTTTCTTACCCCGGATGCGACCAAGAACGACTTTACCCATCCTCCAGCCCTCAAAACCAAGATCCATGAACTCGTCGGCGAGTATCCGGTTGATGTGAAGCATTTCCGCACCGATCGCAAGGACTGGCTCAAGGATGAAATCTTCAAGATGAGCGAGAAGCACTGGAAAGTCGTTCACTGGCTTCTAAAAGAACAAGAGTGGGACTACTTCCATTACGTAGACATCGGCCTTGACCGGATGCATCACGGCTTCTGGAATTATTTCGATGAGAAGCACGTCCTGTTCGAGCCGGGGAATCCTTACCAAAATGCAATTCCTGACTACTACCTGTGGCTTGATGAGCAGATCGGCAAGGCCCTGGAACTGCTGGATAACGATACGGTTGTGCTAGTGGTCTCCGACCATGGAGCGCAGCGTCTTGATGGCGGCATTGCCATGAACGAATGGCTGATTCGCGAAGGCTTGCTCGTGCTGAACCAATATCCCGCCGCGCCGACGCCGTTTGACAAGCTCGATGTGAACTGGACGAAGACGCGGGTCTGGAGCGAAGGCGGCTATTATGCCCGCGTCTTTTTCAACCTCGAGGGGCGCGAGCCGCAAGGAGTACTTCCCGCGAACCAGTACGAGGAATTTCAGGACGAAATGAGGGCCAAGATCGAATCCATCCCCGACGATAAGGGTCGTCCGCTGAAGTCGCTGGTGTTCAAGCCTAAGGATCTTTACCAGAATGTTCGCAACGTTGCGCCCGATCTTATCGTGCATTTCGGCGAGCTCTATTGGCGTTCCATCGGCACCGTTGGCCACCCCACCATTCATGTTCAGGAGAACGACACCGGTCCCGATGGCTGCAATCACGCGCAGTATGGAGCCTTCATTCTGGCGGCCCCGAATCTTCCGCTCAGCGGTGAATACGTGGGCGCCCGCCTCCTCGACGTTGCGCCGACCTTGCTTGATCTTGGCGGCTATGAGATTCCCGAAACCATGCAGGGACGCTCCCTCGTAGCCCGCCGGGAGAAAAAATCCTCCTCCGGCGGATCTGCCGACAGCGAAGGGGAAAAGACCATTCACGATCGTTTGGCGGGTTTGGGCTACGTCTGAAGCCTCAGAGGCGATCTCGCCGGTTGCCAGTTCTTGGTTACTGCTTTTTCTTCTTTCCAAATAGACCGCCGATGGCGTCCACAACGCCTTGAGTGCCGGCTGCGCCTTGGGTGTTGCCACCCAGTTGCTTCCCAAGTTGGTTGCCGAGTTGTTTCCCTAACTCGCCGTTGACCATTCCTTTGACATCCGGCATGAACCTCGGATCGGCCGCGGTGCCGGTAATGAAGAATGGGATGCTGGTGCCGGCGCCGCTCAAGCCCGCCATTTTCGACAAACCGCTCACCATCGCTCCATTCAGAGCAGCATTCATATGGTAGTCAAGCGCGTTTTGGGGGTTCATGGTGCCGCTTCCAGTGATGGTGCCGATGGCCGGAATAATCAGGCTGATGTTCTGTGTCTGGATGCCGCTCGGGCTGTAGTGCACGTCGGAGCTGAAGTTCTGAATCGTCGTATCCGGACCTGTCTTTGCGCCGCTCAGGGCGGAAATAGCCGACAGCTTGGATCCCATGTCGAAACCTGCGAGCTTCGTATCCGCCAGTTTGATGGGCCCGGTGATGTTCAAGGCATTGACCGGGCCATTGATCGTCAAGTCGGCAGTCAACGTTCCGCCTTGTAGCGAGGAACCCTTGGGAAGCTCAACGCCCAGCGCCGGCAGGAGAACCTGGAGATCTTCTACCGGCATGTTGTCGGCGTTCAGCTTCATGTTCAACACGGGATTCGGTCCGTGAACGTCGTAGGTTCCGCTGAGCTTGGCGCTGGCATGCCCGAGGGAGACATCGCCCTGGGTAAGGATCCCCGTGGATTTCTGGAGATCATAATTGGTCGCATATTTCAGAGCCACTGGCTTTGAAGCGGGCATTCCTTTGGGCGAAAGCTTGAGGCCGCTCGCGGTAGCGTTTCCCATGCTGCGCGCTTTAGTTCCGTCCGACTCGATGTTGCCGGAGAAATCGACCGAGCCCGAAAAGCCCGAGGACGGATCAATAAAGCCAGATTTCGCCAAATCAAGCTGGTTGACGGAGATTTTCGCTTGCAGGGGAGTCAGAGTGGTATCGCTTCGGTTTACAGGTCCGCCGGTGCCATCGAGTTTTGCATTGCCGCCGCCTGGCAGGTCCGCGGAGAGCGTGAATGGGAACTGCGAATTGAAGGAGAGGTTCTTCACGGTTACGTCGACGTTCCGGTAAACCCGAGCCCGGGAGGATGCGGTGGTGTCCGCCACCGTAATCTGGCCGCTGCGGATGTTCAAAGCACCGACGGAAAGATTCTGTTCGAGGCCTTGTTCGGATTGCGTCTTTTCGCCCGGCGAAGGAGCCGAGGCCTTCCCAGCCGGCGGGGTTTGATTCGCGGTTGGCTTAGACGATGCCGATTGGTTCTTCGCCGGGGACGAGGGCGCAGTCTGTGCTCCGCCCGAAGCACTCCCACCCGGTTGGCTGCCTAAGGTTGAGAAGTTCCATTTGCCTTGCGGTGTTCGCATCAGACTCACCTGAGGACGCGTCAGTGTGATGTCGCGCACCTCAAGCGTCTTCGAAAACACCAGTGGCATCAGGTTCACGCCTACATTGAGAGCCTCCGCTCGCACAAATGGCTGGTTCGAGAACGCAGGATCATCTGCGATGGCGATGTTGTCAGCTGCCAGGCTGCCCGACCACAGCGATAACTTGAGATTGCCGACCGTCACCTTGCGCCCGAGAGCGTTGGTGAGTTCCGATTCAATTCTCGGCCGGAACATATTGACATCGATCAAGAAAGGCAGGACGAGGACGACAACGATCAGAACTGCAATGACAATGGCGATCCACTTAAGCAGACGCTTCATAAGCCTTGAACCTCCTCCCAACCAGTCTGTTGGATGACTCAAATGTGCTTGAAGTGGGCTCGGTAAACCCCGACAAGCCTAACAAATAGCACTCTCGTGGGGTCTGGGCGCGAGAAAAGCCAGGGGTAGAAATCGCCCAAACCATTCAGAACGAACCTCGAACCGACGGCTTGCTGCCGAGTGACTCGATGGTTCTCTTCGTACCCACGAAATCGCCCGCGAAATCGCCCGCGAAATCGCCCGCGAAGTCGTTGGAGACGGGCAGGCTTCTCTGCCGAACCGCCTTACCTTGATCGATCTAACCGACTGCGACCTGATCTGGTGCACGAACCGCGACCGAGAGGGCATGATCCAGATCATCGATCAAGTCTTCTACGTGCTCGATTCCAACCGACAGCCGAACCAGTTGCTCGCTGACTCCCATTTTGGCCCGATGTTCGGCGGAAATCATCGCATGCGAGGTGAGCACAGGAATGGACACCAGCGACTCGGCCCCTCCCAGGCTCGGCGCGAGGGTAAACAGTTGCAGCGCTTCGCTGACACGCTTGGCATCTTCACCCGTGCCTTCGACTTCGAAGCTCAATACACCCCCACCCCCCTTCATCTGTTGCATTGCCAGTGCGCGCTGCGGATGGTCTGGGAGGAATGGGTAATTGACCGACCGGACCTTGGGGTGAGCCGTCAGGAATTCGGCGATGCGCAGAGCACTTGCATTTTGGCGCTCCAAGCGAACCCCGAGCGTCTTGATCCCGCGCAGCAGCATATAAGCGGCGTGGGGATCCATGACTCCGCCGAGCGTCGTTCTGGTACTGCGAATGGCGTCGATCAGATCCTTGCGGCCAGCAGCCACGCCGCAAATCAGGTCGGTGTGACCACCGAAATACTTGGTTCCGGAATGCAGCACGAGATCAATTCCAAAGTCGACTGGCCGTTGATTGATAGGGGTGCCGAACGTGCCATCGATTGCGCTGATCAGTCCATGCTCGCGCGCGATGGCCGCCGTCCTTCGCAGGTCGACAATCCGCAAGGTTGGGTTGGTGGGAGACTCCAAATATAAGAGCTTCGTATTCGGCCGAATGGCGCGGACATGCTGATCGTAATCGGTGGTATCGACAAATGTGGTCTCAATGCCGAATTTTGGTAGCCAACCAGACAAGAACTTGGTCACGCCACCGTAGATGTCCCGCTGCGCGACGATGTGGTCGCCGGCTTTCATGAGCGCCATCAGCACGGTGGTGATGGCATTCATGCCGGAGGCGAACAGCAGAGCCTCATCCGCCCCTTCGAGTTCGGCAATTCGGTTCTCTGCCGCGGTGTGCGTCGGGTTGCCGTAACGCGTGTAGAACATATCGGTGTTGGTCACGCGTACCTGCATCTCGGAATCGGTTACCTGAAAGGTCGAGGTCTGATAAATCGGCTCCGACACAGGCGCATTTTGCTTATCGAGGTTTGCCCCGCCGCGAACCGCTTCGGTTTCCGGGCGAAAACGATGCTTTGCCATAGTGCTCTCCTGGGCGATCATGAAATGGTAACGTTGAGGGTTGCAACGAGCAAGCGGACACGAACCAAGGTCGGAGGTGCCTATGGCCGGGCTTACCAAGAAATCTCGATCGCGGAAGGACGGCAAATCTTCGAAAGCTGTGCCGCCCGGCCAGGCCAAGCGTCATATATGGACCAAGGTCGAGCTTGAGACGCTGAATCCTCTGCTCCAACGGCAGCTTGTTACCGGGAGCAAGGTGATGCTCGCGCGCATTCTGCTCAAAAAAGGATGCGTCGTTCCCTTGCATAGCCATCACAACGAGCAACTCTCCTACGTGATCGAGGGTGTCTTAAAGTTCACGATTCGCGGCAAGGACACCATTGTGCGGGCAGGTGAGGTACTCACCATTCCGCCGCACCTGCCACACCTGGTCAAGGCTCTGCGCGACACGGTCAGCCTCGACATCTTTCATCCTCCGCGCATGGACTGGATCAGAAGAACCGACGACTACCTCCGCCGATGAGACAAGCAGTGGAAAGGTCGAGAGCAGAAGCCGATCGAGCCATCTGCTCTGCTATCCTTATGGTTCCGACAAATGACTGAACCGGCGACCAAGACAGACGTCAGTGTGTCTCAACTCAAGTGCATCGGGTGCGGGCGGACGGCTTTGCCTGACCGTTTCCGCTGCGAGACTTGCCGGGATTTGCTCGAGATCGTTTTCCCCGGTTGGGAGCAGGCTGGGCCGTACGGGCTCGATGCCGCTTCCCTCAAGAAGCTCTGGCTCAGCCGGAAGTCGTCCTTTGAACCCATTGATCAAAGCGGTGTTTGGCGCTTTCGCGAGGTGCTGCCGGAGATCGCCGAAGCGAAAATCATCACCATCCGCGAAGGCAATACCCCCATCTATGAGTTGCCGCACTGCGCCAAAAGCGCGGGAATCCAATCTCTTCATGCCAAGCACCAGGGCATGAACCCGACAGGCTCGTTCAAAGATACCGGCATGACGGCGGCCGCATCGTTCGCCCGCGCTGCCGGGTACCAGTGGGTAGCCTGTGCCTCGACCGGAAATACTTCGGCATCGATGGCCGCCTACGCATCTCGTGGCGGCCTGCGATCGCTCGTACTCATTCCCGACGGGAAGATTTCCTGGGGCAAACTTTCGCAGTCACTCGATTATGGGGCCATCACCGTTCAGCTCAAAACCGACTTCGACGGCTGCGTCCGGGTATTGAACGAAGTTGTCGAACGCATGCCGGTTTACTTGTTGAACTCGGTGAATCCGTATCGGGTGGAAGGGCAGAAAACTGCGGCCTTCGAATTACTGGAGCAACGCCGCTGGGAGCCTCCGGATCACATCATCGTTCCCGGAGGGAACCTCGCGAACTCCTCGGCCATGGGCAAAGCTCTGCGCGAGATGAAGCAGCTGGGATTCATCTCACGCCTGCCCAAGATTTCCGTCATGCAAGCAGAAGGAGCGAATCCGCTGGTTCGATCCGTGCGCGAGAACGGTGGCGAGAAGTTGATTCCAGTGCATGCGGAAACGATGGCCACGGCCATCCGCATCGGCAACCCGGCTTCCTGGAAAAAAGCCTTGCGGGTGATTCGGGAAAGCGGTGGCACGGTGGAGCAGGTGAGCGAAACCGAAATTGCGCTGGCCAAGGCCGAGATTGGCGCCGAAGGCGTCGGGTGCGAACCGGCATCGGCTGTGACTTTGGCTGGGCTGAAGAAACTCGTGAAACAAGGATTTGTGAAGCCGAATGAGACGGTGGTTCTGGTGCTCACGGGGCACACGCTGAAAGATGCCGACTTCACCTTGAAGTTTCATCGGGGTGACTTATTCGATGGAACCCGCTACCAGGAGGAGACGAGAAGCCTAAAGCCGTTCGAGCGCTCTCCCCTAGTGCTAGAACCGAGCGTGGATGCAGTCATCAAGCTGCTGCAGTCGGCAGCCTGACAAGCCGAGTACCTTACCATGGCGCCCGATACTGGTTCGAAGACGACGGAATTCACCATCAGCTTGCCAGCCACTTCGGCCAACCTGGGGCCGGCCTTTGACGCCGCCGCCCTGGCCATGAACCTGGCTCTTCGAGTTCGGGCAACGCGCGCTAAACAGTACTCAATCGATGCCACCGGTCACGATCCGGAGATCTGCGGTGCCCTTGAGAATCACCTGATTGTGAAGACCTATCAAGACGTTCTCGCCGGCGAGAAAAAGCCTGCTCCGGCTCTCAGGTTGGGCATCCACAACGGTTTTCCCATCGGCAAAGGGCTCGGATCCTCGGCGGCCGCCCGTCTGGCGGGCATCGCTCTCGCCGTGCGCTTCGGCCACCTCCGCTGGAACAGCGCCCGCATTGTAGGGGAAGCCTCGAAACGGGAGCATCATCCGGACAACGCAGCCGCATGCTGGATGGGGGGCGTGACCGTGGCCAGGATGTTCGGCGAAGCCGACGCCCACGTGGCGCGATTTGTTCCCAAGGGCCAGTGGCCATTGATGCTGGCCATTCCACAAGAACCCCTGTCCACCGAGAAGGCACGCTCCGTCCTGCCTCCGGAATATTCGCGTGCCGATGCGGTCACGAATATTCAGAACTCGATGCTGCTCCTGGCTGCTTTGTTTCAGGGCGACCAAAAACTTTTCTCATCCTCGCTCGAAGA
>Ga0068863_100007129_pt1 | contig 10962 bp, 4 predicted proteins | sample KBSSwiS62_FD_66596 | JGI IMG/M metagenome (GOLD analysis project Ga0068863, IMG submission 66596) | Switchgrass rhizosphere microbial communities from Kellogg Biological Station, Michigan, USA - KBS Switchgrass S6-2 | ecosystem: Host-associated > Plants > Roots > Rhizosphere > Soil ...
TTCTTCGGCGACACTGGACTGTGGTTTGTGCCGACCGCCGAGGTGCTCGGTCACGGCAAATGGTCCGGTAGCGTTTATCGGCGCGGCACCAACTGGATTCAGGGCTACACCAACGTAGCCGACTTTGCCGGCACGTTCGCGGTCGGCATTAAGAATCGCGCGGAGATTTTCGGATCCTTCCTCGTCGACACCCGTATCGATCGGGACGTCCGGCCGGTCTTCGTCTCCGATCCGGCCTTCGGCGGCTTCATCGACCGATATCCCCGCGTCAACCAGTACTGGACCGGCGACAACATCGGTGATTTCTACATCGGCGCGAAGTACAGTTTCTGGTCGGAGGCCGACCAGAAGCCGGCGGCCCTTGCCGTGCGCGGCATGATCAAGCTGCCGACGGGCGACAAGGACGTCGGCAACGGCACCGGCAAAACCGACGGCTCGGTCGATCTCATCGTCAGCAAGGAAGCGGCGAAGGTCGTCGAGATATCCGGCTTCGGTGGCTACGAATTCCGCGGTCAACCCGATAATTTCGACATTCCGAGCGGCGCGTTCAGGTGGGGCGCCGGCGTCGGGTTCCCGTCGCGAAATTGGTTCCGGGTGACGGGCGAGCTCAACGGATACGTCCAGTCTCAGGACACGGCGACCACGACGATCCCGCTGGTTGGGATCGATGGCAGCCGGTCGGCACTTCTTTACAACACCGAGAACATCACCCGCGCGACGCTGGGCCTCACCGCCCAAACGAAGAAGGGTTGGTTCTTCGGCGCGGGCGTCAGCTGGAACGTGCCGTCGAAGGGGCGGAACACGGCGTTCAGCGAGAATAATGACGACGTCGTCAACGACTACTACGACATGCAGTTCCGGATTGGCTATCACCCGGGAGTGCGCGTCTATGTACCGCCGCCACCCCCGCCGCCCCCGCCGCCACCGCCGCCACCGCCGCCGCCGGTGCACAACCTCACCGTGAAGGCGGAGTGCAACCCGTGCACGGTGGAAGTCGGCAAGACGTCGACGGTTACGGCAACCGCCCAGGATTCGATCGGCTGCGCGGTCACCTATCGCTGGTCGGCGCCGAGCGGCACGTTCGCGCAGCCCGCCGAGCGGTCGACGATCTGGACCGCCCCGAACGCCGAAGGGCGAGTGCCGGTAACGGTTACCGTGACGTGCCCGACCGACAACAAGACGGCGTCGGATACGGTCAACATTACGGTGACGCGTCCGCCGGTCAGGACGTACACGTTCGAGGATGTCTACTTCGATTTCGACCGCTACACGCTGCGGCCGGAAGCGACGCGCATTCTGGACGAAGCGATTAGCGCGATGCGCGAGACGCCGACGCTTCGGATCGAGATCGAAGGGCACACCTGCAACATCGGCACGGCCGAGTACAACCTCGCGCTCGGCAACCGGCGCGCGACGGCTGTGAAGGACTACCTCGTAAGCCGCGGCATCACGGAAGACCGCCTCCGGACGGTCAGCTATGGTGAGGAGCGGCCGAAGTACGACAACTCGCGTGAAGAGACGCGCCGCCTGAATCGCCGTGCGGCGCTGACGGTGAATCTGAGGTAGGGACGAGGGGGACATTGGGACTCGGGACCGGGGACTCACAAGTCCCCAGTCCCTCAGTCCCCAAGTCCCCACTCCCGTGTCGTGCGATGCGTTTCATTCACCTCTACCTGATGGGCTACTTCGTTCTCGTCATCGGGGCCGGGCTCGCGCTCTGGCAGGCGGGCGTGCTGCATCGCATCCCGGCCATCTGGGTCCTCATCGGCTCGCTCATCGTCATCGGCCTGGGCATCCTGCTCGCCGTCACGTCTGTCAGACCCACAACGATCACCAGAGAGTAGGCCGCCTTCGCGTAGCGAGGCCATGCTCCGGCGGACAACCTTCGCCATCTCGCCGCTCGCTGGCTGCCACCCGTAGCTCGCCGCGCGAGCAGCTTGCCACGCCGAAGCTCGCCCCGCGAGCGAAGGCTGGCATGAAGTATGGTTCCGCTTTGACAGCCATGAGTTCGCGCGTTCTCGCCTGTGCGCTGCTCGCCCTCGCATTTTCAACGGCTTGCAAGGAGGAAGGCTCTGTCACGGTCCATCGTCTAACCTTCAAAGGCGTCAAGGAGGTGGACGAAGGAAAACTCAAGAATGCCCTCGCCACACGACAAAGCTCCATTATTCCGTGGGGACGGAAGCACTACTTCGATCGCACCCGCTTCGACGCGGACTTGAAGCGCATCCAGGCGTTCTATGCGGATCGCGGCTATCCGGACGCGCGCGTCGTCGGCTTCGACGTCAAGCTGAACGACAAGCAGGATCAGGTCGACATCACCGTGACCATCGAGGAAGGCGAACCGGTGAGGGTTGCGGCCATCGACCTCGTGGGATTCGACGTGATCCCAACCGCCCACCTCGCCGAGATGATGAAGAAGGTTCCGCTCAAGGTCGGCGCGCCGCGCGACCGGCAACTCGTCGTCACGACGCACGAGATGGCGGTCAACGAGTTGAAGGACCACGGCTTTCCGTACGCGAAAGTCGCGACCGCCGAAGACGACGGCCCCGACGGGAAGAACGCGAAGATGACCTTCACTGCGGAGCCAGGCAAGAGCGCGAATTTCGGATCGGTCGAAATCTCCGGCAACAAGACCGTGAGCCCCCGCATCATCGAGCGCGAGCTCTCCTTCAAACCCGGCGATCTCTATCGGCGCAGCATTGTCCAGGAATCGCAGCGCCGGCTGTATGGCATGGAGCTGTTTCAATTCGTCAACATCGAGCCGCTCAATCCCGAGCTGCAGCCGGAGGAAATCCCCACGCGCGTGACGGTCGCCGAAGGGAAGCACCATCGGGTCAACTTCGGCGTTGGCTACGGGACGGAAGAGAAAGCGCGCGTCGACGCCGAGTACCACCATCTGAACTTCCTGGGCGGCGCCCGAACGGCCGGCGCGCACGCGCGGTGGTCGACGCTGGATCGCGGCGTGCGCCTCGATTTCAACCAGCCGTATTTCTTCGCGCCACACTATTCATTTGGTGTGGACGCGCAGGACTGGCGGACGTTTACGCCGGCGTACAACTCTACGGTCGTCGGCACTAAAGCGATCGTGACGCACCGGAGGAACCAGCACACGTCCTGGTCCGTCTCGCTGGCGAGCGAACACGACAGCAGTTCCATTGCTCCCGACGTCATCCTGAATCCGTCATTACGCGACGAGCTGATCGCCCTGGGGCTCAATCCGGAGACGCTAGAGCAGAGCGGCCAGCTGAACGCGCTTGGATTCGATCTACAGCACAGCACCGCGGACAACCTGCTCAACGCCCATCACGGCTACCAGCTGGCGCTCCACACCGAGGAAGCGGGACGGCTGATGCCAGGTACGTTCCATTACTACGCGATCTCAGAGGATGCCCGCTACTACCTGTCGCTCGGCGAACGCATCGTGCTCGCCAGCCGGCTGCAATTCGGGAACCTTCGTCCGGCAGGCGGCCCTGCGAGTGTGCCGTTTGCGAAGAAGTTTTTCCTCGGCGGTGCGACGAGCCTCCGCGGCTGGGGCCGCTTCGAGGTCAGCCCGCTCAGCGTCTCGGGGCTTCCCATCGGCGGGAACAGCATGCTCGAGTTCAGCGAGGAGCTGCGCGCGGCTGTCCGCGGCAACTGGGGGGTCGTGTTGTTCCTGGATGCCGGCAACGTGTGGAGCGAGTCGTTTGGGGTCAATCTGGCCGATCTGCGGTACGACGTCGGTCCAGGGCTCCGGTATCAGACGGCGATCGGCCCGATTCGCTTCGACCTCGGCTATCAGCTGAATCCGATTCCGGGTCTGATCATCAACGGCAGCCCACAGACGCGGCGCTACCGTCTGCATTTCTCGATCGGTCAGGCGTTTTAGAGATCTCCGTAGGGACTTGGGGCTAGGAGCTAGGGGCTTGAGGCTAGGAGCTAAGAGCGAGGAGCGAGGAGCGAGGGACTCGAGGCTAGGGGCTGGGGGCCATGGGCATGGGACTATGCGCATCGTGAAGCGGCTCACGCACGTACTCGTGCTCGTCCTGACGCTCGTGATTGGCGCCACGGCGGCCGCGATCATCGTCTCGCAGACGGCGTGGTTCAAGAACTGGCTGCGCGGCTACATCGTGCGCCAAGCCAATTTGTATCTGAACGGCACGCTGTCGATCGAACGGCTGGGCGGCAATCTGTTCTTCGGCATCGAGATGGAAAACATCGGCGTGTCGATGGACGGCAGCCAGGTGGTGGCGGTCAAGGACCTCGGGCTCGATTACAGTGTGTTCCAACTCCTCACGAAGGGGCTGTCGGTCGATTCGATTCGTCTCGATCAACCGGTGATCTATCTGCGTCGCGAAGGCGATACCTGGTCGCTCAGCCGCCTTGTCAAGAAACAGGAGCAAGAAGCCGATCGCCGCGGGCCCGCGTATCCGATTGCCGTCGACACCATCGGCATCGCCAACGGATCGGTGGTCGTCGAGTCGCCCGTTGGGACGTCGGGCGTGCAGGTGCCCAAGCGTTTCGATCACCTGGACGCGAAGCTGTCGTTCAGCTACGAGCCGGTGCGCTACTCGATTGAGATCAGCCACGTGTCGTTCCGCGGTTCCGAACCGGCACTGGCCGTCAACGCGCTGTCGGGCGGGATCGCCGTCAAGGACGACACCGTGTTCGTGGAGAAGCTGGCGCTGCGGACGGCCGAAAGCTCGGTGTCGGTGGACGGAGCGGTGCAGCAGTACCTGTCGTCGCCGATTCTGAATCTCGAGATTTCGTCGGACAAGATGTCGTTGCCGGAGATTGCCCGCCTCGTACCGGCGTTGTCCGGAGTGACGCTCCAGCCGTCGTTCAACGTGAAGGCCGAAGGGCCGCTCGACTCGCTGAAAGTCGGGATGAACGTCCAGTCGTCTGCCGGCCAGTTGAGCGGCACGGTCACCGCGAATGTCGCGGCCGCCACGGACGCGAAGGCTGGCCAACCGATGTTCGCCCGCGGCGAGGTCTCGGTGAAGCATCTCGACCTCTCGCCGATTCTGAACAGCCCGCGCCAGAAGAGCGACATCACCGCCGACGCGCGGTTCGATCTGCAGAGCCGATCCTTGTCGAACATCGACACCCTGCACGGCACGGCCTCGATCGACTCGCCTCGGATGGTGGCGGCCGGGTACGTGGCGGAAAAGATTCACGCGAAGGCGCGAGTGGACGGGCGCCGTGTGGCACTCGACGGAAATGCGTCGGCGTACGGCGCCGCCGCCACCGTCGCCGGGAACGTCATGCTGCCGGAGGGCAAGACGCCGCTTGGCTTCGACGTCCACGGCGTCGCGCGGCACGTCGATTTGCGGTATCTCCCGCGGCAGGTCGGCGTTCCACCCGCGAGCACCGATGTCAACGCGGCGTATCACGTCGCCGGATCGGTCGGTCAGGAAAAAGCCGAGCCCCGTGTTCACGGCGATCTTCGCTTCGAGCCGTCGACGATCGCCGGGGTGAAGGTCGCCACCGGGAGCACCGCCGCCTTCGCCGTCAACGAGGCAGGCCAGAACGTCAGCTATCGTGTGGACGCGACGGTCGCCGATCTCGATCTGCAGCGCGTCGGCACCGAGTTCGGCGTCCGTGCGCTGGCGGTCGATCGCTACAAGAGCATCATCAACGGGCACATCGTCGCGGACGGGCACGGCACGACGCCCCAGTCGATGGACCTCACGGCCGGGGGGACCCTCGAGAACACCTCGATCCTCGGCGGTCGAATCCCGCAGCTGTCCTTCGACACAACGCTCTCGCGCGACACGATGCACGTCAAGGCCGTCGGGACGCTCGCTGATGTGGACCCGGCGGTGGCGAGCGGGAAGCCGGAGCTCGCCGGCACGGTCGCCGGCTCCGTGGACATCGACGCCACGGTGACGAACATCTCGACGGGCGTCACGCCCGACAGCGTGCAGGCCGACGCCACTATCGCGCTGCAACCGTCCAGGATCGGCAGCCTCGACATCACGCGCGGCAACCTGGAAGGCAGCTACCACGACTCGGTCGGCGACATTCGTGTCCTCGACGTCGCAGGACACGATGTCAACGTCCAGGCGAGCGGCACGCTGGCGCTCAACGAAACCGGGCAGTCGAACTTGAAGGTTCACGCCGACACGCCGAGCCTCGAGCAGGTCGGCAAGCTGGTCAACCAGCCGCTCGCCGGCATCGCGAAGATCGATGCGACGATCACTGGCAACAAGCAACAGCTGCAGGCGACGGGCAACCTCACCGGGAACGGCGTCAAGTACGGCGACAACGGCGCGTTGACGATGTCGTCCGACTTCACGGCGAAGGTCCCAGAGCTGACGGTGGCCGACGCCGACGTCACGGCGAACACCCACGCCACATTCGTCACGGTATCGGGCCAGAACATCAACGAGCTCGACGCGAAGACGACCTATCATCAGAAGGCGCTGGCCTTCGATGCGACGGCGAAAGAGCCACAGCGGTCGCTGGCGGCGAACGGCTCGCTGCTCATCCATCCGGACCACCACGAGATTCATCTCAAGAGCCTGGGCCTGACCTCCCAGGGCGTCCAGTGGCAGACCGCGCCGAACAGCGAGGCGGTGATCCAGTATTTTCCCGACGCGATCGAGGTGAAGAACCTCGAGCTCGTGAACGGCGATCAGAAGATTTCGGCCGAGGGCAGGTTCGGCCGCCCCGGGGACGCTTTGAAGGTCACGCTGAACAACATCGACGTTGCCAGCGTGGACGCGCTCCTGCTGCGGCCGCCGCAGCTCGCCGGCCGCCTGACAGCGACCGGCATCGTCAGTGGCGCGAAGGACAAGCCGCAGGTCAAGGCCGACTTTCAGGTGACGCAGGGCGGCTTCCGCAATTTCCACTACGAGTCGTTCAACGGCAAGGTCGACTACGCCGGCAGCGGGTTGACCGTCGACACCAGGCTGCAGCAGAACGCGACCACGTATCTCACCGCGAAGGGCTACGTACCGGTCGCCGCCTTTTCAGCGGTGTCGGCGGAGGCGCGCGCGGCAGCGCACGGCGCGGAGACCGCCGCCGAGGATCGCATCGACCTCCACGTAGAAAGCACCCCGATCGATCTCGGCTTGGTGCAGGGCTTCACCAACGCCGTGACCAACGTCAAGGGGACCCTGCAGGCGAACGTCGACATCACCGGTTCCGCCGCTGATCCGCATCCGAACGGAACGATTGCGGTGGCTAACGCATCGTTCAGTGTTCCGCGGACGGGTGTGAACTACACGAACCTGCAGGGCCGCATCGATCTGTTGCCCGACAAGATCCACATCGACAATATCGCGGTCCTCGATAACCATCAGAACGCCCTCTCGATTACCGGCGATCTCGCGGTGCATGAGAAGCAGCTCGGCGCCCTCCTGTTGAACGTCACCGCGCGCGACTTCAAGGTCATCGACAACAAGATGGGCAACGTCCGGATCAACAGCGACGTGCAGCTGGGCGGCGAGTTGCGGGCGCCGCGCATCGAAGGCGACCTGGGGATCGAGACCGGCTCGATTAACCTCGACGAGGTCCTCGCGCAGACCACCGGCTCGGCGTACGCCACCAGCCAGACCGAGTACTTGACGAAGCCGGAAGCAGCGGCCCCGGCGCAGCCGGCGACGCCCTCGCCGTTCGACGCGCTGAAGATGGACGTGCATCTCACCGTCCCCGACGACCTGGTCGTCAAGGCCAGCAGCCTGCAGACACCGGACGCGCCGATCGGGCTCGGTGCGCTGAACGTCACGCTCGGCGGCGACGTCCGCGCCACCAAGGAGCCGGGATCGCCGATCGTACTGCTCGGCGCCGTCAACACGGTGCGAGGTATCTACGATTTTCAGGGCCGGCGATTCGAGGTCCTGCGCGACGGCGGAATTCGCTTTGTCGGCGAGCCGATCAACGACATGGATCCGCTGCTCGACATCCGGGCGCGGCGGATCATCTCGGGTGTCGAGGCGCGCGTCAACGTCCGCGGCAGCGTCAAGCAGCCGGATATCCAGCTGTCCAGCACCCCGCCGCTCGAACAGGCGGACATCCTGTCGCTGATCGTCTTCAACCAGCCGATCAATCAACTTGGCGAAGGCGATCAGATCTCGCTGCTCCAGCGAGCCCAGTCGCTGGCCGGTGGGGTTCTGGTAGGTGAACTATCGCAGTCGATTGGGAACGCGCTCGGCGTCGACACCTTCGAGATCAACCTGGCGCCGACAAGCGGCGGCGGCCCCCAGGTCACCGTCGGTCAGCAGGTCGGACAGAACCTCTACCTGAAGGTGGAGCAGGGCATCAGCGAACAGAATCAGACCAATTTCATCGTCGAATACGAGCTCACCAAGTGGCTCCGCCTCCGGACCAACTTCACCCAGGGCTCCTACACGCAGCAGCAGCTGTTCCAGAGGGTGCAGAGCACAGGCGTCGATTTGCTGTTCTTCTTCAGTTACTGACGACGTCTTCTCACGAAGGCTCGAAGAGTACGAAGATCACGAAGGTCTCTCGTACAAGAAAACCTCGTGTCCTTCGTATTCTTCGTGGCTTCGTGAAAAACCGTGTCACGCAGTCGGTAAGGACGCGACCTGCACGCGCGCGTCGTTGAAACACGCGCCGCCGCCGAGATCGGTGAGCGTGTCCGCCACGAGCGCCGTGCCGGTCGCGTGGTTGCGCGTGCTGCGGCGCCAGATGCCTTTCGGGAGGCTCACGATCCCGGGACGGATCGCCTTGTCGATGTCCAGGATGCAGTGCACCTCGCCCAGCTCGTTGAAGACTCGGACGAGGTCGTCGTCCGCCAGTCCGCGCGCGGCCGCGTCATCTGGATGCATGATCAGCTTCACGTCCGGCCGCGGCAGCTCGCCCAGCGTCGAGCTGATGGTGCGATCGCTGGCCGGTGAGATGAGCGCCAGCGGATACTGCTTGCTGCCCGGGTCCGGCTGGAACCGATACAGTCCCATCGGCGCTTCGGCGTCGAGCGCGGCGGGGAAGAGGTGGACCTTCCTGTCCGGCGTGTTCGGGAACACGTCCACGAACTGCACCGGCGCCGCGCTGAACGAGGGCGTCGGCAACTCGCCGGCGCGCAAAGGTTCGCCGATCGCGGGCGGCAGGCGGTTCAGCACCTCGAGCATCAGGTCCAGTTCGCCGGCGGGCTCAGCGTCAGACAGCAGGCCGAGCCGGTCGCACAGCTCGCCAAAGACGTCTGCGTTCGAACGTGCTTCTCCAGCAGCGTCGACCACGGCTTTGCCCAGATCCAGAGTGATCGGGCCGTAGGCCTTGGCGAAGTCGTAGCCCTCGAGGAACGTCGTGGCCGGTAGCAGCACGTCGGCATAGACGGCAGTATCGGTCATCACCTGTTCGAACACGACCGTGAAGAGATCGTCCCGCTCGAGGCCGCGGACAATGCGCCGCTGGTCCGGTACGGTTGCGGCGGGATTGCAGTTGTAGACGAACAACACGTTGACGGGCGGATCGTTGTATTCGGTGAGCGCCCGGCCCAAGTGATTCATGTTGACCACGCGGGTGTCCGGCTCCGGCGTGCCGATCCAGGTGCGGTCGATGTTCCAGGAGGCCGAATTGCTCATCGAATAGCCGCCGCCGCGCACGCCGAACTTTCCGCCGACGGCCGGCAGCGCGAGGACCGCCAGCGCGGCGTTCCCACCGTTGCGGTTCCGCTCGAGACCCCAGCCGCACCGAACGAGCGCCGGCGAGCTGTGGGCGTACAATTCAGCCACTTGCAGCAGCGCGGACGGCTCCACGCCTGCGATTGCCGCGGCCTTCTCGATGGTCCAGGGTTCTGCCCGTTCGCGCAGTTCATCGGCCCCCGTCGCGTGGTCGCGCAGGAACGCGGCATCCGCGTGCCCGTTCGTGAACAGGTAGCGGTGAATCGCGAGCGCCACCGCGACGTCGGTCCCGGCGTTGACCGCGAGATGAACGTCGGCGGATCTCGCGAGCGGCGTGGTGCGTGGATCGATGACGATCAACTTCGCGCCGCGCTTCTGCGCCTCGCGCACGAACGGCACGAGATGAATGCCGGACGCGGACGGGTTGACGCCCCACAGAATGATCAGCCGCGCGTCCGGGTAGTCCTGGTAGACCACCGACGGCATCTTGCCGTACAGCGCGAGGTTGGCGGCGCCCGTCGGCGCGGCGCACACCGTCCTTGCCAGCCGCGACGTTCCGAAACGCCGCCACAGCTGAGCATCGAGATTGTCCTGGGTGAGCAGACCGTTCGATCCGCCGTATGAATACGGCAGGATGGACTCGGCGCCGTGCGCCGACTTCGCCTTTTGCATCCGCTCCACGATCAGCTGGAGCGCCTCATCCCACGACGCGCGCTTGAAGCGCCCCTCGCCTTTGCGCCCTTTCCGGATGGCGGGATACAGCAGCCGGTCTGGCCCGTAGAGACGCTGATCGAACTTCCGGACTTTCGCGCAGATATAGCCGCCGGTGACGGGATTCTTGTGCGAGCCGTCGATCGTGATCACCTTGCCCTGCTGGACCGTGACCGAGAGACTGCACGCATCGGGACAATCGAGAGGGCACGCCGTCTCCACAACCGATGCCGGGCCACCAAGAATCGGTTCCGCCATGCCCCGTACGATAGCATTTCTCTGTGTCGCTCGACACGCACGTCGTGATCATCGGCGGTGGATTCGGCGGGCTCGAGGCCGCACGCGCGCTGGCCGGTGCGCCGGTCCGCGTCACGGTCCTCGATCGTCACAACTACCATCTCTTTCAGCCGCTCCTGTATCAGGTGGCGACCGCATCGCTGTCGCCGGGCGACATCGCCTCGCCGATCCGCTGGGTGCTGCGCCGTCAGAGAAATGTCCAGGTGCTGCTCGCCGACGTCCAGGCGATCGATCTGTCGGCACAACGCGTGACGATCGACGGCGATCAGATCGCGTACGACTATCTGATTGTTGCCGCTGGCGCATCGCACTCCTACTTCGGCCACCCGGAGTGGGAGGCGCGCGCACCCGGCTTGAAAACGCTGGACGATGCGCTCGAGATGCGGCGGCG
>Ga0068863_100007130_pt1 | contig 10961 bp, 8 predicted proteins | sample KBSSwiS62_FD_66596 | JGI IMG/M metagenome (GOLD analysis project Ga0068863, IMG submission 66596) | Switchgrass rhizosphere microbial communities from Kellogg Biological Station, Michigan, USA - KBS Switchgrass S6-2 | ecosystem: Host-associated > Plants > Roots > Rhizosphere > Soil ...
GAACAACAGCGATAGCGCGACCACCGCGGTCGGTGCTTCGGCGGATCTCTCGATCGTCAAGAGCGGTCCGGCGAGTGTCGCCTCCGGGGCGACCATCACCTACACGCTGCTGGTCACCAACGCGGGACCGAGTGCGGCCGACGGCGCGACCTACACGGATGCGGTGCCGGCGGCGATCACCGCGGTCACGGCGATCTGCAGCGCACCGACCGGCGGTGCGACCTGCGCCGCGCCGGCGGTGGCCGGCAACGCGGTGTCGGGCAATGTTCCGACCCTGCCTGCAGGCGGTTCGGTCACGATCACGATCAGCGGACTCGCGCCGTTCGGCGCGCAAACGCTGACCAATGCGGCCAGCGTCACCGCGCCGGCCGGCGTGCCCGACCCGAATGCCGCGAACAACGCATCGAGCGTCACCACCACGATCGGTGCGGCAGCGGACATCGCGCTGACCAAGACAGTCGATGACCCGACCGCGAGCAACGGCCAGACGGTGACGTTCACGATCACCGCCAGCAACTTCGGCCCGAACGATGCGAGCGGTGTGGCGATCACCGACAACCTGCCGTTCGGCCTCGGGTTCATCTCGGCTACGCCATCGCAGGGCAGCTACGCTCCGTCGAGCGGCCTGTGGACGCTCGGCGCGCTCGCCAACGGCGACACCGCGACGCTCACGATCGTCGCGATCGTGCAGCAACCGGGTGGCCTGACCAACACCGTTGCAGTCAGCGCATCCGACCAGCCCGATCCGGACACGAGCAACAACAACGCGGGTGCCTCGGTGAATGCCGGCGCGACCGCCGACATCGCGGTGGCGAAGACGGTCGACATCGCGTCGCCGAATGTGGGCGACACCATCACCTACACGATCGTCGCCAGCAACGAAGGTCCGGACAACGCGACCGGGGTCGAGGTTACCGACAACCTGCCCGCGGGCGTGACGCTCGTGAGCGCGACGCCCTCGCAGGGTTCGTTCGACAGCGGCAGCGGCGTGTGGATCGTCGGTGCGCTCGCCGACGGCGGCAGCGCGACACTCACGCTCAGCGTGACGGTCGACCAGCCGGGCGCGATCGTGAATGTCGCCACGATCACGCGCGAGGACCAGTTCGATCCGGTCAGCGCCAACAACCAGGCGGGCACCACGATCAATGGCCAGCAGGCCGATCTCGCGGTGACCAAGACGGTCGACAATGCCAGCCCGAACGTCGGCGACGACGTCACCTTCAGCGTGACCGTGCACAACAACGGTCCGTCCGACGCGACCAATGTCGCGCTCGCCGATGCGCTGCCGGCAGGGCTCGCACTGGTGTCGGCGACGCCGACGCAGGGCACCTACACGGGGGTCACCGGCATCTGGACCGTAGGTACGCTGACGGCCGGAGGCGCCAGCTCCACCGCAACGCTGACGATCGTCGCGACCGTCAACGCAGCGGGCGGAATGACCAATACTGCGGCGGTGAGCGCATCCGACCAGACCGACCCGAACAGCGCCAACAACAGCGCCAGTGTTTCGTTGAACGGCAGTCCGCTCGCCGACCTGTCGGTCGCCAAGGGCGGACCGGCGACCGTCACGCCCGGCAACGATGTCGTGTACACCGTCGTCGTCAGCAACAACGGGCCGAGCGCCGCGACCAATGTCGTCGTCAGCGACGCGACGCCGGCCGGGCTGCTTTTCGTCGGCAATGCGGGTGCGTGCACGAGCGCGTATCCGTGCACGATCGCGAGCATCGCGAGCGGCGCGAGTGCCACCATCACGACGACTTACAGCGTCCCGGCGGCGTATGCCGGCGCCAATCCGATCGTGAATACCGCGAGTGCAAGCAGCGATGTGCCGGATCCCGACACGTCCAACAACCAGGGCTCGGCGAATACGAACGTCGGCCCCGGCAATGCCGACCTCGCGATCATCAAGACCGGTCCGGCTGCGGTTGCTTCGAGCGGCGCCATCGTCTACGTGCTGACGATCAGCAACAACGGCCCGAGTCCGGCGAATGGCGCGACCTACACCGACGTCGTGCCCGCGGCGATCACAGGCATCAGTGCGACTTGCGGCGGCCAGGCGGGTGGCGCGTCCTGCGTCACGCAGCCCACGGTGTCCGGCAACACCGTGAGCGGCACGGTGGGCTCGCTGCCGAGCGGCGGCAGCGTGCAGGTGACGATCAGTGGCACCGCGCCGACCGGTCCGGCGACGTTGAGCAACACCGCGACGATCGAACCGCCTGCCGGCATCGTCGATCCGGTGAATGGCAACAACAGCTCCGGTGTGGATACGAGCGTATCCGCGGCGAGCGCGAACCTGTCGGTCGAGAAGCTCGGACCGGCGACGGCCGTGCCCGGCGCGAACATCACCTATACGATCACCGTCACCAACAACGGTCCCGACACGGCGACGAATACCGTGCTCGCCGACCCGACGCCCGCTGGACTGACTTTCGTATCGGCGTCGCTGCCGTGCGGCGGTGGTTTCCCGTGCACGCTCGGCAACTTCCCGAGTGGCGCAAGCACGATCATCAGTGTCACCTACGCGGTGTCCGCGGGTGCGAGCGGCTCGCTGCAGAACACCGCATCGGTCGGCAGCGATACGCCTGATCCGGATACCGGCGACAACACCAGCACGGTGACGACGCCGGTGGTACCGGCGGTGACCGCGGCGAACCTCGCCATCGCGAAGAGCGGGCCGGCCAGCATCACGGCCGGTGGCAGCATCGTCTACACGGTGCTGGTGACCAACAACGGCTCCGATGCCGCCGTGAACGTGGTGGTGTCGGACCCGACGCCAGCCGGTCTCGTGTTCGTCGGCAACAGTGGCGCATGCGCAAGCGCGTATCCGTGCGCACTCGGTGCCATCGCGAGCGGCGCGAGCGCAACGATCACCAGCACGTACACCGTGCCCGCCGGCTACTCAGGTGCCAATCCGGTCGCCAATACGGCGGCTGTCGGCAGCGACACGCCCGATCCGGACGGCAGTGACAACGTGAGTACCGTGTCCACCACGGTCATCGTCCCGACGCTTTCCGCCGACCTGTCGATCGTCAAGTCGGGGCCGCCTTCGGCCGATCCCGGCACGACGGTCACGTACACCATCGTCGTGACGAACAATGGCCCGGACGCCGTGGCCGATGCGGTACTGTCCGATCCGACGCCGGCGGGACTGAACTTCATTTCGGCGAGCGCTCCCTGCACGACCGGATTCCCGTGTGCACTCGCCGCACTGCCGAGTGGCGGCAGCGTGACGGTCACGGTGGCGTACCTCGTGGTTCCGACCTTCACCGGCACGATCGCCAATGTCGCGTCGGTCACCTCGAGCGTGCCGGACCCGACGCCGAACAACAATTCGGGCACCGCGACGACCGTCGTCGCCGGCACGCCGGGTGCGCCGGTACGGCCAGTGCCGGTGGACTCGCGCTGGATGCTGCTGTTGATGGGCTTCCTGCTGATGCTCGCGGGTGCGCCGCTCGCACGGCGCCGTCGCTGAGTTCCACGCCCTGTCGCGTCGATGACGCGGCAGGGCGGCGACTGCGGTCGCGTCGCCATGCAATGATGGCGCATGGACCGATGCGCCTTCCCGTTCGACGACGTTGCGCCAGGCGCGCATCCGTTCGCACGGCTCGAAATACCGGGTGCCGACCTGCGCTACGACGCGCACGCGTATTCGCCCGCACAAGCCGATGCGTTGCTCGTGGCCCTGCGCGAGGAAATCCCCTGGCAGCGCCACCGCCTGAAACTGTTCGGCCGCGAACTCGATGCGCCGCGCCTGTCGTGCTGGATCGGCGACGCCGACGCGAGCTATCTGTATTCCGGCGCGCGCTTCGATCCGCTGCCGTGGACGCCGACCGTCGCGCGCCTGCGCGACAACCTTGGCGCGCGCCTCGGCCTGCGCTTCAACAGCGTGCTCGCCAACCTGTATCGCGACGGACGTGATTCGGTCGGCTGGCACAGCGACGACGAGCCCGAACTCGGTCCCGAGCCGGTCATCGCCTCGTTGAGTTTCGGCGCCGTGCGCACGTTCCGCCTGCGCACGCGCGCGACGCACACATCCGCACTGTCGCTCGACCTCGCCCACGGCAGCATGCTGGTGATGGCGGGCGCGACCCAGCGGCGTTACCAGCATGCGCTGCCGAAACGCGCCGGCGTCGATGCACCGCGCATCAACCTCACGTTCCGCTGCATCTTCGCTCGCGCGGGATAGACACTACGATCCGGTCTCGTGATTGCGCGGAATGCGCGCCGACGGTTGACGGCGAGCGGACCGGCAGACGGGGGCCGATGGAGCAGGGGGATTGCGTGCCGCGTCGATTGTTCTGGCTTCTCCCGCTCGTCTTCGTCGTCCACGACGCCGAAGAGCTTGCGACGATGCCCGGATGGCTCGCCGAGCATCGCGCCACGCTCGACGCGCTTGCCCGGCAAGGCGGGCTGGCCGCAAGCGTCGCAGCCTCCGCACCGGTGACGACCGCTCGAGCTGCGGCCGCGATCGGCCTGGTCTTGTCCGTTCTCCTGCTGGTGACGGCGGGGGCATCGTCGAGCCGCAGCAGGGCATGGTTCTACGCCTATTCCAGTTTCCTCGGCCTGCTCTTCCTGCATGTCTTCACGCATGTCGCGCAAGCGCTCTGGTTCCGTTCGTATGTACCGGGCCTGCTCGGCGCCGTGTTCGTGCTGTTGCCGGGAACGGCATTCATCTACCAGCGCCTGTTCGCCGCGCGCCTGCTCGACGGGAGGACGGCGATCGTCACCGCCCTCTGCGGGTTTGTGCTATTCGTTCCGGGTGCGCTCGCTGCCTGGACCCTGGGACGCATGCTGGCGGGTTGACGCCCTTTGCGTGCGCGCATCCGACCTGCTTGTCCGAGGCGGTTCGCGGGAATAGGCTTGCTTGGTGATCGAAAGCGGCATCGTGGAACTTTGCGGTCGATTCACGCGCACACCCGTGAACCAGCGAACCGGAGCGAAAGCATGAAGACCGCAACGCCATCGGACGTGAAGAACGGCGACCACTGTGTCGTGGTCGGAGGCACCCACAAGGGCAAGTCCGGAACCGTTGAGGATCGCAACACGAGCAAGACCGGCCACGTGACCATCACCGTTCGACTGGCCGATGGTGACCGCGTCAAGACCCTCGCAAGGAGTGTCGTGGTGCAGCCAGCAGGCTGACACATGACGAGCCTTGCACTGCTCGACAACATCTTCTGGCACACCCTGGTCGGTCCGCAGGCGCGCTTCGCCACCGGTAGCGGCGACGTGCGTCGCTACGCGCGTGGCTTCTCACCGATCGTCGGTTTCGCGGATGCGCAGCGGCCGGACTTCGCCGCGCTGTCGCCGTACTGCGATGCGGACGAACATTTCTATTGCGACGGCTGGTCCGGACCTGCGCAGGCGGGCTGGACGATCGAGCGCGAGTCGACGATGTTCAAGATGGTATGGGAGGGGCCGACGCCGCAGACCGACGAGGCAGCCGATGCGCTCGCACTCGGGCCGCAGCATGCGGAGCAGGCGGTCGAACTCGCCGCACTGACCCGACCGGGACCGTTCGGCCTGCGCACGATCGAGCTCGGCGACTACTTCGGTTACTTCGAGGACGGACGGCTCGTCGCAATGGCGGGCGAGCGCACCCAGGCCGGAACGTTGCGCGAGATCAGCGGCGTGTGCACGCACCCCGACCATCAGGGCCACGGCTACGCGCGTCGCCTGATGGCGAAGCTGATCCGGCGCCAGGCGTTGCGCGGCGAAACGCCGTTCCTGCACGTGATGTGCGACAACGACGGTGCCCATGCGTTCTATGCACGCATGGGCTTCACCTACTATCGCCGTTCGGTCGTGCGGATCGTCACGCCGGCTTGAACGCGCCGACGCATCAGGGCGTCGGCTCGAATCCGCTTGCGAAGATCCGGTCGTCGATCACCTGCAGCGCATGCGCGCTCGTCACCAGCGCGAGCGGCAGGTCGGCGGTGCTGATCGCGCCGTCCTCGTCGGCATCGAGATAGAGCGACAGCAGCACGTCGTAGCTGCCGGGGGCGAGAGTGGGCGGCGTGTGGAAATCGCGCGCGATCGCGTGGCCGCCTGTCGCGAGGCTCAGCGCGGTGTCGTGCGCCGGATCGTCGACGTAGCCGACGCCGCTGCGGTACAGGCTCGCGCCGATGAGCAGGTGCGCGTGCGTCGCGCCGGCATGGTTGGTCGCGGTTGCGCCGATACGCACGGTCGCGCCGGGTGCAATGCTTGCCGGCTGCGGCGTCGCTGCGGACACGTCGAGCGGCGACGTCATCACCGCGGTGCGCTGGCCGCTGCCGGCACCGGTCGCGTTGTTGTTGTCGTTGTAGTAGTGATCGACGATCCACGGCCAGCGCCGCGCGCTCGCGTCGATCGCCCAGCGCTGCGTACCCCATTGCGACATGCCGCGGCCATGGCCGAAGCAGCCGTGGCTGGCGCCGACCGTGTCGGTGAGGCAGGGCCAGCCGACCGACGGCGACCCGGCATAGCCATTGCCGCAGGAAAGGTCGACGTTGCTGCAGGCGAGGCCGTCGCCCGGATCGTCCCAGCTGTTGTTCTCGGCTGAATATTCCGCCGACGCTGCTTCGCTGCCGCCGCGCGTGAGCATGAGTCCCGGTGTGCGCGCGATCGCGGTGTCGGTGCTGCTCGACGTGCCGGCGTCATTGACCTGGCAACACGCGCTCGAGCAGATGTCGAAGTTCGCATTGATCGGATGCGCGACACGCGACGCGCCATAACTGCGATAGGCGATGCTGCCGGCGCGCAGGCTCTGCGTGTTCCAGCTCGCGATCCACTCGCTGTCGAGACCGCGCCGCACGTAGGTTTCGAGCGGGAGCACGCAGGTGTGCGTGCACGACCCGGTGCAGCACGACTGGGTGCAGGCGGCGTCGGCATAGCCGACACGAATCGTCTCCGGCGGGGCCAGCGCGGGCGCGAGCGCCGCCTCGACCATCGGCAGCACGGTGCGCATCACGGGCATCGCGCGGTCGACCAGCCCGTCGCCGACGCCGTTCGCACGGTCGCGCGCACCGAGTTCCATCGTGCTGCGCGCCGCCGTGTCGCCGCCGAACGCCAGCAGCAGACGCTGCACGCCGGCGATGCGTGCGATGCCGCGGCGTTCCAGCTCGGCATGGTCGTCGGCGTATGCCCGCAGCATCGTCGTGTCCGTCGCCTTCGCGTCTGCGGCGACGGCATCGAGTTCGACTTCGAAATAGCCGTTCTCGTCGCTGCGCGCGTGGTGACCTTCGATCGCGATGTCCACGCCGGCGAGCGCGTGGCCGTCGACCGCGTCGCGTGTGAAACCCTGCAGCCAGCGCGCCTGTGGTGCCAGCGCGGCGCGCCGGGCAAGCCGCTCGTAGGCGTCCGGTTCGCCGAGCGGATCGAGCAGGATCGTCGTTGGCGCGTCGCCGTCGCCGAGCGCGATATCGACGGGCCGGTGCGTCGCCGCTTCGACGCGCACGCGACCAGGCATTGCGACGGCGGGGTAGTCACGCAACTGCCCGTCCGCAGCAAACGCCGGGGCGGCATCGTCGAGCGGCCGCACGATTGCCTGCAGCGGCGCGCCGGTCAGCGCATCGCGTACGGCGAGCTCGCCCGCGTGCGCGGATGAAACGGAAGCGATGCACAGCACCGCGAAGCACCAACGACGGGTTTCCACCGGACATTCTCCCTGCACTGCGGACATTTAGCCCGCATTCGACGCGGACGCGCAATGCGGGTCGGGCGACCGGCACTGTAGGAAACTCGCGCGATACGCAAAGGCGTTCGACATCCGTGCGCGATCGGGTGTGCTCCGGTAGCATCGGCGCACACGCCGTGGCGCCGCGCGCGTCGCGCCGAATCGTCCAGCAGACCACAGGGGGTCTCCATGCGTTGCACACTTTCCGTTGCGGTATTCGCCGCGAGCACGTTCGTTTCCGCGGTCTCCTTCGCCGGCGAAACACCGGAGGGCCGCGCCGCCAACCGTCACCCCGCGTCGATTCCGGCGAGCGCGCCGCACGCGCAGGCAGCACCGGCGGCACGCACCGACGCGGGAAATGCGCCGCAACCGGACGACCAGGTCATCGCCGATGACCTCGTCGTGCAGGGTTCCATCTGTTCCGGTCTGGACTGCGTCCTCGACGAGGATTTCGGCTTCGACACCTTGCGCCTCAAGGAAAACAACACGCGCATCGTGTTCTTCGACACCTCGGTCGGCGCATTTCCCGCCGACCACTGGCAGCTGACCGCGAACGACTCGGCCTCGGGCGGCCTCAACCGTTTCTCGATCGAGAACCTCACCGCGGCGACGAATCCGTTCACGATCATCGGCAGCGCACCCACCGGTTCGCTCTTCGTCGCGGCGTCCGGCGACATCGGCATCGGCACGGCGACGCCCGTATTCGACATCCACGTGCAACGCACCGATACGCCCGGCACTCGCCTCGAACAGACCAACGCCGGTGGCTTCACCGCGCAGACCTGGGATGTCGCCGGCAACGAGGCGAACTTCTTCGTGCGCGACGTGACCGGCGGCTCGCTGCTGCCGTTCCGCATCCGTCCCGGTGCGCCGACCTCGAGCATCGACATCGCAGCGAGCGGCAATGTCGGCATCGGCACGGGTTCACCAGCGGCGAAGCTCGACGTCAACGGCGACATGATCGTGCACGGCACCATCGCGCAGTTGTCGAGCCGCACCGCGAAGGAGCATTTCGTACCGGTCGACGGCAAGGGCGTACTGGCCAGGCTCGAAGCGATGCCGATCAGCAGCTGGAACTATCTCGGCGCCGCGGCGGACGACCGCCACCTCGGCCCCGTCGCGGAGGACTTCCACGCCGCGTTCGGTCTCGGTTCGAGCGCCCACTTCGTCGCACCGACCGATCTCGCCGGCGTCGCGCTCGCGTCGGTGAAGGCCCTGCAGGATGAAGTGCACGAACGCGACCAGCGCATCGACGCGCTGGAGACGCGCCTGCGCGAATTGGAGGACCTGATCCGCCACGGTCAGCGCTGAGGAGATCGCCATGTTGCGTTTCTCCCTCGCCTTGCGCGCCGGCTTCGGCGTGCTGCTCCTCGCGCAGGCCGCGCCGGCCGCCGCGCGCGTGCTGACGTTGACGAAGCAGAGCGACACCACCGCGATCGTGCAGGATGCGAGCGACGGCGATACCGCCGCGAATGCGTTGTCGAGCCCGCAGGATCGCCTGTTCGTCGAAGCCCTCGCCGCAGACGCCGATCACGATCTCGTCTACGTCGCGAGCCTGCCGGACCCGGCGGGCGCGGCCGCCGGCAGTGCGCATGCGCTGCTGGTTGGCGCCTACGGCAGCGCGCCGGTTCCGACCGGTTCGATGCTGGCGCCGGCGGGCCTCTACTTTTCCGCGCTCGCGTTCGACGCACCGAGTTCGAGCGTGGTCGGCTTCGTGTCCGATCCGACCGGCGCAACATCGACGCAAGTGTTCGCGGTCCCGACCAATGGCGGAACTGCATTCGGCGTGCCCGGCTACATGGCCACCGCACCCGGTTGCTGCAGCCTCACGCGTGGCGTCGTCGCCTGGCGTGCGTCGACGCGCGAGCTGTTCGCGGTCGGTCGCCGGACCGGCGACAGCGAGGACCAGTTGCTGCGCTTCGATGTCGGCGGCGGCGTGGCATTGCCCGACGCCTACCCGGTCGCCGGCGACCGCGTCGTCGCGCTCGCGGTCGATGCGGCGGATGGATCGCTGTATGCAATCGCGCGTAGCGTGCTCGACTTCAGCTATCTCGTACGCATCACCTACACGACCGCCGGGACGCCGGTGACCTTGTCGGCGATCGGCAGCGCACCCGCGACGTGTTGCTACGTCGCCGCAGGCCCGGCCACGATCGACGGTGCCGGCACCGCGCGCGCGTTGTACGCGCTGACCCGCGACGCGCAGGCGCCGGTGGCGATGCAGTTGAGTCGCTTCGACCTCGCCAGCGGCAACCCGACCGTCGTCAATGCCGCGATCGAAGGCTATGGCTTGTGGACCGACGCTGCCGCATCGCTCGATCGCATCTTCGCCGACGGCTTCGACTAGCACGGCGCCGGGAAGGGAGAAACGGGACCTGATTGATCCGAGCGCTCGGGCTTCCTACAGATCGCCGTGCAAGGTCTGCAGCGCGGCGAGTGCGGCGAGGCCGGCGGTCTCGGTGCGCAGGATGCGCGGGCCGAGGCGCAGTCCGCGGAAACCCGCCTGCGCAAGCGCGGCGAGGTCGGTTTCGGACAGGCCGCCTTCGGGGCCGACCACGAGCGTCACTTGTGCCGCGGGCACGAGATCGCGCGCATTCGCGTCGCCATTGGGGTCGAGTGCGAGACGCACGCCGGCATCGGCATCGGCATCGAGCGCGGCGGCCCAATCGGCGAGCTTGACCGGCTCGTCGATGCGCGGCAGGCGATTGCGGCCGCACTGTTCGCAGGCGGACGCGAGCACGGCTTCCCAATGAGCGAGGCGACGCTCGGCGCGATCCGCGTCGAGCTTCACCTCGGTGCGATGGGTGATCAGCGGCACGATGCGCGCGACGCCGAGCTCGGTCGCCTTCTGCAGGATCCAGTCCATCTTCTCGCCGCGTGCGATGCCCTGGCCGAGCGTGATGCGCAGCGGGCTCTCGCGATCGACGACCGGCGTCGCGGAAAGCACGCGTGCGGTGACCGCGCGCTTGGCGAGCGAAGCGATCTCGCCGGCGTACTCGCCGCCGCGGCCGTCGAACAGGCGCAGCGCGTCGCCGGGCTGCAGGCGCCGCACCTGGACGTGGCGCGCGGCGTCCTCCGGCAGCGCGAACTCGAGGTCGGCGGACAAGGGCGATTCGACGAACAGGCGCAGGGACATGGGGCAGGCAAGGCGGACGACAACCCCCAGTGTGCCGCATGCCGCCGCCGCCATCGACGCGCTACGATGGCTTGGCCCCTGCCACTCGACCGACGTTCCCCCGATGAGCGATCCCATCGTCCCGACGCCCGACGCCGACGCGCTGCTCGCCCAGGCCGACGCGCTGCACGA
>Ga0068863_100007135_pt1 | contig 10958 bp, 8 predicted proteins | sample KBSSwiS62_FD_66596 | JGI IMG/M metagenome (GOLD analysis project Ga0068863, IMG submission 66596) | Switchgrass rhizosphere microbial communities from Kellogg Biological Station, Michigan, USA - KBS Switchgrass S6-2 | ecosystem: Host-associated > Plants > Roots > Rhizosphere > Soil ...
ACACCCTGCAGGCCAAATCCGTCGACCTGGTGTTCTTCGATCCGGTCAGCGACTTGGGCGTGCGTGTGTCACTGTGGGCCGTCCGCGCAACCGCTGCTGCACTCCTGATGTTGGCTCTGTTGAGCGCGATTCCGCGGCGGCGCACTGTCGCGAGTCCCGCGGCGGATTTGCAGTAACCATGCCCGCCTTCGGCGGCCGCGGCTCGCGTTCCAACCGCGTCCCGCGCTCCACCCCGGGTCCGGTACGCCAGGCGCAGCAGCCACAGCTATCGGCTGGAGTACCGATCGCCATTACAGCAGAGCTCGCCATCCTCGACGAGCTTATCCAAGTGCGCCCGCAGCGATAGCGCCGCCATCTCGTGAAGCACCTTCGGTACATCGTCGTAGGCGCGTGGCAGCAGCACGTTGATTGAGGCCGGTTCGCCCGCTTGTAACACGGCCTGCCGCACCTTCTCTTCCCGCCGCAGCCTGTGTTGGATCAGACGCTCGATCTCGGCGTGCGGGCTCTCTATCAAGTACCCATGTCCCGGCGCCAGCACCCGGATATCCAGCTCGAGCAGGCGGCGGAGCGATTCCAGATACGACCGCATGTTGCCGTCCGGCGGCCAGATGACCACCGTGGACCCCTGCATGATGTGATCTCCGGTGAATAGCATGCCGTTGCTACCCAACAGAAAACATACATGGTTCGACGCATGGCCCGGTGTATGTATGGCTTGCAGAGACACGCCTTCGCACTGGATCAAATCCTCCGATGCGAGATGCCTATCCGGATCCAACCTGCAGTCATGATCCGTGAGCGGAGCACCCATGGCTGCAACCGCCGCGCCGGTTAGAGTCTTGAGCCTGGCAGCTGCCGGCGCGTGATCGAAGTGGGTATGGGTGCAGGCAATCCAGCGGATCCTGCCCGCGCCGGCACTGAGAATGGCCTGTACGTGCGAGTCATCGTCCGGACCGGGGTCGACGACGACGATCTCCCGAGTTCCGACCAGGTAGGTATTCGTTCCAGCGCCGGTCATCACGCCGGCGTTGGGGGCGACGAGACGGGTAACGTCGCCGTCGAGGCGATGTGGAATACCGGGCAGCAGATCGGGAGAAGCACTCACCAGGGTAGATTTTCACGAACCAGCAGCTGAGCGCCACAAATATCACCAGCCCCGCACGCGCCCGAGCGCTCGCATCCCCGATACGCATCACAGATAAGCATCACCGGCCCCCGCACAGACGCCTGGATTGCGACCGGCGCGGCGCAGACAATCCCTCGTGCCTGCCCGCGCGCAGCCAGCCACGCATCACCGGCCGTGCACCGGGGCACGCGCCTGAACACGCGCGCTCAGATACGCCTCCACGGTCGCCGTCGTGCGTTCCTCGTCTCCTGTCGCCAGAAGGTCAAGCAGCGCACCGCGTAGAACGGCCAAGGCGAGGGCCCGTTCGGTAGCACCCGCCCGCGAACGCCGAAGTTGGGCCGGTTGACGGCCCCCGAGCAGCGCCAGCCAATCCTCCACCGTCTTACGCGCAAACTCCGCACAGGGGCCGCTTGGCTCAACGAGCGAGCGCGCATAAGTCTCGAGCCACAATGCCAACATCCGGCGGTGTTGCTTATCACGCAACCACTGCCACACTCCCCTGACCACGCTCGCGAAGTCCTCCGCAGAGCCAGTTGCTGGTGTTTGCCCGAGGAATTCCAGCTCCGCGGCGCGAGCTCGCGCGAGGAGTGCCTGGACGAGTCCTTCCTTCGAGCCAAACAGAAACAGCAACACCCGCGGGCTCGTGCCGATCGCCTGTGCCAGCGGACGCAGCGACAAGCTCGTCAGGCCGTGTTGCAGAACGTAGTCATAGGCGCGCTCGAGCAACTCGACTTGCCGCGCCGAGTGGGCTCGACTTTGGCTATCCATTGCACTACATTGACTGAAACGATCGTTTCAGTCAACAGGAGAGCTCCATGGATGACCAGGTAAAAATCCGCGCCCTCGGCGCTGCCGGCGACCTGGGATGGGTCGTCATGGCCCACGGCGAGATGTACGCAACCGAGTTCGGATGGGATACGAGTTTCGAGGCGCTCGTCGCGCGGATAGTGGCGGACTACGCCGCTCAGCACGACCCTGCTCGCGAAGCCGCCTGGATCGCGGAACTGGATGGCCGCAGGATCGGCTGTGTATTCTGCGTGGCGGCCGATGCAACCACCGCTCAGTTACGGATCCTGCTGGTAGACCCGTCCGCCCGCGGTCACCATGTGGGCGGCCGGCTGGTAGACGAGTGCATTTCCTTCGCGCGCAGCGCTGGTTATGAAAGAATGAAGTTGTGGACGAACCATCCGCTCGCCGCAGCCCGTAAGGTTTATCTGGCGCGCGGATTCAAGCTCGTCGCGGAAGAGCCCCATAGGAGTTTTGGTGCCGAGTTGATCGGCCAGGTGTACGAGCTCGACCTGAGGCCACCGCTGACCCAGGGCAGTTCGCAGGCCGAGCACCGGCCACTAACCCAGGAGCCGGCCTGACCGGCTATGACCGGCCCATGCCGCCACCGAGTAGAAACGCGCCGTGTCCCTGTGCGAGCGGCAAGAAATACAAGAACTGTTGTGGGCAATTGCTTCCCGCTGACATGCTGCCAAGCGGCGGCCGACTTCGACCCGACAGTGGCTCTGGCGAGGAACTGAAGCCGCTGGTTGCGCTGCTGCACGCAGCCCGTTTTGCAGAGTTGGAGTTGCAGGCGCGGACGTTGCTCGAGACATTGCCGCACTTCGGATTTGTGTGGCAGTTGCTCGGCATTGCGTTGAGCAAACAGGGCAAGGACGCTTTGCACGCTTTAGCGCAAGCAGTGAAATACCTGCCCGACGATGCCACGGCTCATCTGAATCTCGGGAATGCGTTGGGGCGCTCCGGCCGCTTGGAGGAAGCCGCCGCCAGCTATCGGCGAGCGTTGTCCATACAGCCCAACTTTGCGGAGGCGTACAACAATCTGGGTGAGGTGCAGTCCGAGCTCGGCCAGCTCGACGAAGCGGCCGGTAGTTTTCGGCATGCCATCCAGATCAGGCCCGAGCTCGCAGAGGCGCATCAGAACCTGGGCAAGACCCTGTTACGGTTGGGACACTACGATGAGGCACTGGACGGCTGCCACCGCGCTGTTCGGCTCGCGCCCGAATCCGCAAGCGCGCACAACAGCCTCGGGAATGCCTACTCGAGACTCGGACGCTTTGACGATGCAATAAACAGCTTTCGCCGTGCCCTGGCGCTCAACCCGCAGTTTGCCGAGGCGCACGCGAATCTGGCCAATTCACTGCGCAGCACGGGCCGCCTCGAGGAGGCGGTGAATGGCTATCGGCTTGCGATCCAAATCAATCCCCACTTCGTCCCGGCCTACACCGAGCTTGCCACCGCGCTCAGGTTGCAACGACTGACGGCCGAATCCGAAGCAGCATGCCAGGAAGCGCTGCGAATCGCGCCCGAATCGGCAGCTGCCTTGACGGTGCTGGCAGAGCTGCGAGCAGATACAGGCCGCTTTCCCGAAGCGGAGCAATATTTCAAACGCGCAGTCTCGACGGATCCAGAGTCGGCGGAAGCCTGGGCCGGCCTGGCGCGTGTTCGCCGCATGACGGCAGCCGACCACGCCTGGTTGGACGCGGCGCAAAGGCTCGTGCAGCGCGGACTGCCACCCCAGCGCGAAATGACTCTCCGCTATGCAATAGGAAAATACTTTGACGATGTCAAAGACTTCCCCGCGGCGTTTGCCAATTACCAACGTGCCAACGAGTTAGCGAAACGCAGCGGCCCTGCTCACGACAAGGCCCGAGTGCGGCGCTCGATTGATTTGATCATCCGCTCGCACGATTCAGCCTGGGTTGCCCGGCAAAGGCATGCGGTGACTGCGCCAGGGCGGCCGGTGTTCATTGTGGGGATGCTACGCTCGGGGACTTCGTTGGCAGAGCAGATACTGGCCTCGCATCCGGCAGTGTACGGCGCTGGAGAGTTGACTTACTGGAGCACGGAGCTGACAGCGCTGCTGCCGGGCCCTGGATCCACGGCCAACGCGCGTCCGTTCCAGGTGGATGATGCCAGTCTCGCCAGCCTGCGCGGGCGCTACCTCGAGTTACTACAGCAGCTGTCAGCCGGGAGCTCTCGGGTCATTGACAAGCTGCCCACCAATTTTCTGGCCCTGGGGCTGATCAGCGCTGCGTTGCCTGATGCGCGGATCATCCATATGCGGCGCAATCCGATCGACACCTGCCTGTCGATTTATTGCCAGCCATTCGAGGCGCTCAACACCTACACCCATGATCTGGAGGATCTCGCGGACTATTACCGCGAGTATCAACGCCTCATGACTCATTGGCGCACAGCGCTGCCCGCGGGCGCCATGCTGGAAGTGCCCTATGAGGGATTGGTCGCCGACGCGCAGACGTGGACGCGCGCGATGTTGCAGTTCATCGGCCTGCCCTGGGATCCGCGGTGTCTCGAATTCGCTCGCACACAGCGAACCGTTGTAACTGCAAGCAAGTGGCAGGTGCGCCAGGGAATCCACGCATCGTCGGTCGAGCGCTGGCGCAACTACGAGGGCTACCTCGGGCCACTAATGTCATTGTCCTGAAACACCTCCACCCGAGGGTTGCCCACAGACCATCGCAAGACGCGGATCGCCGGATAGCCGAAACCGACCTGCGCCGCGCCGTCCGCCCCCGCCATGCGACCCGCCCTGCTGCCGACTCGCGACCCCGCAATCCGCCCGCGACATTAGTCCCATCGTAGTGGCGAATATCCAACGACCGACCCCGCCGAGGAGCCCGGCTCGGTACCGACCGCCTTGAATCGACCGCTTTTCCGCCAATTACAAAAAACGAAATCATTATTTATTGACAGCGCTGTCTAAGAGGCATAGCGTTTAGTTGCCATCAATTTCGTCGTCTAAACGGGCGATGTGTGGGGGGAGCGCTTCTGATGGACTGTCATTCTGACAGTGCTGTCAGACGCCGATAGGTGGTGGTCCCCCTGCGCTCGCATCACTTCTGAAAGGGGGAAGTATTCATGTCGCATAGAGTCCACAAACGTGCGCGTCGCGCTACACGTGCGGCGGTGGTGACCGCCACGTCACTGCCCGTGATCTTCATGTGCACGGCAGCGAGCGCGCAGCAGGCCCCGGCCAATCCACCGACCTCCTCGCAGGCTGCCGCTGGTGCGGACGACGCGCAGGAAGTGGTCGTGACGGGGTTCCGTGCGTCGCTGCAGACCGCACTGGACGCCAAGCGAACTTCTATTCAGCCAATCGAGTCCGTAGCTGCCGAAGACATCGGCAAAATGCCGGATCAGAACGTTTCCGAGTCGCTGCAACGCCTGCCCGGCATCTCGATCAACCGCTCCGGCGGCAAGGGCACCCAAGTATTGATTGACGGGTTGGCCAACAACCTGATCACGTTGAATGGCGAAGTACTGCTGACCGGCAGGGAAATCTACTCATCCGGAGAGGGCTCCGGCGGTGGTGGAGGCATCCAGTACGCCTCCCTCGAGGGCATCCCGAGCGAAGAAATCGGCGGCATCGATGTGATCAAGAACCCCACCGCCCGGGATCGTGAAGGCGGTCTGGGCGGTCAGATCGATCTGAAGACGCGCGCCCCGCTCGCGCAAGCCATGGGCCTGAATCTCGGTGGCAACGTTCGCGGTACCAAGGTGAGCGGTGCAGATGGCGGCGTCACACCGGTGGTGACTCTCGTGGGCGGTTTCAAATTCAGCGACGCATTTGCGATCACCGCAAGCGCCTCGTATGACGATGAAAAGAATCACGACAAACAGTTTCAGGACCAGAACCGCAATCAGTGGCTGATCACGAACACCGCGACCCCCGGGTCCTACGTCGGCAGCCCGGTCGCAGGCACGAATACCACGCTGCCCAACGGTCAGACTTATATCGATCCGCAGCTCGGGTACTTCACTGACATCCTCGATCAGATCAAGACCAAGGGCGCCACTTTGGGCGCCGAGTGGAAGTGGACCGACGACATCAGCAGCACTTTCAACTATTTCTACATCCGTGAGGAAGAGACCAGCATCAGCTATTCGAACAAGGCGTGGTTCTCCGGCGGCAGCGGCCAGAACAATGCGCCCGGCGCGCCGGCTTCGTTCCCGGGCATCGATCCCTCGCAGCCGTACACCATCGATCCGAACGGCGTGATCGAATCGGCGACGATGATGGCCAACGGTGCGGAAACATCCACTCTCTTCGAAAGCAACAAGACGACGGCCCACAACTTCCAGATCAACACCAAGTTCGGTGGCGACAGCTGGGTGACAGGCGATGTGGGCCTCGCGTATGCCAAGGCCACCGGCGACTCCGAGGCGGCCCAGGCCGACGTCGAGCACGGCTTCTACGGCGCCTTCGGCAGCAAGAGCCCGTCGATCCAGATCACCGCGCCTGGTTGCAACAATGGCAGCAACAACTGCACCAACGGCAATCACGGTTATGCCTGGACCTGGAACAACGGCGGGACGACCGGCCTGCCCTCGGCCGGTTACCCGGACAACTACGGTTACACCAGTGTTTTGTCCAACCCGGCCTATACCCTGTTCAAATCGAACTGGGCGTGGGCGAACAAAGTCGATGAGAAGAATTACGCGGGCAAGTTCAACCTGCACGCCAAGGTAGGCAGCGTGCTCACCCTTTCGGCCGGTGGCCGGTATCAGCATCGCGAGGTCGACTATGTACACGGTCGATACCTCGAGAGCGGCGTGAACCCCTACGGTCTGGGCGGGGTCGGAGCCGGCACCGCGGCAGGCAACTGCTGCACCAGCCCGGCCTCCGGAACATGGCTCTACTACCAGGATCCGGGCTACGCGAGCATTCCGTACTCGACCCCACAGAGCAATCCCGATCTCTATCTCGTCTATCGGAATTTCGCGGTCGGCAACATCGGCGTGAAGAATCCGTATACGGGTGGGATGACCAATCCCGCCACGTACCTCAACACCCTGTGGTCACAGGCTGGTGTCGCCAATGGCACCGAGACGTTCTTCAAGGACGCCCTCAACTCGTATGATGTGAAGGAACGGACCTACTCCGGCTACGTCATGGGTGATGCGGGCGATGCCGGCGACATCTACCACGCTAACTTCGGCGTACGTGTCGTAAAGACCGAGCTGACCGTCGATGGCGGCCAGACAAATCCGAATGGCTCCACGTTCGTGGGCACTGCCTCCTGGAACGGGGTGAATGCCAACGATGTGGCATTCGAGAGCAAGCGTACCTACACCGACGTGCTGCCGTCGTTCAACTTCGTGTTGAATGCGACCGAGAGTCAGAAGCTGCGCTTTGGGGCGGCCCGTGTGGTCGCGCCGCAGAATCTCAACGATATCGGCAGAGGCCTGCAGTACGGCTTCACCCGCGCGTCGGACGGTCCCAACGGCGAGGTCCGGTTCAAATTCAACGGAGGCAATGCCGGCAATGCCAAACTCGATCCCTTCCGCGCCTCCCAGTTCAACGTGGCCTGGGAAAACTATTTCGCCGACAGCGGCCTGATCAGTGTTGGTGCCTTCTACAAGGCAGTTGACAACTTCGTGACGACCGCCAACATACCCACTTTCGTCAATGACGGCGTAGGTGGTAGCACCGCCAACGTAGCATCGCTCGTGAACGGCGGAAGCGGCACGATCAAGGGTCTGGAGCTCGGCGGTCAATACGCCTTCGGCTACGGATTCGGTTTCCAGGCCAACTACACGCGCTCGGACTCCGATTCCACCCAGTCGAGCTCGTTCGCGAGCCATCTGCCCATCCCGGGCGTATCCAAGAACTCGATCAACGCAATCGTGTATTACGAGCGATTCGGCTTCTCGGGACGCCTGGCCTACGCCTGGCGCGACAAAGCGGTGAACTCCTCGGGAGTAGGGTCGTCCTTCAACTTCCAGGACATCAACGGCACTCCCAAGACGTACACGATCTACTCAGCACCGTACGGACAGCTCGATGGACAGGTGGGATACGACTTCGGGCCTCACATCGGTATCGTGGCTTCAGTGGTCAATCTGACCAACGAAAAGCAGCACACGTATCTGCAGTGGAAGAACGAGCCGTTTACCTACGACGATACGGGTCGCCGCTTCTTCTTTGGGGTCAAGGGCAAGCTGTAAGGCAAGGCACCGGGTCCTTACGCGAGTCAATCCATGCGCGTAAGGACCCCCCCTTGAGCAGGGCGCTGCCGCCATGTTAGCGCTACCGCCAGAAGTGACGTAAAGTGCAGGGGAGGCACTTGAGGGGAGCGGGCTCGTGCAAATCAGGAGCATCGCGATTGTCGGCGGCGGCACCGCCGGCTGGCTTGCAGCCAGCATGCTGGCGCGCGCCCTACCGGGGTCCGGAACTGTCATAACGCTGATCGAATCACCCGACATCGGCACGGTAGGCGTTGGCGAGGCGACCATTCCGCCGATCATCGACCTGCTGCGTTTTCTCAGCATCAATGAAGAGGACTTTGTCCGGCACACGAACGCGACGTACAAGCTGGGCATCAAGTTCACAGATTGGATGGCGCCGGGACACACCTACTGGCATCCGTTCGGCACGTTTGGGGCTGCCATCAATCGACGCCCGTTCCACCACTGTTGGCACAAGGCGCGAGCCTCGGGCGTCGCCCTGCGATTCAACGACTATAGCGTCTGCGCCGCGCTGGCTGACGAGGGCAAGTTCCAGTTTCCCGCCAACAACCCGGACAGTGCGGCCTCGGGGCTGCGCTACGCGCTGCACTTCGATGCGATCCTCGTGGCGCGTTACCTACGCAGCTATGCGGAGCGCCTGGGTGTCATTCGCATCGAGGGCAACGTGGTCGGCGCAACAATGCGGGCGAACGGCTTTCTTGACGCGCTGCAGTTCTCCGATGGGTCCACACACCAGGCTGACCTCTACATCGACTGCAGTGGTTTTCGTGGCATTCTGATAGAGAAGGTTCTCGGTACCGGATATCTCGATTGGACTGCAGTACTGCCCTGCGATCGCGCGGTTGCCTTTCCTACATCGCTGACCCTGCCGCGTCCGCCATATACCCACTCATTGGCCCGCAGCGCAGGCTGGCAATGGCGCATTCCACTGCAACATCGCGTAGGTAATGGATATGTTTACTCCAGCGCGCACTGCACCGATGAACAGGCGCTCGCGGACCTACTCGGCACCACCGGCGGCAAGCCGCTGGCCGAGCCGCGTTTTCTGCGCTTCGTAACGGGCCGCCGCAAGCTCTATTGGAATCGCAATTGTGTCGCATTGGGGCTGGCTTCCGGCTTCCTGGAGCCGCTGGAATCCACCAGCATCCACCTCGTCACGAGCGGACTCTACCATCTGCTCGAGCATTTCCCCGACCTCGGCTTCGACCAGACCAACATCGATTCGTACAACCGCGAGCTGATCGAGGAGTGCGAGCGGGTTCGTGATTTCATCGTTCTGCACTATTGCCTGACACGCCGCGATGATGCGCCGCTGTGGCGCTACTGTCAGTCCATGCCCCTGCCTGACACCCTGCGCGAGCGCATCGAGTTGTACAAAGGCACCGGGCGCATCCGCATTCGTGCCGGCGAACTATTCACCGATCTGAGCTGGTTCTACATATTCGAGGGCCTGGGCGTACGTCCGGCCAGTTACGACCCATTGTTGGATGTCATCCCGGAAGGCAAGCTCCGCGAGATCCTGGTGTCAATGGCGAGGGCCACCGTTGCTGCGACCAAAGGGGCGCCTTCCCACGATAGTTACTTCAAAGCCGGATGTCAGACCTGAAACCCTTCAGTGCGCCCAGGGGCAAGCCCGCAACGCTCGATGATGTCGCCGCGCTGGCGGAAGTTTCACCCAAGACAGTCTCGCGGGTCGTCAATTCCGAAGTTGGAGTGCACCGCGCGACTCGCGAGCGCGTGCTGCGCGCTATCGAGTTACTCGACTACAAGCCCAATCTGAACGCGCGTGTATTGGCGGGGGATCGCTCCTACACCATCGTCCTGTTCTGCGAAAGACCCGGCGGTTACCTCTCGGATTTCCAGGCGGGCGCCAGCGACCGGTGCCGTGAATCCGGCTATCACCTGGTCGTGGAGGAGTGGAGCCGGGCCAGTCCGAACGCGGCACGGCACCTGATGACGCTTCTGCGCCAGCTGCACCCCGACGGCGCGGTCCTTCTACCACCGCTGAGTGACGATCAGTTGCTCTGCAATGCTCTACGCGAGGCCTCCATTCCCATGGTTCAGATCGCGCCGCGCGAACCATCGGCCGATTCTCCGTCGATTGGAATAGACGACTATCTGGCTGCGCGACAACTCACGGCCCATCTGCTAGGTCTCGGTCACCGCCGCATTGGCTTCATACGGGGTAAGAGTGGGCACGGCGCCGCGGAGCAGCGTTACCGAGGCTTTACGGATGAGATGCGCGACCAGGGCATACCGATCGAGGTAGCACTTGTTGAAAACGGCAACTTCGTGTTCGGGGACGGAGTTGGCTGCGCGGAACGGATGCTGCGGGCGCCAGCCCCACCGTCAGCCATTTTTGCCAGCAACGATGACATGGCTGCTGCCGTGATCTCAGTGGCACATCGAATGGGTCTCAACCTTCCAAGTGAGCTCTCGGTCGTTGGCTTCGATGACGCTCTCATCGCCACCATGATCTGGCCACTGCTGACAACCGTACGGCAGCCCGTCATCAGCATGGCACGCCATGCCGCTGGGCTCATTATCGACCACCCCCGTCGATCGGGTTGGCCGCCAACCGTCGCAAACACCGTGTTCGAATTCGAGCTGGTGCTGCGCGACTCGACCTCGTCGGCGCCCGGCAGCACCTAGTTTGTACTTGCTGATAGCGCTGTCACCGTCTATCCCATTCAGTGAATTTATGGCTTCCTATGGCACGGCAAATATGATTTAGTAGCTATGTCAGCGCTAACATTTTGGGGGCTCTAGTGGACTGGCATCCGCTCAACATCCGCGGCAGTGGCGCAATTGCGCCGCGCGCCCTGCTCGTGTG
>Ga0068863_100007144_pt1 | contig 10955 bp, 26 predicted proteins | sample KBSSwiS62_FD_66596 | JGI IMG/M metagenome (GOLD analysis project Ga0068863, IMG submission 66596) | Switchgrass rhizosphere microbial communities from Kellogg Biological Station, Michigan, USA - KBS Switchgrass S6-2 | ecosystem: Host-associated > Plants > Roots > Rhizosphere > Soil ...
GTCGTCCGGATGGCGCCCCACCACGTGCGTCCCCCGCCCCCCTACCCTCTCGCCTTCGCACGCTGAGCATTGGACTTGCGAGCATTGCACGAGGCGCACAGCACAGTCAGTGACTGACCTTCGCTGGCTCCTAGCGCTACCTCGACAGGGTGGTCGGCACCGAGGGGGGAGCGGGGGGTGGCGGGGTGGGGTGGCCGCCCCCAGCCAGGACAGACATCACCGAACGTGGTCTTCCACTCGGAGACGACGTCAGCTCTGCGTCTTCGTTCACTGTGGGTGTAGGGCCTGGCCTCCCGCTTGGCCCGCTCCCTGGCCCGCTCATGATCCGGGCAGCGGGCTCCACGGCTCAGCCGGCCGCAGCGCTGACCATCCAGCCCAAGGCATGGGCGAAGCGGGGCGACCATGGCTCACCAGTTGCGGCGCATGAAGCGCATGACAGTCCAGCAGGTGCCGAGGCTCGCGAACATCAGGACCGCCAGTGCCATCTGAGCCTTCGAAGGTAGCGAGAGGGTGTGACAGATCTAGAAGATTCGATTTACGCGGCATGGTCCAGCGCTGAGCGTTCGCTGGCCCGGTCGCAGCTATGCCGCCTCGTCGGCGAATGAGCGGCGGCGGTGTGAGCGGGCCGGGTTGAGCCTGGTGTCCCGTTCGGCCTGGAGGACGTCGCCGTGGCGGACGTAGCGGGTCCGGCCGATCAGGCGGGACTGGAGCTTGCGGGATTCGCCGGTGAGATCCGTCCATCCCCGGTACAGCCACTGGTCCACCACGGCCACGGTGACGTTGACGCGTTGGGCCGCTTGGCGACGGGTGAGGAGGGCGTCCATGTTCATCACGACCGCACCTCCGAACCGCGAGGCCGATCGTGGGCAGACTCATCCCCCAGTGCAGGCTAACACGATCTTGGAGCATGGTCATCCACCGTCCGCGTGTCCCCCGTTCACGCGGCCGGCTGGCGCCGCGAGGAAGTTAAACCGAACTTCAACTACCAGGGCCCAGTAGTACAAGCCGTCGGCGACGATCGACTCGATGCCTCGGACGGCCAGCACGCAGATCAGCGCGAGCAGGATGCGGAGCAGCGGGCGCTTCACGCCGCCTCCTCTGGTTGGGCCAGCCGGGCACGTTCCCGCTCCGTCAGTTCCGCGTAGTCAGCCTCGGTCAACAGGCTCGGGCAGGCACCGCAGGCCACCCGGTCGTACTCCGGCGTCGGTCCGATCTCCCGGTACAGCGCCAGCATGCCGCAGGACCGGCAGGGAGTGATGAGGGTTTCTGGCTTCGCCGCCCACCCGCCCACAGCCGACATCAGAGCGCCGTAGAGCCCTGAGAGCTTGGTGGCGAACTCATCCAGAGCGGGGTGGTGCTGGCAAGCCCAGTCGAGCCTGTCGAGGAGCCAGGAGCACAGGAGCGGCACCTGAGGGGATGGCCGTCCTTCGTTCCGCTCCGTCGCCCAGTCGCCCACCCAGAAGTCCAGCTCGGTCGCCACGGACAGCCAGCCGATCTGGTCCGCCGGCCACGGGCTGCTGATGTGCACGCTGGTCGAACCCGCGCGGGCGGCTGCCGTGAGGTCCGTGGGGTCGAGGCGGATCGGGACCGGGGCAGCCCTGCTCCCCGACACCCTCGGTGCGCTCTTGGCTCCGTTGATCGGGCCGGACGGAAGAGCATGGGCGATCGGGTCCCAGTGGGGCCACTCGTCGCCCTTCTCGTCGCGGCGGAGCGGGTCTCGGCGGTCCCGCTGGACGTAGCCGAGGCTGGCCAGCTCCGCCACCAGCCCCGGGATCTCCCGCAGCGCTCCGGCCATCCTGGACCAGCAGCGGTGCTCCACCAGCCAGCCGGGCTCTACCGGGCGTTCGGGGTCGGCACAGACGACACACATGGTCACCGGACGTCCCACCCAGCGCGGCCGAGCATGTCGCGCTCGGCCGCAGCGAGCAGGTCCGCGCGTTGCTGGTCGAGGATCGCGCGCCACCGGGCCATCTCGGCATCCGCCCGATCCGCCGCCTCGCTCAAAGCGCGGGCTGCCTTCCTGGCGTGTTCCGGCGTAAGCGTGACCGTGCAGCCGTGACTGTCGTCGCCAAGGTCAAGTTCCACACTGGCCGGCCGCCCCTGCGGCGTCCATAGCCGGACAGCGAGGGTGATCCGCCACGGCAGCGCGGGCGGGGTCCCGTCGTCAGTCAGATCACTCACCGCTGTCAACCTCCCGTAAGTTACTGGCTGGTATCGGTCTCAGCCCCGGATCGCCGGACATTTCATCCCGCTTTGAGCGCTTCGCTATCCGTCACGCTCTGTGCGCAACTCGGCCGCTTCGATCCTCGCCACCAACATCGGCAACCCATCCCGAATCACCGCAGCCCGAAGGTCGGAGTACCGCTGGCGGAGCAGCGCCGTTTCATACGCTTTGGAGCCTTTTTCGGGAGTCGCTTCGCTCCCCGCCTGCGGCGGAGTGGGCACGGCCTCGATCCGCAGCAGCAGCGCGTCGCCATCGGGCCAGTAGTTCGGGTCGCGCTCCGTTGGCACCCCGTCCAGCCAGCGGGTAATCCCCATCTCTGCGTACGGGTCACGGCGCACGCGTTCAAGATCGGCATCGATCAGGAAGGTCAACGGACAGTCCTCGCTGCTCTTGACGATCAACCACCGACTCTCGGTCATCGCGACACCGCCGGCGGTTCCTCGATCGTGTCCAGCTCCAGCGGCTTCCAGCCACCCAGCGACGGCTGCTCCTCGGGAGCCGACCCGACGGCGCGCAGCACATACCGCCCGCGTTCCAGCCAGTCGTCGCGCAGGATCTGAGCCTGGCCGCGCCACTCCCGTTCGATCTTCGCCCGGTCCGGGTACGCCTCAGTCCGCTCGGCGTCACGCACATACAGGGTGAACAGTGCGACGGTGACACGGCCGAGACGCCCGGTCGGCAGTTCCCGGCTCACGGCTTCGGGATGACGCGACGGCCGTCGTCGTAGCCGCACAGGTAGATCGCTTGACGGGTCATCGGTCAGTCCTCCTTTGGTTGCGGGTCTACGGCCACCCGCCCGAGCGTCGCCGTCGGCGCGAACTTGATCGGCACCCAGTTGCGCTGGCTCACCTCCAGCTTGCCGGCCTCGAACTCGGCCAGCATCTGCGCGCACTCGGCCTCGGTGTACGAGCCGTCGCCCCAGCCCTGACCGATCAGGTTGCACGGCCCACGGACCCCCGTCAGGTGGCATCGGTGACCTCCACCCACGGGGCCGGTCCAGGAGCTGCCGTCAGGCCAGCGGTGGATCTCGCGCCTGATCAGCGCAGCGTCCCGTCCCCGGCCGCGGAGTATCAACACGTCCCGCACAGCCCACCGGTGCGCCTCGTCGGAATCCGAGCAGTCGATGGCGTAGTCGTCACCCGAACGGACTCCCCAGTCGGTGCGGGTTTCTCCTCCGTCCGGGAGGAGACGACCAGCAGCCCGTAGCACCCGGATCGACTCAACCGCGACGCTGGCGCAATCGTCCGGGTCGACCGGATCAACGGCAGCGGGGCAGCCCATCGCCCGATAGGCGTCATACAGAAGCAGCTCGTCTGGGGTCAACTGATCCTCGTCGACTTCAGGCATCGGGGGACTCCTCGGTGATCGGCTCCACGTCCAACTTGGCGATCAACTCCGCGTAGGTGAGCATCCCGTCACGGGCAACGGCGAGCTGAAGCCTGAGATCCGCAACCTCCCGCCGGATCGGCTCGAACAGCGCGGCGATCCGGCGGCGGGCTTCAGTGCGTGCGTCTTCGCTCATCGACCTCTCCTCACCCGAGCCCGCCACCTACGGCGATACGAAGAGTGCATACGGCGACGGTTTACGTAGTTCTTCATGACTCGGTCTCCGGCTGTACGACGGGCTGTAGGACATGTTCAACAGATCGATTTGGTGTCGCCTTCGGCTCTCCGGCTAACGCCGGGGTGGTGAAGGTCTCCTCGACCGGCGGCGGCCAGACCTGCTCCCATGTCCCGAGGTGCTCGTCCCCGGCCTCGTAGGCGACGATGGTGGAGCGGTCGATCCGGCCCCCGTAAAGCCGGAACGCGCCGACGGCGGAGTCGTAGTCGCACTTCGCCGAGATCTTCCCGTTGACGTAGCGGTGACGGGTCAGGATGAGCCCGCCCTCCGGGATTGGCCTGCTCACCGGTCGGTCCCCCCGCTCCAGCGCCGCCGCAACCGCAGGATCAGCACCGGGATCACCTCGTCGACGATCAGCACCAGCGGCATCATCACCAACAGGTAGGCGACGAGGAGGGGCTGCGCCCACCGGGACCATGTCCTGACGACGCTCACCGGTCGATCCCCCGCCCCAACGGGTACCGCTGAACGACCTGCCACCCGTCGCCGATGTCGCGGAACAGCGCCATCGGTTCCCGCCGGCGACCGGACGTCGACAGACTCACGCACCAGCCCCGGGCCGTTTCTTCGCCGAGTGGAATGATCCGAATCTCAGCCCATCCGTCCCCCTTGATTCCCCAACGCTCAGGCATGGTCGGTCCCCCGCTCCAGCTCGTCAGCGCGCTTCTTGGCCTGGGTCGCTGCCCATCGCCAATAGGCGAACATCGGGTCGCCAACGCCGGTCGCGGCCACGTTGTCCCGGATCTCATCCGCCTTCGCTCGGCACTCATCGGCGAGCGAGCGCAGGGCTAGTGCGGCTATCAGTAGGCGTCCGCAACGTGGAACACCTCCGCCGTGCACTCGACCCGGTAGAACGCGGCGTAGAACGCCTGAACCATCTCGTCGGTGACCACCACCCCGCCCGCCAGAACAGCCGCAGCCGGTTCAGGGATGGCGTCCGGGTGTACCGGGGTAGGTGCGGCGGCTACGGCAATCCGAGGGGCTTCGGATCGGAGGGCGGCCCGGTGTCCGTCGACGGCCTCGATGAGCGCGAAGTCCTCGTCGTCGGCCCAGTTATTCGGGTGGCTCTTGATCCGGTCCCGCCAAGCGAACGCGGCCTTGATCAGATCGGAGAGTCCTTTGGTTGTCGCCTCCGGCTCCCCGGCTACGCCGGAGTGGTCGATCAGCGCGACCAGCTCGCGGGCCTCGGGCGGGTAGATGGTGACGCGGCCGTACCAGTTCGGGTCGACGTCAGCAGCGCAGCGCCGCAACCGCGCCACCATCGGACCGTTGAGACGCAGCCCGGCCTGGACCTCCGGCGTAGCCGGGGCGGCGGAGCCGCCGTCCAACTCACGCTCTGCCATCAGAAGCCGTCCTTTCGAAGTTCACGGTCCCACTGGATGAGGAACACCCCCGCGCCGGACAGCAAGGCGCCCCACGCCACGAAGATCACGGCCATGGGTTCGAGCAACGCGACACACCACAGCCCGAATGCCACCAGGACCACGCCGCAGAGCAGTACGAACCACGTCCCCGCCGTCGCGCCGCTCCGGACCCTGGTCACCTTCACGCGATCACGCTCCAGATCGCCCCACTGACAGTCCAGGCCAGAGCGATCCCGGCGCCGAGCATGGTGATGAGGAAGACCCCGCAGTCGATGTCGATGTCGTCGTCCCATCCGGGGTAGCGGCCGGTCATGGTGTTGCCTCCGTCAGTCGGTCCAGGTCGAACTCCCCCGCCGCTACGCCGGCCCGGAACGCTTCCCATTCGGCTTCGGTGAAGTCGACGACCACCCACCCTTCGACCGCGTTACGCCAGTGGATCCCCTCGTCGTCGCGGACGATCGTGGCGACCTTCTCGCCGGCCGCTACGCGCTCGAGCACCCAGGACCAGTACGCACCGGTGAAGGTGAGGACCGGGCCGCCGGGGTCGGTGGAGTTGCGGACCTGCACCTCGTCACCGACGACGCGGACGTCGACGCAGTTCCACGAGTCGGTCGAATAGGTGGACTTGCGCCAGGTGCTCATCTTCCGAAGCTCCTCGACGCGGCCGGGTTGTAGTTCCCCATCCGGAGCACCCCGAGATCGACGTACTCCGAGCAGTTGAACCGGTGGGACGTCGGAGGCTCACCGTCCGGACGGAAGGTGTGGCACTCCGGACACTCCCCCCGGTGTTTCGTTGGTCTTCCCATGAGGTCGATGTCGGCGAGAACTGGTCGGGTCATGACTCGTTGATCTCCCTAAAATTGGAACCGCGGGCCGGGCGGGTCACGGTCGCCCGGCCCGTCCCCGATCAGCTCACCCGGCCGCGCGCGAGACCCGCGAGCTGGCGCCAGTTCCCAGCCTGGCCGTACTGCTTGGTCTTGGCGAACGACCAGCCGTCGGCCGTCTTGCGGACCACGCCCAGGAGCGCGCCGGTGTGGCCGCCGGTGACCGCGAACCGCACGTTGCCGAGGTGCTGCCGCGTCCCGTTGGAGGCGTCGAAGATCCGGCAGACCGCGCCGGCGACCTTCGAGAAGTCGCCCTTCGGGCACGACGCGGTCAACGCGATCGCCGTGATGTCCCCGTCGGTGTCCCGGATGTCCTGCAGGCGCATCGTGATCCGCTCGCCGCCACCCTCGCCGGCGCCGCGCTTCACGTCGCCGTGGTGCACGACAGCACCGCCCAGCGCGCTCGGGTGCTGCTTCGGGTCCACGTAGTCCACCGGCTCGTCACCCTCGAACAGGATCCCGGCCACGTCCACGTCGGTGGCGTTCATCAGCGCCTTCGCCTTGCCGAACAGGCCGCGGCCCTCCTGCGGCTGCTCCCATTCCAGCTCGACCTCCAGCACCCCGACCGCGCCGAGCGCTGCGATCTCGTCCCCGTTGTCGCTCTTCGTGAAGTTCAGTGCCACGTGCTCTCCTCCTGTGGTTGATCTGACCGCCGACCCCCGTGGGTCGGCGGGTCCTAGTTCGACTCGTCGACCGGCTCGTAGGTCTCGCGGAAGACGTCGTCGCGGACCGGGTAGAACTCGCCCTTGACGCCGCGCACGATCCAGTCCCCGGTGCGCATCGATACCCAGGTGTTGTGAAGCACGTCGAACACCTGAGCGGTCATCTCGGAGCCTTCGTCAAGGTCGAGCGGATTGATCGTCTCGAACCGCCCTCCGGTGAAGTGCCGGAGTTCTTCGGCGTTGTCGCCGGTCCACCGCACGGCGGTGATGACGACCGGCTTCTTGCGGTAGCTGGTGCTCACGACTTGCACCACCCGTCCCACTCCGGCACCCGCAGCACCGACGAGTAGTCCCTGGTGGTGGTCAGGAACGCCACACCGTCGATGCACTGACGGGCGAGGTTCGGGTGGCCGTCGATGTTGGCGTAGATCTCGGCCTTCTGCGGGTTGCGTAGTGGCACACCCTCGAGGTCTCGGGTATTCGCCCCGCAGCCGGCCGTCGAGCCGCCAATGGCCAGTACGGCGACAGCTGAGATGATCGATCGCTTCATGCCGCCGACCCGCCCGTCTTGTCGCCCGCCGCAGCGTCGAGAACGACGAACGTCTCGCCGGCCGACGCGCCCCGTGAGTAGTCGGCGCTCGCCGTGGCCAGCCCGGCGTACGTGGCGCGGGTTCCGCCGGCCGTTGCCGCGGTATTGACGGAGCGCATGCCCAGCTGCTCACCCTGACCCCAGGCGGACGGGCCGGCGCCGAGGTAGATGAACGTCCACACCCCGGTCGCCTCCCGAGCTTTGATCAGCTCGGCGACCTGGACGCCGTTGAACTCGCGGGACGAGTTCTCGTGCCCGTCGGTCTGCACGACCACGAGGACCCGGTCCCCTTCGCCGAGTTTGGTTCCCGACTCGAACTCGGCGACGGTCTTGCCGATCGCGTCATGCAGCGCCGTCATCCCCCTCGGCGCGTAGTTGACGTTCGTCAACCGCGGTGTGTCGGCCAGCTTCGCCGCCGTGCACAGCGGGATGAACTCGGTGTCGAACAGCGTCACCGTCAGCCGGTACTTGCCGCCGTCCTTGGCCAGTTCGTCGAGGTAGGTGTTGAACCCGCCGCGAACATCCTCGGCGAGCGCGCCCATGCTGCCGCTCATGTCGGTGATCAGCAGAACGTGGGTGGTTGGTTTGGTCACGTCTCTCCTCCTTGGTGATCTTTCGTAGCTGCGATTACTTCCCTGACAAGAGCGGCACCGACATGGGCGGTCTCGGGATCGATCTCCCGTACCTCCCGCCAACTCGGTGGCGGTCTGTCGTCCGGGTACTGCGGGCACCGGTGCACCCGGATCACGTCGACCTCGGTGTCGGGGACGACGGCGAACCACTTCGCGGTGCGGGCCGAGTAGAGCCAGACCAGCGGCGAGTAGCAGCGGGCGCAGGCCTTGGTGGTTGGCGGGTACTCGATGCTGAACGTCATGCCGCCGCCCTCCGGCCGATAGACACGACCTGAGCCATCAGCCGCCGGCCCTGCTCCTCGCTCAGCTCCCCACCCTCGGGCAGGCACCCGTGTTCGCACCGCATCGACGGCACCAGCCCCCACAACCGGCACACCATCGGCCGGTCCGCGTACACCGAGCAGCGTCCGAGGATCGTCAGCGCGGGGCAGCCGGCGTCGAAGGCCGCGACGAGCGGCAACGTCCTGCCGTGCCGCTGCGAGATCCGGGCCTGCTCCAGCCGGGTCATCCCGATCGAGCCGCAGGAGTTCTGGCACTGGCCGCGGCACTCGATCTCGGGCAGCGAGGCGTAGATGGCGGCGAGTTGGGCGGCCGGGCTCGGGCGGGACCTGGTCATGCGACACGCTCCGATGGGAAGCGGATGACGTTCGGGTAGCAGATCGGGCACCGTTCGAGCGCCGAGCCGTCGGCGGTCAGGACGTAGCCCTTCGCACATTGCCCACACCCGATCAAAATCTGATCTTGGTCGGGGGCTCGCGAGTCCACAGGGGTGACGGCCGTACGAAGATCTTCGTCAGGGTGGCCGGTAGTAGTTAGTGGTCGGTCATGGTCGGTATGCGTATCCGCCGGATACACCATTCGGGGTCCGCCGGATACACCATTCGGCGGGTCAGTGGTTCCGGCGGATACACCGGGCATGATCACGTCGGGTGTATCCGCCGGAACCACCGGAGCCACTTCGTCCACAGCGTTGTCCACAAGCTCATCCACAGGCACGGGTGGACCCGGCGGATACACCGTTGCCGATCCGTTGGCGGACCCGCCGGATCCACCATTCGGCTTGCCGCGCCGGCCGTCCCGGAGCCGGTCCGCCGCGAGCTTGTGCTGGGCCGGCGTCAACACCTCGATCTCGTCCAGCAGGTCGACCGGGAGCGTCAGCCGGTACTCGGTGCCGTGATCGCCCCGCGGCGCCCGCACGCGCTCGAACAGACCTAGTCGCAGCAGCAGCTTCCGGACCGTCTCAACGGACGCCACGGACGTCTCTAAGTCCACCGCCAAGGTCGCATCGCCCGGCCAGATCTGCCGGCCCTCAGGGTTCGCGTAGGTGGCGAAACCGAGCGCGATCGCCTTCACCAGCGTGGCGGACATCGCACCCTTCGTCGGCCGGCCATTCTTGCCAACCTTCGAACTGCCCTGGATCACGCCGCCAAGGCGGGCGCGGCGGATGATCTGCTCCCAGTCGTACCGGCGAACCGGCTGCAACTCCCGGTCCATCAGGCGCGATCTCCCTTGCGCGCGTTGCAGGCCGTGCACAGCGCCTGAAGGTTGCGCACCTCATAGACACCGCCGCGCGAGTAGGGGGTGATGTGATCGATCTCCAGGATCCACGTCACCCAGCGGTGGCGGCGCAGGCAGTAGTAGCCATCCATGTAGAGCGCATAGCGACCGTCGTAGTCCTCGGGCGCATCGAACTCCAGACCGCAGCGAGCGCAGGCGAAGTTGGATTTCCGGTACACCGCCAAGCGGATCTTCGGCGTCGGCTTTCCTCGCCACACCTCACGCTTGGCAGGCTGGAATGTCTTGCTGACCGCCATTACGCAGCCCGTCCCTTCCGTTGCCCAGCCGCAATCCCATGCCGCTCACGAGCCCGACGAACCCCCGATGAAGACCCGGCACCCAACCGGTCCGCGATCTGCTGATCTGACAGACCCTCAGCAGCGAGGGCGGCGATCGTCTCGTGAGCGCCCTCGAGCGACCGGTACGGTGCGCGTCGCGCCGGCTCCCGCTTACGTTCGGCCAGCGGCACCGCCGCGGCGCGCGCGTAGAGCCGGCCGTCCTCGATCGACCACGCCACCTCGCCGACGATCCGGCAGCGCTCCTCCTTGGCCATGTCGTCGAGCTGCTCGCAGGCCTCGACCTTCAGCAGACACCGCGGGCACCACAACTGATTGGTCCGGATCGCGTAGAACCGCACCCCGCACCGACAGGTCACCTGACCGCCGAGGATCGCCAGCACCCTGCGCTGCACCGGGGTCAGCCCGCCGAACACCCCGAACCGGGCCGTCGGACGCAGCCGCTCCGCATCCATCGCCAGCTCCAGGCACGCATCCCGGACCGGGCAGCGTTCGCAGAACTCCCGCGCGAAGGTCGCCTCCGCCTGCCCCGTGCGGAACGGAACCTCCAGATCCTTGAGCGCCCGACACGCCGGAACATGACCCCAACCCTCAGACACCGGACACCACCGCCAGTTGCTTCTCGACCGAGATCACGGTCCCCGGCTCGGGGAGCCACAAGCGGCGAGCACCCCGGCACGGCACCGGGAACGGCAACGGACGGACGTTGCCCAACCACCAGTGCAACTGGCCGGGCATCGCCCACTCGTTGCACACGCAGCGCAGGTCGTCGGCGTCCCTGCTCAGGTTGCACACCCGGACCAGGTCGACGACGGCGACGATCGCCGAGGCCGCGATGCCGTCCAGATCGTCCAGATCCCCGACCCGCTCACGCGCTACGCTCGTCTCCCAGCCGTCGTCCCAGCCCTTGCCCGCGTGGATAAGCAACCGATTCACCGACCGGGGCGGTGACCAGGTCCGGTTCTCGATGTTCTTCCCGCCGTGGGCGATCAGGTGCGCCCAGGGATTCAATAGCGTCAACGCCGGGACGCCGGTCAGTTCAGACACCGGACACCTCCCGGGAAGGCTCGGTTGTCAGCTCAGTGATCGCGGTGTCCAAGTACGCATCGATGAGATCGAGCTGACC
>Ga0068863_100007145_pt1 | contig 10954 bp, 6 predicted proteins | sample KBSSwiS62_FD_66596 | JGI IMG/M metagenome (GOLD analysis project Ga0068863, IMG submission 66596) | Switchgrass rhizosphere microbial communities from Kellogg Biological Station, Michigan, USA - KBS Switchgrass S6-2 | ecosystem: Host-associated > Plants > Roots > Rhizosphere > Soil ...
CAACTCCAACGCAAAATCCAGCAAATCATCCACGCCCGTCCCATGCTCCGCCGCAATCGGAAAAATCTTCGCCCCCAACGAATGAAACTCCGCAGCATTCGCTTCCTGCGCCATCGCATCCACCTTGTTCACTGCCACCACAAACGGTTTGCCTGTCCCGCGCAGCAACTGCGCCAGCTCTTGATCGAGCGGGGTCACGCCGGTCTGGTTGTCCACCACCATCACCAGCAGCGCGGCTTTCTCAAACGCCACCCGCGCCTGCCGCAAAATTTCCTGCGGAATCAGCGCTCTGTCGTCCGGAATAATCCCGCCCGTATCCACGATCTCTAGCGTCCGTCCGCGCCACTCCGCCTTGCCGTAAATCCGGTCGCGCGTAATCCCCGGCTCGTTGGTCACAATCGACCGCCGCGTCCCGGTCAGCCGGTTAAATAGCGTGGATTTGCCTACATTCGGCCGCCCCACAATAACCACCGATGGCAGTAGTTTGCTCATGTCCTGGCGCCGGCATCCTGACGGCATTTTTTCGGAGCGCCCCAGCGCAGTTTTTGTCCCAAAGCCCGGTTCGCTCTCCGCGTCGGATCGATCATCTGCCCTAGGTTGTTGAAGAAGATCGAAATGTCTTCTCCCTCGTCAGCTAGGTGGGCGATCTTTTCCGCCGAAACGACGCGGTGCGTCTTGAAGGGTTTCGTCATGCAGATGATTCGTCTTATCGCACCGATAAGTATACCCGGACCGCACTCTCATACTCGGCCTCAGCGGTGCGACGCTTATATGTCGCCTTGTCTCCCAAGCACCTGTCGATCACCCCTTGCTTGACGCACCGTTACGCCCGCACTACCGTTATTGCACTAGGGATTTCGTCTCACAACGAATCTCCGCTGGTTTCGGCTGGGGTGCCGCCAGGGAGCAGTCTTGGGGGAGTCTATGAAATCAGAATCTTTACAGGAGAATTTAATGATGGGGTGTGTCCGCATCTGCAAAACCGCATTTGCCGTCTGTCTCACTGCATTTCTGCTCTTATGTGGAAACAGCGCCATCGCGCAAACCTTCCGCGGCACCATTCTAGGCACGGTCACCGACTCTTCCGGAGCAGCCATCGCCGGGGCTGCTGTGGCTGTAAAAAACGTCAACACCGGTTTGGCCCGCACCGTTTCCACCAGCGAAGACGGCACCTATTCCGTCCCTGAACTGCCCATCGGCACTTACTCCGTCACGGTCGAAAAAACCGGGTTTAAGCAAGGTCTCGTTACCGGCATCCAGGTCGAAGTTTCCAGCGAACGTCGCGCCGACGTCACCCTCCAACCCGGTGAAGTCTCGCAAACCATTGAGGTCACCGGCGACCAGTTGCCGCAGGTCGAATCCACCAGCAACGTCCTCGGCGGCATCGTCGAATCCAGGGTGGTCACCAACCTTCCCGTCAACGGCCGCGACTACCAGAAATTGATCAATCTCGTTCCCGGCGTCACCAGCTCCCCTGACCAGATCACCGATTCTCCCGGCTCCTACGGCGTCTTCTCCGTTAACGGCGCGCGCGGCCGCTCCAACAATTTCCTGCTCGACGGCACCGATATGAACGACGGCTACCGCAACGACCCTGCCATCAACGAAGCCGGCGTCTTCGGAACTCCCGCCACCATTCTTCCCCTCGAAGCCATTGCCGAACTCCGCGTCCTCTCCAACTCCGAAGCCGAATACGGCCGTAGCGCCGGCGGCGTCATCAATATCGTCACCAAGAGCGGCGGCAACACCCTGCACGGCTCCGGCTTTGATTTCTTCCGCAACAATGCTCTCGACGCCCGCAACTTTTTCAACGAAGTCGGCCAGGAACAAAATCCCTTCCACAACAACCAGTTCGGCGGCTCGCTCGGCGGCCCAATCGTTAAAGACAAAACCTTCTTTTTCGTGGATTACGAAGGCATGCGCGAAAAAGGTGCCGAAGCCAGCACCGCTTGCGTTCCCACTCAGGCTAACATCAATCAGGCCATCGTTGACAACGGCGGAACCGTGAATCCCGTCATCGCAGCAATGCTTGCCAAGCCCAACTTGATCTGGCCAACGCCGCCGTCAGGCGCTGCCAATTGCTACAACGACGGCGGCAGCAATATTTCTCTTGCCACGCCTTTTTCCAATCGCGTGGACAGCGCCATCATCAAGATTGACCACAGCTTCAATCCCAACAACCTTCTGACTGGCCGCTACTACATCGGCGACAGCGATCAGAGTTTTCCGCTTGCCCTGGTCGGCGGCGGCTTGCTTCCCAACTACAACACCGCCACGCCCACGCGCGTCCAACTCGTCTCGCTCTCCTACGTCTCCACGATCTCGCCTTCCATCGTCAATGAGGCGCGCCTCGGTTGGAACCGCTTTGCCGAAGGCTTTTTCCCGCAAGACCGCAGCTTTGATCCCACCTCCATCGGACTCAACACCGTCTCTCCGGGCACCCCGAACGCCGACAAATACAATTTCGGCATGCCCAAGATCACCGTCGGCGGCCCCGGCAGCAGCCTCGCGCCCCTCGGCGCCGACAACGGCGATCCTCGCCAGCGCGTCGACACCAATTGGCATTACATTGACAATGTTTCGTGGAAAGCCGGCAAGCACGAGATCAAGTTCGGCTACGAATATCGCCGCACTTCCATTTCGCAGATTTTTAACCGCGGCTTCCGCGGCACCTTGGACTTCGCCAGCCTCGATGATTTCATCGCAGGTTTGCCCGATGACGGCAGCCAGCGTCAGGGCAATACTAACCGCAACACTTTCGAAAATTCCTACGCGGGCTACGTGCAGGACAGCATCCGACTGACCCGTAAATTCGTTCTTAACCTTGGCTTGCGCTACGACTATTTCGGCATCGTTCAGGAAAAACACGGAAACTTTAATAACTTCGATACCGCTACCGGCGCCGACCTCATCGTCGGCAATGGCCGCCTCTACAATCCGGATTACAACAATTGGGCGCCTCGTGTCAGCGCTGCGTGGGACGTTACCGGCCGCGGCAGGACTGTCGTTCGCGCCGGCTGGGGCGTTTTCTATGACGGCATTTCTCAGGATATGTTCCTTGGGCACCTCCCGTGGAACAGCGTTTTCGATCCCGGCGCGGCTTACTCCGGCTTTGGCCTCAATCCTATCTCCTCAGCAGGTTTATCCGGCGGACCGCTCGATCCCGACCCCACTGTACCCGTGTACTGCTGCGCCAGCACCATGAGCGATCGCTTTGGCGTCGACCAGCACATGCGCACTTCCTACATGGAAAATTACAACCTCAACATCCAGCAGGAATTGACTCGCCACATCGTTTTGCAAGTCGGCTACGTCGGCGCGCAAGGCCACAAGCTTTATCGCTTCCGCGATCTCAATCAGCCAAGCCAATCCGCCATTAACCAAGCCGACCTCAATTGTGGTTGCATCAACATCTACGGCTCGCCCTTCCTGACCGGGCCTTACAATTTTGCCGGCATCTTTTTCAACTACCAGGAGACGTCCGCCAATTCCAGTTACAACGCCTTACAGACTAGCCTGCGTATCAACCAATGGCATGGTTTGACTTCGTCGATCAACTACTCCTGGTCGCATTCTCTCGACGATGCCAGTGACGGCGAAGACTACGTCCCCAACGCTTCGCAACCCAACGACAGCACTGCGCGTCTTCGCTTCAATCGCGGCAATTCCAATTTTGATGTCCGCAACCGCTTCACTTGGAATTTCATATACGAATTTCCCAATCCTGCAGCGATGAAAAAACTCACCAACGGCTGGGGCGTCAATGGCATCGTCACCGTTCAGGCCGGTCAGCCCTTTTCTCTGAATTACAACTATGAAGACGACTTCGACGGCAGCGGCGAAGGTTTTGGCCGCCCCGACGTCGTTGCGCCAATTCACTATTCCAGTGACCCACGCAATTTCCTCGACTTCACTTCCTTCGCTATCCCCTGCTCTTATCCCGCAGGTGGCGGCGATGGCACCGCTTCGACATGTGTCCCTGGTACTCGGCACTTCGGAACCGAAGGCCGCGGCTCGCTGCTCGGCCCGCACTTTCGCCAGTTCGACTTTTCGCTCTTCAAGAACACCGCCATCACTGAACGTCTCAAGCTCGAACTTCGCTTCGAGGCTTATAACCTACTCAATCACCCCAACTTTGCCAATCCCTTGCTGCCCGGTTTTATCGCCGATGCCGCTCCAAACGGCGTGGGCACAGACGGTCGTTCCTTGAACACGTCCACCGGCCAAGGACTGGGCCTCACCGCCACCGGCGACGTCGGCATCGGCTACCCGTTCCTCGGCAGCGGCGGCCCACGCACCTTGCAAATCGCCGCCAAATTTAGCTTCTAACTTTAGCCAAAACAGCAGTTTACAGACGGCCTCCCGATGCATGCTCGGGAGGCCGTTTTTTCATGTTTGCCGCAGGATTCCGGGCAGACGCCTTAGATGATTCTGATAAAGTGCTGTCTGCGAGGCGCAAGCTCATTGGGCGGGTGTGCCACTCATGGCCGTGCAATTTTTACGGCTTGCCCTGCGTACTAGTCTATGGACGTCCAGAAACCAGGCCGGATGAACGCGGCGGATACAAAGCAGTCGAGCGAAACCGTCGCTCGGGCCAGGGCAGGGGATGCCGAGGCCTGGGGTGACCTGTACCGGGAACACGCTCCGGCCATTTTCCGTTTTTGCAGGAGGGCGTTGCCTACCCGTGAGGATGCGGAAGACGCCACCATGGAAATTTTTGTGAAGATTCGCGATAAGCTGAACCAGTACGATGCCAGCCGCCCCTTCAGCGCCTGGCTCTATCGCGTCGCCGCCAACCACTGCTGGGACACGCTGCGACGCCGCAAAATCCGCCAGGATAAGGAAACCGACGATCTGGAAACCGTGCCCCTCGAACATCCTGATCCCAGCCAACTCGACCAATTGATTGAACAGCGCACCAGCGAAGAAGTTCGCAAAGCGCTCGATAAACTCGGAGCCCGCGCCCGCATGGCGCTGGTCCTACGCTACTACTCCGACATGAGTTACGACGAAATTGCCGACGCGCTCGGTGTGCGCCGCGCCTTTGTAGGTGTGGTGCTGCTCCGCGCACGGCATGAATTGCGCAGCGCGCTCGAAGGTACAGGCGCGATGGCAGCGGGAGGTGCCCGATGAGCATGACTTCCCCACCGGGTTCGAATCAAGGTTTGGGAAAAGGCGGCGGTATGGAACATCTCGATGAAATGAGCTGCATGCTCTACCTCGAGGGGCAGCTCGATCGCGCCCGCGCCATGGAAGTTTCCACTCACACGCAATCCTGCGCCGCCTGCCGCACGCTCCTCCGCGTTATCGAACGCGAATCCCGCCTTCTCACCCGCGCCATGTTGGAAGACGAAGAACCGCTGCCCTCGCGCATCGCCGTCTTTCAAGAGAAAGTCCAACGCTCCATGCAGTGGATCTGGATGGTGGTTTTCGGCCTCGCCGCCACCGCAATTTATGCCGCTTACACCGGTTACATCGAGCCCTGGGAACAGCGCCTCGAACAAGCCGGATTTGGAGGAACCAGTTTGCTGAGCATGCTCATTTTCCAAGGCAGTTTCTGGAAAGGATGGCAGTCGATGCTTTCTCTCGTGGAGGTGCTGGCCCTGGTCACCATCGGCGGTTTTGCTGCGCATGTCTTGCGCAAGCGTATTCGCCGTGGTGGAGCGCTCGCGCTGGTCTTGACCAGTTTTTGCGCGGCCTTCGCTTCCGCACCCGCGGCAAACGCTGCGGAATTTCGCAAGGGAGCCAGCGCCGAAATCGCCAAGGACGAAACCGTGAAGGGCGATCTGTATTTCACCGGACAGCAGCTCAGCGTCGACGGCACAGTTGACGGCGATCTTTACGTTTGGGGACAAGAAGTCACCATCCGCGGCCACGTCACCGGCGACGTTTTTGCTTTCGTTCAGACCGCGCGTATTGATGGCCAGGTGGACGGCAGCGTGCGCGGCTTCTGCAACAACATCACGATCTCCGGCACCTTGGACCGCAGCCTCATGGCATGGGCGCAGGTGATTCATGTCGACAATCGCGGCTCGGTCGGCCGCACCATTACTGCTTTCTCGCAAACCCTCAGCATTGACGGCAAAGTCGCGCGCGACATGCTGGTCTTCAACCAATCAACTCGCATTGCCGGCACTATTGGCGGGAACGTGAAAGAGCGCGGCGAATCGCTCACGATCGAAGAAAATGCGCGCGTCGACGGTTACTTCCAGTTTGAAGGCGAGAAGGAACCCATCGTTTCCAAATCCGCAAAACTCGCTTCGCCGGTTCAATTCACGCATCACGTCAAAAAACACGAGGAATTCAGCAAGCACTCTGCATTGTGGGCCGGGCTGTTGGCCGCCGCGTTTGTGCTTTTTGGTTTGGTGCTGTTCCGCATGATGCCGCAATTTTCGCTGGACGCCACGCGCGCCGCGGAAAGCTACGGCGCCTCTATCGGCCTCGGCGTGCTGGTGATGTTTGCGGTGCCGATTGCTTCGTTGATCGCCTGCGTCACTTTTGTCGGCTTGTTTGTAGGTCTTTCCACCTTCGTACTGTGGCTGATCGCGCTGTACGCCGCGCAAACCGTGGTGGGCACGGTGATCGGCCAGTGGATCCTCGGCCGCGCCACCGAGATTTGGGGCCGCATCGGCCGTATGGCGCTGGGCGTTTTGATTATCAGAGCCGTCACGCTGATTCCGCACGGCGGATGGATCAAGCTCGCTGTTCTGCTGTGGGGCATGGGCGCGATTTCGCTGGCGTTGTATCGCCGATTCCAGCCGCCTTCTGCCGCTCAGCCAGCCTATGTTCCGCCGCCGATGGCGCCAACTGCCACCGCTCCTGCGGTTTAGAAGTCTTTGACCGAAAACTGACTGGTCTCCTCTAGTCAATCGTAAATCAGTGGGCGCGGACGGATTGGGCGGCGAAGGCCGGACTCGGGGTTGGGCCCAAGTACAAGGCGCTGGTGGAAATGGTGTTGCCAACGGGAATGGCGGTGATGGTTGGCGCGCCGTCCACGCTTAGGCGGACAGGAGTGGTGCGCACCTGTGGGTTGGTGGCGATACCGAAGAAGGGTGGCAGCGCAGTGGCGTTAATGCTGAAATCGGGAATCGTGGCGATGGCCATCGTCGTACTGATGCGGCTGAATCGTAGCGCGAAAGAGACTGTGGTGGTGGCTCCGGGCGTCGTGCCGGATTGCGCTGTGTAGGCAGTCACCGGAAAGAGTACAGTCATCCCAGGGTGAATCGAGCTGACACTGTTGGATCCATCGAAAGAGTTGGCCGGAAGAGTCGGGCCAAGTCCTTTGTCGACGATGACGAAAGGCTGTACCGTTCCGCCAAGCGTGACCACGACCTGATCGCCGATATTGAGCGCTCCGTTTAGCACACTGTTGCTGGGCGCGAAGGCACGGTCGGTAGCGACGAGCGTGAACGTGTTGTTGACTGTGTTAGGGACGCTGGTGACCACGCCTTCGATCAAATCACCTGAATCAACGATCGGCTGAAAAAACCGTGCTGTGATGGTGCCGTCGGAATTCAGAATGGCGTCCATGACGGCGACCTGATTGGTCTGCACGCAGGTTGAATTTTGCGCCGGGCACGCAAACGCGGTGGAGGAATTGGTGTTGGCGGTGATACTGCCGCGTGTGGAAGTCTGAATGGTGACGGAAGAAGACGTGGCGCCGGTGACCAGGCCCATGATGTCGTCCAAATGGGAAAGCTGGGTTGCTGCAAGGTCGGTTGCGGAAGCAGCGCGCGGAAGAACAGAGGCTGAAAAAGTGTTGGCGACCGTAAGGTCGACGCCGGTTACGGTTTGTCCTGTTTGCGTAAGCGCGTTGCCGAGATTGACGTTGAGCGCAATTCCGGTCGGCACGTTGTCCGCGACGATGAGATTGGTGGAGGCCGTCACGTTGCCGGGCGATCCTGTGATCGAAGCCAGTGTGGCGTTGGCGCAGCCTGGCACACCTGCATTGGCCTGCGTGCAGAACGTAACTCTGGGCGCAGAAAAAGTGATTGTCAGCTGGTTGTAGGTCCCGGAGGGAATCGAGACGCCAGAGGCGAGCAGAGTGGAGTCACTGGTGACGCGATTGAACTCGGCGATGTACGCGGTCGAATTGAGATTGATGGCGACAGGGGAGCCGCCGCCGGAGGGATTGAGCGTGAGTCCAGTAATGGTGGCGGTGAAAGCCTGAATGGAGAGAGCCGAAGTTGGCAAAGTTGGCGAAGGCGGCGTGGCGGTAAGGACCACGTAGACGGAACCACCGGTGGAGCAATTTACGACGCAACCGCCACCGGGAGCACCGCTGCAGGACGCGAGCGTAAAGCCCAAGATCGCAAACGGGAAAAGTTTTAAGGCCAGTCGCATTGGACTACCCCGTGTGTGAAGTCTGCTTCGCCAGTTCCGCCATGTGGCGTGCATGTCTTCCTTCCAGAGGCTGCCAAGCCCTGGAACCAGCATGCCTCTCCTTACAATTTACGCTGCAGGGCCGTCGCGGGACGCACAGTAAATGGCGTGGACTTGCCCAAACACGCAAGGTGACCGCAATCCGGAATTGGGCTGATGTGTCCATCGAACGCGATACCTCATCCCGTGTTTTTTCGTGGTGATCACGCACACGTTCCATCACAAAGGCCAAGCGGTTGCGATGCTGCGTACGCTCGGGTATCCCGCACCCGATACCGACCTGCAGCGGGAAGGACGACGAATATGTCTGTGTGTCTTCCCGCTCGTTCGTCGACTCACACAGCTGATAGCCACTCTTTATATGCAACAGCGGGCCGCGCCGATGCTCTGCATGCACAAAACACAATGTGAGAATGCATTCCAAGCATGCCAAGCGAAACGTTTACCGAAAAGGCCATAAGCGTTAGAGCTAGAGTGTTTAAACGGTTCAGGCGAAATCTTACGTCGTCAGTCCGCGCCCACGCAGATATTCGGCAACGCTAGCGTGGTTGCGATCCTGCGCATAAGTGAGCGCGTTTTTGCCGTCATCGGTGCGCGCATGCAGATCGGCTCCATGAGAGAGCAGCATTTTTACAATATCCAGGTGGCCGTTGGCCGCCGCCGTCAGGAGTGGCGCGTAACCGTTTGCGTAACGATAGTTCACGTCCGCATCGTTTTCGGCCAGCCATTTGGCAACCGATGCGTGACCGCTGGCGACCGCGCCAGTCAAAGCCGTGTAGCCGCTGCCATTGGTGGCGACCGCGTTTATGTCGGCGCCTTTCTCGTGTAAATAGCGCGCCACTTCTTCATGCCCAAAAACCGCGGCCAGGGCCATCACCGGAAAACCGTCGGGCGAATAGGTCTTCGCTGCAGCGGGATTCGTTTCAACCAATTCTTTCACGCGCGAAAGCTGACCAGCGGCGGCGGCTTCGTGCAGTTCGAGCAATGCGCCTTTCGCCAGCAGTAGGTCACGAACTTCCTTGCGCCCGCTATAGCACGCTAGTAGCACAGCCGATGCGCCGCGTTCGTTTTTCGCGCGCAGTAACGCCGAGTCGGCGGCGATTAAGCGCGCCACTTCCGCAGCATCACCGGCCTGCACGGCCGCAAAAAAGTTTGCTTGACTCACAAGAAGCCTCCCGTCGGCGCGACTTCGTGAACAGACCGTACGCGCGTTCCGTAGCTAGCTGGAAACTTGCCAGACGTCCTACCTTGAGAATTCCGCGCTTATGACCGCATGAAAGTTATATATCCTAATATTTGAACCTGCGGCACGAAAGGCTTGGGATTTTGCCTAGAGCTCACCTTTTCTGACGGCAACAGTTCAGGCGGTGTTGCCGCTTCCCGCAGCCGACTACCGCTCAGGCTACGCCGGACGAAGCGAGCTAGGGTTCGCAAGCTTCCTGCGCACTAAGTGGTGAACGGCCTTACCTCGCTGGAATCTTGGCTTCGCTCGAGCGCTTCGCTGACAGTCAGCCCCTTCGGCCAGGCAGGATGGCTCAACTCTGGCGCAATCTCCGCCAACGGTGCCAGCACAAACTTTCGCTCCAGCATCCGCGGATGCGGCACCTGCAACTCCGCCGTCTCAATCGTCTCGTTCCCGTAAAGCAAAATATCAATGTCCAACAGCCGCGGCCCCTTCGCAAATTCCTTCTTGCTCCCCCTTCGCACCTCAATTTCACGCAGCTGGCGCAGCAGTTCCGCCGCCGGAACTTCCGTCTCTCCCATCACCACACAATTCAAAAACCACGGCTGCTCCAAATAATCCACAGGCTCCGTCTCATACAACGACGACACCCGCTCCACTCGTACTCCCGCCGCGGGCAACTCCGCGATCGCCGCACGCAGGTTCCCCGCGCGCTCCCGCAAATTCGACCCTAGTGATAGATAAATTGTCACGCCTAGCCTCATATTCGTTCCATCTTACGCGCCTGGTCGCGCGAGAAGCGCGTTAACCAGTCAGTTGGCGTGTCTGTGCGGAAGTGTCCATCGTCCGCCGATTTTGTATTACATTTTCTTTATGGCAAAGGTCAATTGCCCGCCACTGCGCATCGCCGGCTGTGCGAGTAAGTTTGATGGATGGTTACAAGTTTTAATGTTCTCGCCGCGGTCGGAATCACGAAATCGTGCGCGGAGAATTGTCTTCCACGGTTAAGGTCAGTCTCTTCCTTGCAACTGTCGGCGCGATTTTCGCGGTAGTGATGACTGTGCTCGTTTTCTACGATGCAAACAGCACAACACGCAGCATACCGCTCGATTGCTCTCTGACAAAAACCGCCTAAAGTCCCGCTTTGTCGCGTTACCGGACGATCTGGACGCATGGCGGGTTGGGCACGCTTCGCCAAGCGGCAATCGCTGTGACCTACCTCCGCCGCGCGCCACCTAGAACAATCGGGGCTGCCGCCGCGGCAACTCACGCCCAAAGTACTCATACGCCCGCGGCGTCGCCACACGCCCTCGCGGCGTCCGGTCAATCATCCCGATCTGCATCAGGTACGGCTCGTACATCTCCTCGATCGCATCTTCTTCTTCGGAG
>Ga0068863_100007147_pt1 | contig 10953 bp, 8 predicted proteins | sample KBSSwiS62_FD_66596 | JGI IMG/M metagenome (GOLD analysis project Ga0068863, IMG submission 66596) | Switchgrass rhizosphere microbial communities from Kellogg Biological Station, Michigan, USA - KBS Switchgrass S6-2 | ecosystem: Host-associated > Plants > Roots > Rhizosphere > Soil ...
CAGTGCGGCGAGTTGGTGCGTATCCAATGTGGCAGACGCCTGCGCCCGCAGCAGCTCAACATGTGCCTCGGGCACCGCTGCCGAGGCCTCGCGCAACTCCACGTTGGTATCGAGGCCAGCCTGGACTCGTCTGCGAGTGATCTCGAGGATGTGCTGACGTTGTGCCTCAGTACGTTGTGCTACATCAGCAAGGGCGTGGTTGCGGTAGAGGTCGATGTAAGCCCGTGCGACCGCGCCGCTCAAGGCCAGCCGCGCGCCGGCGAGATCCAGAACCGCGGCGGCAGCCCGAGAGCGGGCCTGCTCGAGTAATGCGGCCTGGCGACCCCAGAAATCGATGTCCCAGGACAAATCCAAACCCTCGCGCCCCTGCCATCGGTCGGTACCGGCATACGGTGGAGGAATGACGTCATGGGCGCTGAAGCGCTGACGGGTTTCCTGTGCGTTGAAGGAAAGAGACGGCGCCAGGCCCGCGCGCGTCATATCGCTCAACGCCTGCGCTTCGCGTACGCGCGCCATCGCCTGGGCCAACGTCGGATTGGCGGCCAGAGCCTGCTCCATCAAGCGATCGAGTTGAGGATCGTTGAACGTGGTCCACCAGGCCTGCACTGAGAGCGGCGCAGACGCCTGCGTTGAAAGTCCGAGGCGATCGCCTGGGATGGTTTGCTGCTGCGGGTCGAGTTTCGGAGCTGTGATGCAGGAACACAGAGCGAAGCTCAACACGATGGCAACCAGGGAGCCAGGGTTCCACATGTTTCACTGGTATCCGATGCCTAGAACGTAATCACGCAGCAGCAGTTCCTCCTCGTCGACCTCGTCGAGCAGCGCGCGCGCAAGGTCGCGTGCATGAACGATAGCCTGGGGCCGTCCGGAAGTATCTATGACCGGAATACTCCGCAGAGAATTGGCATTCAGGGTATCCCAGACCTGCTTCAGCGCCTGCTCGACGTGGCAGGAAAGAACGGAGTTGGTCATGACATCCCCCATGTTCATTTTGACTGCATTATCATTTCCCCCGGCGAGTGCTCTGATGATGTTGGACTTCGATACCACACCAACGGCGAGACCGTCGCTGTCGCATACAACAATGAGGGGCGTGTTCGGGTTTGCCAGAATCGACGCGGCTTCGGCGACCCGCGCCTCTCGATCGAGTATCGCGAGCCGCTTGCGCGCGTCCTCTAAAATATGCTTGACGAGGACCATGGATTTGTGACTCGGTGAGTGGATCTCCGTGCCATCCTGCGCGCTGCCATTGTGAGTTGATTGACAGGTCTGGCGGCCATTTGAAGGAGGCAGCGATGCGGCAACGCGCCAGTGATACCACGGTTTAATTGTCCGGCCGCGGTCCATCAGGTTTGATAGCGCAAACACGCAGCGACCGGAGTCGGCAACATGTATGACACAGACCTGCCTTACGCAACGAGCGAGACACCCCAATGCTCGACGGCCGCGCTCACGGTGACTTCGCCGCCCGAGGCGGCATCAGCTTCACTTCATCGATTGCAATCAGCGATGCTGGAACTGTCCACTGCGCTGAATGAGACTTTGTGTGACGAACGCAGCCGGGCCATCGCCTGCCTGCAGCGCGCTCGAGCCCTATTGCACAGCGTTGGCCGTACAGGCCCACACCCTCATGAGGGCGGCACCAGCGGGGGACTCGCACCATGGCAGGTTCGCAGAGTGATGGCGTACATCGAAATGAACCTGGATACGACCCTGAGAAACAAAGAACTCGCCACGCTCGTTCGTCTCAGCGAGTTCCACTTCAACGTGGCGTTCCGCACCAGTGTCGGTGAACCGCCGCACGGATACATCATCCGGCGCCGTGTGGAGCGCGCGCAGGGGCTCATGCTTTCGACACAAAAGCCCTTGAGTGAAATCGCCGCCGAATGCGGCATGGCTGACCAGGCTCATCTGACACGGCTATTTCGCGGCATCGTTGGTGAAAGCCCGGCTGCGTGGCGACGCGCGAGAGTCAACCCTGTTCCGTAACGACTGCCTGAAAGGCTCTACCCTGGACGCCTCGAATGAATGACCGGGATGCTCAATTTTTCGGCAATCCGCACCAGGTCGGCCAGGGACGTCGCCTGCATCTTCTGCATGACCTTGCTGCGGTGGATTTGCAACGTGATTTCACTGATGCCGAGCTCGGCTGCCGCCTGTTTGTTCAGAAGACCGCTGACCACCAGCGGCAGCACCTCGCGCTCCCGCGGCGTAAGCGCCGTGAACCGACGACGCAGCTCGGCCCGCTCCGCCCGCATCGACCGCTGAACGCGATCCCGGTCAATCGCCGCGCGAATCGCCGCAACCAATGCCCTCTCCCCAACCGGCTTGGTCAGAAAATCCACAGCGCCGCCCTGAATGGCGCGCACCGACGATGGGATATCGCCATGTCCGGTTATGAAGACGATCGGTGGATGATCCTCCCGGGAAAGTTGTTTCTGGAAGTCGAGGCCGTTGATGTCAGGAAGCTCGACGTCGAGAATCAGACAAGCAGGAAGGTCGGGCTTCGGATAGGCGACATAGTCACCGGCCGCGGCGAACGTCTGGGCCCGCCATCCAAGGGACTCCAACAGTTCGCTGATTGCCTCGCGTACCCTGGCGTCATCATCTACAAGGAAGACGATTTCCCCGTGCCGGCTCATGGCGACTCCTGCATCGCCTGGACATTGTAGCGTACTACCCGTCTCAAGGCATTCCTTTCAATGCCGCTTCGATGGCCTCGATCAACTCAGCTCCATCGACGGGCTTGCGAAACAAGCCGCGATTGTTGGGCTGTGAAATTCCAGCCAGCTCTACTTCACTACGGGCTGTGATCAGAATGACAGGCAACTGCGGCCGCATTGCCGCCAACCGCCGTTGCAACTCGACTCCATCCACACCGGGCATCCGGATGTCGGAAATCAGGGCATCGATCTCATTCACCGCATCGGCTCGCAGGAACGCGTCCGCCGAATTGAACAGACGTACCGAATAACCCGCCGACTCCAACAGCTCGCCGAGTGACTCGAGGACTCGCTGGTCGTCATCCGCTATGGCAATGACGCAGGGGCGCGTTTCGATCTTCATCGGACAGAGTATATGCGCCATGAACGGGCATTTCGCGAGCCTCAGGCGCGCAAGTGCCCAAAATGACGTAATGGAAACACATGATGGAAAGACCCTTGGAACGGTGGCACATTCGGGCTGCCCTGTGAGCCACCGACACCGAGCTTTGACCCCAGCCTCAACAACTCAGCGAACGAGGTGGCACCGAGCTTGCGCATTCCCCGCCCGCGATGCACTTTCACGGTGATCTCGGCAATTCCCAGCTGAGCGGCTATCTGCTTGTTCAGGCGACCACTGAGCACCAACTCCAGCACCTCGCGTTCGCGCGCACTGAGAGCCGCGAAGCGGCCATGAAGCACACGCTGTTCCGCATCCTGGCTCAGGCTCGCGCGACTGCACTCGAGCGCCTCCGCGATTGCACTCATCAGGCTCTCGCGATCCACGGGCTTGGTCAGAAAGTTGACCGCCCCCGCTTTCATGGCCCGGACTGTCAATCGAACGTCGCGACATGCCGAGACGAAGATGACCGATATGCCCGCCCGCTCCGCAAGCAGGTGCTGCAGGTCCAGACCAGACAGTCCCGGCAGGTCGACATCCAGCAGAATGCAACCCGGCGCGAGCGAGCGCGGGTCTGCAAGCAGTTCCTCTGCCGAGCCAAAGCTCAGCCCGTGCCAACCTGCCGCTCGAACGATCGCGGTCAAGTGTTGCCGGACGTCTACATCCGAGTCCACGATGAACACCGTCAACCTCGCGCGCGAAGCAGACGGATCAGATGCAAGGTCGGTGCGCTCGCCGGGGTCCACGTTCATGTCTCCTCTCACAACACGTTGGAAGTGTATCCCCCCGAATTGCGCCCGCCATCATATGATCCTATGACAATGCCAGGAGGGGCATGCGTCATCTCTCGTGAGGCCCAAAACTCCGTTGCAACTCGAGTGCGATTGTGCGCGGCTGCGCGACGACGAGCCGGGGCTGCCCCGGCACGACTCCAGCCGCGGTCACGATGTCGCCGTAGTTGGCTGCTCTGTTGAAAACGTTTTTTATGAAGAGAGTTGTCATCCAGTCGCCGGACTGCAACCCGCCACGGAGGTCCAACAGGCTATATTCGGCCCTGTGCAACCCGGTGCCACCATTTGCGAGACTGAGACTCGAGCCAACGAAGCTGTATTCGCCCCGTACAAAGGCATCACCCATTGAAGACTCTCCTGCCGGCGCTGTGCGGTCACTACGACCTCACTCAGGCCCGCAGCTGATTCGATTGCCGCGACGAGAGCGAGGGCCGCTATCACGGACCTGGGGGTTGCGCCAAGGGAAGCGTGAAGGCGACGGTTGCCCCGAGCGAGTTGTTGTTGGCGGCCCAGAGGCGGCCCCCGTGCGATTCAACAATCGAACGGCAGATGGCGAGTCCCATCCCCATGCCATTCTGTTTGGTTGTAAAAAACGGCTCAAAGGCGCGTTCCGGTTCGTTGAAACCCATACCGGCGTCGCGAACCTCGACCCGGATCGCGCGGGCTCCGTCGCGGCACGAGCGTATCTGGAGCGTACGCGCATCGCCGACCACAGCCTCCATCGATTCGATTCCGTTTCTGATCAGGTTCACGAATACCTGCTGCACCTGGACGCGGTCGAGCGCGACCAGTGGCAGGCCCGGCTCGAGATGGGTGCTGATGCGACAATCCTTCCGCTCGATCTCTTCAGCCAGCAGCCGGCAGACACCATCGATCAGCCCGTTGATATCTTCATACGACCTCGGGTTCGGTGTGCGGCTGAACAGAGCGCGGATGCGGCTGACGATATCCGCGGCAGAGTTGGCATCGCGGGTGATTCTCTCGGCCGTGATCTTCGCGCGCTCAATGTTCGGAGCGGCTGCTGACAGCCAACGGTAGCAGGCATGCGAATTGGCAACTATGGCCGCCAGGGGCTGATTCACCTCGTGAGCTATCGAGGCGGAAAGTTCGGAGAGGCTTGCAGTCTGAGTGGCCTGCGCAAGTTTTTCGGATGCCCGGCGCAACTCCATCTGCGCCTCACGGGTTTGTTCCTCGGCGCGCTTGACGTCCCGGTACAGACCGGCGTTCTCGAGCGCGATCGCGGCCTGCGAGGCGAGCAGCTTGAGGACTGCGGCGCGCGCCCGCACGAAAACGCGGGGGGCCAGGTTGTTTTCCAGATAAAGCAGGCCGCCGAGTTTGGCCTGCGTGATCAGCGGCAGACACAGGACTGACCTGGCTCGTCGCTGACGGATATACGGGTCTGCGGAAAAAGGATGCTCAGCGGTGGCGTCATCGAGAATAACCGGGTCCCGCGTGCGCAGGACATACTGCGCGATCGATTGGGACAGCAGCGTCTGCGCCATGGGGTCATCTCGCAGCTCTACGATAATTGTGTCGTTCCGAATGCTGCCTGCCGCCACGCACCGCAACTCGCCATCCCGCCAGATAACCAGAACGCCACGCTGGGCACCCGCCTGCTCGATTGCGGTGCGCATCAGCGTATCGATCAGCTTTTCCAGCACGATCTCACTGGAGACTGTCTGCGACACCTTGATCACGGTCGCGAGATCGAGTTGGTCGACGGGTACGCCGATGGTGCCGCCCGGCCCCGGCGGTGGCCCACTTCTCGAGTAGGGATGCAACGCTTCGAGTTGCCGCACCTTGCCAACGGCGCCCCAACGCAAATAGACGTTGCGGGCCTTCGCCATGTGCATCTCAGCGAGGTCCTCGAGGCCGCGGCCCGCATGGAAGTTGGATGCAAGCTCGTACGCCAATGCTTCATTGTGGATAAAGCCGTTGGTTTGGGCCGAGCGGACAGACTGCGCGTACAGTCGCTCAGCCTCGAGCTCCCTGCCCTCGAGGCGAGCAACCTCCGCGCCTGCGAGTGCCGCGCGATCTGCGAAGTTTTCCGGGCAGGTTGCCGCCCAGTCGGCGAGCTGCCGGTGATGAGAGGCTAACACCTCCAGATGAGCTGCCCTCTGGGCGGCCGGTAGCGAATTGCAGTATGCCGCATGAGACAAGGCGGCGTAGAAGTGATAGTCGGCGGCCTGCATGATGGCGATCGATCTGTCCAACAACGGCCGCGCCCGCGATGCGGCATCGAGCGCCGCCGCATAGTCGCCACCCGTGAAGCGCGCGCGCAGCTTGCTGACCCAATACCAACATTGGGCCGCGGTCAACTCGGAGCCGTTGACGAAACCTCGTTCAATTTGCTGCTCATCAACCAGTCCATCATCCAATTTGCCGAAGCTCGCCGTCGAGCCGCGCAGCATCCGAACAGTGGCGAGCGCCACGCTGACCACGTCGACGCCGGGAGCTATCTGCACCTTCTGCATGAAGGCCAGGGAGCTCTCGCATTCACGCTGGACGTCTGCAAGCGTGTCCCCGATCGTAAGGTGGTTGACGGTCCTCGCACACAAACAGATCCCGGCATACATGAGGTCGCCGATTTTCTGCGCCGCTTCAAACGCACGGCCAATGAGCTCGCAGCAGTCCCTGACATGCTTCGTCCAGGGCATGATCAGGTTTCCGAAATTCAGGTATACGCCAGCCTGAAAACGCCGCAGTCCACGCCGCTCGACGAGCTCATACGCAAGTCGTCCAACATGGCCCGCGTTCTCGTACTCGCCGAAGTGCAGGCCCGCTACCATTCCAAGCCTGCTGTAGGCGACTGCAGTGGCGTCACTGTTGCCGCGCTCCAGGGTGAGACTGAGCATTCGGCAGGCGGCGAGCGTGTAAAGGTTGAGGTCGGTGAATTGGGCTGGTGAAGAGAGCCGGTTCAGCACATCCAGCGTGGCGAGCGACTCCGGGTCGGTCATCAGCGGAAGCTCGATCAGCTCCTCGGCCGTGTGTCCGCGCAAGTCCGACCAGATCTGCTGATATGCACAGCGCGCCTCTTCGTCCGTCGGTTGCGGCGACAAGCTGATGCCAACATGCTTCAGGTAGTCGATTCCGACGCCGGTCGCGCGCGTATGCTGATTTATCAAACTGTAAAGGTCGATGCCCACGCGCGCCACCGCTGCCCGTTCGGACGTCCCGGTGGCGCGGGCAGACAGTGACGCGAAATGGTTTTCTGCAGCTGCGAATGCGCCGGTCAAAAGCTCGCATTCGGCGCGATGGAGCTCGAGTTTGAAAATCAGCTCCCGTTGCGACTCCCAGCACTCCTCAGTCAACGAGTCCCGGCCTGTGGCGAAGTAGCTGAGCGCAGCAGCGAAGGCGGTCGCTGCGCTGGCGCGCCGGCCGGCTGTCAGGTTGAAGGCCGCGAGCTGCTGACGCTCAGCGGCTGCCGTAATCAAACCAAGACACCGGTTGAGCTGATTGACAATTTCAAAGATCAACTCGTCCCGCTTCTCCACAGGTGTCTGCGCCGCCATCAACCGCCCGATCAACAGATGAGCCCGGGCGCGCTGCTCGCCAGGGATGGATGAATAGGTCGCTTCCTGAACCCGGTCGTGAACGAACCTGTAGGAGCCGTCGAGGCGCTCAACCAGGTCGTGCCGCACCGCCTCCCAAAGGGCCGCATGGATGTGCTCCTCTGAGGTTCCCAGGACGGTCGAAAGCATAGCGGTCGTGGCAGCATTGCCGAGACAGGCGAGTTGCTTTAACGCCGTTTGAGTTTCCAGCGGTAGATGACTCAGACTGTCGACCATGAGATCGACGACGTTTTCCGTGTATCCCTTCGCGCGGATCCGAGCGAGATCCCAGCACCACTCGCCGGCAGTCGCATCAAACGCTACCAGGCCTTCGTCCGCTAGTGTGGACAGGAATCGGCTCGCGAAGAACGGATTACCGCCGGTCTTCTCATAAACGAGCTGCGCGAGGGGAGCAGCCCGCGTGGGCGCACAGCGCAGGGTATGCCCGACGAGCTCCTCGATATGTTCGCGACCGAGAGGCGTCAGAGTGATCTGTCCCACCTTCGCGCCGAAGTGCCGGATGGCTTCGAGCTTGCGCATGAGCGGGTGGGTCGGGTCAATCTCGTTGTCGCGATAGGCCCCAATCACCAACAGGTGATGGAGATCAGATGAGAACATCAGCTCTTCGAGAAGATCGAGCGTCGCCGCGTCGACCCAATGCAAGTCATCGAGGAACAGCACGAGCGGATGCTCCGCCTGGGCGAACGCCCCAACGAAACGTCGGAGCGCGATCTGGAACAGGCGGTGGGATTGCCGCGCCGGCAGATCGCCGGCAAGCGGTTGCTTGCCGATAATCAGCTCGAGCTCGGGTACCAGCTCGGCCACCCGGCGACCGTGCGACCCCAGCGCCTCACTCAATGCGCCGCGCCAGCCTTCCAGCTCCGCGTCACTTCTGCTGCCCATGAAGTCCCGGATCAGTCCCTGAAAAGCCTGAGCAAGTGCCCGGTAGGGAATATCGCGTTGCTGCTGATCGAACTTGCCTGCGGCGAAAAGACCGCGCGACGGCACGATGGCCTTGTGCAACTCGTGGACGACTGAGGATTTGCCGATCCCGGAATATCCGCAGACCAGCATCAGCTCCGGCGTGCCGGTCGTGGCGACACGATCATAGGCCTCGAGCAAACTCGCAATCTCGAGCTCTCGTCCGTAGAGGGTTTCCGGGGTCGACAGGTGATCCGGCGTGTCAGCTTCGCCCGGCAAGAAGGTGTCGATACCTCCCGTGGCTTGCCACGCTGCCAGACAGCGCTTCAGATCGCGCTCAACGCCGGCGGCAGTCTGGTAGCGGTCCTCGGCCGTCTTGGCGAGAAGCTTTATCACGATGTGAGATATCGGATGTGAAAGGTCCGCTACCCGCTGATGCGGCGGCACTGGCGTTCGCGCGACATGGCAATGGATCCACTCCATGGGATGCGAGGCCATGAACGGAAGCACGCCCGTGAGCATCTGATAGAACGTCACTCCAAGCGAATAGAGATCGCTCCGAGAGTCGATCGACCGGTTCATTCGTCCGGTCTGTTCGGGCGCCATGTAGGCGAGCGTTCCCACGATGAATTCAGGTGGGCTCGGCGACTGACGCTCGCGTGGCAACCGCGAGGCGAGTCCAAACCCTGTCAGATACACGTTTCCGCCGTCCACCAGGATGTGGCCCGGTTTCAAGTCTTTGTGAACGAGCCCGCGCTGATGGACCTGCCGAAGTGCGGCAGCGATGCCAATGGCGAGCTGGAGGAATCGCGGGACTTCCATCGGCTCGCCGAGATGGCGGTCGAGTGGCTCGCCACCGGGATCCTCGAGAAGCAACATGGTCCGATCGCGCTGGCGAATCAATTCCAGCGGCCGGGCGGCCCAGGCGCTCTCGAGATGGTCCCTCAGCTCGTATTCATGCAGGAGACGATCGACACTTACCGACAGCGGGGACTCGGCAGTCAACCGAAGCGCCAACACGTTGCGTGAGGCCCTCTGCTCGTCTAGTTGCCTGCAGAGTGCGCGCTCGCCATCCTCCCACAGCACCTGGAATTGGCCATCTTCGGGACCTGCATGGAATGAGGTGGTCGGACGCATCCGGTCGCGCTCTGCGAGGGCGGCAAATTGTAGCGCACCGGATTGGCCGTTACACAGTCCGCGTCGCCACCGCAGGTGAAATAGACGCAGCGCGCAGCGCCGGTAACAACACCGCGAGCAACCCGACAACCCACAGCATCAGCACTCCGCCAACGAGGTAAAACAGCGGCCATTGTGGAATCTGGTACATCCGACTGAGCTGCACTCCCGCAGCCAGTGCCAGGAGGCATCCCAGCACCACGCCACCCGTGGTGATGATCCAGTTCTCGACGAGGAAGTAACGCAGAATGTGATACCTGCGTGCACCGATGGCCCGCCTCGTACCCAGCTGCTTGGTCCGTGAAGCAACGCTGAACGCCGCGAGACCCACGATGCCCACAATAGTTACAATCACAACAAAACAGGTTGCCACGCTGAGGATGATGGCGGTCGCGCGATATCCCTGGCGCGCGTCCTCGGCAGTGCGATCGAGTCCTTCCAGGCGATCGATGAATCGCCCCGGCTGCAGGTCCGCGAAGTTCTTATCGACTTCCGCCATGAGTGCGTCACGCCGCCCGGGCTTCGTGCGTACGATGTAACGAGCATTCGGACCTGGCGCAATGATCGGCAATATCACAATCTGGGTCGCGAACTGCTCATACTGGGCAGGCAAGGGATTCGCACGCATCTGATCCACGATGCCAACGATCACGGCCGACTTGTTGATGAGACCTGTGTAAACAGTCTTCCCCAATGCATCGCCTTTGGGAAAGACCTTGTCGGCGAATGCGCGGGTTACGATCACCTCGGGAGCCCATCTCGCTATCGAAGCATCGAAACTCGCCGCGGGGGGCATCACCACGCCTGGGGAAAATTGTCGGCCGGCAACGAGCTTCAGTCCCAGCGCGTCAATGAGCCGATCGGTTCCGTAGTAAAGGACCCCGAAGACACCCCCGTTCGGATTGAGCAGCGTCTGTGGGTCGGCCGCAAACGGCAGGTCCGAGGAATTAAAAGTCTGCGGTACATTGTTGGACGTCGATGCAGCCACTACTCCTGGTAGGGCGTTGAGGTAGGCCAGATCCGCCTTCACGGCAGCCGCGAAGTTGTAATCGGGCGAGTTGGCCTCGACGGAGATCCAGAAAATGTTCTCCAGATCGAGCCCCGTGGGCTTGCCGGCATCCTCCAGCTTCTGCCGCACAATGTAGGCCATGTTCACGACCACGGCGAGGGTGAGGGCCACCTGTGCCGCGACGAGGAGCGGGCCGGTCTTGTTTCGCCACAGGGCGCTCAGCAGCGCGCGAATTTCCATTGGGTTCCCCTACTGAGTCTTGAGAAAGGTGGCCGGTGCCAGCCGGCCGATGCGCCAGGCCGGGTACAGTCCCGCCAGCACGCCCGCCAGCAACGACAGTCCGATGGCCGCCAGCATGACGGGTATGTCCATATGCACGAATGATTGAATCAGCGCGATGCGA
>Ga0068863_100007148_pt1 | contig 10951 bp, 7 predicted proteins | sample KBSSwiS62_FD_66596 | JGI IMG/M metagenome (GOLD analysis project Ga0068863, IMG submission 66596) | Switchgrass rhizosphere microbial communities from Kellogg Biological Station, Michigan, USA - KBS Switchgrass S6-2 | ecosystem: Host-associated > Plants > Roots > Rhizosphere > Soil ...
CGCAAAGGCAACTCGCTGGGGACTGTCCTGACCAACATGGTCGAAGGTCGCGCAATGCGTACTCCGCTTCAGGGCGCACCGATGCCCGTCTTTCGCTTCGCCGGTTTTGGACCAATTCTGGGTGGAACGGGATTTTTCGATCAGGCAGACGGGATGATGTCGATGAACTCAGCCATCAGCGTCTTCCCACGCACACTCTCAAACCTCTACATCTTTCGCTTCTACGATCCGCAGGGACGCTTCCGCGAAGCGGCGCAGAGGGAGTGGCATGAGTGAATGAGGCATAGTTGTCAATGGAAGTCTGGGAGGCCATCAATGATCCCGTCTACCGTCAATGCGCGGAGACGCTTAGCGATGCTGATCGCGTCGTCATCGACGACGCTGAACGTGCGCTCGCTGCTGGTCTCAGCCTAAGACGTTGGTGGCAGCAGAAAGAGGCGACTAACTCCTATGCTGAACCCTTCGAACTAGCCCGTATCTTCAACCGTGCCGCTCGTGTAACCGGCTTCTTCGACGTCGCGCCACTAGGCAACGACACGCTGCCGGTTATGGGGCTGGTGCAGGACATGCTCTTTGATCAGCCTAAGCAAGCACTTCCTGTCAACGTACGCGACGAGCTTCGCGAATTCGTTCTGCACTACTTCATGCGTGTTAGCTCTTTTCACCAGCCCACGGCGTATGTTCCAAAGGATCAGTTGCGCAAGGCAAACGCAAGTCGCGTATTCCAGCCGTTCAGCTTTTGTCCCAACCCCGTTGACGCAAAGGCAGGATTCGGTTACACGCAGCTTTACTACAAGCTTCGTGGATCGGGGGCTACAGGACGATTTCCCGCTCATCTTCAACCACGCATCTCTGACCTTCGCCGGCTGTCTGACATCTACGAATGGATTGTTCTGCAAGTTGACATATTCAACTTCAATCTCTCGTTTACTCCCTTTTCGGGCGATTTGTTCTCGCTGAACTTTCCACTACGCGAGGAGACTTACATTGTTATCAGCAACGACTTCGTCACGAACCTTGACAATCCAACACCTGACCGGCTTGGCCGGTATGGCATCGGTTATGCGCTGCTAAAGCCGGCGCCGCGCCCGACAATCTTTGCCTATGGTCCAGGCCACTTCGAGGCCGGCTTCCAGCTCATCGACTTCGACGTGGACAACTACGGAAAAATAAATGTGCGAATGGTGTTCGTATCGAATCGCCCGCAGCGAGTTCTCGATCTCGATATTAACCCCGTTTCCATAGGTTTCGCCTTCGCCGATTTGATGACGTTGGGACTTGTCTCGCGTTTCTTCACCCCTGTTCGCGACACGCTCGAGCGTCTTTCACCACGCTTACAAAATCTGGATCCTGTGACTGCCTACATTGCGGCCGTCAACATTGCTACCGGAAGCTTCGCGGAAGACGAGTTGTGTACGTCGCTAAAGACTCTCGAGCGCGATCCAATGCTTTTGACGCATTTCATGGAGCACTACGAAATGATCTCAGGCGCGCTGGCCACCTGGAGACACGTTCAGAGTTGGTTGGATCGCGCGCAAGTGCCTGAAGGTGTGAAGGAAGGGACGACTTTTTGAATAGGACGATCGATCAAAACGCGGCAGTTATTCTCTCGGGCGGTGGTGCTTACGCAGCATACGAAGTTGGCGTGATGAAAGCCCTCTTCACCGGCGAATGTCACGCGACTGGTTACAAATTTCTGAACCCTGGCATCATGACAGGGACGTCGGCTGGGGCTATCAATATTTCGGTCCTGGCTTCGTATGCCGATACAGATATTTGCACGCTGATTCGCTTCCTTGAGGACGTATGGATCAACCGAATCAGTGCCAGTCCTGAAAGGTGTGGAAACGGTGTATTCCGTTACCGCGGCGATCCCCTCCGATTCCTGGATACTCGCTGCCTCACGGATAACCCTTTGCGCATGGTAAATGAATTCTCACGGGACCTTGTTTCCCTCACACAAGATTTCTACCAGCACGCACTCCGTTTCCTGATCACTTCAGGAAGTTTTGAAAACCGTGCGGTGCAATTCATAGACGTCGGCGCTTTCGTCACTTCGGAACCAATTCAAACGTTGTTGCCTCGCATCATCTCTCTCGACGCTGTCCGCCACTCAGATCGAAAGCTGAGGATCGTAACGACAAACTGGTCCAAGGGGATTGTGAGAACGTTCGAAAACAGTGAAATGACAGACGATTGGGGCTTTGCCGTCATCGAGGCTTCAGCGTCCCTTCCCGGAATCTTCCCGCCACACAACATAGAGGGCGATCTTTACGTCGACGGCGGAGTGCTGACAAACACGCCGCTCAACTGCGCGATTGAAACCGGCGCCACCGAGCTTCATGTCATCTACATGGATCCGGATGTTCAAAACATTCCCCTCCATCGCCTGCAAAGCACCATCGAGGTATTCGATCGCGTCCTCGTCATCACGTGGGCAAGCAAGGTGAATGAAGACGTAGACACCGCCAGGCGGATTAATGAGGGTCTCGATTTAATTGAGCGCGCCGGGCACGAATTCGAGTCTAAGGAAGAGCTTCGCACCTTCATTCGCGTCGCGTCGCGCATCGCGAAAAAAAACAGAGCCGGCCTTCCTTACAAAAGGCTCACCATCCACCGTTATCACCCGCATGACGACCTGGGAGGCGGCGCATTGGGACTATTGAATTTCGATCGAGACCGAATAGCTGCACTCATCCAACGTGGCTTTGACGATACAGTCAATCACGACTGCCTTGCCAGCCATTGTGTAGTGCCAAGAAATTCCTCTGCTTCTTCTCGAGGCTGAAAAAATGGAAACACAAACTACTCGACATTACAACGTAGTCATAATCGGTGCAGGTCTCGCCGGTCTTTCGCTCGCGCGCCAGTTACTGCTCAACTCTGACAAGACAATCCTCCTGCTCGAGAAGCGTGCTCAAATTCCGATGGTCCTGCAGAAGTATGGCGAAGCAACGGTACAGCTCTCCGCCTATTACTTCTCAAAGGTCCTGGATCTCGAAGAGCATCTCCTGCGCGAGCACTTCATGAAGTACAACCTGCGCTTCTACTGGAAAACGGAAGGGAAGGAGAACAGTCGCTTCGAGGAGTATTGCCAATCGTACATTCGCAATCTCTCGAACATCGGGACGTACCAGCTCGATCGCAACAAGCTCGAAGCAGAGATGCTGCGGCTCAATCTTGAACAATCCAGCTTTACCTTCCATTTAGGAGTAGGCGGTCTCAACGTTTCGCTTTCAGACGACGGGCCTCACTCCGTGAGCTATCAGATTGGCGATGAGCAACTGACCGCGACCACCGATTGGATCGTAGATACTTCGGGGCGTGGAAAATTCCTCGCGCGCAAGCTTGGGCTCGCCAAACAGAATCCCATCCGCCATGGCGCACACTTCTTCTGGGTCGAAGGACTCGTCAACTTAGACAAACTGACCGATCTCTCGCCCAAAGAAATTCGCTTGAAAAAAGACCGTAGATCCATCGGCCATTTGCCCTTTTGGTTAGCAACGAATCACTTCTGCGGCGAAGGCTTCTGGTTCTGGGTCATCCCATTGCAAGGCAAAACGTCACTCGGCCTGGTCTACGACAACCGGCTCATCGACCGCGAGCAGATCGCCTCGCTGCCACAACTGATCGATTGGGTCTGCTCTGAGTTTCCACTCTTCGCGCGCGATCTGCCTTTCCGGAAGGTCCTCTGCCACAGCGCCCTCAAAGACTATTCGCACGACTGCGCGCAAACGATTAGCGCCTCGCGTTGGGCCATGGCGGGCGAGGCCGGCCGCTTCACAGATCCACTGTACAGCCCGGGCGGCGACCTCATCTCTCTTTACAACACGCTCATCGTGGACGCGATTCTGACAAACGACATTGACGAACTTGCCGATAAGACGCGGTTGTATGAACAGTTGATGAAATCGTTTTACGAAGCATACGTGCCGAGCTTTGCCGTGAGTTACTACGCGCTCGGCGACCAGGAGGCGATGACGCTGAAGTATACGTGGGAGTTGGCAATTTATTTTTCATTCTACGTCTTCCCGTTCATCAATGACCTGTTTACGAACCGGCGCTTTATCGTCTTGTTCATTAACAGGTTCTCACGGCTGGGCCAGGTCAATCGAAACCTTCAGGAATTAATCACCGCCTTCTATCACTGGAAGAAAGAGCATTGCACTCGAACGCACCGGCCCATCTTTAACGACTTCATGGAAATCGGCGCCTTGCGTGTTGCCGAGAGCACTTTCTATCGCGTCGGTGTGACAGTCGAGGAAGCGAGAGAAGTGCTCGACGAGCAGCTCGCAAACTTGATGGAGCTGGCGCGCTTTGTAGTGGCTCATGTCTATTCGGTCGTGCTTGGAGACGCGTCGGTAATCACTAACCGTTCGTTTGTTGAGAGTCTCGATCTCGACAACTTCTCCTTCGACACAGGCAGGATGCGTGAGCGTTACGCGGCTCATGCGGGAAATTTGGAGCAATACGTTTGGGTCTTTGATCCGTCAGTGCTCGATCGCTTTCGTACTTCGCCTTGCATTCCTCAGTTGTTTGTTCCGTTAGCGGAAGAAGTGGCTGCTGTTACAGGACAGGGAGGTGATTAGATGCTGGACCATGCAGTGTTGGACCACGCAGCGACGGATTACGCGCCTGGCATCGAACACGCCTTCTCACTCGAACCGTGCGAGCAGTCTTATACGGTAAAGGAGATTGAAGGGAGTGTGCCGGCGTCTATTCACGGCACTTACTACCTGAACGGCCCGGCCCGGTTCGAATTGGATGGTTTTCACTACCGCCACTGGCTCGATGGCGACGGGATGGTTTGTGCACTGCAGTTTGAAGAGGGCCGCGTGAGTTTCACCAACCGCTTCGTGCGAAGCCGGAAATATATTGAGGAAGAGAAGGCGCGCCGCCCGCTCTTCCGTACTTTCGGGACTGTTTTTGCCGGCGATCTGTTGAAGAGAAGGATCATGCTGGAATCGCCGGTTAACGTCAGCGTCTATCCTTATCGCGACTTGTTATTAGCATTCGGAGAACAGGGCCTACCCTACGAGCTTGATCCACTGACGCTCGAGACGCGTGGTGATTTCAATTTCAGCGGCGCGCTAAATGATATTAGCCCATTCAGTGCTCATCCGAAGTTCGATCGCGAAACTGGCGAGATGTTCAACTTCGGCGTTGCCTTTTCAACAACTGAGCCGCTATTACATTTCTACCGTTTCGATGCAGTGGGGTCTCTCGTTTATCGTCGCCGTTTGCGGCTCGATTATCCATGTTCGCTACATGATTTCGGCCTCAGCCAAAGCTTCGCGATCTTCTACGTTAGTCCTTATTTATTGAATATGAGTTCGTTCGTGCTGGAGGGACGTACCTTGATGGACTCCCTCGAGTGGGAACCCGAGCGCGGCAGCCGTCTGCTGGTCGTATCGCGCGAGACGGGCGCGCTGCTCGCATCTATTCATATCGGCTCAAGACATTGCCTCCACTTTATAAACTGCTTCGAAGCCGGCGATCTGCTCAACGTAGATGTGCTGGAACTCGAACGGCCCATCTACGATCAGTACCAGACGTTACCCGACCTGTTCACGGACGTGTGCGAAGGTCAGCCTGTGCGCTACGTACTCGATTGCGCTACGGGCAAGTTGTGTAAGAGGCAAGAGCTTGATTACCGGTTCGCTCCCGACTTTCCATCGATCGACATGCGCCGGTGCGCTAGTCCGTATGAAGACTTCTGGATGCTTGGTATATCCGGCACCGGGCGACTCGGTCGCAAGTTTTTTGACCAACTGGTCCATGCAAGCTGGAACAGCGATTCGCCGAAGGATATCTATCAAGCGCCGCCCGGGCACTACCTCGCCGGCGAGCCCGTTTTTATTCCTGATCCCAGTCAAGAAGCATCCGGTTCGATTATCTGCCAGATATTTGACGCGAGGAAGGCCGAAAGCTTTTTCGCGATCTTTGACGCCTTTGATGTAAGTGCAGGGCCTCTGGCGCGGCTTCGGCTTAAAACTCCGATTTATCTCGGTTTTCACGCCACCTTCGCTGCGGTCACTTAGTAGAGGAGAGTCATGTCCACAAGCAGCCATAGCATTCCACTGGTTGTGAGGAATGCCGGCGCAAGCGTCGCACGGCGCCTGCGATTTCGCTACATCCTGCTCGCACTGTTGTTTGCGCTTGTATCCGGTGCGGTTTACGTGCGCTACAGCTACAAAGGCTTCACCACCGGATTTTATCGCCAGATGCGTTATGCCTCCGTTGGAGAGAATCGGAACCTCTGGTTTTTGATCGATTACTGGCTTGAATACATGCAGCTACTCGAGTTTGATAAAGGCACTGGCTTCTACAGCTTCGATAACGTCGACGAAAGCAGGATGGACCAATTCGAGCGCGGACGATTGGCGTATCACCGTGCAGACTTTGCGAGAGCCATCTCGCTCATCGAGAGTGATATCGAGAAAAATGGTGAGTCGGAATCGAAGTTGCTTTGGCTGGCGATCAGTCACATGCGATATGGCGAGGCGGAGAACTGCTTGTCGCAACTCACGCAGAATCACGCCGTGCACGAAGACAACCATCTTCAGGAACTGTGCGCGATACCGCTCGTGCGGTTTCACGATCGCGCTGAAAGTGCTCGCACCGCCGCGAAGACTTTCGAGAAGTTACTCGACAAGTACGACGGCAACAATCGTCTCTACCAGTGGCTGCTGAATTTCAACTACATGACCGCGGGCGGGTTCCCCCAGGAGGTCCCGCCGAAGTACCTCATCAAGTCGAAGTTCATTGATTCGTTTTATGGTGAAGGGAAGAGAGCCAGGGAGGCGGAGTACGCCTACCTATCCTTTGCCGATCGTGCTCGCGAGTTTGGCGTTGACACATTCAATGCCGGTAAGGGCGTCGCGGTTGAAGATTTCGACCATGATGGCTATCTCGATATCGTGACCGGCGGAAACTTCGATCTCGTCAAATTTTACAAGAACGATCACGGTCAGAAGTTCATTGACCGAACAGAAGCGGCCGGACTCGGCGGGATCAAACAACCTTTCATCATCACTGCCGCGGATTACGACAACGATGGCTGGGTGGATGTCTTCTTCGGACGTCCCTTTGGCAATTACGGGCTCTACCGCAATCGTGGTGACGGAACGTTCAAGGATGTCACGGCTGAGACGGGACTACTCGCGGCCAAACCTGATGACCACATCGCAGCGACGTGGGTTGCCGCGTGGAGCGACGTCGACAACGACGGCGATCTTGATCTCTTCCTGGCGCAATGGGGCTTCAGGATGCCATTCGTCCGTGGCCTCATGGCAAAGCCGCGCATGGACTCGACACTCTTCATCAACGAGGGCGGGCGCTTCGTCGATCGGACACGAGAATACGGACTAACCGCCACAGTGGAAGACAACTATTTCATCGGGGCAAGTTTTGGCGATTACAACGGCGACGGCTATCAGGATCTTTTCCTCTCCAGTCCGCTCAGGAATACCAGTGTGTTGCTGAAGAACGTCGCCGGTAAACACTTCGAGCCAACTAATCTTATTCCCGGAGATGAGGGAGGGTTCGTTGCTTCGTTTCTCGACTTCAATCACGACGGCAGGCTCGATCTCTTTTGGGCCGGTTTCACTGACGCAAAAACGAGCGTTGAGCAAGTAGTCTTCGGCGAGCACCTCGACAAATATCGCTCAGGGCAGACGCGGATTTTCATTCAAACGGACCAGGGACAGTTTGTAGAGCGCACCGGCCTGTTCGACATGCCGATGAGCACCATGGGTTCCTCATTCGGAGACATTAACAACGATGGATGTTTTGACTTCTACCTCGGTAAAGGGACACCCGAAAGTTGGTTCATTCTCCCGAACCTTATGTACATCGGTAAGACCGAGTCGACGCGTTGCGCTGAAACATTGGACAACATCTCGATGCTCCAGGGTTTCGGCACGATTCAAAAGGGACACGGGATCGTCTTCGCTGATTTCGACAACGATGGCGATGAAGACATCTACTCGAGTCTCGGCGGCATGTGGCCCGCAGACAAGTGGCCGAACCAGTTCTTTGTTAATGACAGCCGGCTGGGGAATAGCTGGTTGAAGATTCGTTTGCGGGGGAGGAAGACGAACTATTACGGCGTCGGCGCGAGAATTAAGGTCACCGCAAAAAACAATAAACACGAAACCATCGTCCGATATGCGTTGATAGATCTGCGAACAGGATTCGGCAGCTCACCCTACCTCGCGCATGTCGGGCTAATGGACGCGACGCATGTAGAACAAGTCGAAGTTTACTGGCCCGGCTCGGGTTGTACGCAAACTTACACGGCTGAGTTAAAGAAGCTGAACCTGCTGGATGAAGGCGATTGCTTTCGCCATGAGACCGGCTCACGGTAGTCGACGATAAGGAAATGTTTCGAGAGAGTTTGGAAATGTTTCGTTCTGCCAGGTCGCGCACGATGGCGTTGGCGGACCAGCTTTCACAGGAGCAACTCGACTTCACATCCGCGACGGGCAAATGGTCTCCGGGAGAAGTGTTGGACCACTTGCTGCGGGCTGAAAGAGTGAACCGCGACCAGATCGCCGAACTTATAGAGCTCAAGAAGTCGCGGAAGAAGCCGTTCGTTAAACGCACGTTCGCCGATGTGAACGTTTCAGTCGCCTACATCCCGAAATCGATGCTACCCATCCTTGAAGTTCCATTCACGTTGCTCAACACGTTCGTGCCGGTCGGATTTCGGGAATTCATCACGCGCAACCGTCTCATTCCAGCGCAGAGCCCTGACATAGCGATACCGAGAAGCGGTCGCTCCGCGGCAGACCTACGCGAAGAACTCGCGAGTTCATTCGTGGAGACAGAAAACCTCTTCAACGCGAATCCGGATCTCGACTACGGTGAGATGAGTATCCAGCATCCGTTGATGGGAACGAACAGCGTGCCGGAGCTTCTGCGCTTTATGGCGCTACACGAACAACGTCATCAATCTCAAATCAATAACATCATGGCTAGCCCGCAATTTCCACGGCGACAGCCGAGTGGCAAAGGAGTACCTCATGTCGAACTTTGAACTTACCATTCGTCTCTTCTTTCAGCTGGCATTCATTCTCGCTACCTGCCGCGTTGTTGGGTTGATCGCCAGAAGATTCGGGCAGCCGCAAGTAGTTGGCGAGATGATTGCGGGAGTTGTGATGGGACCATCACTTTTCGGACTGTTGTTTCCTGACGCGCAGGCTCATATCTTCCCTAAGGCTTCGCTCACGATCACTTACGCAGTGGCCCAGATCGGTCTGGTGCTTTACATGTTTCTGATCGGCGTGGAGTTTCAGGTAGAGCTGATTCGCAAACGTTTGCGTAGCGCCGCTTCAGTGTCTATCGCAGGTATTGTGACGCCTTTCACACTTGGAAGTCTTCTCGCGTTGGCGCTCGTAAACAACGGCCAGTATTTCGCGCCGGGCGTAGCGCGTTGGGAGGCAATGTTATTCATGGGCGCGGCGATGTCGATCACCGCCTTCCCGATGTTGGCGCGCATCATTTACGAACGTGGACTCACAGGAACTTCGCTCGGTACGCTCGCGCTCGCCGCCGGCTCGATGGACGATGCCGCTGCCTGGTGCATCCTTGCAATCGTCTTGGCTAGTTTTAAGAGCAGCCCTGTAATTGCGCTCTCGGCCATAGGAGGTGGTGCGCTCTATGCCATCGTTGCACTAACAATCGGCAGACGGTTACTCAGCCGGCTTGGTCGTAGGGTCGAAAGCGAAGGCGCGATGAGTGCGCCGGTATTCACGTTTGTGTTGACGTTGGTGATGTTCGCCGCATGGGTTACAGACAGCATCGGCATCTATGCTGTCTTCGGAGCTTTTATCCTTGGTACGGCGATGCCCCGTGGGTTGTTCGCCCGTGAGATTCAGTGGCGCCTTGAACCGCTCACCACAAACTTCCTGCTCCCACTCTTCTTTGTCTACTCTGGCCTCAATACTCGGCTCGGATTAGTTGATTCCATTCTGCTCTGGTCCGTGGCATTGGTCATTTTGCTTGCCGCATGCTTCGGCAAAGGTGCCGCATGCTGGCTCGCCGCGCGCCTGAACGGCGAAGACAACCGTGAAGCGCTGGCGATCGGCACATTGATGAATGCACGTGGTTTGATGGAACTAATAATTCTCAACATCGGGCTCGAACGTGGCGTCATCACGCCGACACTCTTCACGATCATGGTCATGATGGCGATCGTGACGACCCTGATGGCTTCGCCAGTCTTTGAATTTGTTTACCGGCGATCTGGTACGCGGGCTGATGTACAGCTTCAACCTGCAACGGCCGTTAGAGGTTAGCTATTCACCGTGGATGCCGCTCACGCTTCGACAGGCTGGGCCACGTGATCAAGGGGCCGGCGAACACCGATCTGGTTAGTTAACAGGCAATTCGTTCCGACGAGTGTATCTCCAATCTGCGTTTGCAGGGTTACTCAGATGACCAGATCTCATACCACACCAAAAATCAGCGTTCAATCCGCGGCTTAAAAAGAAAACACTAGCTGTTGCTGCACACGGTAAGTCGTCGGCGCGAAGTCGCCGAGCGGGACGAAGAAGTTTGGATACTGTCCGCTGCGTCGCAGTGAATTCTGAATGAAGAACAAAGTCTGCAAAGTCACCTTACGAGCGATGCCATACTCGAAACGGAAATGGTTAGTGCGGATGTTTACTCCTGTTCCCGTACCCAGATCGTCATCGGTCACCTGCGAGATCATCGCGTTTGCGCCTTTAATTGCAAAGACGTAGAGAAACGACATATCGCCGCGTTTGGCAATCCGTCCCACCTGCAGCGCCGCCAGCATCGCGTCACGTTCATTTAAGTCCGTCGCCACATTGCGCGCGAACTGGAGATTGAAAGTTATCGGATAGGCATGATCGTTGCGCGTGAAGCCTGCGTAGTTCAGGCGATAAGTGACTCGTGCGACCTGAAACCCCGGCGCGGTGTACAT
>Ga0068863_100007157_pt1 | contig 10947 bp, 12 predicted proteins | sample KBSSwiS62_FD_66596 | JGI IMG/M metagenome (GOLD analysis project Ga0068863, IMG submission 66596) | Switchgrass rhizosphere microbial communities from Kellogg Biological Station, Michigan, USA - KBS Switchgrass S6-2 | ecosystem: Host-associated > Plants > Roots > Rhizosphere > Soil ...
GCCCGTGATGACGCCGACCTCATCGGTCATGACGCCACCCGGGCCAGCCGTCACGTCAGTGGTACGAGAATCGCTCACGCACACGTCCCCAGCATGTCCTCGAGTGCCGACTTCTCTGCTGAGGTTACGGTGAGCTTCCAATAGGTCTTGACGGTGATCCAGTCCTCGGCGTAGCTGCACCAGTAGTCGTGGCTTGGTGGCTTCCACTGCGACGGGTCCTGGTCACCCTTGGCGCGGTTGTCGGTCAGGTCGACCGCGATCAGCTGCGGCCGGGTCAGGTCGTTCGCGAAGGCCTTGCGCTGGTCGTCGGTCCAGTCCTTGGCGCCGGAGATCCAGGCGTTGCCGAGCGGCACCAGGTGGTCGATGTCGAGATCGAGTGGCTTGGTGTAGCTCTTGCCGTTATACGGGCTGACCCAGGTGCCAGCGGTGATCTTGCACTCGCTGGTGGCCTGGACGCCCTTGCCGTCGCGCTTCAGCACGACATCGCGAGTGTCGCAGCCGCCGCCCTGGGACGCCCAGATGTGGAACTTGGTGCGGCTGTAGCCGGCCATGGTGCCGCCGCTGGAGACCTTCAGATCCTTCAGATCCCGGGCGGCCTGGCCCGCGTCGCCGGAGGTCGGCTGGTTGGTACCGGGTCCGGCGCCGCCAGTTGGCTCGACGTCGACCGGCTGACACGCGGTCAGCGCCAGCATCGCGGCGAGTCCGGCGATCGAAACGGCAAAGGTAGTTCGCAGGCGTCGCATCGTGAGTCCTCAGGGTGCATGACGTGCGGGGGTCACACGTTGCAGGGACCGTACCCAATGGACGTTCTCCTCAGACATCCCACGACTATGTGGGACGCACCACCGTCCGTGCGTCCGCGACAAAACGTCTGGCGTCGTCAGGGATCGGCCAGGTCCGCACACCGGCGCGATGTTCGTCCAGCGCACGCTGCACGAGGCGGTCGGCGTACGCGATAAGCATCGGGGTCATCATCCCGGAAAGGCGGCGGGCCGGTCCCAATGGACCGGCCCGCCGCTTTTGCCTCCCCAGATGTTGCGGTCAGATCCGCGAATACGAGACGTCGAAGTCAGCAGCCTTCACGAAGTAGACGCGGTGGTTGTACCAGATCTCGTAGTACTTCTCCGCTCCGAAGTAGTCGGTCCGGTCGCCCGGCGCCGACTCGTCGTAGTTCTTGGCGTAGAAGATGTCGGTGTTGAACTCGTCCACGACGACGTAGCTCTGACCGGCCGGGATCGGGTATTTGGCGTACGGACCGTGATAGTGGTGGGCGTTCCACGCCGCCACGTCGGCCGGCAGCTCACTGTCCTGCGGCCACGGCGCCGGGTAGACGCCCGGTGTGACGCCCGCCTTTGGCGTGATGATCTTCGCGAATGAGAAAATCACGTTGCTGTCGTGCGGGTTCTTGAACCAGGCCTCCTGACCCTCGAACCAGATCGCGGTCCAGTCGCCGGCCCGGTCCGCGACGACGTACTCTGCGCCGGTCGGGGCGGTGTCGCCGACGTCCGAGTAGTTGTTGCTGCCGGCCACGCCACCCGGGTGGATGTAGGGGTCATTGAGCAGGGGAGCATCGTCGCTCGGTGCCGTCCGCAGCTGCACCCAGCTGCTCGACTGCGCCGGGCTGGTGCCGCAGACGCCGCCCTCGATCGGCTCGTTCGACGGAACGCATCCCGAATACACGATCTTGTTGGTGGTGAAGTTCGGCTTGATCGTCACCACGTTGCCGTGCGAGCTGGCGGTCGGGATGATCGGTGCGCCGACCAGGTTCATGAAGTGGTTCCAGTCCCAGTAGGGTCCCGGATCCCAGTGCATCGTCGCCGGGTTGCTGCCGCCACCGGTCACGTTGTCGTGCCCGATGATGTGCGCGCGATCCAGTGGGATCTGGTATTTCCAGGCGAGATACGCAACCAGCTTCGCGGTCGAGTGGTAGAGCTTCTCGGTGAACCAGCGCGCTCCGCGGCTGGCCCAGCCCTCCTGCTCGATGCCGATCGAGTGGGTGTTGATCCACCAGTTGCCGGCCTGCCACGCCACGTTCTTGGTGTCCAGCGCCTGATCGACGTGGCCGTCGTCGGACTTCACCAGGTAGTGGAAGCTGGCGAAGTAGTTCGGGTTCGGCGGGAGCTTCGTCGTCGCGTCATACGTCTCCTCGGTGTCGTGGATGACGATGAACTTGATGAACGAGTTATCCGGACGGTTGGCCGTGTCGTAGTTGGAGTAGTTCGACAGGTCGTTCGGGTCCCACAGGTAGTAGGCCGTGTCGATGGTGCCACAATTCAGCACCGCCGGGCACTCCGGCGCCGAGCTGGTCGACGGCTGGCTCGCCTTGCTGGCATCGGCCGCGTTCGGCAGGCCCAGCGCGTCCAGGTTGCCGTCGCCGACCTGAGTCGGTGCCTTCTGCAGAGTCATGCGCTGACCATCCAGCGTGGTGACATCGGCGCCGGACCGGATCGTCGAGTAGACGTTGTCGGCGAAGTCCCTGGCATCGTTGACAAAACTCGCCTGTGCATATGCGGCGACTGCCGTATACCACCCACTGACGGAGGCGGGCAGCATGCCACCGTTGTACTTCTTGCCGTAGGACGCCAGGAGCGCTGCGCCAGCTCGGATGTTCGTGGTCTCGTCCGACTCGACGGACTTGACGCTCGCACCGATCAGCTTCGCCGCCGCCGGAGCGGTGTGCAGTGCCGGCGTGTTCGGTGCCTGGTCGCCGCGCGCGGTGACCTGCAGGTCGGTGAGCTGCATCGGACCGTAGCCGCCCTCTTCGGACGGTTCGAAGTGGTGGGTCTCGAATCGGGTCTCGTTGAACGAGACCGAGAGCAGGACATTGAGTGGCACGCCGAATTCCTTGGCGGCGGCGCCGAACGTCGCTTCCCGGCTGGCCGGGGTGGCGGACGCCGCCGAGCCATGCAGGAACGGCAGTGCCAAAGCAGCGACGGCGACCACCGCCACCGACGCTGCTCTGGAGCGCCTGCGGGGCAAGTGCATGACGACTCTCCTTCGGGGGGTGTGACTGCGAAGTCGATTAGCCCGCATCCTTCTCCGGTTCGCGAAGGAAAGCAATACATTGACATCTCGTCATGAAACTTTCCTTCATCGCGATGATAGTTTTCCCAGCTCACTGTCCATGTAGGTCAGTGCGTTACAGCTAGCACTGGTGCTCCCAGCGTGCTGAGATGTTGACACATGACGATGCGCTGGCGGCGCGACTCATCGACGGACCGCTCCATCGCGGGTCAACCAGCGGCTAGCTTTCGCTCGATCCCGTCCAGGAACAGCTCGAGTCCGATCTCGAAGACGTTGGAGAGTTGGAAGTCGACGTCCGGCTGCGCGATGACCTTCTCCAGCGTCGGGAAGTCGCCGCTCATGATGATCTGCTCGGCCAATCGGGCCTGCGTCTCCATCCACTCATCGCTGGTCATGCCGCTGTCCAGCGCGGCGTGCCGCTCGGTCTCGTTGTTCAAGCCGAGACCTTGGACGAATCCGGTCAGCGCCACCGATGTCTGAAGCGCATCGAGGATGTTCATGCCCTCACTCATCAGCGCGTTCATGCACCAGTCGGTGAGCTTCATGGCTCGCGGAGCAAGCTGCGGGCGAGTCACCGAGATGATCCGGGACAGCCACGGGTGGCGCGTGCCGGCCTCCCACTGGCGGTGCGCGGCGTAAGCCATCTGCGCACGCCATCCGGCCGGCGGCGGGTCGGGCCACGGGCCGACATCGATCGCTTCGTCGATCATCAGCCGGATCAGCTCGTCCTTGCTGGGCACCCACCGATACAAGGACATGGTCGCCACGCCCATCTCGATGGCGATCCGCCGCATGGAGACCGCCGCGATCCCCTCACTGTCCGCGAGCGCCACAGCGGTACGCACAATCTCCGCCCGAGTGTCGTCGCCGGCTCGACGTGGCGGCGCGCTCCGGCGCGACGTCTCGACCGCTGGCCCGACCAGAGTGCCGATGCCGGGCACCGGACGCACCAGGCCGCGCTGCTGCAACTCGGCGATCACCTTGGTGGCGGTGGCGATCGCGACGCCGGAGTCGCGGGCGATCTGCCGGGTGCTCGGCGCCCGATCGCCCGGCGCCAATTCGCCGCTGGCGATGCGTTCGGCGATCTCGTCGGCCAGGCGTAGGTAAGTGGGCGCCATGACACCTCCAGTGTACTAGTGCGGTGATCGCGGCTTCGTGCCGCTGGCGTGCGCCGTACACAGCAACGGGGGTTCAGTGTACTAGTTCGGCTTGCGCCAGCTGGCGAGTGCATGCGTACGGTGTACGCACTTACTCGTACAGCGTACACAAGGGGAGAACGGCATGACCACAGCGCATGCGATCACCACGAGCGGGCTGGCGAAGTCGTTCCGCGACGTGCCGGTGCTGGCCAGCGTGGACCTGGAGGTCGGCAGCGGCAGCATCATGGCGCTGCTCGGCCCGAATGGGGCCGGCAAGACCACCCTGGTCCGGATCCTGTCCACATTGACCGGCGCCGACCGTGGCCAGGCTCGGGTGGCCGGCTTCGACGTCGCCACCCAGCGCCGCGAAGTCCGCCGGCGGATCAGCCTCACCGGGCAGTATGCCGCGGTCGACGACCTGCAGACCGCGGCCGAGAACCTCCGGATGATGGGCCGTCTGCGAGGGCTCCGCGGACGCGCCGCGGCAGATCGGGCCGCCAATCTGCTGGAGCGGTTCGACCTGGCCGCAGCGGCGAACCGGCGGGTCGGCACCTTCTCCGGCGGTATGCGGCGCCGGCTCGATCTGGCGGCGAGCCTGGTCGGTGCGCCCGCGGTCATCTTCCTTGATGAGCCGACCACCGGCCTCGACCTGCCGAGCCGGCAGGCGATGTGGGAGGTGATCACCGAACTCGCCACCGGATCCGGCGTGACGGTCTTCTTGACCACGCAATACCTGGACGAGGCGGATCGGTTGGCGGACCGCATAGCGGTGCTGGATCAGGGCCGCATCATCGCCGACGGAACCGCGTCGGAGCTCAAGGCCCGGGTCGCCGAGCAGCGCCTCGAACTGGTCGCGGTGGACCGGGACGCGTACCAGCAAATGATCTGGACCCTGGGGCGCCGCGCCGTCCACACGGAGGCCGAGCGCGGCGTGGTCGCTGTCGCTACCGACGGGTCCGCCGCCCATGTCCGGCAGATCCTCGATGAGGTTGACCCGCGCCGGGATCTGCTCCGCCGGTTCGACCTGCACGGCGCGACGTTGGACGACGTCTTCCTGGCGCTGACCGGCCGGGCCGCCACCGGATCCGGGACCGACGACACCACTGATGAGTCCACCACCACTGAGGAGTTTGCCAATGTCTGAGCTGGCCATTCCGACGGTCCGGCCGTCGTCGCCGGGAACCGACATGCGGACGATGATTGCGCGCGGCGTGCGGATCTCCAGCCGCAACCTGGACGCGATGATCACGGCGTTGATGCTGCCGATCATCTTGATGCTGTTGTTCGTCTACCTGTTCGGCGGCGCCCTGCAAACCGACGGCGTCCAGTACGTCAACTACGTCGTTCCGGGCGTCATCCTGCTGTGCGCCGGATTCGGTTCGGCGACCACCGCGGTCACGGTGTCGCTCGACATGAAGGGCGGCATCATCGACCGGTTCCGGTCCATGGACGTCGGCGGCACGGCATTTCTCACCGGCCACGTCATCGCCAGCACGGTGCGAAATCTGGTGTCGACCGCGCTGGTGATCGGGGTCGCGTTCGCAATCGGATTCCGGCCGCACGCCTCCGCCGCCGACTGGCTCGCCGCGATGGCGATCCTGACGCTCTTCATCTTGGCGCTGTCCTGGTTCGCCGCCACCGTCGGCCTGATCGCCGGGTCTCCAGAGGCGGCCAGCGGCTTCACCTTCCTGGTGATGTTCCTCCCCTACCCGAGCAGCGCATTCGTGCCGATTCACACGATGCCGAGCTGGCTGCAGGGGTTCGCCGAAAACCAGCCGTGCACGGCCGTGATCGAGTCACTTCGGGCGTTGCTCAGCGGCCACGCGGTCGGCAGCTATCCGGTGCGGGCGGTGTTCTGGTGCGGCGGCATCCTGGTGCTGTCGATGGCGGTAAGCGCGATCCTGTTCCAGCGCAAGACACGGTGACGCGGTTGTGTCGCACCGAGTGTCCGGCGCAGTAGCCGGCGTGTTCGGGCGCGTTAGGCGGCGTTTCACGCGCGGTGAGGTAAACGCGGTGTGAGGGTTTGGTAAGGCCGGTCGCCGAACGGTGGCCGGCCCGCACCACCCCCGATACGCTGCCGCCGTGATGCAACCGTGGTAGACCCGACGCGCCCGGAACCACTGCCGCCGCCGTCCGATCCATGGGCCGGGCACGAGCCGACCGGGACCACGGCGCCGTACGCCTCGGTCGCGTCCGACCACATCTCGTATGGCTCTCCGACTGGGACGATCCCGCCCCCGCCGCAGGTCGTTTACGTGGAGCGCCGGCGGCGCCGCAAATGGCCCTGGGTGCTGGGCGTCCTGTCGGTCCTGACGCTCGGCTGCTGTGGCGTCGGCGCCGCGATCTTCGCGCCGATCAAGGGCCAGTGGCCGGCGCATGTCGCGGTCGGCGGCACCGCCGGCGGCATGACGAAGGACACCGGAGTGGTTGCTTCGCTGGTCGCGGACCAGGTGGCGCAGCGGATGAAGGCGTCATTGCCGGTCGAGGGCGCATTCGCGGCGAAGCTCGACGACCCCGCCAACTCCAGCCGATGGGTGCTGCTGATCGGGGCGACTCGACTGATCATGGATCCCAGCGGGGAGATGAAGACGGCGATCAACCAGAGCGCGAAGTCGATGCGGCTGACCGGGGTGCGCGAGGTCGATGCCGGACCAATGGGTGGCGACATGCGATGCGCCAAGGGTCGCGACGACCACAACACCCCGATCACGGTGTGCGCGTGGATCGACCACGGCAGCGAGGCGGTGGGCCTGTTCTACGGCAAGTGGTCGATCGACGCCGCGGCGGAGAAGTTTCGGGCCATCCGTGCCGATGTGCTGACGCGTGGGTAGATAGACGTCGTCGATCTCGCCCGCCGACCGGCCTTCATCGACGTGGCTTGAGCATGTGCCCGCGGCGCCGGGCCCGCCGGGGCAGAATCGGAGCCATGCCTGTCGTGACCCGAGGATTCGCCGGACGCGGACGCTCCGATCCGAAGCTGCCGCCCGGGCAATACCTGACCGAGGACTTTCCGGTGCTCTCCGCCGGACCCACTCCACACATCGACACCAGCACGTGGGAGTTCCAGATCATCACCGAGTCGGGTGCTCGGCATAAATGGTCGTGGGATCAGCTGATGATGCTGCCGACCGAGGAACCCACGGTGGATCTGCACTGCGTCACCAAGTGGTCCAAGCTGCACACCGGCTGGCGGGGCGTGCCGCTGGACACGCTCTTCGCGAACGTCGAGTCGGCCGCAGACTACGCGCTGGTGCATGCGTACGGCGGCTACACCACCAACCTGCCGCTGGCCGACCTGCTCGACGGCCAGGCCTGGATCGCCTACCAGTACGAAGGAGAGCCGCTCGCTCCGGAGCACGGCGGCCCGGCCCGGCTCCTGGTTCCGCACCTCTACCTGTGGAAGAGCGCGAAGTGGGTGCGGGCCATCCAGATGACGACCGAAGACACTCCCGGGTTCTGGGAGACCGCCGGCTATCACAACTACGGAGACCCATGGCTCGAGCAGCGCTACTACGGCGACTGACCTGGCAGGCGGCCACGGTCCTGGAGATCCGCGAGGAGACCGCGACGGCGCGCACGCTGGTGCTCGCCGTCCCGGACTGGCCGGGTCACCTGGCCGGCCAGCATGTGGATGTGAAGCTCACCTCCGAGGACGGCTACAGCGCCCAGCGCAGCTACTCGATCGCCTCGGCGGGCATGCCGGTCGAGGCGCCGCTGGAGCTGACCGTGCAGCGGGTGCCGGACGGGGAGGTATCGCCGTACCTGGTCGATGCCGCCACGGTCGGTGATCAGATGGAGATCCGGGGGCCGGTCGGTGGCTACTTCGCCTGGCAGCCGGATGACGGCCGGCCGGTGCTCGCGATCGGTGGCGGGTCGGGGGTGGTGCCGCTGATGGCGATGCTGCGTACGCACATGGTCGCCGGTGCCAAGATGCCATTCCGTCTGATCTACTCCGTGCGGACACCGGCCGACGTCATCTACGCCAAGGAACTCGCGGCTACGGGGAGCGCCGAGGTCGAGTTCATCTACACCCGCGAGACCCCGTCCGGGTGGCCGCACGCGCGCGGCCGCCTCGATGCCGTACGCCTGTCGCAGCTGGCCTATCCGGCATCGGCGGCGCCGCACGTCTTCGTCTGCGGCCCGACCGGCTTCGTCGAATCGGTGGCCAACGCGCTGGTGCTGCTCGGTCACGACGCGATGGACGTGAAGACCGAACGTTTCGGACCCACCGGAGGTTGAGATGGAATCAGTGGACGGCAACGCGCTCGCCGGTGTGTTCGCCGAAGTGTTCGGCGGCGACATGACCACCGCTCGGGGTCGGTGCGAGAGCTGCGGCCGGATGGGTCCGGTCGGTGAGGCTGTGGTCTACGCGCAGGCACCCGGGATGGTGGCCCGCTGCCCAGGATGCGAGGCGGTGTTGATGACGGTCGTGCGGGCCGACGATCGCGCGTACCTGAGCTTGAAAGGTCTGAGTTTCCTTGAGGTGGCGGTCTGACGCCGACGAGTTGAGGCGGTCTGACGCCGATGAGTTGAGGCGGCCGACGCCGCCTCAACTCATCGCAGATCCAGCGTCGACGGTCACCTGACGGTGATGGTGACCTTCCACAGCTGGATCGAGTGGCAGCTCAACTGACCCGGGGACGGTGATGGGCAGTTGCGCCGCTCAGTCGTGACGACCGCGGTGCCGGTGCTGGTCGCTGAGTAGGTGCCCTCTGCTTGGCCCTGGGTCAGCGCGGTGCCGGAAACGTCGAGAGGCTGCGAGGCGCTGGCCTGAGTCGGACCGAGGTCGAAGGTCACCGTGCCGCCCTTCGCGACGCACAGTGTCTTGCCGTTGTCGGTGGCGACGACCGTGAGGCTCATCGGGCAGTCCGAAGACGGCGGTGCCGCGGTGCCGGTTGATGTCGTGGGGGTGCCGGTTGACGTCGGGGTGCCGCCCGGAGTGTCGCCGGGCTTCTGCGCGCACCCGGCCAAGATGGCCAGCGCAAATGCCAGGGGGACGGCGAACAAGGCAGTACGTCTCATAACTGTCTGACGGTAGTGCGGCCCGCTGGGTTCCACCTGGCAGCGACAATGTGTCGAGACCGACCGGTTATCAGCGGATCTTGCGAAGTTGGCGTCGCGATAGCCACACGTCGCCACAGCCACCCCAACATCGCAAGATCCAGGGTGTGTTCGCTACTGGACAGCCAGCACGATCAGGACCACCGCGATCACCGTCGCCGCCGACAGCGCGATGATGTTGCGCCAGTTCGGATGCCGGACCGGAGCCGGTGCGGTCTTCCATGCGGTGTCGTCGATGTGCAGGGAGCGCTCCTCGATCGCGCGCTTGAGCTCCTCGGCGACGTCGTTGTGCGAGAAGATTCGACGGCCGGACCCGCTCGCATAGGCGGCCACCGCGATCACCTTGCCTGAATAGCACCGGATCACCACGCCCATGTGCGTCGGGCTGACCTGGCTGATGCTCACGTAGGGGATGTCGAAATAGAAGAACGAGTTGTGCACCGTCACCCGCTCGGCATCCATGGCGACGTGCGGCCAGTAGCCCATCAGCAGCGCGAACAGGGACAGCGTCAGCGCTCCCCAGATGGTCGCGATGACGTCCAGCGCACCGTGGGTGCTCTCGCCGGGGATCAGGAACCCAGCGATGATCAGCGGGATTACGGCGAAGGTCAACGAGAAGATGATCGTGGTACGCCGCCGGAACACACGTGGCGCCGCCAACGGGTTGACGTAGCCGTCGTCGTAGTCCGTCGGTCCGTAATCGGTGGGCGCAGGCATCGGAAACTCCGGCAGTGAGGGGTCGCCGAAGCGTAGCCGAGCCCAGATCCGTTTGCCCAGCTTGGCGGCGTTTTACCAGCTTGCGACTGGGGCCGCGGCGGGCCGTCTCAGCCGGGTCGGCCGTGGTCGGCGGCTTCCTCATACCGGGCCCGCTGCGCTGGCCGGCTGGGAGCGGGTCAGTGCGGCATCCGCACGATCGCGCCCTTGGTGTACGGATTCTCGTGTAGCTCCAGCTTGTCGATCGACGCGCCGTTCGGGATGTCGTAGACGATCTGGACGGTGATGTGGTTACCCGGGTTGATCTCGTTCAGGAACACCAGCGGGTCTGAATTGGCGTAGTAACCGGCCGGAGTATCGGCGGTGTATCGGTTGCCATTCGGGTTGAACGCCTTCTGGATCGAGTCGGCGTAGATGGCCGGCTCCTTACCGACGTTGGTGATCTTCATCGAGACGATACAAAACTGCCCGGTCGGAGTCTGATAGTCGTCGGGCGTGCCGATCTGATGGATGCCGCACTTCATCTTGTCGGCGGTGAACATGAAGTTGCCGTCCCGCACCGGCTGGCCCATCGCCACAGTGCTGTGTGTGGTGGTCTTGGTGAAGACGTGCTTGCCGATGGCGATCGCGGCGATCGCCGCACCGAGGCAGACCAGGGCGAGCGCGCACACCGCCAGCGTCACGTAGAGCGGCATGTGGCGGCGGATCGCGGACGGTGGTGCCGGCGGCGGCGGGGTCACTGGTGGTGTCAGTGGTGGTGAACCGACCGCCTGCGGCGGTTGGGGCCAGTGCGCCGGCACCGACGGATCGCTCCACGGCGATCGACCCTGATCGGCTCTGGCGGCGGCCGGTGTTGGGGCGGCATATGCGGCCGGGCCGGCCGGTGGTGTGGCGGCCGTCGAGTCAGTGGTCGCGGTCGGCGGAGCAGGCTCAGTCGGCGCGGCCGGCGAAGTCGAGTCAGTCGGTGCAGCCGACGGAGCCGATTCTGTGGGCACAGTCTGTGGTGCCG
>Ga0068863_100007158_pt1 | contig 10945 bp, 8 predicted proteins | sample KBSSwiS62_FD_66596 | JGI IMG/M metagenome (GOLD analysis project Ga0068863, IMG submission 66596) | Switchgrass rhizosphere microbial communities from Kellogg Biological Station, Michigan, USA - KBS Switchgrass S6-2 | ecosystem: Host-associated > Plants > Roots > Rhizosphere > Soil ...
TTCGAGTAGACCGTCATCTGACCATTCGACGGGTCGGCCAGTGCATGCGCCGGCGCGAAGGCGGTATGGCCCTGGAACGGCATGTCGTATTCGGCTTCAACCACGGTGGCGGCGCCCGCGAGCGCCGAATCGGGATCGCCCTTCACGGTCGGGCCCTGCTTCGAGGTTGGGGTCGCACTGCGCATGTACGCGTAGAGATCGTCCGACGTTGGGAATGGCGACGCGGCCGGTTTGTGCCACTGAACCTTGAGCTGGCTGGACGCCGCGATCGCCTGCTCTTCCCGCTCGCACACGACCGCGACGTAGTTGCCCTTGCTCACGACCTTGATGAAGCCGGGAAGATTCCGGACCGCGGACTCGTCGATGCTGACCAGCGTCGCGCCGGCCACGGGCGGTTTGACGTTGCGCGCGTGGACCATGCCCGGAAGCTTGACGTCGACCGCCCATTTCAACGAGCCGTTCACCTTCGCGGGGATGTCGTAGCGCTCCGGCGACTGGCCGACGCTCCTGAGATCCTGAACCGCCTTGACCTTGGCCGTGCCGGTGGTTGCGTCGACGTTGTTGCCGGTCAGCGTGACGTTGAATCGTTTTCCTCCGATCAGCTCGCCGTACGTGACCTTTTTCGAGGGATCCGACTTGACAGTGACGAGTGCGTCGCTGACGGCGAGCTCCGCCACGGGAACTGCCAGCCTGGTCGAGGCCATTTCGAGCAGCACGCGGCGAGCCTCGGCGGCCACTCGCCGCATCGGCCAGCCGTCGGTCTGGATCGCGTCCGACCCGCCCGAACCGCCCTGATCCACCGTGACGTCGGTGCTGCCCATCACGCAGCTGGTCTTGTCGTATGCGATGTCGAGCTCGTCGGACATCATCTGGCGGAAGGCGGTGCCGGTGCCTTGACCGCAGTCAGTCTTGCCGACGTAGAACGTGGCGGTGTTGTTTTCGTGAACGACGATCCACGAGTCGAGCTGACGGAAGTCGGGGTCGGGATAGGGTCCCGCGCCTCCGGCGCCTGGGCGAGGCACGCCAGCCGCCTGCGCGCTTGCATCCGCCGCAAACGGGCCGGCGGCCGCCGCCGCGCTGATCCCGACGATCAACATTCCCGAACCCTTGAGGAAGTCCCGTCGCGGAATGTTTGTGGGCGCCTTCATGCGACACCCGCCTTCGCGCCTTCGGCGCTTCGGCGAGGCAGGCCCGCCTTCGCGCTGCGCGCTTCGGCGGACAAGCTCGCCTTGGCCTTGTGCGCTTCGGCGGACAAGTCACCGCTTTTGCGAGGCAGGCCCGCTATCGTGGCTGCCGCCCGTTTGATGGCGGCCTGTACGCGGTAATAGGTCATGCACCGGCACAAGGTGCCGGCCATGCCCGCCCGGATCTGCGTGTCGCTGGGGTTCGGGTTCTTGTCGAGCAGGACGGTGGCGGTGATGATCTGCCCGTTCTGACAGAAGCCGCATTGCGGCACTTGCTCGTCGATCCAGGCCTGCTGGACCGGGTGCAGCGTGCCGTTGCTGGCGAGGCCCTCGAGCGTGGTGATCTCGCTCCTCACGTTGGCACATGGCGTCACGCACGAGCGGGTGGCGACGCCGTTGATGATGACGGCGCAGGCGCCGCACTGACCAAGCCCGCATCCGAAGCGCGGCCCTTGCAGGCCGAGATCGTTGCGGAGCACGTAAAGCAGAGGCGTCAACGGCTCGACGTCGACCGTGTGCGCGCTGCCGTTCACTTTCAGCGTGATGCGGCTCATGACTGTGCCTTCAGTTGACGGGCGATGAAGGCCTTCACCAGCTCGCGCGCGCGATCGGTCTGCGGACCAGGCGTCGCCACCCATTCGTGCTCGCTGCCCTCGAACAACTGATACTGGCACTCACCGCCGGCGGCCTTGTAGGTCGCGGCGAACTGTTCCTGCACGGCCGGAAGCACGTTGTCGTCGAGCGCGCCCTGCATGATCAGCAGCGGCACGAGGGTCACCGGCTCGTGTCGCTCGAGGATCTCCTGCGGGTTGCTTTCATGGATGGTCTCCCACGGCTGGAAGAATGTCGTGTGATTCTTCACCATGGCCTCGCGCTTCATTTTCTCCGCGTGCTGAAAGCGCGCGAACGGGTTGCTGATCGGCGAGCGCATCGCCGCGTAGGCGATCGTCGCGTCGGCGCCGCGCGCGTCGGGGAGTGGAATCGCGTTGTAGCGCGGATCGCGGGGGCGCATCGCGAGCAGCTCGGCCACGTGTCCGCCGCTGGAGCTGGCGTACACGCCGATTCTGGATGGGTCGCCCTTCCAGGCGGCAGCCTTCGATTTCAGCCAGCGCACGCCGTAGTTGGCGTCCTGTACGCACGCCGGATACGGCGCTTCCGGCGCGAGCGTCAGGTCGATGGCGACGACCAGAATGCCGCTGGCCGCCAGCGCGCGATCCATGGGCTCTTCAGCTCGGCGGTCCTTGGCATTCCATGCGCCGCCGTGCAGGTCGAGCACGGTCGGGAACGGCCCCGCGCCATTCGGTTGATAAACGCGCGCCATCAGCATTCGCCCGGCCGGTGTCCGTCGGACGTCGACCTCGGTGACGGCGATCTCGAACTTCGCCGTGGGATCGTAGTTCGGCTTGGTGGCAGGTCCGACCGTCATGAGATCAGGGAAGGCCGCGGAGCGGCGCCCGATGAGCGGCGCGATGCCCGGAAGACTGGCTGCGCCGAGAGCGGTGATCTGTCGGAGAAAGTCGCGGCGGCCGGAAGGCCGGTTCCCCATGCTGACCTCCGCTGCACACTATCCGCTACCAAGGCGGACGTGGGCAAGCGAAGATTGGAGGTGCACGAAAACTGGACGCTCGAATCGCAGAGCCCGCGGCCTGGCTTTCCAGCAGAGGTCCGCGATCGGGCCCGTAATGTCACAACTCGAAGCGTTCGATAAGAGTACGAATGATTCAGCTCGATCGCGCCACCAAGCGCTTTGAGGGCAAGCGAAGCGTCACCGCGCTCGACGAGGTCACGCTGACCATTCCTCGCGGCGAAATGGTGTCGATCATCGGGCAGTCGGGCTCCGGTAAATCAACGCTTCTCAACCTCGTGGGCGGCCTCGACCGCGCCACCACCGGCGATGTGTTGATCGACGGCGAGTCGCTCGCCGGCTTGCACGACGACAAGCTGACGCAGGTGCGACGCGACAAGATCGGGTTCATTTTCCAGTTCTTTAACCTGTTGCCCACGCTGACGTGCCTGGAAAACGTCGGGCTCCCGCTTCACCTGCGAGGGTGGCCGCGCCGCAAGGTCGACGAGCGCGCGCGCGAGCTGCTGTCGCTCGTGCAGCTCGGCGATCGCCTCACGCATCTGCCCGAAGAACTGTCCGGCGGTCAGCGCCAGCGCGTCGCGATCGCGCGCGCGTTGTCGATATACCCGCCAATCTTGCTGGCCGACGAACCGACGGGCAACCTCGACAGCCGAACCGGAGAAGACATCTTGACGCTCATTCGCGATCTGCATTCACGCCTCGGCGCAACAGTCGTGATGGTCACGCACGATGCCCATGTCGCACAGACCTGCCAGCGGACCATCACCCTGCGCGACGGCCGGATCGTCGAGGACGTCAGACGCTGATGGCAGTGCCCCGGATCAGCCATCCCTCGTGCCGCGCCGCGAAGTGGCCGTCGCGCGTGGTTGCCCGCATCGTCATGATGTGGATCGTTGTCCTCCTGCCGGCGGCCGCTGGCGCGCAGCCGATTACGCAGCGTGGTTTCATCGACGGGCGCGATTTCCTGTTTCCGCAAAGGGCGCCGAATGACGCGACGCGGAATGTCGGCGATCTGCTGGCTCGCGAGGAGGTGTTCCTTAAACCGTCTGAGTGGTTTCAGATTGCGGCCGGTCTCGACTTGCGTGCGAACTCTCACGATCAGGTCGAAAGCGAGTGGCGGTTCGATTGGGACGATCGCGCGATTCGGCGGCCACGATTCGCCCTCCGGCGGCTGGCGGTTACCGTCAGCAAGGGGCCGTTCACGATCGATGCCGGAAAGGCGTTCATCAGGTGGGCGCGGGCGGACGTGCTGAATCCGACCGATCGCTTTGCACCGCGCGACTATATGAATGTGCTCGACACCGATGTGTTGCCGGTCATAGCCGTGCACCCGTCTCTGCACTTCCGCAACGAGACGTTTGAGGCGGTCTGGTCACCCCAGCTGACGCCGAGTCGACTGCCGTTGTTGAACCAACGCTGGACCGTGTTGCCACCTGCGGTGCAAGGCATTCCGATCGTGGACGGCGGATCGGTCCTACCCAGCGGATCGGAGCAGGGCGTCAGGTGGAGTCACGCGGGCAGTCGCTTCGATGCGTCGCTCTCGTTCTTCGACGGCTTCAACCACCTCCCGAACATCGACACGCGTCTGCTGTCGACCGGACTCGAGCTGACCCGCGTGTTTCCCGAGCTGCGGAGCTATGGCGGAGACCTGGCCATTCCGACGCGGTGGGTGACGCTGAAAGGCGAGGCGGCCTATTTCACGTCACCGACGTCGACGAACGACGAGTACGTGCTGTACGTCATCGAACTCGAGCGCCAGATTCGCGAGTGGGTGCTGGTCGTTGGCTACGCTGGTGAGGCGGTCACGCAGAACCGCGGTGTGTTCTCATTCGCGCCGGATCGCGGCATCGCGAAATCGATCCTGGGCCGGGCTGCTTATACCGTCGACCCGCGACGCACGGTCGCAATCGAAGCCGCCGTGCGACAGAGCGGCGACGGCCTCTATATCAAGGGCGAATACTCACAAGCGTTCGCCCAGCACTGGCGGCTGACGCTGACCGGTGTCGGAATCGAAGGCGAGCCCGACGACTTCCTGGGTCAGTTCAACCACAACTCCAACGTCTCGATTGCGCTGCGCTTCAGCTTCTAGACGCCCGCTACAAGTGGGCAAACGTCAGCCGGAGCGTGCTTCCAGGCTCGTCGGTCACGACCAGCTCGGATGCGCCGCCATACAGCGCCGTCACATGAGACAGCGCCAGGGCGCCCAGGCCGGTGTTTCCCGCCGCCGGAGCCGACAGAGCTTGGTTGGAGAAGCGCTCGGCCGTCTCTCTTGATACGAACGAGTGCCGCTGAACGACTTCGATCACGAAGCCGCGCTCGCCGAGCGCCTGCGTGTGAATGTCGAGCGCGGGCTCGGCCCCTGGCTCCAGCAGCGCCAGCGTGACGATGATGGCGCTGGTCAGGGCGAAACCGACCGGACCGTCGCCGACGTGCGGCGCAGCGGCGCCGGAATGAAGGACGGTGAATCGAAGGCGCGACAGCCGGCACTCCGGCTCGAAGCGCTCGACGACGTCGCCGACGACGACCGGAAGCGGCCGGGTTCGTCCGTCGGGAAACTTGCCGCCCGAGAGGAACGACGCCACGTTGGCCAGCCAGAGCGCGCGCCAGGTCTGCGCCGCCAGGAGACCGATCGCGACCTCCTGCTGGAATCCTGCCGGCGAATTTCGCAGCAATCCCACGGTGCCCCGGATTCGCGACAGGTCGTCCGCGATTGCGGTGACCCCTTCGGTGATGCGCCCGCCGACCGACGCGCGCAGCGCGCCGCCGGCACGTTCGCCGCGCACCCTTTCCGCCGCCTCGAGCGCCGTCGCGCCGGCCTCGTCCACGTGATGCACGATGCAGGGCACTTCGGTGAGTCCCGCGGTGATGGCGGCGCCGAGCCGTTTGGATCCGGCGATCACGTGATAACCGGTCCGGTCTCTTCTCACGAGCAGCGGCTGGAGGATGCCGTGCGCGCGTATCGACCGGACCAGGGGATCGAGATCCTTGGAAGCTGACTGCGGCCGCGGCGCCAGTTGGGTAATCGGGATCAGTTGAATGGGAACGCTGGACGGCGGCGCGCTGAGATGATCCACGTAATGGCGCTCGGCGCGCATACGGTATTGCGGCGGCAGCCCTTCGCGCTGCCGGGCCTGCGCCGACGGGATCGGCTCGTTCGTATCGGGTTCGGACGCGTCGTCGATGTCAGTGGGCACGCTGTCGGCTGATTGTGATTCGAGTTCGTGCACAGAGGGTCCTCGATTGTCAGTCGCTGGAAGCCAGAATCGGATGCACTCAGTCTACGACACTTGGAGGTCGGCGAGTGTGCGACGTGCTTCGGCCGCGGTCCTCAGCTGATCTAGGACGAGCGCGCGCTTCAGCGCGGTGATCGCTTGTCACTTCTCCGACAGCAGCGCCGGCGGCGGAAACTGTTCGCCGCGTAAACACAGTTCTTGTTGTACGGCCTTCTTGTACGGCGTTTCTTATACGGGCTGAGCTATTGCGCGCGCGCCGGGGGTGGCGGCGCCGCGTCGTTTCCGCGTGGCTCGCGGAACCCGTGGAACGGCAGATGGCAGTCGTGCTGGTAGAGGAAGGCGAGGAAGCGTTTGTAGTCGCCCGGCGCCATCCGGAACAGTTCGACGAGCTTCCGGTAATTTCCTTGCGTCCGCTGCAATCCGGCCTTGACGATCTGCCGCAGGTCGGTCTTGGTAAGCTCCCGATCGATGAACGCCGGATAGACGACGGTCCAGAAACTCTCGCCGCCGACCACCATCGAATCCCAGAGGACCTCGGCGCGCGACTTGATTTCGGTCTGCGCCTGCGTGGCCGCCTGCGGGTTCGTGTCGCCGGCGAACGTCACCGCGTCGAGGATTTCCGCAGGGAGATCGTCGGGCACGATGTCGCGTCCCGAGTGACGGATGACGAGACGCTCCACGACGTTCTTGAGCTCTCGTACGTTGCCGGGCCAGCGGTGCGACGTCAGGATTTTTTCCGCCGTCGGCGTCAGCCGCGGCAGATCGACCCCATGCGTGGTCGCACTCTCCGAGAGATAATGCCGCAGCAGCATCGTGACGTCGTCGCCGCGCTCGCGCAGCGGTGGAATTGCCAGGCGAATCACATTGAGACGATAGTACAAGTCCTCGCGGAACTCACCCTCGCCGATGCGCTTCGCGAGGTTACGATTGGTGGCGGCGATGATCCGGACGTCGACGCGGCCGTCGATGCGATCGGAGCCCACGCGCTGAATCTCGCCGTTCTCGACGAACCGAAGGAGCAGTGCCTGCATCCGCAACGAGGTCTCGCCGAGCTCGTCGAGGAACAGCGTTCCGTTGTGCGCCATCGCGGCGAGCCCAGGCTTGTCGCGATACGCCCCGGTGAAGCTGCCGCGGACATGTCCGAACAGCTCGGACTCGAGAAGCGAGTCGGGGAGCCCGGCGCAGTTGATCGTTACGAAGTTACGCGTCCGGCGGCGCCCGGTCTCGTGAATCGTGCGCGCGACGATTTCTTTCCCGACGCCGGTTTCTCCGACGATGAGTACCTTGGCGTCGGACCGTGCGGCTGCGTCGACGTCCTCGCGGAGTCGCTGCATCGCGTCGCTGTTGCCAATGAGAAGAGGCGCAGGCGGAACGGTGTTCGCTGTTTGGGCGCGTCGAACGAGAGTCAACTCTTGTGCAGTCACAGGTTTTTTGTCTGCCTCAAAGGGGAATTCAGCGGCGCGCTCCTAACTGATTCTCCAAGACAGCCGCGAACCAGATACTACCGGCAAGCCGAGACGAAATTCAACCCTAAAAGACGCAAGGCGGACAAAAAGTCATATCAGAAGCGCAAAATGGTCGAGGTCTGGATGAAAAATGTAAGCGGATTCCGGGTTTTGTTGCGCCGAACTTCCTGGTTGTGCCTGGTATATCGTTCTGTTGCACACATTGGCGCCGGATCCTGTGCTGTGGCCGCGTGATTGCAGCCGAGGCTAGCCGCCTCTTCTGAGCCGTGCTCGCCAACCAACCTTCCAAGCGGCGCGAGGCGACTGGACACGTGTCCACCTCAAAGCTTCGAGACGTCGCGCAAAGTCGGATGTGGAAGTGGATCTTCGACGCACACCGCTTGCTCGGTGTGACCGTCGAAGTCGTCGACGAGCAGTTGCACGTGCTCTCCCTGACGGTCGGCAGCGGTCTCCTCGGACGCGATCCTGATCCGTCCGGCGGCGCGCTGCAGGATGCCGTCGCCGAATCGATTGCCACGGCGACGCCCACCACGACGACGACTGGCGGGTATCAGGTCTCGTGCACACCGATCGTCGTGGGCGGCGCTGTGGGCGGCGCCCTGCTGGTCGGTGCGGAGACTCTGCGGCTCGGCGATCGCGATCTCGCGCGCGCGGGGTTGCTGCTCGCAAACTGCCTCGAAGACGAGCTCTCTCATCCGGTCGTGGAACACGCCGACAGCCTGCACAAGATCGCGGCTTTCTATCAGCTACTGCATACGGCCATCGCCTCAGGGTCCGATCGGGAAGTCGTGCGGACGTTTGCCGAGGCGCTGAGCGTGTGGGACGAGATAGAAGTGTTTGCCTACCGGGCTGGTCTCGACGGGCGTTATACGCTGGAAGTGTCGCTGCCGGGCTCCGACGTCACGTCGGGACCGCGCGAGATCGACGCGTCGGCGTTTCGCGTCGGCGCCGGGTTGTCGCGCCTGTCGGCGCCCGATCGCCAGGACCTCGGCTTCGTCGGTTCCGGCGAGACGGCGATCGTTCACCTGGCCGCTGAAGGCGGACCGTGGGTGATCGCGATGACCGGCGCCCACGATCCGACGCAAGCCGAACGCTCCGAGCTCTACGTCGCCGCGCTCGCGCACGCCGTGAACGCGGCGCTTGGGGTCGAGACGGCCAGGCTGACGTGGGCGGTCATGCAACAGTTCGTCGAGAGCCAGTCACCGCACGACGCAGCGTCGCGCGCGTTGAAAGAAGCGGCGGCGGCGTTGAACGCCGCCGGAGGATTTGCGGCGTTCGGCGCTCAGGGCGCACCCGTCCTGGTTGTCGGCCACGGTGAACAGCTCGATCCGGCGCTCGACGACGTCGCCGAGTCGCAGACGCTGCGCACGCACGTCAACACGAGCGGACCCTACGCCGGCATACTGGAGATGGTCGCCACTGGTGGCGTCTTCACGCGCCGCGACGTCAAGCTGTTCGAAGCGGCGGCTGCGAATTTCGGCACGTGGCTGCCGTCGGCGATCCGGCGCATCGACGCCGATCCGGACCGCCGGGTCGTCACGCGATCGTTCGATCAGATTCTCGACGGTTACGTACGCGCGGCCCACGCCGCGAACGACGCCGCGTCGCTCGTATTGCTGTCGTCTGGCGACGCGCCGCTGTCGCTCCAGGCGGCGCACACATGGATCAGAACCGTGCGGCCGCAGCTGCGGCCGACTGACCTAGCCGGGCGCCTCACGTCGGGCGAGGTCGGCATCCTCCTGCTCGAGACCCCGCCGCCGGGGGCCCAGGTGGTCGCCAGGCGTCTCGCCCGTGTGTTCGAAACCCGTCCTCACGGTTCGGAACCCGCCGTCCGGATCGGGGTGGCCAGCCAAGCCGGCGACGAGCCTTCGGCCGCCGAACTGATCGCGCGCGCACGCCAGCACGCCCTCGTTTCGTAATCGGTCAAGTGGCCTCAATCGGCCGATCGAAGTCAGAGAAAGTCAGGACTTTCAATCGATAGGTCGCCGCATGGAGACATAAGTCTTCCTGGCGACGGTGATTAATCCTTCAGTCACCGTATCTAAAGGTCCACCGGAGCGTTATTTAGCGCGACCTGCGGGCGCCCACAAAAGGTGGCGACCCCCTTGCAAAACGACCGGCGTCAACCCGTTTGACCGCCGGAGTGGACTGTTAATGAGCACAATGACCATGCGCGCGAAGACTCGAGTGGACTTAATAGGACATAGTCCAGAGATCTTGGCGCTCCAAGAGGAAATCGAGCGGGTCGCGCGGTCCGACGCCAAGGTGCTGATCACGGGCGAAAGCGGGGTCGGTAAGGAGATCGTCGCCCGAAGCATTCACACGCTGGGACCCCGGGCGCCGATGCCGTTCGCCCCCGTGAACTGCGCGGGTCTTCCAGAAACGCTGCTCGAATCCGAGCTGTTCGGTCATGTCAAGGGCAGCTTCACGGGCGCGTATCGCGATAAGCCCGGAAAGCTGGAGACCGCGCACACAGGCATGGTCTTTCTCGACGAAGTCGGCGAAATGACGCTACGGATGCAGGGGTTGCTGCTCCGGTTTCTTGAAACGGGCGAGCTCCAGAAAGTCGGCGCGGACGGCGGGAGCCGGCACGTGGACGTTCGCGTCATCGCGGCGACCAATCGCAACCTGCGCGAGCTGATCAGCCAGGGGCAGTTCCGCGACGACCTGTACTACCGCCTCAACGTCATCCACATTGTTGTACCGCCGTTACGCGATCGTCGCGAAGACATCCCAGAGCTCGTCGAACATTTCCTGGGTCGATACGTGGCCGCCAACCGTTCGCCCATCACTGAGGTGTCGCCGGCGGCGATGAAAGCGCTCACGGCGCACGCATGGCCCGGCAACGTTCGCGAGCTCGAGAACGTGATCGAGCGCCTGGTGGTCAATGCCAAAGGTCCCCAGATCATGCCTGAGGATCTGCCGCCTGATATCAGGGCCCAGGATGCCATCAGTTTCCGTCCGCGGCGTGAACGCCGCCGTACGGTTGCGGACGATCTCTACAAGCGGCTCACCGAGAACGGCGAGTCGTTCTGGACGTCGGTCTATCCGCTGTTCATGGAGCGCGAGATCACTCGCGCGAACGTGCGCGAGGTGGTGAGGAAGGGCTTGGAAGAAGCGCGGGGCAACTACAAGATCGTCGCGCGCATCTTCAACATGGACACGCGGGATTACAAACGGTTCTTGAACTTTCTTAGAAAACATGACTGCCAGATTCCATTCAAAGAATATCGCTAGCTCTCTGGCGAGCGCCTTGGCGCTCGCCATCGTCGCCGGCTCCGTTTCGTTCGCGGCGCAGCAGCCGAGCCAGCCCCCCAGTCCTGCAGGGCAGCCGGCCGCGCCGCCAACCACGCCGACGAACGTGCCGCCGGCCGCGCCGCCGACCACGCCGACGACCGCGCCGCCGACCACACCAGGCGTAACTGTGCCAGAAGCTACTCCGCCGGTGACCGCCGTGCCAGCAGCCGTCATGGCGGC
>Ga0068863_100007162_pt1 | contig 10942 bp, 8 predicted proteins | sample KBSSwiS62_FD_66596 | JGI IMG/M metagenome (GOLD analysis project Ga0068863, IMG submission 66596) | Switchgrass rhizosphere microbial communities from Kellogg Biological Station, Michigan, USA - KBS Switchgrass S6-2 | ecosystem: Host-associated > Plants > Roots > Rhizosphere > Soil ...
CTTAGCCTGCGCCGGGACGACACGCGCGACACGATCGCGAGGGGAGACATCCGATGAACGCCATCTCGCCCAGCACGCCGCCGTACCCCCGCCGGCACTACGCCGACGGCCCGTTCGGCCAAGTGCACTTCCAAGTCCTGGGTCCTGATGGCGATGAGGCCGGCATGCCGCTGGTGCTGCTGCACCAGGCGCCGATGACCTCCGGCCAGTTCGACGCGGTCTATGCCCCCCTGGCCGAGCGCGGCTTTCGCGCGATCGGCGTCGACATGCCCGGCTTCGGCATGTCCGATCCCTCACCCGGCGTGCCCACCGTCGCCGACTTCGCGCAAGTGGTCCCGGCCGTGCTCGACGCGCTTGGCATCGATCGGGCCGCCCTGCTCGGCCACCACACCGGCGCGCTGGCGGCGAACGAGGCGGCGATCCTGTTCCCCGAGCGGATCCACGCGCTGATCCTCAACGGCCCGCTCCTCATCGACGAGGACGCGCGCGCCCAGTTCCTCGCTCCGGGCGGCTTGAGGGCGTGGGAACAGGGACTTGGCGGACGCGAGCATGCCGCGCACATGGCCGAACTGTTCGACATCCGCGATCGCATGGCCGGCGGATCGATCGGCTACGACCGGCTCAGCGACTACGTGGTGCAGGCCTTCATCGGCCGCGGCGCGTTCTGGCACGGTCACAACGCCGCCTTCCTGTACGACCAGGAACCGCGGCTGAAGCTGATCACCCAGCCCACGCTGATCCTCTCCAACACCGGCGATGAAATCTACCCCCATGCCCTGCGCGCGCACGACGTACGGCCCGACTTCGCCTTCGCCGCGCTCGAAGGCGGCGGCGTCGACATCTGCGACCAGCAGCCCGAGGCCTGGGCCGACATCGTCGCCGGGTTCCTCAACTCGGTCCGCGTGCGCGAAACGGCCGAGACTTGACGGCTTCGGCGGAAAACGCTTGACATTTAGTGCCAATTCGGTTATGCGCTCCAGCACACGGCGGGTGTGGAGGCGGCGAAGACGTTCTCGCTACCAACCCCGCACCATGCGGCCGGCGGCTCCGACGGGACCTCCACACCGTAGCGATGAGTCTTTAGCACCCCGGCGGCAAGCTGCGAGCCCGTCCCGCCGGCCGCTCATCGCGACAGGGCCGAATTGGGCCACGCTTATGCTTTCCTGGGTCCAACCGTTCGCAAACCGTGGAAGGCCAGCCAAGCCTGTCGTGCCCAGGCAAACACCGGCCGTAAATGCCGTGTTCTCTCTCCTTGGCGTAATCCCGCACTCGCCAGCGGGCGTGAAGCTGCGCCCTCCTTCCCCCTCGATGGGGGAAGGATACGGAGGCTTGTGAGCGTCAGCGAGCTAGCCGCAGTTGGATGAGGGTGATGGTGCGGCGTCAGGCGTCGCGTAAACCGAGAGCACACCCCCATCCAAGCTTCGCTAGCGTCCTTCGGCCGCAAGCTCTCGCTATCCTTCCCCCATCGAGGGGGAAGGAGGATTGCGCCCCGCCATCAAGCCTCGCCGGCAGCGTCCACCATCGCGGCGGCCAAGGCCTCGCTCGGGGACTTGTCGCCCCACAGGATGAACTGGAACACCGGATAGAAACGGTCGCATTCCTCGATCGCGGTCTCGACCACGGTCTGCGCCTGCGAGGGGCCGAGCAGGCCATCCTCGCCCAGCATCAAGCCGTGACGGAACAGCACCACGCCGCCGTTCGACCACATGTCGAAGTGGCCTAGCCAGAGCTGCTCGTTGATCAGCGACAAGGCCTCGAACATCGGCGCGCGCTTGTTGTCGGGCACCCGGATCTCCGGGAGGCAGAGCAGTTGCAGCACCCGGTCCTCGGGCCGCCAGATCGCCTGGAGCTGGTAGGCGGCCCAGGCGCCCTTCACTTCGGCCGAGATCTCGTCCTCGCCGGAATACTCAAACGGCCAGTCGCGCGCCTCGAAGAGGGCGGCCAGCATCTCCACCGGCGCCGAATCCTCCTCGCGCTCGATGTCATCTCCAACGCTTCTCATAAACCCGGTCATTTTCCCTCCGCGTCGAGACGGGGATGCTTCGGCAAGCGCTCAGGGCACAATGAAGGCGCGCTTTACCATTGCGCATAACTGCATAAGCCTGTTCACAGCGTGTGGATAAGCCGGAGCGCGCGCCCGCCCCTTACTTCAACGGGAGCGGATCGACAACCTGCCCGGCCTGGCTCGTCCAAACGAAGGCGCCGCCGAAGTCGGCCTTCTTCGCCTGGGCCACGAATGCGGACGCCGCCTTCTGGCTCTCGAATGGGCCGACGAGGACCCGGTTGGTGCGTCCCATGTCGCTCACAAAGGGCGTGCGGCCCTTGAGCGCGACCGGCGCCTGCTTGACGGACTTGCGCCAGTCGAACGCGATCGCATCGGTGCTGCGCCCCACTCCGACCTGCACCCAGATACGGCTCGGATGGCTGGGCGCCTTCTTGGCCTCGGCCTTCTTCTTGGCGTCGGCAGCTTTCTTGGCACTGGCGGTCTTGCCGCCGGCAGCGGCGTCGGCCTCGGCATCCTTGGCGGCGAGCTTCCTGGCGTCCGCCTTGGTCTTGGCCGTGCCCTTCTTGGCATCCGCCGCGTCCGCCGATTCGGCGTCCTCCCCCTTCTTGGCGAGAGCCGCCTTCTCGGCCGGCGTCTTGGCCACGCCCTTCGCGGCGAGCGCCGCCTTCCTGCCGGCGGGCGTCTTCGGCTCGTCCTCCGCTGCCTCTTCGGCTTTGGCGGCGGTGACTTCGGGCAGTCGCACCTTGGGCTGCGGCTTCACAGGCAGCTTCACGGGCGGCTGCGGCTTGACGGCCGCGATCGTGCGGACGTCGACCGCGCCGGCGACCGGTGCCGCCGCGACCGTCGGCGTGCCGAGATCGGCGAAGATCTGCGCAAGCGTCGCCGGAGGCGGCGGCGCTTCGTTGCGTGCCGGCGCCGGAGGTGTCGTGGCGGACGAAGCCGGGGTGCTCGCCGCTGCAGGCGCAGGCGTGGCGGCGGGGGGCCTGGTGGCGGCGGGCGTGGCGGCGGCGGGCGTGGTGGCGGCACCCGCACCAAGCCGCGTCAGATCGAAGCCGGGCGACGGCACGGAGGACGGGGCGGACGACGGCACGGACGGGGGCGGCGTCGCACTCGCGAGTGCCGATGCGCGCGAAGGAGTCGCGGTGCCGGCCTCCTGCGGCAACACCACCGACGGACGCGATGCCGGAGCCGGGTTGGGTGAGGCCGCGCTGGCCGGCGGCTGCACCAGTGAGGTCTGGGCCTGAGGCGTCTGGGTCTGCGGACGCTGAGTCTGTGCCGGCTGCCAGCCGCCCGCGATCGGCTCGCGCGCGGCCAGTGCGCTGCGCTGCGGAGGGGTCTGCACCGTCGGGCCGGCAATCGCCTGAGCCGGCCGCGAAGTGGGCCGCGCCGGGGCATAGGTCGGAGTCGAAGCCTGAGCCTGAGCCAGGGCCGGAACCGAAGCCGGCGCGCCGCCGATCGGCGGCAGCTCGCCTCCGCTGTCGGCGCTCGTGTCGCGGGCGATCGCCGGGACCGGGTCCGGCGGGGCCACGCGGGTGTTCGCCGCCAGGCGCGCCGCCTCCGCCTTGATCTCGGCGCGCGAACGCCGGGTGGAACGCGAGTCGGTCGGCGTCGCCGCGGCGTCTGCGCGGCTGCCTCGCGCGCGGCCCGAACCGAGCGGCTTGCCCTGCGGGATCAGCGCCGCGTCGGCCGATGCCAGCCGGGCTCCGCCCACGGGCGCGAACGCGGCGATCGCGGGATCGTCGTGGCCGATCTCGGAGGCGCGGGGAAATTTGCCCAAGTTCGCCGCCGCCGCCTGCTGCGCGGCGGTGAGGCGGGGCATGTAGCGCAAGTAAGGCGACACGCTCTGCGCCAGCGTGCCGGGCAGGATCGCGTTGACGGTGCTCACCGCCTCGGCCGTCTTGCCCGCGATCGCCTGGGCGAAGGCATGCGCGCGCCAGGCCGGCTTGTCCTGCTTGCGCAGCAGCGGCATCAGCATCGCCTCGGAACCCGCCTCGTCGCCGGCAATGGCCAGGCTGATGCCCAGGCGCCGGCGCGCCTCGTCGTCGTCGCGCTGCGCCAGGACCGAGCGGTAGTAGCGCTGCGCCGTCGCGGTGTCGCCGACGAGGTCGTAGGCCAGACCGCGATCGGCGGCGATGGCGTTCCCGGCGCCGCCCACATCCGCCTGCGCGAACAAGGGGATGGCTTCGGCCGGCTTGCCTTGCAGCACGAGGGCATGCGCGAGGCCCGCCTTCACGCGCGGATCGCTGGCGGCGAACTGCTCGGCGCGGCGGTAGAAGCCCACCGCCGCCTCGAGGTCGCCCATCGCGCTCGCGGCATCACCCGCGTCGACGAAGGCCGAAACGTCGCGCGGATCGCGCGCCAGCCGCGCGAGCGCGGCGTTGAGCTTCTGCGATGCCGCGCTCGGCAGCGACTGGACCACCGGGCGCGCCACCACCGGGGCCGATTGCGCCAGCACGGTCGCGGGCATCAGCGCGAACAGGCCCGCACCGGCTAGGCAAATGCCAAGGCTGCGCCTGTACTGCACGATCCCGCTGCTTTCCTTCCCGACGGCGAGCGCTCGATCAACGGCCCGCTTGTCGCCCCATGGCGTGTCGAAGCTGAACCGGCAAGGAACGACCGGCCGGCCGTTCCTTGCGCGGTATCACTGGTTGTTCTGCCGTCCCAGAAAGCGCGGGATGCTGATCGACCCGGCGTCGTCCTCTTCCGGCTCCGCCTGCGGCGCGGGCTTGGCACCGCGCGAGAGATTGGTCATGCGCTCGAACAGCGTCGTCCCCGTGGCGGCGGGCCGTGCCGCCGGTGCCTGTGCCGATGCAGGCGCGGGAGCGGGCGCCGCCGTGGCCGGAGCCACCAGCGGCCGCCGTCGCGCGCCGAGTCCGGGCTCCTGCTGCGCGGCAAGGTCGAGTTCGTCCTGACGGCGCGATGCCGGAGTGGGCTGGGCCGAAGCGGGCGATGCAGGAGCCGGCTGGGCCGGAGCGGGTTGTGTCAGAGCGGCGTCGGGCGCCGGCGTGCCCAGATCCAGCGGCTCGCGCGCCTGGCGATTGCCGCTGAGGCTGGCGTAGCTGCCGGAGGTGGCCGTCTCGTCCTCTTCCTCGATCAGCTCCTCGCTGCCCAGTTCGAGCGCATCGTCATCGGGCAAGGCCTCCTGCGAGAGATCGTACCGCTCCGGTGCGACCGGCTGCGCGGGCGCAGGCGCCGGCTGCGCGAACGGAGCGGCGGGCACGCGCGGTGCGCCCGGCGCGCTGTACTGCACCGTCTGCGTCGCCATCGGCCGCACGGGACCGCGCGAGGCGCCCAGGTTCACCGGGCGCGAGGCGATCTCCGCCTGCTCGGCCGATTGCTCGATGCCGGTGGCGACGACCGAGACGCGAATCTTGCCCTGCAGGTCCGGGTTGAAGGCCGAACCCCAGATGATGTTGGCGTCGCTGTCGACCAGTTCGCGGATGTGGTTGGCGGCCTCGTCGACTTCGAGCAGCTTCATGTCGTCGCCGCCGATGATCGAGATGATCACGCCCTTGGCGCCCTGCATCGACACGCCGTCGAGCAGCGGGTTGGCGATGGCCCGTTCGGCCGCCTCGAGCGCGCGGTTGGGGCCTTCGCCCTCGCCGGTGCCCATCATCGCCTTGCCCATCTCGCCCATGACCGAGCGCACGTCGGCGAAGTCGAGGTTGATGAGGCCGGGCATGACCATGAGGTCGGTGATCGAGCGCACGCCCTGCTGCAGCACCTCGTCGGCGAGCATGAAGGCTTCCTTGAAGGTCGTCTCGGCCTTCGCCACCAGGAACAGGTTCTGGTTGGGAATCACGATCAGCGTGTCGACGTGTTTTTGCAGCTCGTCGATGCCCGCCTCGGCCGAGCGCATGCGGCGCGTGCCTTCGAACAGGAACGGCTTGGTCACGACGCCGACGGTCAGCACGCCCTTCTCGCGCGCGGCGCGGGCGATGATCGGCGCGGCGCCGGTGCCGGTGCCGCCGCCCATGCCGGCGGCGATGAAGCACATGTGCACGCCTTCGAGCAGGCGATCGATCTCCTCGATCGTCTCCTCGGCGGCGGCGCGGCCGACTTCGGGACGCGAGCCGGCGCCCAGACCTTGCGTGATGTCGGGCCCGAGCTGGATGCGGTTCTCCGCGATCGAGCTGTTGAGCGCCTGCGCGTCGGTGTTGGCGACGACGAAGTCGACACCCTCGATCTGCGCGTTGATCATGTTGGCGATGGCATTGCCGCCGGCCCCGCCGACGCCGATCACGAGGATGCGCGGGCGCAGTTCTTCGATGGCCGGCGGTCCGATATTGATGCTCATGTCACTCTCCTGGCGGGCACGCGCAGACGATTAATCTTGACCAAGCCTGATGGCACAGCTGCTCTCACGCAAGCAAAGTGCGACAGGCCTTTGTCCACAGCGGACGAACGCACGCCAGGCACATTCCGTCTCCAAGTGCCCGCGCCGTCATCAGAAATATTCGCGGAAGGCGCGGTACACGCGATTCACCATGCCGATGCCGCCCGGCCGCACCGTCAGCTGGCGGCTTCGGCCGAAGGTGCGGATGTCGACAGGATCGGCCGAAGCGTAGAGCACGAGGCCGGCAAGCGTCGAGAAGCCGGGCTTCACGTGCGCTTCGGCAAGGCCGGTCAAGTGCGGCACGCGGCCCACGCGCACCGGCTTGCCGAGCGCGGCCTGGGCATAGTCCGCCAGTCCCACCAGCTCCGCGCCGCCACCGGTGAACACCACCTGCTTGCCGCGCTGGCCGTTGAACCGCATGGCCTTCAGCGCCTTGCCCACGTCCTCCATCAGCACGCCCAGCTGCCCGGTGATCACCGCGATCAGCTCGGCACGCGGAATGCGGTTCTTGTCGTCGGCATGGCGGGCGAGCGGGCCGGTCTCTTCCTCGCCCGGCGCGTTGATCGGGATCATCTCGCGATGGTCGGCCGGGCTGGCGATCGCCGAGCCGTTGACGCACTTCAAGCGCTCCGCCTGATAGCGGCGAATCCCGAAGTGCGAGGCGATCGCATCGGTAATGTCGGCCGAACCCACCGGAATCGAGGTCATCCCGGTCAGCAGCCCGTTCGAGTAGACCGCGACGTTGGTCACTTCGGCGCCGAACTCGACCAGCGCGACGCCCAGATCCCGCTCCTCGGGCGAGAGGCAGGCGAAGCCCGCCGCGATCGGCGAGCCGACCACCGCCTCGACCTCCAGGTGCGCGGACTGCACCGCCTCGGTCAGGTTGCGGATCGGCGCGCCGTCGGCCAGCATGATATGGATGTCGACGCCCAGGCGCTCGGCATGCAGGCCCTTGGGGTTGCCGACGCCATGGGCGCCATCGAGCCGGTACTGCGCCGGCTGCGCGTGCAGCACCATGCGCCCGTCGGGCCGGATCACGTCGCGCGCCGAGACCAGCAACTGGTCGATGTCCTCCTGCTCGATGCGGCGCCCGCCGATCTCGGCGTCCACTTCGGCGATCTGGCTGGCGAGCCCCGCGCCCGAGCAGCCGATCCAGACCTTCTGCACCGAGGTGTCGGCCATCTTCTCGGCCCGGTCGATCGCGTCGCGCACCGCATAGGTCGCCGCCGTCATGTCGGTGACGTAGCCGCGCTTCACGCCCTGGCTCGCCCGGTGGCCCGAGCCGAGCACGACCATGTCGCCCACTTCGGTGATGCCCGCGACGATCGCGGAGATGCGGAACGAGCCGATGTTGACCGCGCCGAACACCCGGCTGATGCGCGGCTGGGACATGCGGGCGCCGGAAGTTCGGGGACCTGCCATCAGTTCTCCTCCGTCTTGCGGACCGCGCCGGCGGCGATCGCATCCTGCTGCGCCTCGCGCCCCGGGATGCGCAGGTAGATGCGGTCCGGCGCGCGCATGTCGAAGATCGTCACTTTGCCGCCGAGCAGCCGGTTGGTGCCGTCGAGCCGCGCGAACGAGACCAGCGCCCCGGCCGACGCCTCATCACCCTCGGGCAGCGCCAGCACCTGGCCGGTCTTGAAGGTGAGGTTCCAGCGGCGGTTGCCGATCCACTCCGCCTCCTGCACCCGCGGCTTGAGCGCCGGGGCGGCATCCAGCAACTGGTTGAGCGCCAGCACCTGCTGGCCGGCGCCCAGGCCCGAGACGATCAGCTTGCCCTGCGCCCGGCCGCGCGCGACCGTCTCCAGCTCATGCCCGGTCTCGTCGATCAGCACGAAGCGGTCGGCCTTGCGCAGCACGGCATGCGGCTCACGCTCGACGATGTCGATCACCAGCGTGTCGGGCAGCTGGCGCGAGACGCGCGCGTCCTTCACCCACGAAAGCCCGAGCAAGTCCTGGCGCAAGGTGGCCAGGTCGACCAGCGGCATCGCCAGGTCGCGCTGCGCCAGCGCGCGCTCGTAGACCTTGAGCTCGTTCAAGTTGTGCACTCCGCGCACGTCGACGTGCTTCACTTCGAAGCCCGCCGCCTTCGCCACTTGCGCGAACTGGAGGCTGGCCAGCGCCGGCACGCCCGCGACCACCGCGACGAAGCAGGCCAGCGCCGCCGCGCCGCCCAGGATCGCGAACAGGAACAGCCGGTGGAGCTGCGCCTCGCTGAACGGCAGCCAGGCCATCGCCATGTCGAGCAGCGAGCCGGTGCGGGCCTTGGCCTCGCGCACCTTGGCCTGCTTGCCCCGGGTGGCGGCGACCTTGCGGGCGTTGCTCGCCTTGCGGCGGATCGTCTGGCTCATGCCGCCTCCTCGCGCTGGCGCGCGTCCGCCAGGGCCTCGGCGATGATCGCCTCGACCAGCTCGGGATAGTCCATGCCGCACGCCTTCGCCTGCTCGGGCACGAGGCTGAGCGGGGTCATGCCCGGCTGGGTGTTGACCTCCAGCAGGAAGAGGCCCTCCACGCCCTGGTCGTCGTCCCAGCGGAAATCCGAGCGACTGGTGCCCCGGCAGCCGAGCAGGCGATGCGCGCGCAAGGCGATGTCCTTGCAGGCAGCGGCGATCTCGTCGGGAATCTGCGCGGGGCAGACGTGCTCGGTCATGCCGTCGGTGTACTTGGCGTCGAAGTCGTAGAAGCCGGACTTGGGCTTCAATTCGGTGACGAGCAGAGCGCGGTCAGCGATGACGGCGGTGGTCAGCTCGCGGCCGCGGATGAAGGGTTCGGCCAGCAGCCGCTCGAAGTCCTGCCAGGGCCCCTTCGCCGCGCGCGCGATCGGGTTGCCGTAGTTGCCCTCGGCCGTGACGATCGCGACGCCCACCGATGAGCCCTCGTTGACCGGCTTCAGGACGTAGGGGCGGGGCAGCGGATCGCGCTCGAAGACCTCCTCGCATTCGACGATGCGGCCGCCGGGCATCGGAATGCCGTGCGGCACCAGCGCCTGCTTGGTCAGCTCCTTGTCGATCGCGATCACCGACGTGGCGAGGCCCGAGTGCGTGTAGGTGAGGCCCATCAGGTCCATCATACCCTGCACCGTGCCATCCTCGCCCGGCGCGCCGTGCAGCGCGTTGAACACGACGTCCGGCTTCGCCTCGGCAAGCTTGAGCGCGATATCGCGGCCCATGTCGATGCGCGTGACGCGATGGCCCTTGGACTCGAGCGCCTTGGCGACGCCCTCGCCGCTCATCAGCGAGACGGGGCGCTCGGACGACCAGCCGCCCATGAGCACCGCGACGTGGAGACGGGGGAGAGTCATGTTGTCCTCCCCGGCACGGGGAGGGGGACCATCCGCAGGATGGTGGAGGGGAGTCGCAGCAAAGCGCCACGCACGAGGGTCCGATCGATGGCGAGAGTCCCCTCCACCGCCGTGCCGGCGGCCCCCCTCCCCGTTCCGGGGAGGACATGCGACACCATCCTCACTTCACACCCACCCTTTGTATTTCCCACTCGAGCTCCACGCCGGAGCTTTCCTTCACGCGCCGCCGCACTTCCTCTCCCAGCGCCTCGATCTCGGCGCTGGTCGCCGCGCCGGTGTTGATGAGGAAGTTGGTGTGCTTCTCGCTCACTTGCGCGCCGCCGAGGGTCAGCCCGCGGCAACCCGCGCGGTCGACCAGTTCCCAGGCCTTTTCGCCCTGAGGATTTTTGAAGGTCGAGCCGCCGGTCTTGGAGCGCAGCGGCTGGCTCGCCTCGCGGCTGGCGGAGATACGGTCCATCTCGGCCTGGATCGCCGCCGGCTCGCCGGGACGCCCTCGGAACCGCGCCGCGACGACGATCGCGCCTTCGGGCAGTTCGGAATGGCGGTAGGTATAACCCAGATCGGCAGCGCTCAGCGTGACCAGCTCGCCCGAACGCAGCACCGCGTCGCAGTCGACCAGGATGTCCTTGACCTCGCCGCCATAAGCGCCGCCGTTCATCCGCACGAAGCCGCCGACCGTGCCCGGGATCGAGCGCAGGAACTCGACACCGGCGATCCCGGCATCGCGCGCGGTCGAGGATACGAGGATGCCCGAGGCCCCGCCGCCGCACTCCAGCGTCACATCGTCGAGCTTGCGCACTTGCGCGAAGGCCTTGCCGAGCCGGACCACCACGCCGGGCACGCCACCATCGCGCACGATCATGTTGGAGCCCAGACCGAGCGCCATCAAGTTGACTTGAGGTTCGAGATTGCGGATGAAATTCCGCAAGTCTTCCAGATCCTTGGGCTCGAACAGCCACTCCGCCGCGCCGCCCGACTTGAACCAGACGAGCGGCGCCAGCGGCGCGCTCGCGGTCAGCTTTCCGGCGACCTTGGCGCCGGAAATCTGGGGAAGCGTCTCGGCCATCACGCGGCGATCTTTCCGCGAATGCCGTCGGCCAGCCCGGCCGCCCACTTGGTGATGTCGCCCGCGCCCAGGCACACGACCATGTCGCCCGGCCGGGCCATCTCGGCCAGCGTGGCGGCGAGTTCGTCCGAGCCGCCGACGACGTGCGCGTCGCGGTGGCCACGCGCCTTGAGCCCGGCGACCAGCGCGGCGGCATCGACGCCCTCGATCGGCGCTTCGCCCGCCGGGTAGACC
>Ga0068863_100007167_pt1 | contig 10936 bp, 10 predicted proteins | sample KBSSwiS62_FD_66596 | JGI IMG/M metagenome (GOLD analysis project Ga0068863, IMG submission 66596) | Switchgrass rhizosphere microbial communities from Kellogg Biological Station, Michigan, USA - KBS Switchgrass S6-2 | ecosystem: Host-associated > Plants > Roots > Rhizosphere > Soil ...
GCCGTTCAGAGCGACCCGGAGTTCTTCGCCAAGCACGCCAAGGTCTACCCATAGGGGCGGGTTTCATAGCTGCCGGTCGGCTGCGCCGGGCCACCGGACTTTGAAACACGCCCCAGCTCCCGCTACAACCAGCCCTTTTTCTTGAACATCATATAGAGGGCGACTACGGCCACCAGCGTGATGGCGCTGGAGGTGATGAAGCCGGAGTGCCGGGCGAAGCCCGGATAGGGCACGTTCTGGCCGTAGAAGCCGCTGACGGCGGTGGGAATGGCGATGATCGCGGCCCAGCTGGTGACCTGCTTCATGATCACGTTGAGGCGGTTGCCGCGCAGGGTCAGGTGGGTGTCGTGGATGTTGCCGATCAGATCCCGCAGCGAGTCGGTCCACTCGGTGGCGCGCAGCACGTGGTCGTAGACGTCCTGGAAGTAGGGCGCCACGTTGGCGTCGACGAACGGCAGGTCGCGCCGCATCACGGTGTTGACCACCTCGCGCATCGGGACGACCACTCGGCGCGCGTTGACCAGCGACTTGCGCAGTTCGAAGGTGCGCTTCTGCATCGGCAGGTCCTTGACGCGCTCGGAGAACAGGTCGTCCTCGAGCGCCTCGATCTCGGTGTCGAGTTGCTGGATGGCGTCGAAGTGGGTGTCGACGATGTAGTCCAGCAGGCCGTGCACCAGGAACGCGACGCCGCTGCCGGCCAGGCTCTGTTCCTCGTCCCAGCGGCCGACCACGGCGTCGATGTCGAAGGACCTGTCCTTGCGCACGGTCACCAGCGCGCGCCGGGTGATGAAGGCGGCTACCTCGGAGGTCTTGAGGGCCCCGGTCTTGGTGTCCAGCTCGATCGAGTAGGCGTTGAGGAACAGGTGCGTGGCGTAGTGGTCGAGTTTCGGGCGCTGCCGGTCGCCGACGGCGTCTTCCACCGCGAGCGGGTGCAGGCCCAGCTCTTCGCTGATCGAGGCCAGGTCGGCGGCGGTCGGCTCGCACAGGTCGAACCAGACCACGGTGCCTTCTTCGGCGAGATGGTCGGAGACGTTGGCGATCGGGAAGCCTTCGGCTTCCAGCACGCCGTTGCGGTAGAGCCGGGTGCGGGGCATGGCATGCAATCTAGCGATCACCCGCCGCGCGCCGATAGCGGTCGGCGATGACACGCAGGTACGCGGCGAGTTCGGGGGCGTCCTCAACCCGAAAATCCGCCCCGAGTACGCCGAGCCAGACGGCCAGCGATTCGAGATTGTCCGAGCCGAGCAGCACCGAGCAGCTGGACTCGTCGATCGGCTCGACCGGGGTCATCAGGATCGGCAGCCGCGCGGCGACCTCGTCGGCCGGTGCGAAGACGGTGACCCGGGCCCGGTAGCGCCAGGTGGCCGTGCCGACGTGCTGGGCGACGTAGCGCGCGAGGTCGTCGGCGGGCAGCGGCCGCGGCGTGAATCGTGGCCCGGTCGGCACCTTGGGCTCGATCCGGTCCACCCGGTAGGTCCGCCAGTCGGCCCGCTGCACGTCCCAGGCCACCAGATACCACCGCCGGCCCCAGCTGACCACCTGGTAGGGCTCGACGTCGCGGCGGCTGGGCGCGCCGTCGTGCGCGGTGTAGTCGAACCGCAGCCGCTCCCGGTCCCGGCAGGCGGCGACGATGGCGGTGAGGACTTCGGTGGAGACCTGCGGCCCGACGCGGCCCATCGGCGGCACCGCGGAGGTGTAGGTGGACAGGGCGTTGAGCCGGTGCCGCAGTCGGGATGGCAGCACCTGTTCTAGTTTCGCCAGGGCCCGCAGCGACGACTCCTCGATGCCGGCCACCGAGCCGGACGCCCCGGAGCGCAGCCCGATCGTGACGGCGACTGCTTCGTCGTCGTCGAGCAGCAGCGGCGGCAGGGCCGCCCCGGCGCCGAGCCGGTAGCCGCCGGTGTTGCCGCGGCTGGCGTGCACCGGGTAGCCGAGGTCGCGGAGGCGTTCGATGTCGTTGCGGACGGTCCGCGTCGACACCTCCAGCCGGTCGGCCAGTTCGGTGCCGGTCCATTCCCGGGTGGTCTGCAGCAGCGACAGAAGTTTCAGCAGGCGGGCCGAGGTCTCCAACATGTTTTCAAACTAGCCGGCCATTAGGAACGAAGTCTTCCTAATGGGCTGCGAAGCTGTTGGCATGACTGACATCCGGAACCTCAGGACGCGGCCCTGGCTGGGCCTGTTCGCCGTGCTCACGGCACTGATCATGAACATTCTGGACTCGACCATCGTGACCGTTGCGGCGCCGTCCATTCAGGAATCGCTGGGCGGCTCCTACGCAAGCATCCAGTGGCTGTCCGCCGGCTACACGCTGGCGCTGGCGACCGGCCTGCTGACCGGTGGGCGTCTCGGTGACATGTTCGGTCGCCGCCGCGTACTCCTGGTCGGGGTGTGCGGGTTTGTGGCCGCGTCCCTGGCGTGCGCATTCGCGCCGACGGCGACCGCGCTGATCGGCGCTCGCGTCCTGCAGGGGCTCTTCGGCGCGGTGATGGTGCCGCAGGGGTTCGGCCTGATCCGGGATCTGTTCCCGCCGCAGCAGATCGGCAAGGCGTTCGGCGCGCTGGGTCCGGTGATCGGCCTGTCCACGATTCTCGGCCCGATCGTCGCCGGCGTCCTGATCGACGCTGATGTGGCCGGCACCGGCTGGCGCGCGGTGTTCCTGATCAACCTGCCGATGGGTGCGTTCGCGTTCCTGGCCGGCCGGGCCGCACTGCCGGTCGGCGGCGGACAGCGGTCGCAGCGGCTGGATGTGCTCGGCATGCTGATCGCCGGGGTCGGCATGTTCCTGCTGGTCTACCCGCTGGTGCAGGGCCGCGATCAGGGCTGGCCGCCGAGCCTGTTCGCGATGCTGGGTGCCGCCGTGGTGGTGCTCGCCGGGTTCGTGGTCTATCAGCTGCGCCGCCGCGCCTCCGGCCGGACGCCGCTGGTGGAGCTCAGCGTGTTCGCGAAGCGGTCCTACGCCTCGGGTGTGGTGTTCGTGATCGTGTTCTTCGGCTCGATCGTCGGCTTCTCCCTGTCCATCGGTCTCTTCCTGCAGCTGGGGCTGGGGTATTCGCCGATGCGGGCGAGCCTGACCACGACCGGCTGGGCGGTCGGTGCGTTCCTCGGCTCCGGCTTCGCCGCCACCACGATGGGCAAGCTCGGCCGCAAGCTGTTGCACATCGGCCTGATCGGGATGGCGATCGGCCTGGTCGGCATCATCACCGTGCTGTCGACCACCGAGGTGAATCAGTGGACGCTGCTGCCGGCCCTGCTGGTCTACGGCGCCGGCATGGGCATGATCTTCGTGCCGCTGTTCGACATCATCATGGGCGAGATCGGCGACCACGAGGTCGGGTCGGCCTCGAGCATGCTGGAGTCGCTGCAGCAGATGGGTGCGAGCCTGGGCGTGGCGGTGCTGGGCACGGTGTTCTTCTCCAGCCTCGGCGCCCGGCCGCTGATCGGCGACTTCGTCGGCGCGTCGCGGATCGTCGCGGTGCTGGCGCTGGGCCTGGTGGCGGTGGCGTTCGCGCTGGCGTTCCGGCTGCCCAGGTCGGCGCGCGGGCACGGTGCTCCGGCGCCGGCCGACAACGACGTGGTCGCCTCCGACGAGCGGGTTCTGGTCGAGGCCTGAGGTCCGGCTCGATCTACGCCGGTGGTGCGGCCTGCCGCACCACCGGCGCGATCGTGGGCGGCGGGATCAGCGCGGCTGGTCCGGGAGGCGCGGTGGGCGGCTGGGGCGGAACCCATCCGCCCTGGCCGGTCGCGTGCATCAGCTCGGGCCACACGGTCGCAGTCGCGGTACGCGTCGCGACCAGGCGGGCCACCGAGCGCCGGTGCCGTTCGGCGAGCACCGCGATCAGGAAGTCGCGGCCGTTGATGCCGGGTGGCGGCAGCGGCCGGATCACCTGGGCGAGGTCGGTGGAGAGCGCGTTGCCCAGCGCGGTCCGGGCCGATGCGTGCAGGAACCGGTACCGGATCAGGTATTGCCGCATGTCCAGAGCCAGTTCATCGGTGACTCCGCCGAGGTCGACGGTGGCGGCCCAGGCGGCCAGATGCGCCGGCATCACCGGGATCCAGCCCCACACGATCGGGGTCCGCTCGTGCACGACGATGGTCCCGGCGCTGATGTCACCGAGCCGCTTGCTGCGCGGATCGGCCTGCATGCAGGCCAGCGAGGCGAACCAGGTCAGCGGCGGCAGCAGCCCGGGCCACTCGGCCGCAGTGCCGACCAGCCCGCGGGTCAGGGCCTGGCGGAACCGGATGGCTCCGCCGTCGTCGCGGACCACCCGCAGACCGAGGACGAACTTGCCGAGCGTGCGGCCCCGGGTCACGGTCTCCATCAGCACCGGGTAGACGATCAGCATCGTCACCTGGGTGATGATGAGAATGACCTGCAGGGTCGCGTCGTCCAGGGAGCCGGTGGAGCCGACGATCAGGAACAGCAGGATCGACACGATGCCGCCGATGCCCAGCTGCGCCACCAGGTCGATGAGCCGGGCCAGGCCGCGCGAGGACACCCGGGCGATCGGCAGGTCGAGTTCGATCGCGTCGGCCACCACCAGGCCGGCCGGGTTCGCGTCGGGGGCGGCGGGATCGGTCCGCGCTCGTCGGGTCACGCGCACAGTCAACACGACCGTTAGGCTGTGCGCGTCCCCGCCCGGCAGCTTTTTCACCCCGTGTTCGCCATTGCGCTCATCGCAGGTGCGAACCCCCGTTCCGGAGGCCCCAGTGGATCTCGACGCGTACGTCGCGGAAAACGCGGGCAACTGGCGCAAACTGGATCGGCTGTCGCGGCGCCGCCGGCTGTCCGTCGACGAGATCGACGAGATGATGGCGCTGTATCAGCGGACCGGTGCGCAGCTGTCGGTGATTCGCAGCGCCGCCCCGGATGCGCTGCTGATCGCCTGGCTGTCCCGGGTGGTGCTGGCCGCCCGGGGCCGGATCACCAGCAATTCCGGTTCTTGGACGGTGGCGCTGGCCCGGTTCTTCCTGGAGGGTTTCCCGCTCGCCGTCTATCAGGCCCGGCGCTGGTGGCTGACGGTGATGGCGGTGTTCGTCTGCGCGTCCGGGGCGATGATCGCCTACATCGCTACGCATCCGGCGGTGCTGGCGCAGCTGGTGCCGGACGACGCGGTCCAGCAACTGGTCTCCCGGGACTTCAAGAACTACTACTCGGAGTATCCGGCACACCACTTCGCCCTGCAGGTGTGGACGAACAACGCACTGGTGGCCGGGCAGTGCCTGGCCGCTGGCGCACTGATCGTCCCGGTCTTCTACGTGCTGGCCACGAACATCCTCAACGTCGGCGTGGATGGCGGTGCGATGGTCGCCTACGGCCATGGCGGCGAGTTCTTCGGGCTGATCCTGCCGCACGGCATGCTGGAGCTGACCACCGTGTTCATCGCCGCGGGCGCCGGAATGCGGATCGGCTGGGCGTTCATCGCCCCGGGCCGGGGCCTGACCCGGGCGCGCGCGACCGCGGAGGCGGCCCGGTCGGCGATGCTGGTCGCGCTTGGCCTGGTGGTCGTACTGCTGGTCAGCGGCGTGGTCGAGGCGTTCGTGACGCCGTCGCCGCTGCCGACCGCGATCCGGATCGCGATCGGGTTCGTAGTGTGGTCGGCGTTCCTCGCCTACGTGTGGGTCTTCGGCCGGCGCGCGCAGGAGCAGGCGGCCAGCGCCGATCTGGACGAGGAGATGGCCGGCGCGGTGCTGCCCGCCGTCTAGGCGCTCGCGCCGGAGTTGGAGCTTGTTCCTAAGCGTTCGGTCGGGGCGAGGCGGGGTCCGGATGGTTGTCGGCAAGGCGGAGGTGCGGGTGCATACCGGTGTTGTCTGTGCCCGTGCCGACAACGCCGCCGGCGGCCATCTGGGCCCGCCGCAGCCCGGCCACGAGGCTTAGGAACAAGCTCTTACAGCTTGCCGGCGGCTTTCAGTTCCAGGTAGGCGTCGGTGACCTTAGACGCGAAGAGTTTGATCGGCGCGTCGACCACCTCGACGTCGTGGCGGGACAGCGCGGAGACGACCCGGCGCCGTTCCGCGAGCGTCTTCTGAGCCGCCACCGACAGGTAGATGTCGTCGGCGGTGTCGTGCCGGCCGGCCAGGTCCGCGACCGACTGGTCGTGGACGGCGGCGAGCAGCACCTTGTGCCGGGCGGTGAGCTGGTTCAGCACCGGCATCAGGCCTTCGCCGAGGGCGCCCGGCTCGAGTGCGCTGAAGAGCACGACCAGGGCGCGTTTGCGTTCGCGCCGCAGGATCTCGCTGACCATCAGGCCGAAGTCGGTCTCCCGGAGCTGCGGCTGCAGCGGCGCCAGGGCGGCGACCATCTTCGGCAGCAGGGTGCGGTTGGAGCCGCCGGAGACCGCGGTCCGCACCGCCGAGTCGACGGCGAGCAGGCTGACCTTGTCGCCGGCCCGGTTGGCGACCTCGGCGAGCAGCAGCGCGGCGTCGATGGCGGCGTCCAGCCGGGGTTCGTCGAGGTGTACGTCGCCCGGGTCGGTGGAGGTGGTGCCGACCCGGACGGCACTGGTGCGGCCAGTGTCGATGACGCAGACGACGTGCCGATCGCGTTCCGGGCGCCAGGTCCGGACCACCACGTCGGAGCGGCGGGCGGTGGCGCGCCAGTCGATCGAGCGCACGTCGTCGCCGATGACGTATTCGCGCAGCGCGTCGAATTCGGTGCCCTGGCCGCGGCCCCGGGTGACCACGGAGCCGTCGAAGATCCGCAGCTTGGCGAGTTTTTCGGCGAGGAACTGCTTGGAGTCGAAGCGGGGCAGCACCCGCAGCGTCCAGGGCGGGCTCTGCTCGGCCGCGGCGCGCCGCCGGGCCTGCCGGTACGCGTGCCGCAGCGGCCCGTAGGAACGGATCGTGACGGTGGCCGCCGGCCGGTCGCCGCGCCGGGTAGGGGTCAGCGTGGTCTGCAGCGCCACCCGTTGCCCGGGCCCGAGCCGGATCTGGAACAGGCCGGGCCCGGCGCCGGCCGACGGGACCCACGCGTCGCGTACGTCGGCGACCAGCGGCCGCCGGCCCCGGTTGGTGACCGTGAGGTTGACGGTGGCGGTACCGCCGAGCCGGACCTGCCGGTCGCCGTCGCGGCTCAGCCGCACATCCGCGACGGTACCGGCGAGCAGCAGGTCGGCGCCGACGGCGGCGAGCATGACGGCGATGAACGCCAGGCCGACCCAGGGCTGCCGGGTGGCGGCGACGGCGGCCGCGCCGGCCAGCAGCCACAGACCGGACCAGCGGGTCAGCATCGGGTCACCGCGGGGTGGCGACGGTGGCCACCGCCGACTCCAGCACCGACTCGACCGTGACGCCTTCCAGCGCGGCCTCGGGGCGGAGCCGGACTCGGTGCCGCAGCGTCGGGATCACCAGCGCCTTGATGTCGTCCGGGATGACGTAGTCGCGGCCGCTCATCCAGGCCAGCGCCTTGCCGCAGTTGAGCAGGGCGGTGGCGCCGCGGGGCGAGGCGCCGAGATCCAGCGACGGGGAGGTGCGGGTGGCCCGGCAGATGTCGACGATGTAGCCGAGGACGCCGTCGGCGACGCCGACCGCGCGCACCGCGGCCCGTCCGATGGCCAGCTCGTGCGCGCCGGCGACCGGGCGGACACCGGCACCGACCAGGTCCCGCGGGTCGAATCCGGCGTGGTGGGCGCGGAGCACCCCGAGTTCCTCGTCGCGGCTGGGCAGCGGCACCGACAGCTTCAGCAGGAACCGGTCCAGCTGCGCTTCGGGCAGCGGGTAGGTGCCTTCGTACTCGATCGGGTTCTGGGTGGCGGCGACCAGGAACGGGGTCGGCGTCGGCCGGGCCTGGCCGTCGATCGAGACCTGCCGCTCCTCCATCGCTTCCAGCAGCGCCGCCTGGGTCTTCGGCGGGGTCCGGTTGATCTCGTCGGCGAGCAGCAGGTTGGTGAAGACGGGCCCGGGCCGGAACTCGAACTCGGCGGTCCGGTTGTCATAGATCAGCGAGCCGGTGACGTCGCCGGGCATCAGGTCCGGGGTGAACTGGACCCGCTTGGTCTCCAGCGACAGCGCGGCGCCGAGCGCCCGGATCATCAGCGTCTTGGCCGTGCCGGGCACGCCCTCCAGCAGCACGTGGCCCTGGCAGAGCAGCGCGGCGAGCAGGCCGTTGACGACCGCGTCCTGTCCGACGACGACCTTGGCGACCTCGGCGCGGATGCGAGCGAGGGCGGTGCGGGCCATATCGCTTCCAGGATGCGGCTGCGACGGCAAGACGACGGCTTCGGTCATGTTCGGTCCAACCCGTGTGTGGAGACGATGGAGTGTGTCAGACGTGCCATGAGTTCGTCGAGGCGTGCCACCGCCGCGACGAGCTCGTCGTTGGTCTTCGGCTCGTCGGTCGCGAGCATCGCCTCGACCGTGTCCCGGGGCATCCCGGCGCGTACGGCGGCGAGGTCATAGAGCTCGGCGGCGGGCACGGTGGCGGCCACCCCGAGGACGGCCGGCAGCGAGCGGACGGCACCGGCGCGCAGCGCCGCCAGCGCGACGGCGGGCTGTTTGGCCTTGCGGTAGAGCCGGCCGCGACCGGCCACCGTCTCCCGGGCCTTGGCGGTGACCGGCATCGGTTCGCTGACCGGTGGGCCGAACCGGCGCGCCGCGGCGATCGCGAGCACCACCAGGATCAGCAGGAGCAGCCCCAGCACCGTCCACATCCAGCCCGGGAACAGCCCGGCCATCGACGAGCGGGCGGTTCCGCCGCCATTGTCGCCACCGGTGTTCTTGGCGGCCCGCTTGTTGAACGGGTTCTGCACCGCCGGGCCGAGCTTCGGTTCCGGCTGCCGACGGTGGTTGTCCAGCCAGATCACGGTCTGGTGGGTGGACAGCAGGGCGGCGGCCAGGGCCTCGTTACCGTGTTCGCCGATCCGGTCGTTGCGGAACGGATCGGCCGATCCGACCAGCCACACGTCGACGTCGCCGAACTGCACCACGGATCCGCCGTAGCAGCTGGCCATGCCCGGTCCGGCCCACTCGTGCCGGTCGGTGCCGGCGATCGGCGCGGCACTGGCCTCGGGCAGCAGGCAGCCGGCCGGCGCCGGGAACTCGGCCCACCGGTCACCGGCTTCGGTGACCGGCAGCCCGGTCCAGCCGATGACCGCCGGCGACGGGTCCACCAGCACCAGCCGGGTGCTGCTCGGCAGTGCCGTGAACGCCTCGGCGGTGTAGCTGTTCACCAGGCCCGGGGCCGGCACGAACAGGGTGGTGTCGCCGGCCCGGGCCCAGGCCAGCGCCTCATCGATGGAGGCGGTGCGGCGCACTGTCACGCCCGCGCCGGCCAGCCGCCCGGCCAGATCCGAGCCGCCTACGCCGGCGTCGCTGGCCGGGTTCAGGAAGTTGCGGTCGGTCACCGACGGCTGGGCCAGGGCGTGGATCACCAGCGCTCCGATCACCGCGGCCAGGGCGAGGGTGATCGGGGCCAGGAGCCGGTAGAAGCGGCGCAGGAACCGCAGCAGCGCTCTCATGCCGCTCCGGCCCCGACCGGTGCGGCCGCCGACGGCAACGCCGCGAGATCGTGGTCGACGCGCTGGTTGAGCTCGCGCATCCGGTCGTCGTGGCCGCGGGTGGCGGTGCGCTGGCCGTACCAGATGTCGGTGAAGATGCCGCTGGCCTCGCGCAGCGGGACCGACATCGCCGGTGCGCGGGTGACGGCGGCGCCGACGAGTTCGGTCACGGTCCACTCCGGGTGGTGGGCGATGATGCCGCGGTCGACGAGCGTACGCACGATCGCGCGGAGGCGCTCCCGGACGGCTTCGGCGAAGCGCCCCTGGGCCGCGTAGGCGTCGGCGAGCGCGAGGAACTCGCCGGACGACCGGTCCGGCAGGGCCTCGTCGTCGTTGACCTCGTCGACCTCCTCAGCGGCCTCGCCGTCGATGCGCTTGCCCCCGCGCCGCCACTTCGACGGGCGCAGCGCGACCCGGAAGAACCGCCCGATCGCCGGCCACCACGAGGCCCGGGGCAGCCACCGTGGCCAGAACTGCCAGCCCAGCCCGATCAGCGCGCCGGCGACCAGGATCAGCAGGAAGAACAGGAACGGACCGAAGATCTGGACCGGCGTGGCGATGGCCCGGTCCAGGAACCGGATCATCGGGGCACCGCCAGGACCGGCTCGACCGGCGATCCGGTGCGCACCGCGCGGCTGACCGCGATGTCCAGCCCTTCGGTGCGGATCCGGGTCTCCAGATGCGCTGCGGCGTCGCCGCCCGCGATGGTCGCGTAACAGAGCGCGTTGAGGGCGATCCACAACGTCCAGTCGATCGTGGTCACCGCGGCGTCACTGGTGATCGAGAGCAGCTTGGCGACCGCTTCGCCGCCACCGACGCTGAGCAGCAGCAGCCGGACCAGCTGCCAGGGTAGGTAACCCAGCAGCCGGACGCGCCCGCCGAGCAGGCCGCGGGAGGCGAGTTTGACGGCGCGGCCGAACAGCGCGACCGGGTTGCGCAGCCGGCCCCGCGGGTCGGCGACGCCACCGTCGACCACCAGGGTCGGGATCGCCAGCGAGGTCAGCATGAACCACGCGACCCAGCCGACGCCGCCGGCGAAGAACGCGCCGGCCGCGACCGCGCCGATGAGCGCGCTGGTCACGACGATCGACAGCCACCTCGACCGGAGCCGGACGCCGCCGCTGGTGACCATGGCGACCGCCGCCGGGGCGGTGAAGCCGCCGAGGATGCCGATGATGAATGCTTCGGTGCCCATACCGGCGGCGAACAGCGCCCAGTAGGCGCCGAACCGGTGGATGAAAGCGTCGAGGCTGTGCGCCTGCGGATCCAGGCCGCTCCACTGGTGCAGCACCGCCCGCTCGCCGGCGGCCAGCACCGCGGCGACGAGCAGGACCAGCGGTCGCCGGCGCAACACCGCCGCTCCGGCGTCGAGCACTTCGCCGACGGTGAGTGGGCGCAGCGGGAACTCCGCGCTCAAAGTCACCTCCGGCGAAGGGTCGGGGTCG
>Ga0068863_100007172_pt1 | contig 10935 bp, 11 predicted proteins | sample KBSSwiS62_FD_66596 | JGI IMG/M metagenome (GOLD analysis project Ga0068863, IMG submission 66596) | Switchgrass rhizosphere microbial communities from Kellogg Biological Station, Michigan, USA - KBS Switchgrass S6-2 | ecosystem: Host-associated > Plants > Roots > Rhizosphere > Soil ...
TTGCCGCCCGGATCGCGATAGAGCTTCTTCAGGGTGACATCGGATCCGCGGAGCAGGGCGATGACCATTTCCCCGTTGTCGGCTGTTTTGCGGTCTTCGACGACGACGTAATCGCCATCGCGGATCTGTTCATCGATCATCGAATCGCCGCGTACGCGGAGCACGTAGGTGTCGCGTTTGCCGACCAGATCCTCGGGCACCGCGATCGTCTCGCTCGACGCGATCGCCTCGATGGGGAGGCCGGCGGCCACATAGCCGAGCAGCGGGAGCTCGATGGCTCGGCTGCCGGTCCGGGTCGGGACCATCTCGACCGATCGGCTGCGGTTCCACGCGCGCTTGATGAACCCCTTTTCCTGGAGGTTCGTCAGGTGCTTGTGGACCGTCGCGAGCGAAGAGAGGCCGAATCGCCGGCCGATTTCTTCGAGGCTGGGCGCATAGCCGTGCTGGCCGATGAACTCGGTGAGGTAGTCGAAAATCTCGCGCTGGCGTTTCGTCAGTGGCAGCATCTTTCGTGCTCTCTTCGCGCCACTCTACGCAAAGCAAAGGCGAAAGTCAAGATACGGTCGAGCAAGGGACCGCGCAGGTCGTGTGTAAGCGCTCTGTTACGATGCCGGTTCGTGCGCGTGCCGTTTTCCATCCCATCCGTCGACGAGAAGCCATTCGACGTCGCCGGTTTTGGCCTGAACAGCATCGACCTAGTGACCGTCGTCGCCGAGTACCCGGCGTCAAACACCAAGCAGCGTCTGCAGCGGTTCGCCCGTCTGCCTGGCGGCCAGATCGCGACGGCGACGGCGACGTGCGCGCGACTCGGGTGGCGGGCGCGCTACATCGGATCGTTTGGAGACGACGACCTGGGTGCGCTGTCGCGGCAGAGTCTGATGAGCGACGGCGTGGACATCAGCGCCGCGCGAACCGTTTCGGGCGCCACGAATCAGTTTGCCGTCGTCCTGGTGGATGCGCGATCGGGCGAGCGCACCGTGCTGTGGGATCGGCATCCCGCGTTGACGTGGGACCCGCCCGATGTCCCGAAGGCGGCGGTCACGTCAGGGCGCATGCTGGTCGTCGATTGTCATGAAACGGCTGCGTCGACTCAGGCGGCGAGGTACGCGCGAGACGCCGGCATCCCGACGATCGTCGACGTCGAGAAGGTTCGCCCCGGCATCGGCGATCTCCTTCAGAACATTGACGCGATCATCACGTCGCAGGAATTTCCGTCCGCGTTGACCGGACATGAGGGCCTGGGACGGGCGCTCGAAGCGATCGCGCGTGAGTTCGGTGCCGCGCTGGTCTGCGCCACGCTCGGCGCCGAGGGCAGCCTGGCCTGGTGCAACGGCCGCGAAATCCGCACCGCCGCATTTCCAGTGGATTGCGTCGACAGCACCGGCGCCGGCGACGCCTTTCGCGGCGCCTTTGCCGCTGGTTGCCTGGGACATCCGGGCGGCGATATCGAAGACGTGCTCGCGTACGCGAACGCGGTATCGGCGCTCAATTGCCGGGCCCTCGGCGGCCGCGGCGGGCTACCAACACCTGACGAGGTCGAGCAGTTCATGGCCGCGCGGCCCTATCTGTAATCCCAGGAGCCTTATTTAACCTTCACCTTGTTCTCCCGGTCTAACGCTGGTGAAGCCGAGCAATGGCATCATCGCTCACGTGGACGCTCCCTGGAACGTGGCCACTGAGGACCGTGACGCAGCCGATGCGGCCTGCTGAGCCCGAGTTGTCCGATCTCGACGAGCGGTCGCTCGTCGAGGCCTGCCTGCGCGGTCGGTCCGCGGCGTTCGAGGTGATCGTGGAACGGCACCGGCGGTCGGTGTATCTGCTGTGTTACCGCTTCGTCAGCAACCACGAAGACGCAAGCGACCTCTCCCAGGACGTGTTCCTGCGAGCATATCGCGGCCTGCGGAGCTTTCGCGGGCAATCGTCGCTGGCGACCTGGCTATACCGGATTGGCGTGAACGTTTGTCTCAATCGTGTCGGCGCAAAAAAACCGCTCAGCGAGTCGATTGCGGATAGACAATTCGTGGACGAGACGGCGGAATCGGCGTCGGATCGGCTGCTGAAGGACGAACGAGGGGCGCGCGTCCGCGCCGCGATCGCCCAGCTGCCCCGGAAACAGCGCGCCACGCTCGTCCTGCGGATGTACCACGAGATGTCACACCAGGAAATCGCCGACGTGCTCGGCAGCTCGGTCGGCGCGGTGAAAGCGAATTTCTTTCACGCGCTGAGCAACTTGAAGAAGATGCTCGGCGGTGAGGTCCTCTGATGCACCTGCGGCCCGACGAGCTCATCGACCTCGCGGAAGGGACGCGGGCCGAGTCGTCTGCGGCGCATCTCGACGAGTGTGCGGTCTGCCGTCTGCATCTCGCGGAGCTCAAGGCGATGATGTCCACGGCCGCCGACGTCGACGTGCCGGAGCCGTCGCCGCTGTTCTGGGATCATTTCTCGGCGCGCGTGCGCCAGGCGGTGGACGCCGAGGGCGCGCCGCGGCGGTCGTTCTGGACGTGGCCGCGTGTGGTGATTCCAGCAATCTCGGTCGCGACCGCCGTGCTCGCCGTGGCCGTCACGGTGAACCGGGGGAACGCTGGCCATGGAATTGCGCCGCTTCCAGCGGTAGTACCAGCGCCAGTCGTGCTGCCGGTCGCCTCAGTGGACCTTCTCGCGGACCCGCAGTCAGCAGGCGACACGGCACTCACGCTGGTCGCGGAGCTGTCGTCCGATATGGATTTCGAGACCGCGCGGGACGCCGGTCTCGCGGCGCGCGGCAGCGCCGAGCACGCGGTGACGCATTTGACCGGCTCCGAGCTCCGCGAGCTGCAGCGGCTGCTGCAGGAAGAACTGGCGCGCTCGGGCGCATGACGTGATAATTGGCGCATTCATGAAAAGGATCGTTGGTCTGGTCTTCGTCTGTGGGGCGCTGCTCAGCAGCGGCGCTGCAGTGGCGGCGCAGGGCGGACGTCTGGGACGCCCCGCGCCGGCGCCCGACGACGCAGCCGTGTCGCCGGCCGAAATCCAGCGCATGTTCGATTCGTACGCGCTGATGCAGGCGCAAGAGCAGCTCCAGATCAGCGAGGAGCGCTTTCCACAGTTCCTCAGGCGCTTCAAGGCGCTGCAGGACACCAGACGACGCGGCCTGCAGGAGCGCGCCCGTCTCGTTCAGGAGCTCAGGCGGCTCGTGAACGATCCGCAGGGCGACGAAGGCCAGATCAAGGACCGGCTGAAGTCCCTCGACGAGCTCGAAGCGCGCTCTGACGGTGAGATTCGCAAAGCCTACGAGGCCATCAATCAGGTGCTCGACGTCCGCCAGCAGGCGAAGTTCCGCGTCTTCGAAGAAAACATGGAACGGCGTAAGCTCGAGCTGGTAACACGGGCGCGCCAAGCGAATCGCAAACAGCAGCAGCTGAAGCCGCCGCAATAGGCCCGAGACGGCGGTAAAATACAAAGGTGACGCATCCTCGGGGCGTAACAATCCTCGGCGCGCTCTGCGGGCTCGCGTTGCTCGCGGTAGCGCTGCGCGCCGACGTACGCGCCTCCCGGAAGGACGCGGCCACGCTCAAACAGAAGGTCGCCAGCATCAACGCCCACGCCGAGCGTCCCACGAAAGCCGGGCAGCGGATCATGGTCACCGAGAACGAGGTCAACTCGTATCTCGTGTTCGAGGCCCCGTCGCAGCTGCCGACCGGTGTCGTCGATCCGTCGGTGACGATCCTCGGGCCTGGGCGTCTGAGCGGCCGCGCCGTCGTCGACCTCGACGCGGTGCGGAAAGCGAAGAATCCGACCAGCCTTCTCGATCCGATGAACTACCTGATGGGACGCGTACCGGTGACGGCGACCGGCTCGCTGAAGACCGGTAACGGCGTCGGCCACTTTGCGCTCGAATCCGCGAGCGTCGGCGGCGTGCCTATTCCGAAACTGATCCTGCAAGAAATCGTCAGCTACTACTCGCGCACCGCCGAGAACCCGTCGGGCGTCAGCCTCGACGATCCGTTTGCACTGCCGGCGCGGATTCGCGAGATCCAGGTCGAGCGAGGTCAAGCCATAATCGTCCAGTGAGCAACAAGGGGTTCGACCCCTTTTCGGAGGAGCCGCGCGAAAAGGGATCCGAGCCCTTTTTGTCGACGCCGCTCCAGTTCCTGAAAGGCGTCGGCCCGCGCCGCGCCGCCGATTTTGAGCACGCCGGCCTCCTCACGATCGAAGACCTGCTGTACCGTTTTCCGCTTCGCTACGAAGACCGCAGCCGCCTTCAACCGATCGCCTCGCTCAAGCCGGGGCAGATCGTGTCGATCGCCGGCCGGATTCTCGCCTGCGGCCTGCGCACCACGCGGCGGCCGGGATTCAAGATCTTCGAGGCCGCGGTCGACGACGGCAGCGGATCGCTGCGGGCGGTGTGGCTGAACCAGCCCTACCTGCGCGACATCTTCATGCGCGGTCAGCACGTCATCTTCTATGGAGCGGTGGAGATGCGCGGGTCGGCGAGCCTGCAGCTGACGAACCCGCAGTACGAAATCCTCGACGACGAGGACGGCGAAACGATTCACACCGGACGCATCGTGCCGGTCTACGAAAAGACCGGCACGGTGACGCCGAAAATGCAGCGCCGTCTCGTCTACGAGGCGCTGCAGCGTCTGCCCGCGGACGTGCCGGACCATCTGCCAGAAGACATCCGTCTCCGGCTCGGGCTGCCGTCGCGCCACGCCGCGCTTCTGGCAACGCACTTTCCGCCCGAGGATGTGCCGATCGCCGCCCTCAATGCGTTCGAGACGCCGGCGCAGCGTCGGCTGATCTTCGAGGAAGCGTTTCTGTTTCAGATGGGCGTGTTCGCGCGGCGCCAATCGGCGGCAGCGGAACGTAAGCCGATCGTGGTGCAGGTCGACGATCGTATCCGCGAGTCGGCGCGGCGCGTCCTTCCGTTCAGACTGACCAACGGTCAGAAGCAGGCGCTCAAGGAAATCGTCGACGACATGCAGCGTCCGCAGCCGATGAACCGGCTGCTGCAGGGAGATGTCGGCGCCGGCAAGACGATCGTCGCGCTGCTCGCGGCGCTGGTCGCGATGGAGAACGGTCTGCAGGTCGCGTTCATGGCGCCCACCGAGATCCTGGCCGAACAGCACTTCGCGAACATTTCGAAGCTGCTCGCGGCGTCGCGCTTTCGGGTGGCGCTGCTCACCGGCTCGACCGCGAGCGCCGCACGGCGGACCCAGCTCGCCGAAGTGGAGTCCGGCGCGTTGCATCTGGTGGTCGGCACGCACGCGCTCGTGCAGGGCGACGTGAGATTCGCGCAGCTGGGCCTCGTGGTCATCGACGAGCAGCACCGGTTTGGCGTACTTCAGCGAGCGACCCTTCGCGACAAAGGCTGGCATCCCGACGTACTGGTGATGACGGCGACGCCCATCCCGCGCACGCTCGGGCTGACGTTGTACGGCGATCTCGACGTATCGGTCATTCGCGAGCTGCCTGCGGGCCGCCTGCCGATCAAGACGGTGGCGAAGCCCGAGTCGCGGCGTGACGAGGTGTACGAGTTCGTCCGCGGCCAGCTCGACGCCGGCCGGCTGGCTTATGTGATCTATCCGCTCGTGGAGGAATCGGCGAAGGTCGACGTGAAGGCGGCGACCGAGATGCACGACCACCTGGCGCAGGAGATTTTTCCTCAGTACCGCGTCGGGTTGTTGCACGGCCGGATGAAGGCCGACGCGAAGGAGCGCGTGATGACGGCCTTCGCGCGCGGCGAGTTGCAGGTGCTGGTGGCGACGACGGTCGTCGAGGTCGGCGTGGACGTGCCGAACGCGGGCGTCATGATCGTCGAGCACGCGGAACGATTCGGGCTGTCGCAGCTGCACCAGCTCCGAGGCCGCGTCGGCCGCGACCGCCATCAATCGTCCTGTTTCCTGTTGTACCAATCACCGCTGTCGGACGAGGCCCGCGAGCGGCTCAAGGCGATGACCGAAACGACGGACGGCTTCGAGATTGCGGAACGCGACCTGGTGCAGCGCGGACCGGGCGACTTCTTCGGCACCCGGCAGGCAGGTGTGCCGACATTCCGGATGATCGATCTGGTGCGGGATCGCGACGTGCTCGACATGGCGCAGCGCGAAGCAGGGCAGTGGTTCGCGACGGTCAAGCCCGCTCCCGATGCCATCGAGCGCCTCCTGGCGAACTGGAACCAGCGGTTCAGGCTCATCGAAATCGGGTGATTTGATGATTTGGTGATTTGGTGAACGTTGTGGCAGTTGGCGATCGGGTGACTTGGTGCTTTTGGAAATCGAACAATGCCATCATCCAACCACTCGATGACCCAATCCACAATCAATCACCAAATCACCCGATCACCCGATCACCAGATCAGCTGATGCGCGTCATCGCTGGATCGCTGAAGGGCCGCGGACTCAACGCCCCCGAGTGGGATGGCCTGCGCCCGACGTCGGACAAGCTCCGCGAGACCTTGTTCAACATCCTCGCGCCGCGCGTCGCGGGCGCGCGCGTCCTCGACGGCTACGCCGGCACTGGCGCGCTCGGCATCGAGGCGATGAGCCGCGGCGCCGCGTCGGTCGTGTTCGTCGAGCACGATCGCCGCGCGCAGCAACTGATCGCGGAGAACCTCGCGCACTGCGATCTGACGAGTGGCTGTGTTATCATCCGCGCAAGCGTCGCCCGCGCGATCGACGTTCTCACGCACGCACACGATTCGTTCGATCTCATCCTGCTCGATCCGCCGTACGATGAAGCGGCGGACGACGTGGTGGGCAGCGCGGGCGCCCTGCTGGCGCCGCGTGGCGTGCTCGTCCTCGAGCATGCGCGTCGGCAGCCGTCCCCGGCGTCGGCCGGACGGCTCGCGCGGACGCGCCAGCTCGTCGCGGGCGATTCGGCGCTGTCCTTCTATTCATGTCTACCTTAGCCGTCTATCCAGGCTCCTTCGACCCGCTGACCAACGGCCATGTGGACATCATTTCTCGCGGCGCACGGCTCTTCGATCGCATCATCGTCGCGATCCTCGTCAACGCCGAGAAGTCGCCGCTGTTCACGATGGACGAACGGGTCGAGATCACGCGATCGGTGTTCAAGACGCACAGTAACGTCGAGGTCGACACCTTCGACGGCCTGCTGGTCGACTACGTCGAACGGCGCGAGGCGCAGGTCATCGTGCGCGGTCTGCGCGCCGTGTCGGATTTCGAGTTCGAGTTCCAGATGGCGCTCATGAACCGGCGGCTCAGGCCGAAGATCGAAACGGTGTTCATGATGCCGGCGGAGCAATACACCTACATCAGCTCGCGGCTGATCAAGGAAGTCTTCTCGCTCGGCGGTCGGGTCGAAGGCCTGGTGCCGGACCTCGTCGAGCAGCGGCTGCGGGGAAAGGGGCTCAAGAGGACGCCATGACGAGACTTGCGGAACGGACCATGCGGATTGCCAGCTCTCCGACGATGAAGGTGACCGCCACCGTCGACCGGTTGCGGCGCTCGGGCGTCGAGGTCATCGACTTCGGTGCGGGGGAGCCGGACTTCAACACGCCGGATCGCGTGAAGGGCGCCGGCCACTCGGCCCTGGACGCGAACTTTACCCGTTACACACCGGTCGCCGGAATCGCGGACCTCAAGCGCGCGATCTGCGATCGTTACAAGAACGACTACGGCGTCGAGTACAGGGAGTCCGAGGTCATCGTGACGGCGGGCGGTAAACAGGCGCTGTTCAACGCCGCGCTGGCGCTGTTCGGCCCGGGCGACGAGGTCATCACCCACGCGCCGTACTGGCCGACGCTCACCGAGCAGATCAAGCTCGCCGATGCGACGCCGGTCCTGGCACGGACGTATCCGGAAGACGGCTTCGCGATCCGCGCGGAGACCATCCTCGACAAGGTCACGCCGCGGACGCGCGGCATCATCGTCAATTCGCCCTGCAATCCTACCGGCGCACTCGTGTCGGAAGCGGATCTCGGTGCGATTGCCGACGTGGCGGCGCGGCAGGGTATCTGGGTGGTCGTAGACCTCTGTTACGAGAAGCTGATCTACGACGCCGTTCCCCACAACCTGCCGCGCGTGCTGGCCGAAAAATGTCGGGACCTGACGGTGTTGTGCGGATCGGCCTCCAAGGCGTACGCGATGACCGGCTGGCGCTGCGGGTGGGCGCTGGGCCCCGCGCCGGTCGTGGCCGCCGCCGGTGCCATCCAGAGTCACGCGACGTCGAACGTCACCTCGATCACGCAGAAGGCCGCCGTCGAAGCACTGAACGGACCCCAGGCGACCGTCAAGGAGATGCTCGACGAGTACCGGCGGCGCCGCGACGCGCTGCACGAGTGGCTCAGCGCCGATCCGCGGCTGCGGTGCCGCAAGCCGGCCGGCGCCTTCTACATGTTCGTCGACATCGGCGACGTGCTGTCGGGCATCGAACGGGGCGGCTTCCGCACGTCGCTCGATTTCGCCGACGCGCTGCTCGAGGAGTCGCGCGTCGCGCTGACGCCGGGCGAGGCGTTCGACGCGCCGGGGTTCATCCGCATTTCGTACGCGACGTCGATGGAGAACCTGCGCGAGGGCAGCAAGCGCCTGCTCGAGTTCGTCGCGAAGCACGCGCCGCAAACGACGCCGGCGTAACGCCTCAGGGTCCGGCTGAAGCCGGACCCGACATTGCGGGACCCTATACTGGTCGTATGCCGAAGATCGTGGCCGTGATTGGCGCGTCGAACGACCGGCACAAGTTCGGGAACCGCGCCGTGCGCGCGTATCAGCAGCGGGGCTACACCGTCATTCCGATCAACCCGCACGAAGCCACCGTCGAGGGGCTGAAGACCTACCCGTCCGTGCTCGACGTGCCCGGGCCGATCGACATGGCGTCGTTTTACGTGCCGCCCGACGTCGGCGAGCGCGTAATCGACGAGGTGGCGAAGAAGGGGATTCCCGAAGTGTGGTTCAATCCCGGCGCCGAGAGCGATGCGCTCGTCGCGCGCGCGCGTGCCCTCAACCTCCAGCCGATCGTCGCCTGCAGCATCGTCGCCATCGGGCAGAATCCGTATCAGCTGTAATTCCTAAGAAATGACGACGCCGGCGCTTCTCTGCCGCCAGTTGACCAAGACCTTCGACGGCACGCGCGCGCTCGACGGCCTCGAGCTGTCCGTGGAGCCTGGAACGATCTTCGGGCTCCTCGGGCCGAACGGCTCCGGGAAAACCACGACGATTCGCACCTCGCTTGGGATCTACAAGCCCGACGGCGGGTCCGTGCAGCTGCTGGGGTCTTCCGATCCGCTGGCGGTGCGACGGCAGACCGGCTACCTGCCGGAAGAGCGGGGACTCTACGCGAGGATGAAGCTGCACGAGCAGCTCGCGTTCCTGGCTTCGATTCGCGGGCTGTCCACCGCGGAGTCCGCGCGTCGCGCCTCGGCGTGGCTCGACCGGGTCGGGCTCGGCGCCCGTGCCGAGTCGCTGACGCGCGAGCTTTCGAAAGGCAACCAGCAGAAAGTGCAGTTTGCCGCTGCGGTCATCCACGATCCGGAACTCGTCGTGCTCGACGAGCCGTTCAGCGGGCTGGATCCGATCAACTCGCGGCTGTTGAAGGATCTGGTCCTCGAGCAGCGCACAAAAGGTACTACCGTGATCCTCTCGACGCACCGGATGGAGGAAGTCGAGGCGCTGTGCGAGTCGATCTGCCTCGTCTACCACGGCCGCGCGATCCTCAGCGGCCGCCTGCGCGATATCAAGGCGAAATACGGCCGCAACACGATCGCAGTCGAGCACGGCGGCGGTCCTGGCATGCTGAATCAGATCCGCGGCGTGCAGGCCTGCGACGATGGCGGCCGTGAGGTTCGGCTGCGGCTCGAGCCTGACTCCGATCCGCGAACCGTGATGCGCGCGGTGCTCGATCGCGTTGACGTGTCGTCGATGCGGCTGGACGAGCCGCGAATCGAGGACATCTACCTGGAAACGGTCAGCGCGGCTGAGCCACGGCCGTGAGCGCGAGCCTGGTGTTCAAAATCGCGAGACGCGAGTACCTGGCACGGGTCAAAAGCCGGGCGTTCGTCCTGATGACGGTGTTCGTGCCGGCGTTTCTCGGAATGTATCTGCTGGCGGTGCCGCTGCTGGGACGACCGAGCCGAACGGATCTCCGCCTCGCCGTTGTGGACGGGGGCACCGGGCTCGGCGCGGCGGTTGGGGAGCGCCTGCGGGCGATCGAGCATCCGCGCATCACGATCGCCGAGACGTCCTCGATCGAGGCGGTCGACGCGGCGTCACGAGCGCGGTTCAACGCCTCGATTCGCGATCGGACGCTCGACGGCTATCTGCTGCTCGAGCCCGCCGATGCGACGCCGGCGCGCGTCCGCTATTTTGCACGGGAAGGCGGCAATCCGGCACTTTTGCGCGAGTTGCGCCTGGCGGTGCAGTCTGCGGCGATTGGACGGCTACTCGCCGGCACCGGCGTCGATAGCGGCGCGGTCAGGCAGGCGCAGCAGCTCGATCTGGGCGTCGTTGCGGTGTCGGACCGCGGCGAACGCGCCGGCGGCTTCGGCATCGCGCTCGCGTCGACGATGTCGCTGGCGATGCTCCTGTACATCGCGGTGCTGATCAACGGCCAGGGGATGGCCACGGCGATCGTCGAGGAAAAATCGTCGCGGCTGATCGAGGTGATCCTCGGCGCGGTCACTGCCAGCGAGTTCATGGCCGGGAAGATTATCGGCGTGGTCGGATCGGGGTTGACGCAGCTGGCAATCTGGATGCTCGTCGCGATCGTGGCGCTGGTGCAGGCCGCACCCGCGCTGGCGATGAGCACGGCGGTGTCCGGCTTCGATCTGTCGTCGGTGTTGAACGCGCGTCTCCTGTTCTACTTCGGGGTGTTCTTCTCGCTCGGCTACGTGCTCTACTCCGTGCTGTTCGCGGTTGTCGCGGTCACCTGCACCAGCACGGAGGAGCTCGGCCAGTCGATGATGGCGGCGATCCTGCCGATGGTGGTCGCGCTGATGGT
>Ga0068863_100007173_pt1 | contig 10935 bp, 8 predicted proteins | sample KBSSwiS62_FD_66596 | JGI IMG/M metagenome (GOLD analysis project Ga0068863, IMG submission 66596) | Switchgrass rhizosphere microbial communities from Kellogg Biological Station, Michigan, USA - KBS Switchgrass S6-2 | ecosystem: Host-associated > Plants > Roots > Rhizosphere > Soil ...
AAAAACCCAGAATATGATCGATGCGGAAAAGATGAAACATCGCGCGCACCGTCTGTACCCGTTGTCTCCACCACGCAAAGTTATCGGCGCGCATCACCTCCCAGCGGTAAAGCGGCACCCCCCAGTTCTGGCCCCATTTCTCGGTGAACGGGTCGCTTTTAAAAATCCGTTCCGGAGGCGCCCCGCCGGACCAGGTGAGGTCGAAGATTTCCGGGTTGGAAAAAACGTCGGCGCTGTAATAGCTGACGCCGAACGGCACATCGCCCATGAGCGCCACCTGCTTCTGATCGCAGTACGCCTTGAGTTCGCCCCACTGGGTGAAGGCGATCCACTGGACGTAACTGTAAAATTTCATCCGTTTCTCAAAAGCCTGCCGTTTGGCGGGCTTCAATTTTTTAAGCCATTGCCGGGCGGCCGCGGCGGTCGACTGCTCGGCCGGCCACTGGTCCCACTGTTCGCTCCCGTTTTCGTCCATCAGGACACGAAAAAGGGCATAGCCTTGAATCCAGGCCGACTGCTCCTTGAGAAAGGCGCGAAATTTCCGGGCGCGCCCGGTATTTTTGGCGAGGTGTTTTTTTGAAAATGATTCGAAAGCACTCGCCAGCAACGCGAGCTTGAGCGGCTTGACCTCCCGGTATTTCACGGGTCCGGTCCGGAGTTTTTTCAAATTCACTTCGCCGGTGATCTTGTCGAACGCCTTTGGTGAAAGATCCGGAATCGCTTCCGGCGAGGTGCGCAGGGTGGACGGTTCCAGCGCCAGCGAACTGACCGCCATATAGGGGCTGTTGTCGCCTCCGGTTTCATTGATCGGCAATAGTTGGACCAGTCCAAATCCGTAATCCGCCCCCCAATCCACGAATTCGCGGAGGGTTTGAGTGTCGCCGATTCCGAGATCCTCCTCGGAGCGGATAGCAAAAAGCGGCGCAAGAATACCGGCGATCGGTTTATCTGGAGAGAGTTGCATGGAAATTGAAGTAATCGATTGGCCGCAAAAATCAACAATTCGCGCCTTGCGCACAATTCAATTCAGACTCTGAAACGCCGTCCCTCAGGGAATATTGATTGCACCGTACAAAAATCGCGCCGGGTGGATCGCTGTAGTGCCTCTGAACAATAAAGTCTGAGAGGCTGTCTTCGATTGCCCCTGAATATTTGGATTTTAAGTAGGAGGGACTGTTTCAATTCCCACGCACGATGGTTACCCGACGCGCGCAGCGCTTTTTCAAAACAGGCCCGTTCCTCGCATTCGATTTTCGCATCGCGCATGTAATGACACAATCCACCACAACATTTGCAGTTGTAATCGCCTCCCGAATCCAGTATTAGCACTCTGCATTCCAATATAGCTTTATGAAGCGATTTATTCTTCCAGGTCTTTTTGTGGTCACGGCAATTTATCTTTCCGCTTGCGCCGGTCCGGACGAGCAAAACAGGAAAAAGGGACAGCATCGCTACGGTTATAACGGCGACCAGCCGGTGCCGACGGAAACCGAAACCGTTCCGCCAACGACTCCGCAGGAAACAACGGATCAGCCGCCGAAGCAGGAGACCACCACTCCCCAGCCGCCGCCTCCGACTGACACGGCGAAAAACCAGGCTGGCACCCAGCCTCAGAAAAAAGATTACCCGTATGGAACCCCGGTTCCGAGCAAGCCCGGTTTCGTGACCAGCCCGCATGCGCCTTACGCCGGTTACGTCGATGTGAGGGGATTCCCCCCCGGCACCGAGGTCAAGGATCCTTACACCGGGAAAATCTTTCTCGTTCCGTAGCGTGTTGTAGAAGGCGGCCTGCTCTCAGCCGCCTGTCCGAAATCCAACGCGCAAAGCGCCAAAAAAGCACAAAACGGAGGCGGCCCGGAATAGGCTGACTCTCCGGCTCTGTGATTCAGGAACTCAATTTGAGTCTCCGCCATTTTTTCGTGCGCTTTTTCAACTTCGCGCTAAAACCAGTCGTTCCGCATGATTTTTTCAAAAATAGCCATCATCGGCCCTGGTCTTATGGGCGGCTCCATCGCTCTGGCGCTTCGCAGGAAGTGTCCGGACATCCGGATTGCCGTCTGGGCCCGACGCGATGCAGCGGTTGAAGAGGTGCGCGCAGCCGGAGTGGCCGATACGGTTTCGTCCGATCTGGAAGCGGTCGTGAAAGAGGCTGGACTCGTTGTTTTTTGCGTTCCGATCGGTGCCATGACGGCGCTTGCGGAAAAAATCGCGCCGTTGCTTTCCCCCGGCACGCTGGTCACCGATGTTGGAAGCGTCAAGGTGCCGGTGGTTGAATCCCTCGCGCCTGTTTTCAAAAATCACGCCCGTTTTGTCGGAAGCCATCCGATGGCAGGCTCGGAGCAGACCGGACTCGCCGCAGCCAGTCCCGGATTGTTTGACGATGCCGTCTGCATCATCACCCCGGATGCCTCCTCCGATCCGGAGGCCCTTGAGGCCATCGGTGAATTCTGGTCGCTGCTCGGTTGCCGCATCAGTTCCCTTTCCCCGGCGGTGCACGACGAAGTCATCGCTCTCGTCAGCCATCTTCCCCATCTTCTCGCCGCAACCATCGTAAATTTGGTTTGCTCCCAAAACCCGAATTCGCTCAACTTCTGCGGGAACGGCTTCCGCGACACTACGCGGGTTGCCTCGGGTTCGGCGGAAATGTGGAGTGAAATTCTCCAGAGCAACCGCGAGTCGCTGAAAAAATCGGTGGAGGCAATGATTGAAAAATTGCGCGAAGTTTTGGAACTTCTCGATTCCGGTGACGAAGCCCGCATGAGACAATTTTTAACCGAAGCAAAAACCGAACGAGACCGCCTTAAGGCAAGGAAGTAAAATGCAGCACTGGAAAATTACACGCGCCCCGCTCATTAAACGCGAGATCACCGTTCCCGGAGACAAGAGCATCTCCCACCGGGCGGTCATCATCGCCGCGCTCTCGAACGGGCCGTGTGTCATCAAGGGATTCCTGACGAGTGAAGACTGCCTCTGCACCGCCAATGCAATGCGGGCGCTGGGCATTGAAATTGAATCGCCGGAGCCGACCACGCTGATTGTTCACGGCCGGAAAAAGGAACTCACCGCTCCGGCGTCCGATATTGATTGCGGCAACTCGGGAACCACCATGCGCCTGATGACCGGCATTCTTGCCACCCAGCCGTTCCGCAGCCGGCTTGTCGGCGACGCTTCCCTCTCGAAACGACCGATGAAACGGGTCATCGAACCGCTCACGCTGATGGGGGCCACGATCAAGGCCGAGGGGGCCAACAATTCCCCGCCGCTTGTCATCGACGGCGCCACGCCGCGCGCCATCCAATACACGCTCCCTGTCGCCAGCGCCCAGGTGAAAAGCGCCATTCTCCTTGCGGGCCTTTTTGCCAAGGGAGGGATCACTTCCGTAACCGAACCGAGCCAGAGCCGTGATCACACCGAGCGGATGCTCGATTACTATCTCATTCATCCTCACAAGGAAAATTTGACCGTTTCCATCGCGGGAGATCAAACGCCGGAGTCCCGCGATTTTGTCGTGCCGGGAGATATTTCCAGCGCCGCTTTCTGGCTTGTCGCCGCCGCCGCGCAGCAGAACTCGCATCTGCTCGTCCGGGATGTCGGCCTGAACGAAACCCGCACCGGCGTGCTCGGTGTGCTGGTCCGCATGGGAGCACATGTCCGGGAAATCGTCGAGGCAGTCGAGGAGGGCGAACCACGCGGCACTGTCGAGATCCGCGGGGCCGGCCTCAAGGGAACCACCATTCACGGCGCCGAAATCGCCAATGTCATCGACGAAATTCCGATCCTCGCGGTGGCAGCCGCGCTTGCGCAGGGAACCACGGTTATCTCCGACGCTCGCGAACTGCGCGTCAAGGAAACCGACCGGATCGCCGCCATCGCAACGAATTTAAAGGCAATGGGCGTGATGCTCACGGAAAAAGAGGACGGCCTGGAAATCTACGGCGGCACCCCGCTCAAGGGCGCACGCGTGCAGAGTTTTGGAGATCACCGCATCGCCATGGCGTTCGCGATCGCGGGCATGTTTGCCTCCGGCGAAACCATTATCGAAGGCGTCGAATGCGTCGCCACCTCGTATCCCGGATTCTACGAAACCCTTGAAATGGTGATGAAAGAACCGTGGCAACCGCAAACCCCTGTCATCGGGTCGCTCCCGCCGCAGAACCCCAACGCCTCCGAATAGTGAAAATCGAGCATCTGGTCATCGCCATTGACGGCCCCGCTGCGTCGGGAAAAAGCAGCGTCGCCCGCGCCCTGGCTCGAAAGCTCGGTTTGGTTTATGTCAACTCCGGCGCCATGTACCGCGCGTTCACCTGGCATGTGCTGGAAAAAAAAATCGATCCGCGTGACACGCCGGCGGTCCTGACCCTGCTCCAATCCGTGGATTTCCAGTGCGGACTGAACGGCTGCGAATCGTCCCTTCTGATCGAAGGCGTAGATCCCGAATCCCATCTCTCCGACGCTGCGGTCAACGAAAACGTCTCCATCATCGCCAGCATTCCCGAGGTTCGCGAGTATCTCGTCGCCAAACAGCGCGAGTACGCGCTCGACCATGATCTGGTCATGGAAGGCCGCGATATCGGCTCCGTCGTTTTTCCGGAGACGAAATGGAAATTTTACGTCGATGCCTCGCCGGAAGTCCGCGCAGCACGCCGCGCAAAACAAGGATTTCTCGACGAAATCATCACCCGCGACAAACGCGATTCTTCGCGCACCGCCTCGCCGCTCATGATCGCAAAGGATGCACAGGTGATCGACAGTTCGCATCTCACCATCGACGGCGTGGTGGAGGAGATTTCAGGCCGGCTCAAGGCCATTCAAAATGTCTGATTCGGCATGCCGATTGCGAAATGACCCGGGGGAGGCGCAGGTACAAAATGGACCGTCCTTTTCTTTTCATCCTATAGTCTTTAGCCTTTAGCCTTTCCCATGAACGCCTGGTACCGGTTCGGATACAATCTTTCGAAGTTTCTAGCAAAAACGTTCTTCTCGTTTCGCGTGGTGCATCCTGAGCGCATGATCGAAACCGGCGGTGTTATCGTGGCGATGAATCATCAAAGTTTTGTGGATCCGCCGCTCGCCGGGATCTGCTGCAAACGCGACATTTATTTTCTCGCGCGAAAATCCCTGTTCAATTGGCCGGTTCTCGGGCCGATTTTTCCGAAACTCAACAATATCCCCGTCGATCGCGGCGGCTCCGACATGGCGGCGCTCAAGAACGTGATCAAGACCGTCAAGGCCGGGCAGGGCGTCGCCCTGTTTCCCGAGGGCACCCGCACCCGCGACGGCAATATCCAGCCCGCCAAGGCGGGGATTGGTCTGGTTATCGCAAAAACACTCGCACCGGTCGTTCCGATGCGGATTTTCGGAGCGTTCGAATCATTCCCGCGCGACCGGAAATTCCCGAAGCTCCATCCGATCACGATTGTTATCGGCGAACCGCTCCATTTTACCGAAGCCGACATTGCCGGTGGCGGGCGCGATGTTTACCAGCAGCTGAGCAACCGCGTCATGGAAGCCATCGCCGCCATCCAATACGAACGGCCTTAAAGCCGGCCGCGCAGACCCTTCCCTGCGGTCATTAGGAGTTGCCAGAAATCGACTTCCGAAAAGGGGACCTGATACAGACAAAAAGGACAAAATTGAGTCGGGCTATAATTCCGTAAATTTTGTTAATTCTGTCCCAAAAACCTCCCGATCTCATTTTGGAATTGGTTGTGGCGCCCGGTCTACCTGCCCAACAACTCATATCCCAAAACACTCAGACAATAGATTGAGGCGGTTTCCGTGCGAAGCACAATCGGGCCAAGCGTAATCGGACTGCATCCCGCCCCCTTCGCCATCGAGATTTCCGCCGGAGTGAAGTCGCCCTCCGGTCCGATGAGAATCAGTACGCTGGTGGGCCGCTTGTTCTGCTCGGCCTCAAACTCCGCAAGGACGTTTTTTAAATGTTGCGCATCGGGCTGCAATGAGGCGATCAGCCTCAGGTCGAAATGCGGATTGGTTTTGAAAAAATCCTTCGGGGTCACCGGGATGCGAACTTCAGGGAGCCGGTTCTGACCGCATTGCTTGCAGGCTTCAATGGCAATATTCTGCCATTTTTCCTGTTTTTTTGCGGCGTCCTTTGGGTCGAGCTGAATTACCGTTCGTTCGGAAAGGAGGGGGACAATTTCCGTCGCTCCAAGCTCCGTCGCTTTTTCAAGGATCAACTCCATGTTTTTCCCCTTTGGAATCGCCTGGGCCAACGTGATCCGGCACGGCAGCGGCGCGGTTGTTTCACTCCGGATCGAGCGCAATTCGACGTGATGCTTTGCGATTCCGGTGATTTCCACCGTGGCTTCGAGTCCCTGTCCATCGAATACAACCGCCTTGTCCCCCTGCCTTAATCGAAGGACATCCAGAGCGTGGTGCGTCTCCGCTTCGTCCAGCACAAGCCGGTCAAGATTCCAGTTTTCTGCGGGAATATAAAAACGGTGCATACGGGTAAGGGCAGCTTTGTAGCGTCGGTCTGTGACCGTCGAACGAAAATTAACCGGCGAAGCCGCATTTTTTGCAGCTCCGAAAAGATTCGCGAGGAATATCCCGCGCCCGACGGTCATAGACCGCCGCTACAGCAAAAACCTACGGTTTCAGTTCCGACCCGGTTTTTTCGTCCGCAATGAGAAATTTCTCATGATGCAGAGTCGGATCGGAGCGGAAGGTGAGGCGGCCGGCATATTTGCGTTCGATCTCAACCAGCAGTTCCTCGTCCTCCGTCCGCAACCGCTGGAGCACCTGCGGATGCACGGTAACCCGGATATCGTGGATCGATTCCTGATATTTGCGCATTACGGCATGAAGGGCGCGCTGCAGTTCGACGCTCATCGTCATGGCACTCTTCACCCGGCCGCGGCCATGGCAGTAAGGGCAGGTCTCGAATACCGAGCCGCTCAGACTTTCAGCGGCGCGTTGCCGGGTCATTTCCATCAGTCCAAGCTGCGAAATCGGCAGAACGTGCGTTTTGGATTTATCGCGTTTGAGCCGGTCGCGCATCCGGTTGTAAACCGCCTGCTGATCCTTGCGGCTCTTCATGTCGATGAAATCGCCGATGATCAAACCGCCGATATTGCGGAGCCGGAGCTGCCGGGCGATTTCGTCCACCGCTTCCATATTCGTCTGGAAGATGGTTTTTTCGACATCCTTTGCCCCTTTGTTGCGGCCGGTGTTGACGTCGATGGCGATCAGCGCCTCGGTTTCGTCGATGACAATGTAACCGCCGCACTTGAGCCAGACCTGCCGGTGAAACGCGTCGTCGATCTGTTTCTGGACGTTGTATTTTTCAAACAGCGGGACGGTGTCGGTGTAATCCTTGATCCGGTTTTTGGAGCGGCGCGAAATGTGGCCGACCAGATCCTGCATCCGCTGAACCGCGGCGGGATCGTCGCAGATCACCTCGTCGATTTCATCGGTGAGAAAATCGCGCACCGTGCGTTCGATGAGATCGGGTTCGCGGAACACGCAGAGCGGAGAGGCCTTGCTGTTCATCGTCTCCTCGATTTCCTTCCACTGTTCGATCAGCAGGCCGAGGTCCCGGACAAAATAACGGGCGCGTTGACCTTCGCCGACGGTCCGGATGATGATTCCCATGCCGTCCGGGATATCGAGTTCCTTCAAAATCTTGCGCAACCGTTCGCGTTCCTTGGGATCCTCGATCTTGCGGGAAACGCCGCACTGGTCGTTATAGGGCATCAGCACCAGGTAACGCCCGGCAAGACTGATGTTGGTGGTAATGCGCGGTCCCTTGGTGCTGATCGGTCCCTTGGTGACCTGGACCAGCACGTCGGAGCCGACGGGATAAATCTTGGGGATGTCGGCCGCGGTAATCCGTTTTTTTTGCTTTTTTCCGCCGCGCCGGTCCACTTCCTCAATGCCGCTGTCGAGCGCCAGGGGAAGCGCGTCCCAGAAATGCAGGAACGCGTTTTTTTCAAAGCCGATATCCACGAACATGGCCTTGAGGCCGTGCTCGATGTTTTTCACCTTCCCTTTGAAAATACTGCCGACGATGTTCCGGTCCGTCTCGCGCTCGATGTTGTATTCCTCAAGCACGCCATTCTCGAGCAGCGCCACGCGCCTTTCGAGTTTTTCGGAGTTGATGATGAGTTTGTTGCCGGTCTGTTTTGAAAATCCTAGAAATCGTTTTACTCGTTCAATCATGAAATTTTTGCCTTTGGGTGAGATGGTTGTGTGTCCCTTGGTCGGGGTGCCATCCTGTGGGGGCTGAAAAGGAATATCGGATTCCGTTACGCGAAACAAACCCAAACATCAAGGAATCAAAAGATTCGAAATGCGGGTTTCATATCGATGATGCTCCTGCTGCGTGTGATTCGAAGAAAGTGAGGATTCGCGTTTCAGCCGTCAGAACGGCCAGTGCGCACGCCGCTTTTCCGGCGGAGTTGCGTCGGGTTGAGGTTTCTTTTGCTTGTCGTTAATGTGGAAAAACTTCTGGAAAATGTTGCGGCGATCCGCCGACGGTTTCGCATTGGCTGCGCTGACCCGTCCCTGGGCGTCGGCTTCGGGTTTGATGTCAGGATCGACCTTGGCGGTATCCATCTGCACTTTTTCGGCCGATTTTTTGCCGGCGGCCGATTCCTGATCCGAGGGACCAAGCGTGGCACCGCCGCCCTTGAAATCGAGGGCCGCGATTGCCTGGAAAGGATTGTCATTATGCGCCGGTTCCAGCCATTCCGGTTGGAGCGTCGAACTGCCGCTGTTGATCGCCAGACATTGTTCCAGAATTTTCGCGGCGATCGGACCCGCCACGCTGCCGCCGTGCAAACCGCCCTGCACCATTGCCACCACGACATATTTCGGTTTGTCGAACGGGGCAAAGCAGCAAAACCACGCGATGGTTTCCTTCTTGCCGCGCTCACTGGCCTGGGCCGAACCGGTTTTTCCGGCAACCACAACCCCCTTGAGGCGCGCCGCCGCGCCGGTGCCGCCGTCCTCGTTCACCACTTTCCAAAGCCCCTGCCGAACGGCCTCAATCTGCTCGGGCGAAACCTCCGTTCGCAAATCGTCACGGACCGTGGCCATGCGCGGCCACGCGGGATTCCCGGAGCCGTCGAGCAACGGCTTGCCCTCCTGCGTCAAAACCTGGTCCACCAGACGCGGCGAGTAGGCAATCCCTCCGTTCGCAACCGTCGCATAGGCCATCGCCATCTGCAGCGGGGAGGCAAGCACATATCCCTGGCCGATGGAGGTGTTCGCCGTCTGTCCCTGGCTCCAATGTTCGTTCGGGTAACGCGCCCTGATCCAGTCCGGTCCGGGCATGCAACCCTCCTTTTCGTCCAGCAACCCGATGTTGAATTTCTGACCGAGCCCGAGAACCTCGCCGATCTGATCGATGGCATCGATCCCGGCTGTGTTGCCGTACTGGTAAAAAAACGAGTCGCATGAAACCTTGATCGCCTCCGCCAGGCCGATGTTTCCATGCATCCCGTGTTTTTCCGCAATCCAGCAGTGCATGAAGGTGTTGCCGTACTGCACTCCGCCGGTGCAGGTGTAATGGGAATTGCCCAGGTTTTTTTTCAAGCCGGCCAGAGCCGTAATGATCTTAAAAGTCGATCCGGGCGGCAGGCCGCTCACCGCGCGGTTTACCAGCGGCACCGCCGGATCGTCATTCAGCGCCTTCCAATCCTCCGCCGAAATTTTCGGGATGAACGTGTTCGGATCGAACGACGGCACCGATGCCATCGCGAGGATATCGCCGTTGTTCGGGTCCACCACCACGGCAGCCGCCCGGCCGATCGCCTTGTGTCGGAGCGCCTCCTCGGCGGCGTACTGGATGCGCGCGTCGAGCGTGAGATAGATATTGTTGCCGGGCTTGGGAGGATCGATCCGGACTTCGGAATCGACCTGCCCCTTGACGTTGCGCTGCATGATCCGCACCCCCGGCGTGCCGCGCAGGTACTTGTCCATGTAAAGCTCGATCTGCGATTTACCGATCAGGTCGGGCTGGTAATAATTGAAATCCTTCACGTCGGGAAGCTGGTCGATATCCAGCGGCATCCCGACATAACCGAGCAGATGCGCGGCGAGTGCGCCGTAAAGATACTGGCGCACCGGTTTGATGGTAATATCCACTCCGGGAAGACCGACGTCGTGCTCGGAAAATTTCGCGATGGTCGGGAAATCGATATCCTCCTGATAGGTAAACGGGACCTGCTCGTTTCCATGATAATGCGCCTGCAGACGTTTCCCATTGTAGTCGCTGGCCAGCTTGAGTTCCTGGAGTCGGGGAATCACCGCATTATTGACGATCTGCACCATGTCGGGTTCTTCGATGTCCGCGGGCATCCCCTTTCGAATGGTCCGTTTGGTGATGGTGGGGAGTTCCTCCTCCTGTTCATGCGCCCGCTGACGGTAGGCGCGCACCATGTCGGGGAGATTAAAATCGACTTCATAGCTCGCGCGGTTCGTGACGAGCGGGATTCCGTTGCGGTCGCGAATCTCGCCGCGCACCGACGGAATCCGCACGGTCACCTGCGAGCTGCCGCGAATTTTTGCGGTGTAAGTCGAGCCGCGCGCCACCTGCACCCACCAAAGCCGGGCGATAATGCATCCCAACGCGCAAAGCATCAAAAGCGCAATGAACTGAACCCGCAATTCGGTATGGGCTCCGCGGCGCTGGTTCATAGCAGTTCCTCATCCTTCCGCTGCGGACGTATCCGGTAACCAAGCACCGCCGCGATCCCGTTCAGAACGAAAAACACAACCGGCGCCAGCAGTGCAGCCGCAAGCCCCGAGCCGCCGATGCGCCACCAGATGATTTTTGGAAAGACAAAATCCCCGCGCCGGAAGGTGATCATCAAAAATTCCGCCAATAAAATCAGGGCCGTGAAAAAGCCGCTCACCAGGCAGTGAATTTCCCAACGGCCCCGTTGAAACAACGGCCGGAATCCGCTC
>Ga0068863_100007178_pt1 | contig 10934 bp, 8 predicted proteins | sample KBSSwiS62_FD_66596 | JGI IMG/M metagenome (GOLD analysis project Ga0068863, IMG submission 66596) | Switchgrass rhizosphere microbial communities from Kellogg Biological Station, Michigan, USA - KBS Switchgrass S6-2 | ecosystem: Host-associated > Plants > Roots > Rhizosphere > Soil ...
GATTCCGCAGTCGAGTTTAATAGGCGACGCCCCAAAGATGATCGCAAGCGATCGCAGCGGCCGAGCTTCTCCCGGCGGTCAATGGGTAATCAATGTCGTCCGGACGGAACTAGCGCGCGATTGGGCCGGCGGCCCCGTCTGTCGCCAGAGCTTCCGGATACGCCGCAAAGGTGAGACGCAGTTGAATTCGCGGCATGTCCGCGGACTCGCGAAGCGGCACCAGCAAGAAATCAACCGTCGAAGCGGCGCTGCCCTTCGTGGCAAAATGCTCCTCATGCGTTCGCTTGTTTCTTTCCCGATCCTCCATGACGTAGGCGTCGCCGACCGCCGGAACTCCACCAGCACGAAGCGCGTCGCGGCGTGGCTTTTCATCTGCTGCGCCCTGGTCTTCGCGATGGTCGTCGTCGGCGGAGTGACTCGCCTTACGCACTCGGGGCTGTCGATCGTCGAGTGGCAGCCCATCGTCGGTGCGCTGCCTCCGCTTTCGGATGCGCAGTGGCAGCAGACGTTCGAGAAGTACCAGCTCACTCCGGAGTACCAGCTCGTGAACAAGGGCATGGGGCTCGACGAGTTCAAGCTGATCTTCTGGTGGGAGTATTGGCACCGGTTGCTTGGACGGTTGATCGGCGTCGCTTTTCTCGCTCCGTTCCTGTGGTTCGTTGCGCGGCGCGACATCCCGCCGAATCAGGCGCCCAAGTATCTGGGCATTTTCGTGCTCGGCGGATTGCAAGGCGTCATGGGCTGGTACATGGTGAAGAGCGGGCTCGTCGACGATCCGCGCGTCTCACAATTCAGACTGACCGCGCATCTCGGTCTGGCACTCGCGATCTTTTGCGCGATGTTCTGGATGGGCCTCTCGCTCGTGTCGACGCGTCGTGCATCCGGCGTGCCGCAATCGCTGCGGTACTGGGCGTACGGAATCGTCATTCTCGTCTTCGTGATGATGATGTCCGGCGGATTCGTCGCGGGCATCCGCGCCGGCTTCGCTTACAACACGTTCCCGCTGATGAACGGCCATTTCGTGCCGCCGGAGATCTTCTCGCTCGACCCTCCGTGGCGAAACTTTTTCTGGAACATGGCGACGGTGCAGTTCGACCACCGCATCATCGCCTGGGTCATCGCACTGGTCGTGCCTGCGCTGTGGGTGAAGCTCCGTCTCACCCAGGAAGTCCCCCCACGAGCGCGCTCGGGCGGGCATTTGCTGCTATTGCTCGTGTGCGCCCAGATCGCGCTTGGCATCGTCACGCTCGTCAACGTCGTGCCATTGCCGCTAGCGGCAATGCATCAGGCAGGGGCGGTGCTGGTTTTCGCTGCCGCCATCAACGTGGCGCACGCGTTGCGCTAGACAGCCCACCCCCGAGCGCCGGGACGGGTGCCGCTCAAGCGGGCGGTAGCGAACCGTCGTTCCAGCGGTCGGAACGCGCCGTTTACCCCGTCGGCGGTTGCGTCTATGCGTCAGGGGGCGGATCATAGAGGGTTCCCAGCTGAAATAAGGCCCCGCGATGACCGATTCCCGTGCACTGGACGAACCGCTGACCGAGACCGAGCTCGACGAGCTCGAGTCTTTTCTCGCGTCCGACGCGGTGCCTCACGACTGCATGGACCTCGAAATGCTCGACGGGTACCTCGCGGCGATTGTTTCCGGTCCCGAAGCCATTCAGCCATCCGAATGGTTGCCGCAGGTCTGGAGCGAGGGCAGCCGCAGCGCCGCCGCCGCCTTTGCGAACAACGACCAGGCGCAGAAGATCATGGCGCTGGTGCTGCGCCACATGGTCGGCATCCAGCGCACGCTTGGCGAATCGCCGACGCGCTTCAAGCCCCTTTTGTACCTGCCCGAGGAAAAGGCCCGCGGCAACGACCGGATGCCACCCGAAGGCGCGGCGTGGTGCGAAGGCTACATGGCGGGCGTCAAGCTGCGCGACGACGAGTGGCAGGCGTTGTTCGACGCCGCGGACGCGCGCGACTGGATTTTCCCGATCGAAGCGCTCGCGTTCGGCGATCGCGACGACGACTTCACCGAATGGGTCGACAGCGACGAAAAGCGAGCGGAGCTGATCGACGAGCTGCCGGTCGCCGCCGTGCTGATCTATCGCTTCTGGCAGGAGAAGCGCAATGCCAAGCGTGTGATCGGTCCCGGATCGCGCCGAGGTGCGGTCGAGGTTGCGCGCAAGACGCGCCAGCGACTGCACTGAGCACGGCAGCACTGGCACCTAAGGGCGCCAGCGCCTGCCCCAAAATTCCGCAGGCTCGAGGCGCCTTGGCCGGCGTATTTGGGGTCACGCGTCGCCAGCCGCCGCGCGCGGCAGAAACGCCCCGCGCTGACCGGCTCTGTCGCCGTTGCCGCGTCGTCCCACGCGTTTGGGCCGGGTCACCTCGTGCGGTTGCGACGCGCTAGAATTTGCGTTCCCGCCGCCGCCCTCCTGCCTGCGGAAGCGAACCTACCAGCCTCTCGTCTCGAGATCCCGTCGCCATGTCCGCCGGATTCGACTTCGCACTCGCGCCGCCCGCCGACGATGACCTCGGGCGCCTGCGCCGGCGCATTGCGTCCGAGTGCCGCGGCGACGAAACGCAGTCGGTTGGGGCGCTGATCGCGGAGGCGCGCCTCGCTCCCGACGAGCTCGCGCGCGCGCAGGAAATCGCGTCGAAGCTCGCCGAGGCCGTTCGCGTCGAGCGCTCTAACGCTGGCGGCGTCGATGCGCTGATGCTCGAGTTTTCGCTGGAAAGCCGCGAGGGAATCGCGCTCATGTGCCTTGCGGAGGCGCTGCTCCGCATTCCGGATGCGGCCACGCGCGACGGCCTGATCCGCGACAAGATCAGCCGAGGGGACTGGTCGTCGCACGTCGGCGCGTCGCCGTCGCTGTTCGTCAATGCGGCGGCGTGGGGCCTGCTCGTTACCGGACGAATCGTCGATACGCGCAGCGAGGGAACGCTCGAAATGGCGCTCGCATCGCTGTTGCGCAAAGGGGGCGAGCCCCTGATCCGAAAGGGTGTCGATCTCGCGATGCGCCTCCTGGGACGGCAGTTCGTGACGGGTCGCACCATCGAGGAAGCGCTCGACAACGCCCGTGAGCGCGAAGAGCGCGGTTACACGTTCTCGTTCGACATGCTGGGCGAAGCGGCGATGACGGCGGCCGACGCGACGCGCTACGCCGGCTCGTACGAGCACGCCATTCACGCGATCGGCCAGGCTGCGAGAGGCCGCGGCGGAATTGCCGGTCCCGGCATCTCGGTCAAGCTGTCGGCGCTGCACCCGCGCTACTCGCGCACGCAGCGCGAACGTGTGATGGCGGAGCTCCTGCCGCAGGTCACGACGCTCGCGGCCCTCGCGAAGAGCTACGACATCGGCTTCAACATCGACGCCGAGGAAGCCGACCGGCTCGATCTCTCACTCGACATCCTCGAGCGGCTCTCGGCGGATCCTGCGCTCGCCGGCTGGCAGGGCCTCGGCTTCGTCGTCCAGACGTATCAGAAGCGCGCGCGTCATGCGATCGACTGGATAGTGGCGCTCGCGCGCCGCCATCGGCGGCAGCTCATGGTGCGGCTCGTCAAAGGCGCGTACTGGGATAGCGAAATCAAGCGGGCGCAAGTCGACGGACTTCCAGACTATCCGGTGTTCACGCGCAAGGTGCACACGGATGTCTGCTACCTCGCGTGCGCCAAAGCGATGCTGGCGGCGCCCGATGCGATCTATCCGCAATTCGCGTCGCACAACGCGTTCACGGTCGGCGCCGTTTACGTGCTCGCCGGCGGCCGTCAATACGAATTCCAATGCCTGCACGGCATGGGAGAGAGCCTTTACGACCAAGTCGTCGGCAAGGACAAGCTCGATCGCCGGTGCCGCATCTATGCGCCCGTCGGCTCGCACGAGACGTTGCTCGCCTATCTCGTGCGGCGGCTGCTCGAAAACGGTGCCAACAGCTCGTTCGTCAACCGGATCGTCGATCCCAACGTCAGCATCGCGTCGCTCGTGGCGGATCCTGTTGCATCAGCCGAACAAGACGGGGGCGCGCGGCACGCGAACATCCCGCTGCCGGTCGCAATCCTGCCCGGACGCCGCAATTCGACCGGCCTCGACCTCGCGGATGAGGCGACGCTGAGCGTATTGGCCGCCCAACTCGCGGACGCATCGGTGCCGCGGGCTGCCGCACCCATCCTCGCGACGACGTCCGCCGATTCCGCGCCGGGCGGTGCCGTCGCGATCACGAACCCAGCCGCGCGCGACGACATCGTCGGCAGGGTGATCGAAACCAGCGTCGCCGACGTCGACCGGGCCGTCGCCATCGCTTCCGGTAACGACGGCCGCGCGTGGTCCGCGATGCCGGCGCGCGAGCGCGCGGCCTGCCTCGAGCGCGCGGCGGAGCTCCTGGAGGTGGAACGCGCGGCGTTCATCGCGCTGGCGGTGCGGGAGGCCGGCAAGACCGTCGCGAACGGCATCTCCGAGGTCCGCGAGGCCGTCGACTTCCTTCGGTACTACGCCGCGCAGGCGCGCACCGAGTTGAGCGCGCCAGACGTGCCAAGTCAGTTGGCAAACGGGACGTCGACTGAGCGGGCGACTGACCTGAACACCGAGGCGGCGACTCGAGCGGCAACCGAGTGCGCACCGATCGGACCGGTCGTCGCGATTTCGCCCTGGAATTTTCCGCTGGCGATCTTCGTTGGCGAGGTCGCGGCTGCGCTCGCGGCCGGCAATCCGGTGCTGGCAAAACCAGCCGAGCAGACACCGTTGATCGCGCACGAAGCGGTTCGCCTGTTGCACCGTGCGGGCGTTCCCGCCGCTGCGCTGCAGTTCCTTCCCGGGCGCGGCGAGACGGTAGGCGCTGCGCTCGTCGGGGATTCGCGCATTGCCGGCGTGATTTTCACGGGATCGACCGACGTCGCGCGAAGCATTGCGCGACAGCTTGCGGCACGTGATGACGATCCGGTGCTGATCGCCGAAACCGGCGGCCAGAACGCGATGATCGTCGACAGCTCGGCGTTGTCGGAGCAGGTCGTTGCCGATGCGCTCGTGTCGGCGTTCGACAGCGCAGGCCAGCGGTGCTCCGCGCTGCGGATCCTGTGCATCCAGGAAGACGTCGCAACCGGCATGGTCGATATGCTCGAAGGCGCAATGCGCGAGCTTGCGCTGGGCGATCCGCGACGGCTCGCCGTCGATGTCGGCCCGGTGATCGATGCCGACGCGCGGGGAGCGCTGGTCGCTCACATCGCAAGAATGCGCGATGCCGGACTGCGCGTCGTCGAAATGCCGGTGCCGGCGGAATGCGCGCGCGGCACGTTCGTCGCCCCGACGCTCATCGATCTCGGCGGTCTGAGCGGCCTGTCGCACCTCACGCACGAGGTGTTCGGGCCGGTGCTGCACGTGTTGCGCTGGAAGCGCGGCGAGCTCCCGGCGCTCGTGAGCTCGATCAACGCGACGGGCTATGGGCTGACCCACGGCATTCACACGCGCATCGACGAGACGGTGTCGGCGATCGTGACCCGAATCAAGGCAGGCAACGTTTACGTCAATCGCAACATCGTCGGCGCGGTCGTCGGCGTGCAGCCTTTCGGCGGCCACCGGCTGTCGGGCACGGGGCCGAAAGCAGGCGGCCCGCTGTACCTGCGACGCCTCGTACGCAACGCGAAAGCGACCATGCCGCGTGCGCCGATCGCATTGCCCGGTCCCACCGGCGAATCGAACACGCTCGAATTTCATCCGCGCGGCACGGTTCTGTGCATGGCCAAGGACGAGCGCGCGCTGGCCTCGCAGGCGAAGGCGATGCGTGCGCTGGGCAACACGGTCGTGATGCTGCGCGATCACCATTCTCTCGCCGTCCGCGACCACCTCGACGGAGCGGACATCGTCCTCGTCGACAAGATCGACCCCGCGAAACTGGACGCGGCGCTGCTCGACCTGGACGACGGTCGCTTGCAGAAGATTCGCGCGGAGCTCGCCGAATCGTCGCGTGGCATCGTGCCCGTCGTCATTTCCACCGGCAAGGGCCAAGGCGACTGGATGCGCCTCGTCGTCGAACGGACGCTCACCGTAAATACCGCCGCGGCCGGCGGCAATGCCGCGCTTTTATCGCTGTCCGAGGACACCGCAGTCTAAGAGTCGCTGAACGCCGTTCGCCGAAAATCTCCAACGATGCGCTATTTCGATGCCGACGCGATCCGCGAGCATCTGACGTGGCCCCGGATGCTGGCGGCGCTCGATGCGATGCTGCGCGACGATGTCGCGGCCCCGCTGCGCACGCATCACGCGATCGACGTTCCCGGGGAACCGGCGGCATCGCTGCTGCTGATGCCGGCGTGGCGCACGGCGCGGCGGCTCGGCGTCAAGCTCGTCACCGTGTTTCCGGGCAATGCGCAGCGCGGACAGAACGCCGTCGGCGCCGTGTATGCGTTGTTCGATGCCGCCAATGGCCTGCCGCTTGCATTGTTCGACGGCGAGGAGATCACCGCACGACGCACGGCGGGCGCCTCAGCGTATGCGGCCGCCAAGCTGGCGCGCGCCGACGCGAAGCATCACGTCGTCGTTGGCTCCGGGCGCATTGCGCGGCAGCTCGCCCATGCTTACGCGTCGATACGGCCGGTCGAGCGCGTGAGCGTGTGGAGCCGTACGGCGGAGCACGCGCGGGCCGCCGCCGAGCAACTCCGACGGAACGGCATCAACGCGAGCGCGGTAGAGCACCTCGAGCCGGCGGTTCGCGATGCCGACATCGTGTCGTGCGCGACGCTCTCGACGGAACCGATCGTGCGCGGCGACTGGCTCCCCGCCGGCGTGCACCTCGACCTGGTCGGGGCCTTTCGCGCCGACATGCGCGAGACCGACGATGTCGCCATCAAGCGAGCGGACCTGATCGTCGTGGATCGGCGCGAGTCGGCGCTGCGTGAAGGCGGCGACATCGTGCAAGCCGTCAAGTCGGGCGCGGTGACGGAGGCTGCCATTGCGGCCGAGCTCGCCGATTTCGCGCGCGGCGCGCACGCCGGGCGCAACGACGCCGGTCAGATCACGCTGTTCAAGTCCGTCGGCTTTGCGCTCGAAGACCTTGCCGCCGCGGAAGCGGTGTACGACGCGACGGCACGTAGCGTTTAGAAGAACTCAGCGACCGAGGCTGGAGCGTTCAGGCAAGAGGCGCTGCGCGTCCGGATGCTGCCGCATGTAGTTGCGCACGAACGAACATCGCGGCTCGACGGCCAGGCCATGGGCTTCCGCGTAGGCGAGCGCCTCGCGGACGATCTGGCTCGCGATGCCGCGGCCTTCGAGTCTGGACGGCACTTCGGTGTGATAAATACGCATGACGCCGTCGACGAGCTGATAGTTCGCAACGCACAGGCCACCTTCCACCTCCGCTTCGAAGCGACTCGCTTCGGCGTTGTGGCGCACTTGGACGACAGCGTCGGCGGCGTGCTTTGACACGATAGCGCTCGTTCGTCAGGGGAAGCGGGATTTCCCTTCGGCAAGCTGTACGTCCCCTAGGGAAGCTGGATCTTCCCGCCCCCGTAAGGCCCACCCGGCGGCAATGCGCCCGCCTGGGGAATCACGAGCGACGACGACTGCTGCCGCCGCATCTCCGCGATCTCCTGCATTGCGTGGGCGACGCCTTCCTTCGCGGCGGTTGCGTAGTTGGCGATGGCCTCTGCGAGCGTCGCGCCCGGGATGTCGAAGCTGATCGGCAACGGGCCGACGTTGGTCATGAGCTGCGCTTCGCCCGTGAAGATCGTCGGGCGGGCAGCGTCCGGCTTGCCGTCGCTGGCGACGGGATGCATGACGCGCAGCAGCCCCATCGCGCGGTCGGTGTAGATCTCCTCGCGATAGAGGGCGTTGGGGTCGATCGTCGGGTATCTCTCGCGGGTGCCGGGTTCAGTGGCCATGGTGGAGACGTCCTTTGTAAGGTCAATCCTGGTCAGCGTTTGCGCTTCGAACTCGCGATTTTACGGGAGTTCATGCGGATCCCGCGCGTCGCGGAGTGGACTGAATCGTGACCGATCGCGCGCGGCCCGACCGTGCGCTACGCCACGCTGCGGGAGACCGGCCGGAAAAGATAGGCGTCGTTCGCCAGCGCTCCCGCTTCGAACCCCGCCGATCGGCGCTCGACGCCCGCGTCGGCGCCCGCGGCTCCCCACGCCACGAGCAATGGCAGATAGTGCTCCTCCGACGGGTGCGCTCTTGCGGCGTCGGGCCCCTGCTCGCGATAGCTGACGAGCGCCGCGGTGTCATGCGCAGCGAGCCGCTCGGATACCCAGTTCGCGAACGCTTCGGCGTAGCGCAGCGGCTCCTGACGCCTGGGATTGGTCATCCAGTCGCGCAAATTGTGCGTCGCGTGTCCGGAGCCGACGATGAGCACTCCATCGTCTGCCAGCGGCGCGATCGCGCGCCCCAGCTCGACGTGGTGTGCGGCTCCGAGCTCGGGCTGCAGCGAAAGCTGCACCACGGGCACGTCCGCCTCCGGATACATCCAGCGCAAGGGCACCCACGCGCCGTGATCGATGCCTCGGCATCCGTTCACGCCGGCCGTTATGCCCGCGTCCTTCATGAGCGAGACAGCCTCCTGGGCAAGCTTCGGAGAACCCGATGCCGGATAGCGAATCTTGTACAGCTCCTCGGGAAAGCCGCCGAAGTCGTGGATCGTTTCCGGCTTCTCGCTCCCGGTGAGCATCGGCACCGCCGTTTCCCAGTGGGCGGACGCGATCAGCACCGCACGCGGCCGCGGCAACGTCCGGCCGAGCGCCGCCCACGCATCGCTCGAAGCGGTGCGCGCGGCGGCGTTCAGCGGTGAGCCGTGCGACAGGAACAGGGTTGGCAAGCGGTTCATGAAATCTCGAGAGGCTGCTCCATGGATGCGGTCAAGCCGTCGCGGGTGCGCTGGCTTTCGCGGCAGGATCCTTGATGAGGCCTTCTTCCTGCATTGCCTTTTGCACGCCCGGCCGCGCGGCGACGCGCGCCTGGAACTGCTGCAGCGCGGGCCAGCGGCCAAGATCGATGCCAAGCGTACCGGACCAGTTGACGACCGTGAAGAGATACGCGTCCGCGATCGTGAAGGTGTCTCCAGTCAGGTAAGGTTGTTTCGAGAGCGTCTTGGAGATGTGGTCGAAGCGACTCGCGAGCTTTGCTTTCTGCGCTTCTTTTGTCGCATCCGGCGTGGTCGGATAGAACAGCGGCGCGAACTGCTTGTGCACTTCCGTGGCGACGAAATTGAGCCACTCCATCAGCCGATAGCGCTCGATCGACCCGAATGCGGGTGCGAGCGTGCCTGGCTTGCGGTCCGCGATGTACTGCAGGATGACCGCGGCCTCCGTCAGGCGCTCGCCGTTGTCGAGCTCCAGCAACGGCACGTAGCCCTTCGGATTGACACTGTAGTAGTCGGTGCCGTCGGCGACCTTGTGGGACTTGAGGTCGACCTTCAGCCCGTTGAACGGCACGCCGATCTCGTGAAGCGCGATGTGCGGTGCGAGCGAGCAGGCGCCGGGCGAAAAATAGAGCTTCATGGTGGATCTCCTGGAAGGAAGTATTGACGGGGACAGGATGAGCACCGCAACAAAACGCAGATGGGGGCGGTCCGAGCGATGCTCAACCTCAGACCGCCTTGGATTCAGGCCGCTTGGGGCGCGCTCTGCGGATAGGACGGCCTCAGCGCATAGGCGCCGTCACCGAGCAGCGCCTGCACGAGGGCAGCCAACGTCAGGAACGCGGGATATTCCCACCCGCCGTTCGCGGACGTGAAGAGCCAGCCGTTGCCCGCGTGCGCCCACGTCGCGCCGATCAGCACCGGCACGAGTGCGATAGCGACAACCCGCGTCTTGATGCCCGCGATGAGCAGGCTCCCGCCGACCAGTTCGGCTGCAAAGGTCGCGTAACCCAGGAACCCGGGCAGCCCGAGCGACGCGAAGAATTGTGCGGTGCCGGGTAGCGTGAACACGAAGTACTTGAGCAGCGCATGGGCGATGAACATCGTGCCCAGCGACAGGCGCATCACCAGTGCGGCAGTGGCGGCATTGCGGAATTCGGTCATGGTCGGATCTCCAGTGGTTTGCGCTCGGGCAGCGCGACGAAGCGGATCATGGACGTTGTCTAATCGGAGATAAACAGCACTTAGCAGGATAGACTGTTGCCAGATATGCAATAATTGCGGATGGACCGCTTCCAGGCGCTGACGGCGTTTGCGCGCGTCGTAGAGGCGGGCAGCTTCGCGGGCGCGGCCGAGCGACTCGGCGTGTCGGTGTCGTCGGTGTCCCGTCTTGTCTCCGACCTCGAGGCGCACCTCGCCGTGCGGCTCCTCAACCGCACGACGCGCCGGCTCTCGCTCACGGAGACGGGGCAGTCGTTCTTCGAGCGGTGCGTGCAGCTGCTTGCCGACCTCGAAGAGGCCGAAGTGGCGGTCTCGTCGGCCTCGATCGTCCCGCGCGGGACCTTGCGCCTTACCTGCTCGGCGACGTTCGGCGCGCGGCATCTTGCGCCGGCGATCGCCGCGTTCACCGCACGCCATCCACAGATCCGCTTCGACGTCGAGCTCTCCGAACGGGTCATCGACATCGTGGAGGAAGGATTCGATCTCGCGGTCCGCGTCGGTGCGAGCGGCAGTCAGAATCTCGTCGGCAGGCTGATCGGAACGACGCAGATCGTCTGCTGCGCGGCACCTTCGTACCTCGCGCGTCACGGCGAGCCGCGGGAGCCTCCGGATCTCGCCCGGCACGTTTGTCTTACGTACGAGTATTCACCTTCGCGCAACGTGTGGACGTTCCGCGGTCGTGATGGCGGCGAGCAACAGGTGCGAATCACGGGCCCGGTTCATGCGAACAACGGGCGGTTCAACGAAGCGCTGGCAGCGGAAGGGTTGGGCATCGCGCGCGAGCCCGACTTCATCGTCGCGCCGGACGTGCGCGCCGGACGGCTCAAACCGATTCTGCGACGGTTCGAGCCGCCCCCGCTCAATATCTACGTGGTGTATCCCAGC
>Ga0068863_100007179_pt1 | contig 10933 bp, 13 predicted proteins | sample KBSSwiS62_FD_66596 | JGI IMG/M metagenome (GOLD analysis project Ga0068863, IMG submission 66596) | Switchgrass rhizosphere microbial communities from Kellogg Biological Station, Michigan, USA - KBS Switchgrass S6-2 | ecosystem: Host-associated > Plants > Roots > Rhizosphere > Soil ...
ATCGACGAGTACCTGCTGCCGACCGAGCGGCGGGTCATCCGGGTGCGCCAGCACTGGGCCGTCATGATCCCGCACATCACGCAGACGGCGCTGTTCCTGATCGCGATGATCCTCATCGACCGGCTGCTCGAGGGCAGGCTCGGTGGCTGGGGCGAGCGGCTCGTGGACAACCTCACGTTCTACCTGGCGCTCGTCGCCGTGCTGCGCTTCGTGGTCAACTCGATCCTCTGGTGGATCGAGCGGATCGTGATCACCGACAAGCGCGTGATGCTCGCCCAGGGGATCATCACGCACAACGTCGGCATGATGCCGCTGGGCAAGGTGACCGACCTCACGTTCCAACGCAGCTTCGGCGGCCGGATCCTGGGCTACGGCACGATGATCGTCGAGTCCGCGGGGCAGATCCAGGCGCTGAACCGCATCGACTACATGCCCCGCCCGGAGGAGATCTACGAGGCCCTCTCCGAGCTGGTGTTCGGCGAGAAGGGCAAGACCAGGGCGACCGGGATGCTGGCCCGCAACCGCTGGCGCCGATAATCGACGCGTGTCGTCCGCCCGCGCCCTGATCGACCTGCACACCCACTCGACCGTCTCCGACGGCACCGAGACACCGGAGGAGCTCGTGACCACGGCGGCCGCCGCCGGGCTCGGGGTGCTGGCCCTGACCGACCACGACACCACCGGCGGCTGGGAGCGGGCCGCGGCCGTGCTGCCGTCGGGCATGCGGCTCGTGCGGGGCGCGGAGTTCTCCTGCGTGAGCCCGACCGGGCGCCCGGCGACCCCGGGGGACCGGGCGACCGTCGCCGTCCACCTGCTCGGCTACCTCTTCGACCCGGCCCACCCGGCGATCGTCGCCGAGCAGACCCGGCTGGTCGCCGAGCGCGTCGAGCGGCTGCGGAAGATGGCGCGCAACGTGGCGGTGGACTACCCGCGGCTGGACGCCGAGCGCGTGTTCGACCTGGTCCCCGAGGGCACGACGCCGGGGCGCCCCCACCTCGGGCGGGCGCTGGTCGCCGCCGGGGTGGTGGGATCGGTGAACGAGGCGTTCGTCGACATCCTGCGCACCGGCAGCAAGTACTACGAGCCCAAGCGGGACACGCCCGTGGAGGACGCGGTGGAGATGATCGTCGAGGCGGGCGGCGTGCCGGTGTTCGCGCACCCCCTGGCGCGCAGCCGGGGCCGGGTGATCGAGCCGTCCGTGTTGGCGGACCTCGCCGCGATCGGGCTGGCAGGCGTCGAGGTCGACCACCCCGACCACGCGCCGGAGGACCGCGAGCTGCTCCGCGGGCTCGCGGCCGAGATCGGCCTGGTCCCCACGGGCTCGTCGGACTTCCACGGCGACAACAAGACCACCGCGATCGGGGCCGAGACCACCGCGCCGGAGGCGTTCGAGGCGTTGGTGGCCAAGGCCTCCGGCGTACCGGTGCTGGAGGGCGCGTGACCCAGCTCGGGTTCGACGCGCTGGCGGGCGAGGACGCCTGGGCCCGCCCGCTGGTCCGCGTGACGCCGGCGCGGCTGGGCACCTGGGAGGACTGCCCCCGCCGGTACCGCATGACCTATGTGGACAGACCTGCGCCGCCGCGGGCCGGGGCGCGGGCGGCGAGCACGCTCGGGGCCGTGGTGCACCTCGCGCTGCGGGCGGTGCATGCGCGGCCCGCGGCCGAGCGGACTCCGGAGGCGGCCGCCGGGCTGGTGGACCGCAACTGGGTCGGCGAGGGCTTCCGGGACGCGGAGCAGCAGCACGAGTACCGGCTCAAGGCACGCGGCTGGGTGGCGGACTACGTCGCCGAGCACGTGGTGGGGGCGCCGGAGCCGCTGGCCGTCGAGCGGTGGGTGTCGGCGTCGACCGGGTCGATCGTCGCGGAGGGCCGCGCGGACCGCATCGACGCCGCGGCGGGCGCGGCCGTCGTCGTCGACTACAAGACCGGGCGGCACGTGCCCACGCCCGAGGACGCCCGGGACTCCGTGGCGCTCGCGCTGTACGCCCTGGGTGCCGCCGCGACGCTGCGCCGCGAGTGCCGCCGGGTCGAGCTGCACCATCTGCCGAGCGGGACCGTCGCGGCCTGGGAGCACGACGACGGGTCGCTCGCCGGGCACCGCGAGCGAGCCGAGCATGGGGCCCTGGCGGCCGCGGACGCCGCGGATGCGCTCGCGGCGGGCGGATCGGCGGACGTGCTGTTCCCGCCCCGGCCCGCGCCCCGCTGCGCCTCCTGCGACGTGCGGCGGAACTGCCCCGAGGGGCAGGCCGTCGGGCCCGCGGCCGCACCCTGGGACCAGCTCGTCCGATGAGGGCCGAACGCCTGCCCGGCAGGCTGCTGCGCGGGATCTCCGGCGTGTTCGCGGCCGGTCTCGCGGGCCTGTTCCTGGTGCTGCTCGGGGGCGGGATCTTCGCGAGCCACACCGACTCCCCGGGGCCCGGGGTCGGGATGCTGCTGGGGCACGGGACCGCGGCGCTCGTCGCCGTCGTCGCGCAGCTGGTGGCGGACCGCCGCGCCGGGCGCCCCGGTGCCCTGGCGGCCTGGCTCGTGATCGCGATCACCGCTGCGGTGCTGCTCGGATACTGGTTGTTCTGACCCACGCCGTGCGCACGAAACGTGCGATCACTGCGTCGGCCGCAGCGCCACGACCTCGCCGCCCCGCTGCTCCACCAGCACGTCCCCCTGCACCCCCATCGCGATCTCGCCCGCGTACCCTCCGCGGTCCACGGGGATCGTGCGGCGCACCGTCCCCCGCGCCGGATCGACGACCGCGATCCCCGCCGGCACCGGGACCAGCCACGAGCCCGCGTAGGCCGCACCGGGACCGAGGGTGCCCCGCACGGTCCACAGCGGCGCGAGGCCGGTCCGGTCCAGCGCGATCGTCTGGGAGCCGCTCCACCAGTACACGCGGTTCGTGTCCGACGCGGTGCGCGGCACCCGGTCGGCGGGCGGCGCGACCTCGGACTCCGGCACGTCCAGCCCGATCAGCCCGACCTGCAGCCCCTGCCGGTCGAGGATCTGCAGCTCAGGAGGCCCGGGCAGCACGACGGCCTCGCGGTCCACCGACACCGCGAGCAGCTGCGCCCCGCGGGTGGGCAGCTGCGCGGAGAACTCGACGGTCGGGGTGTCCGCGTCCCCCGCCCCGTCCGGGCGCAGGACGGTCAGCCGGTCCGCCTGGTCGGTCGGGCAGCGCTCGACCACGCCGAGGCGCCCCGCGGCGAGCGCCGTGGACGTGTACGTACAGCCCGTTCGGGGCTGGCGCCCGGGCTGGGCGGGGGCGACGACCGCGCCGTACTGCAGGGTCGTGACGAGGTCCGACCGGAGCGTCTCCAGGTAGTCCGCGCCGCCGGCGAGCACCACGCTGCCGGAGGACTGCAGGCGCGCGCCCGTCCCGGTGTCCGGGTTCGACGCGGGCCCGCGGGTGCCCTTGTCGGGGTCCAGAGCGCTCAGCTCGCTGCACCATCTCCCGTCGGCCGACGAGTACAGCGCGAGGACCTGCCCGAACCCCTCGCCGACGCTGCACAGCGGCCGGTCGCGGCGGTAGCTCCACCGCTCCGCCCCGGTCGCCGCGTCCCGCCCGACCACGGTGTCCCCGTCCGCCGTCACGACGCCCGGGCCCGAGACCACGGGCACCGACGCCGCCCCGCTGGGCGCCCGCCAGGCCTCCGCGAATCCGGCCGGGACGACGGTGGGGGCGGGGGGCGCGACGCCGGCGGCCGCCGCCGTGACGGACTCGGTGCGCGCGGCGGGGCTGGTCACGCCGTAGACCACCGCGGCCGCGACCACCACCAGAACGAGGAACGCCGCCGCCACGAGGTCTCTGCGGCGACGGCGTTCCGGGAGGTCTCGGGCGCGCAGCACCCGGCCGAAACTACAGACCGGCTAGGAGGCGGCGGCGTCCGGCTCGGTGTCCGCACCGGCGCCCGAACGACGGCGCCCACCCCGGCGACGGCGGCGCCGCGGCGCGGTCCCACCCTCGCCCGCGGCCTCCGCCTCGGGACCGGTGGTCGGAGCGGCCTCGCCGGGCCCCTCGTCCGATCCGGTGGCCTCGGCGGGCTTGGCCCCCGCGGGACCCGCGACCGGCACCCCGGCGCGGCTGCGGGTGCGGGAGCGGCGCTTGCGCGCGGGTCGGTCGTCTCGGTCCTTGCGCTTGCTGCGGGCCTGGTGATCGCCCTCGGTGTCCACGTACTCGGCGTCCAGCCCCGCGCGCGTGCGCTTGGCGAGCGGCAACCTGCCGGTGGCGTCGGTGGGGACGTCCAGGTCGGTGTAGAGGTGGTCGCTGGTCGAGTACGTCTCTACGGGCTCGGTGATGGCCAGACCCAGGTCCTCGGCCACCATCTTCCAGCGCGGCATCTCGTCCCAGTCGACGAGGGTGACCGCCACGCCCTCCTTGCCCGCCCGGCCGGTGCGGCCGATCCGGTGCACGTAGGTCTTGGAGTCCTCGGGGCACTGGTAGTTGATGACGTGCGTGACGTCCGTGACGTCGATGCCGCGGGCCGCGACGTCCGTGGCGACCAGCACGTCCACCTTGCCGGAGCGGAACGCGCGCAGCGCCTGCTCGCGCGCGCCCTGGCCCAGGTCGCCGTGCACGGCCGCGGCGGCGAACCCGCGCTCGGCGAGGTCGTCCGCCACCCGCTGCACGGTGCGCTTGGTGCGGGCGAAGATCATGGTCAGGCCGCGCTCGCGGGCCTGCAGCACCCGGGTGACCAGCTCGACCTTGTCCATCGCGTGGGCGCGGTAGACGAACTGCCTGGTGCGCTCGTGGATCGAGCTCTGGTCCGGCTCCTCGGCCCTGATGTGTGTGGGCCGGTTCAGGAAGGCGCGGGACAGCGCGATGATCGGGCCCGGCATGGTGGCCGAGAACAGCATCGTGTGGCGCTCCTCGGGGAGCATCCGCATGATGCGCTCGACGTCCGGCAGGAAGCCGAGGTCGAGCATCTCGTCCGCCTCGTCGAGGACCAGGGCCTTGACCCTGCCCAGCACGAGGTGGCGCTGCTCGGCGAGGTCGAGGAGCCGGCCCGGGGTGCCCACGACGATGTCCACGCCCTTGCGCAGGGCCTCCAGCTGCGGCTCGTAGGCGCGCCCGCCGTAGATCGCGGTGACGCGGACGCCGAGGTGCTTGCCCGCGTCCGCGATGTCCTGGGCGACCTGCACGCAGAGCTCGCGGGTGGGGACCACGACGAGCGCCTGGGGGACGTCCTTGCCGCGGTCCGCGGTCTCGCCCTCGGCGGTCGCGGCGGCGCGCTCGGACGGCGGGGTGACCCGCTGCAGCAGCGGGACGCCGAAGCCCAGCGTCTTGCCGGTGCCGGTGCGGGCCTGGCCGATGACGTCCTCGCCCGCCAGCGCGAGCGGGAGCGTGAGCTCCTGGATGGCGAACGTGCGCTCGATGCCCGCCTCGGCCAGCGCCTGCACGATCTCGGGACGGACGCCGAGCTCGGCGAACGTGGGGGACTCGGCCTTGACGGGTGCGCCCGCCTGCAGCGGGTGCGCCTCCTCGGTGGCCGCGGGGTCCACCGTCTCGGCGGGTTCGGGGGTTTCGACGGAGTTCTCGGACAAGTTCTCGGACAAGATGGGTGTCGCCTCTCTCCGCGTACAGGAGCCAGGCGCCCGGCTCGTCGACCACCGGCTGGGGAAGCCCGGGTGGGAGAGCCGTCCGAGGCGCTGTACGCACCAGGTCGTGTGCACACCGGTGAGTCGCGCGCCCGGTGGCGCCTCGACCCGTTACCCGGCGGTGTCGCAGGTAGGTCCGCGCGGCGGTCCGGATGGCCGGTCGCTACGCGCGAGGCCCATGATACCCCCGCCCCTCCCACACAGGCACGGTGACCTGCGCCGCCCCGCCCCCGGGCCGTGGGGCGACCGGCCGACTAGGGTTGGCGACCATGGCGGAGCACGAGCGCGGCGCGGACCCCGGCGACGCGAGCCGTAGGGCGATCGTCGACCTGTTGGGGGTGCTGGCCTACGGCGAGCTCTCCGCCTTCGACCGGCTCGCCGAGGACGCGCGCACCGCGCCCACGCTGGGCGGACGCGCGGCGCTGTCGAGCATGGCGGCCGCCGAGATGGGCCACTTCACGCTGCTCAAGGAGCACCTGGCGGGCCTGGACGTCGGGGTCGAGGAGGCGATGGGCCCGTTCGTCGCGGTGCTGGACGCCTACCACGCCACCACCCGGCCCCGGACCTGGCTGGAGTCCCTGGTCAAGGCCTACGTCGGGGACGGGCTCGCGGCGGACTTCTACCGCGAGGTGGCCGGCTGGGTGGACGGGCCGACCGGCGAGCTCGTCCGCACCGTCCTCGCGGACACCGGGCACTCCGCCTTCGCCGAGCGCGAGGTGCACGCCGCCTGCGCCGCGAACCGGCAGGTGCGGGACCGGCTCGCGCTCTGGGGTCGTCGGCTACTGGGGGAGGCGGTCACCCAGGCCCAGCACGTGGTCGCCGAGCGGGACGAGCTGGCGGACTTCATCGTGCGGGGGTCCGGGGACATCGCCGGGATCGCGGCCCTGATCAAGCGGCTGCAGAGCAACCACGGCAAGCGTATGGCGGCGCTGGGCCTGAACTGAGGTTTCGCCCCTGGCGGACTGGGCCCTGGGCCACCCGGGGTCTGGACTAGCCTGGGCGCCGGTATCCACCCGCACGTACGCACCTGGAGGTCCCCCGGTGGAGGTCAAGATCGGCATCGCGGAGAGCCCGCGGGAGCTCGTGGTGTCCAGCGACCAGACGGCCGAGGAGGTCGAGAAGCTCGTCTCCGCGGCGCTGAAGTCCGGCGACGGCACGCTCTCGCTCGTGGACGAGAAGGGTCGGAGGTACCTGGTCCCCGCCGTCCGCATCTCCTACGTCGAGATCGCGCCCTCCTCGGCGTCGAAGGTCGGTTTCGGCAGCTGAAGCCCGCGCGGAACCTCGGGGCGGTTCGGGGAGTCCCGGATCGCCCCGAGGTTCACCTCGGCGGCTCGCCGGGGACCCTTCGCAGTACCGGGGCCTGCTCCGGCGTGCCGAGCACGCCGAACGCCCCGTTCCAGATCAGCGTGGTGAGGTAGCCGGTCAGGTCGGCGCGGCTCATCGTGCGCCGCTCGAGCCACCAGTCGCCCGCGCTCTCGACCATCCCGACCAGGCCGTACGCGTACGCCTCGGCGCCACCGGAGTCCTGCCCGGCGTTCCGCAGCCGGGTACCGATGAGCTGCGCGAGCAGCGTCGCGATCTGCCCGCGGACGTCGTCCGCGACCTCCGCGCCCGCCTCCGGCGCCGGGTTGTGCACCACGAACCGCCAGAGCTCGGGCTCGTCCTCGATGCCGGCCAGGAAGGCGTCCACGATCGCCGCGATCTGGTCCCGGGGCGCGAGGCCCCCGGCCAGCGCGGGCGCCATCTTCGCCATGAGGTCCTCGGCCGCCCGTCGGCCGACGGCCCGCTGCAGCTCCGCCCGGTCCGCGAAGTGCCGGTAGAGCACGGGTTTGGTGATCCCGGCGCTCGCCGCCATCTCGGCGACCGACACCCCCGCGCCGTGCGTGCGGACCGCGGCCATCGCCGCCTCGACCATCTCGGCGCGACGGGCCGCCCGTCGGTCGTTCCGGGCGTTCCCCTTGACAGCTCGATCGGCGTGCGGCACGTTACCAGAGGTAACAGTTACCAGCGGTAACAACAAGCGTCCCGACGGGGAGGAGCAGACCGTGTCCGATCGAACGGTTCCCGCTGGGTCCCGGATCCTGGTGACCGGCGCCGCCGGGGGCTTCGGGGCACCCACGGTGGCGCGGCTGCGCGCGCAGGGGGCCCGGGTCGTCGGGCTCGACCTCCGCGGTGCCGATGTCGACTGCGACGTCACGGACGGCGAGGCGGTGGATCGGGCCGTGGCGGAGGCGGTCGGATCCCTCGGCGGGCTGGACGCCCTCGTGCACTACGCGGGGATCGGCATCCCGAACGACGCAGGCGGCCCCCTCGAGCCGGACGCGCTGAAGGTCATCGACACCAACCTGCTCGGCGCGTGGCGGGTCACGGCGGCCGCCCTGCCCGCGCTGACGGACCGAGACGGAGCCCGCGGAATCGACCCTGGACGTGGTCCCGACAAGGGGCGCGTGGTGTTCGTGTCCAGCGAGCTCGCCTACGTGTCCCTGCCGTTCGTGTCGGCGTACAGCGTCGCCAAGCGCGGCATGACGGCGTACGCGGACGCCCTGCGGCTGGAGTTCGGCACGGCGCTGCACGTCACGACCGTGTACCCCGGCTACGTCCGGACCGGGATCCACGCCGCGGGCGAGGAGGTCGGGCTCAGCCTGGAGGGGCAGGTGCGCGCCGAGGAGGTCGACGACATCGTCGGGACCGTGCTGCGCGAGCTCGCCGCCCGCCGTCCGCGTCGGGACACCGCCGGCACCCGCCGGGGCCAGGTCGAGCTGTGGGCGGGCAGGCGCCTGCCGGGGCTCGTGGCCCGCGGGGTCTCCTCGCGGATGCGCAGGCAGGTCGCCCGCGGCGGGTTCGACGGCTCGACGATCGCCAAGGGCCTGGTCCACCGGCTCTCGGGAGGCACGCGATGACCGCGATGAACGCCAGGATCGGCGACCGCGAGGCCACGGCCACGCGGCTGATCAAGTCCTCGGTGGAGAAGTCCTACGAGCCGCACGTCGACGTCGACTGGGACGCCCCGCTCGTCGACGGGCTGTGGGGGCTCCCGGCGCACCGGTCGTCGTTGTACGGGACGGCGCTGTGGGACGGGCTGACCGACGAGCAGCGCCGCACGCTGACCGTCCACGAGGTCTGCAGCGTGGCCCGCATCGGACTCTGGTTCGAGATCATCCTGATGCAGATGCTGCTGCGCTACGCCTACGACCGCGACCCGCGCCAGGCGCACATCCAGTACGCGCTCACCGAGATCGCCGACGAGTGCAGGCACTCGGTCATGTTCGCGAAGATGACCGACCGCTACGGCGTGCCGGACTACGCGCCGACCGGCCTCACGCACAACCTCGGGCGGTTCTTCAAGACCGTCGGATCGGGGCCCGCGATGTTCGGCGGGGCGCTGTTCGTCGAGGAGATCCTGGACCGCTTCCAGCGCGAGTCGATGCGGGACGAGACCGTCCAGCCGCTGACCCGCAGGGTCAACACGATCCACGTGACCGAGGAGGCCCGGCACGTCCGCTACGCCCGCGAGGAGCTGGCGCGGATCATGCCGCACGCCGGCCGCGCGGAGCGGGAGCTCGCCCGGTACGTGTTGGCGCGCATCGCGTTCGTGGTCGCGCGCAACCTCGTCCACCCGGACGTCTACGTCGCCGTCGGTATCGATCCCCGCGTCGGGCGCAAGGCCGCGCTCGCCAATCCGCACTGGCAGGAGTCGCTGCGCTGGTTCGCGGAGAAGTGCGTGCGGTTCCTCCGCGACCAGGGGCTGGTCGGCGGGCCGTCGGAGCTGCTCTGGCGGAAGGCGTACCTCGTATGAGAGCCGCGGACGGAGTCGAGCTGCACGGGGTGGTGACCGGGCCGGCGTCGGACACCACCGTGGTCCTGGTGCACGGCTGGACGCTCGACGAGACCTGCTGGGCCGGTGTCGTCGACCGGCTGCCGGGGTGTCGCGTGGTGCGCTACGACCACCGCGGGCACGGCCGGTCCGCCGCGGTCGACACCGCGACCATGACGATCGAGCAGCTCGCGGACGACCTCGCCGCCGTCATCGAGCAGACCGCGCTCGCCGCGTACGCCCAGGTCCCGGTGCACGTCATGGCCTGCACCCGGGACCGGCTCACGCCCGTCCGCTACGCCCGGCGGATCCGGGAGGGGCTGCCCCAGGCGAGGTTGACCCTGTTCCGCGACGCCGGTCACATGCTTCCCTTGGAACGCACCGACGGCGTCGCGAACCGGATCGCGGCGCTGCTGGACGCGCCGGTCGGGGCGCACTGAGCTCTCGGCCGCCCCAGGGCTCTCGGGGCGGCCGGGTCACTCGTGCACGAGCGGGAAGCCCGCCAGGCCCTTCCACGCCAGCGCGGACATCAGGCCGACGGCCTCGTCCCGGGGAATCTGCTGGTCCGAGTCCAGCCAGTACTGGGCGGTGACCTGCGACAACCCCACCAACCCGACGGCGAGCAGGCGGGCCCGCTGGGCGTCGAGCCCCGCGTCCTCGGTGACCACCGCGGCCACGGCGTCGATGCAGCTGGTGAGCGCGCCGTCCACCAGCGCGGACGCCTCGGGCTCGCCGCGCAGGTCCGACTCGAACACCAGCCGGTACGCCTGGCCCTCGCCCGCCACGAAGTCGAAGTAGGCCGCGACGGCAGCGTGCACGCGCTCGCGGTTGTCGTGGGTCTGCTCGATCGCCTTCTGCACGCTCGCCACCAGCTCGTCCGCGTAGGTGGTCAACAGCGCCCGGTACAGCTCGAGCTTGCCGGGGAAGTGCTGGTAGAGCACCGGCTTGCTGACCCCGGCCTTCTCGGCGATGTCGTCCATCGCCGCGGCGTGGTAGCCCTGCGCCGCGAACACGTCCCGCGCCGCGACGAGCAGCTGCGCCCGCCGCGCGCTGCGGGAGAGCCGGGCACCCCGCGCAGGGGTCTGGACCGATCCGACCGATCCGGACGCCGCCGATGCCGCCTCGCTCATCGTGCTCCCCTCGCCGTGCTCGTGCGAGGTCACTTTACGCGTCGGTAGGCCCGAATGTGTGACGACGCGTGCGAGCACTGTGCACACCCGCGCCCGCCGGCGGGACGTGCGCCTCGGGGACCGCGCTGCGGAAGCCGCGCAGCCGCAGGCTGTTCGCCACCACGAAGACCGAGCTGAACGCCATGGCCGCGCCCGCGATCATGGGGTTGAGCAGCCCGGCGGCGGCGAGCGGCAGGGCGGCGACGTTGTAGGCGAAGGCCCAGAACAGGTTCCCGCGGATCGTGCCGAGCGTGCGGCGGGCCAGCCGGATCGCGTCCACCGCGGCGAGCAGGTCGCCGCGGACGAGCGTGAGGTCGCTCGCCTCGATCGCCGCGTCCGTGCCGGTGCCCATGGCCAGCCCG